>Ga0068714_10005871_pt1 | contig 12824 bp, 11 predicted proteins | sample MTBNYHSulfiMetaG_FD_62988 | JGI IMG/M metagenome (GOLD analysis project Ga0068714, IMG submission 62988) | Enrichment culture microbial communities from rom New York Harbor, USA that are MTBE-degrading - MTBE-NYH (New York Harbor Sulfidogenic)... | ecosystem: Environmental > Aquatic > Marine >... | reverse complement strand
GAAGCCGAAGCCTGCTCCCTGCTTTGCTTCCCTGCGGAGCCCCTCCTGATCCTTTAAATCAACAAAGGCAATATCGATCGCCTGCAGGTCGTTGGCTGCACAAGCAGTTACTATCGCCTGCCGCGCGTAGAGCAACTCGCAAGAGTCTTTTGTCCGCGTCGCACCAATAGAGGAGGCAAAGTCTTCGCCGCCAAAAAGAATGGCCTCGAGACGGTCATCGGATGAGGCGATTTCTTTAAGATTCAAAACTCCTTTAGCCGTTTCCACGCCAATCAGTAAGCGAATACCGGCGCGCTTCAGGTTATGAGCCAGCTCATACGATTCGATCTTTTTGCTGACCCATTTTACCTGCTTTGCTGATTCGATTTTCGGCACAGCGATCGCAGCGGGAACGACCGCCAGGGCGGCGGCAAGGTCGTCCATTTCCAATCCTGAGCCAATGCTATTAATGCGGATACAGCATTCGGACGTTTTAAAATCCAGTTCCTTCATCGCCTGTGCAATCACCATCCGCGCTTCCGCTTTTTTGTTGACTGCCACGCCGTCTTCCATATCCAGACAAATCGAATCAACACCCAGGACGGTGGATTTCTCGATCTTATGCCGGTCATTGCCGGGTATATATAATAAGGCTCTTCGCGAATGCATAAATCTCCTCGGTAAGTTGTAAGTTAGTTTTATGTGATCGTGACGAATAATCTATACATCATGTTTCCTGCTCATGGAAGTGAATTATGGAGCTGTCCCGGGTTAGCGTGGCGGCAAACTTCCGGCTTTTCTGTTGGGCATAAGCGCCCTCAAGGTTAGAAGGATTAATTATTCTCACGCAGAATTTACTAATTATCTTTAACCAGCGTGCCGCCGGACCGTGCAATAACTTTTTGGGCGAACTTTGCCTGAAATCCCGGTGCATAGTTCATATATTTCGGAATCGGGTATCTCAACCCGGCGTTATGTGTTTGCTCCAAGCCGTTGACGATAAGCTCCAGTTTGCTGGCAGGGATGGAAAACAAAATTTCTGTGTCATCGGCGCCGCCCCACACCCTGTCGCCGTTGCCCAGCAGTACCACTTGCGGCAAATCTTCATTGATGGTCTTGATAATTCCTTCATGGCATGATCCCGCCCGGCCCAAAGAAGTAAAGGCCATAGTGCCGCCTACCATAAATAAATAGCTCTGCACCAGTCGCATAATCTGAGCCGGCAAGCCGTAAATCTGGATGACGTCAGGAATGATTTTGGTGCGCACCAAGGGGGAAATCAGAATTCCCGCACATTTTCCTCTGACATAATGCAAAGCATCGAACCATTGCGAGGCAGTTGCTGCATCTTTTGCATATAATCCAATGGCAAAATCATTTGCAAACTGGCGCGCCTCGGGAGTCAGCGGATCCCAACCGTAAACGCTGCGTGCTATTTTACAGCTGCAATCGCTTTCTCGGACGGCAATCGTCCAGCCGAAATTTCGTGCAATTTTTAAATTCTGGCAGATAAAATTCTGCACTTTCAAATTTGCGGAAGGATTTTTAGCGCCGGCCGGGATTTCATCTTCTGCTTTCATTAATTTGATGGCCAGCGGAAAAGAGGCTGGCCTCAGATACTCCTCGATCTTTTTTCCGCACTGCTGATAAATTTCCAATTCCTTCATTCAACGCCTCCTGGATAAAAATACATATTACTTTGTTTGCTTTACTCCACAACCACGTGTGAGGTGTTGTGGAAAATAAAATAATATTGGCCGCCGGAAAGGGTCACGGTTTTTGTTCCCTCTCCCGTTTCCGTCTGCTGGAATTCGCTGTTATATATTTTCCAATGACCACCGGCAGTGGCAGGGGTGATGGTTACCGCTTTCGTTATAAGGGATGCGTCGAGTGATCGCCACTCCGCCAGGCCTTCCGCACCGATATTCACCGTGCCGTTGCTCAACGCCTTGATGGTTTCCTGTGGACGATAGAGACAGCTGCCGGAACGAAACCATTCCTCGCCTTCACGAGTTTCAATTACAACATCATTGAGATCCCTGCCGTTCACCTGCGGAATCAACAGCATCATGCTTGCCCTGGTCTCGCTGAAAAACGGATTCACAATCTCCAGAGAACCGCTATCGGCAAACAACAAATCATCGACAGCATTTAGCTGCCTGACGACATTAGACCATAAAATAGAATCGTGTTGATCGTTGGTCATCAGCCATTTCCGACCCAGCCGGTTGATCCATGCCGTTGGTATTGCCCCGGAGGCAGCAATACGCTGTGCATAAATAAGATTATCCTGATAATGGCCGTATCCCTGAAGACTTCGCAGCACAACATATTGTCGCCCCTCGGATGTGAGGAAGGAAAAAGATTTGGATGGGTTGTCGTTGCTGGAAAAGCGGTCATCATCGCGCAGTTTTAGGCCGGTGTATAAATCATTCCAATCGTTTTTACTTATATCATATTCGGCGATGTTTAAGTCGTTGGATTGTCTCTGGATTCGAATAAAGGTATTCGCATTAGCATAATAACCGATGACGGAATTAAGCAGCTCATCAGTCGGCGTCTTTTCCGGACGAGATGACATATTCAACGGACCGGGCATGGCCGCAATCTTTCCTTTTTCAGCAAGCGCCCTGAGCAGTATTCTCTCGGCAATAACGATTGCGTCGTCTGAGCTAAAACCGCTGGAAGCGCCAATGACGACAACCGCCAAACCTTCTGCCGGTGCAATAGTCAGCGTAGTTTTGGTGTACGGAATGCTGCCGCCCTTTTGCCAGCCAATTATGCCGACGGCGCCCAGCCCCGGCTGAGTCACCGTATCCCAACCAAGACCGTAATTTAATCCATTTTTCTTGACCGGGTTAAAATTATTTAGTGTTTGATCAATGCCCATTTCCGCAATGGCAGCCTCCGAGAGGATGCTTACCCCGCCTAGTTTTCCTCCTCCGATCAACATCATGGCGATTTTTAACATATCTGTCGGTGTTGAATATAATCCACCGGATCCAAAAGCATTGACAAACATTTGCGGCAGCGGCAGATTATTTTCGTCGTATCTTATGGCAAAGCTGTCTTCCGGAAAGTAATCAAGGGAATAACGGCTGTGATGCATGCCGAGGGGGGTAAGTATCTCATCTTGCACAAACTGCACATAGCTTTTTTTGGTGACTGCTAAAATGAGTTGCTCAATTAAAGTAAAGCCGTCATTGCAGTAGACGCTAAGGTAACCGGGGGTGTGCTTAAGCCGCTGCGTCCGAATGGTTTCCAACACCTGCGCGGAATAGCTCAACGACAGGGGTGAGGAGGTAAACATATTGCGGTAGTCCGTACCGGGAAATCCGGCGGAGTGGTTGAGCAGCATCCGGACGGTGATCTGTGTGTATTCGGGGGAGGCCATGCTCAATGACGGCAGATAGTTTACCAAGGGCATGTCCAGCGATATTGCTTTTTGATCTACGAGCTTAAGCACAGCGATGGTGGCGATCATTTTGCTGGTCGAGCCGACACAATACATGGTGTCTGTCGTAGGTGCGGTATTTGATCCCTTATTTGCCAAACCGAAGGTTTCCGCCCAGACCAATCTCTCTTTGTCCATAAATGCCAAAGAAATGGATGAGGCGCCGGTTTTTTCCATGATCTCTATTGCGGCCGCCCGTCCTTCGGCAATCGCGGCGCTGTAATCCAGAGAAGAAGAATTGCAGCCGCTGATGGACAAAACGCCAATCAAAAAAACCGCTAAGGCAATAAACTTTTTCATCCTTTATTTTCCCATCATGATTTTTTAAATTGGTTTTCTGCGTCGGGCAGAAACTGTTCTCTTTACTTTTAACGAAAAGCTAATCCGGAGACGCGAAGAGGCTATCGGCTTAAGCGCCTGGTTATCAATTTTTATATTTAATATGCAGTCCGGCAGCTATTTGTGCCAATTTCTTATCAAGGGTCCAAATTGGAACGCCCGTTAATACTGCGGACGCGGCAAGCTGGGCATCAACATAACCAATACCTTTTCCCATTAACCGGTTATTTTCAATAAAGGATAATACTTCTTCATGCTCTGCTTCAATTCTCATGGGTAACAGTTTAAGAAAAGAAAGTATAACAGCTCTGTCTTTCAGATTTCCACACGCCAGTTCCCCAACGATCAATGGGTGACATAATACAGTGCTATTATTGAGCAAGTTTGCCAATTCAGTATTTCCATCCCTCAGATGCGTGACTCAAACGGAGGTGTCCACAAGAACCATGATCTATCATGCTCCTTTTCTTCTCGGTATTTCTTTAAGTTGTTTTTGCTTTCCACCTAACTTTGCCAGCCTCCGTGCGCTTTCTCTGGCAATAAGCGCTTCCAATCCCAGCTTAACTAGTGTTGTTTTCTCTTTTATTCCGGTAATTTTCGTTGCTTTGTCAATTAGATTATCTTCAATATTCAGTGTTGTTCTCATATTTTCACCTCATACAAATGTGATGCTGTAGGATGCATATTATATACATATATTTCAAGATTATTTTTGATAACAATTAATATACGTGCCCAGTAATTTCCAATATTTAGTTACTAACCGATAATAATTATTTTAGAATTAAAAGACAAAATATCCTTAAAAATCAATGAGAAATGTGCTGCTCCGACTTGGCATTATTCGGCAATAAAGAGCAAAATCCAAGTTGGTTATTTATGAAAACTTCTTTAAAGGTACGTTTCCCTTGGCCATTGGTTCTTCTTGAAACACAGCAAAGCACATATGTCTGCTCGCTGCCGAATTTTTATTGAGCGCCTTTAATTTGGGATAGTATGGCCTTTGTTTTCTGCCGCAGCAGAAACCCAGCTGGCCGTATACGGAAATGGTGGCAATATCAACATTTCTCCCGCAATCCGGGTTTTGCTGCGTTAACGGTCGGGTGGAGGTTGGCCAATATATTCAACATTAAGGCCTGAATTCTTTGCAGCTATAAATTGCTTTCTGTCGGATGTTATAAACAGATCAGCCCTCCACTCAAGGGCACATGCGACATGAAAAGAATCCATTGCACGCAACACATTATTTTCTAAGAGCTTTACCGAGCGTGCGACAACAGCAGGGGTTATTTGCAAAACTATGGCATCGGTGACATCAGCCAACAGTTGATTTTTTACAGCACGGTAATCAGGAAAAGTTAAAATTTTCTCTCTCAGACGCCTATTGAGGCTAGAAATAATCTCGGGCACCAAAATAACAGAAAAAGCCAATTCAGAAGCGTCCGCCAGGAAACTTTCCAGTTCTTCGCTACCAACTTCTTGCACATATCTTTTTGCAAACGATGATGAATCGACTGCAAGTTTCACGAGGTCGCCTCACGCTCTTCTATGATAGCCGAAGATAAATCGCTTCCCTGGATGCGCAGACGGATTCCGGCCTGTTTCCACGCTGGAGACCTCTGTGCTTTATCGGAAAACGGAACTACTTCAGCTACCGGCTTTCCGCGTCGGAAAAGAATTAATGTCTCACCATGTTCCACCTCAGTTATTAAATCTGAAGCCTTTTTACGGAAATCGGTAAATGCAACATTTTTCATTTATGCACCTCCTGATGTGTGCATTTAACTGTACATTACAGATAGAATATTGTCAAGATTCAGTGCTTTGGTCAACAATGATTGCGCGGTTTGTATAAGTCAACCCCAACGATCAGCCACTGCTTGAAATATACAAACCAGCTTTCAGACGGTCGAGTAATTTTTCCAGAAGAAAGAAAAGGTGGCCGGCATATCTCATCCTCCACCAGATTTTTGCCGCCCTACCGGCTCTTGAGGATTCGCTGCCAGTTGCTGCATCCCTGGACATGCCCCATATCACAGGCTTTCTGAAAATCGGCAATAGCCCGCGGATTCTTGATTTCCGCATAGATGAGACCCCTGATATTATAGGCGTCAGCCGATTTCGCATCCAGTTCAATCGAACGATTGAGATCCTCGAGCGCCTTGCCGTACTGCCCCTGAAAAGCCTGGCAGACTCCACGGCCCAGGTAGGCCTTAGCGTTGCGCGGCGTCAGTTCAATAACCCGGCTGAAGTCGGCGGCCGCTTCTGCATATTTTTTGGTGTCCAGGAGAACCGAGCCGCGGTTCATGTGCGCCATGGCGGTCCAGGGCCCGCCCAAGGCAATGGCCCGGCTAAAGTCCTCTATGGCCCGGGCAGGATCTTTTTTCTTTTCCCGGGTAAAGATAAATCCCCTTCCCACGTAGGCCACAGCTTCATTGGGATTGGCAGCGATGGCTTTATCCAGCTCCGCGATGGCTTGATCAAACTTCTCCTCGAATAGATAAATTGCGGCCTGGGCAAAAATGGCTGTCTGGCTTCCCGGGTTTAAGGCGACAACTTTGCGGAAATCCGCGACGGCACGCTCGAAATGCGCCCGGTCGTTTGTGCCCAGCCCCCGGTTGTAGTAGGCAATGCCGCGGTGGTTGTAGGCTTCGACATAATCGGGATTCAGGGCGATGGCCCGGGTATATTCATCAATGGCCAGCTCTTCTTCCCGGCCGACAGTATGCTGCAATCCCTTTTCAAACCATTGATTGGCCTGAAAGCGCTTCTCCTCATCGGAGATTCTTAATTCCACCTGTTTGCGGTCGGCCTCGCCCTTGGCCGCAGCCAGCTGCTTTTTCAGGATTTCCATCTCCTTTTGATTCTGGGCGTATTCCCGCTGAATCTTTTTATAATCTTCGACAATTGATTTTTCCTTAACGTTGCGGGCCATCTCCGTCATTTTATCCGCATTGACCAGGGCCTTGATCTTGACCCAGAAGTGAAAACCGTCGCCCACGATCGTCCGCTTCTTCTCCAAAATAGTCACTTCGATGGTCCCCGAGGCCAGAACCTTGACCTCATCCTCTGTCAACTGAAAGTTCCGGACTTTGGAATAGCTTTCAACATAAGTGCCTGCCTGCTCCAAGGCGATCCTCTTGGCATCCAGCAGCGCTCTGCTTTCCGCCACACTGGGCGTTTCGCCATCGCCCATGTTGTAGTTTCCTTCGGAGATGATCTCCTTGACCTCGGCAAAGCCAGCAACGGGCATAAGCAAACACAATGCTATCGCTAAAGTAATCAATTTCTTCATCTTCTCTATCCTTGCTGCCTTTTTTCCATCGTAATTTTCCAGGCCTTCACTTCGCCAAAGGCCAACTCTCTGGAACAGCTGTGGCCAGCCATTTTACCAGCGCGGCATTTACCTCCATGGGCTTTTCCTGGGCCATCCAATGACCAGAGCGAAGAGACACCTCAGTCAGATTGCGGCAGTATTTCCGCATCGGTTCGGCAAGCCGCGTATGGGTGCAGTCGCAAATATTGTCGTATTGTGCATTCAAAAATAAAGCGGGCATGTCCAGATAGCCTTTGTTTTGCGCTGTTTGCGCATAGGCACCGTTGGCGGCATGATTCATGTACCAGGACGTGGGCCCGAAAAATCCGTTGCGCTCCAGGGCGGCTACGTAAATGCTGAGATCTTCTTTCGTGACAATATCCTCGTCCGGGGGAAGATCGCGAACGCCTTTGGGACCAAAAAGATTGCGATAACGCCGGGCAAATGCGGAAAATGCCGGTTTTTGTTCAAATGCCGGATTGCCCTTCCGAAACATCATTTTCACAACCTGACAGACATTGTTATCGAAGGGTGCAATGGCCTCATCAAAATTCTCCTCGTAGTGGCGCATGTAATCCCATTGTCCGAACGGGAATTCCTTTTCTGGATAGATTTCCCGATTTATTTGGGATAACAGATGATCAAGACCCCGTTCAATCGTGTAGTAGGGAACACATAAACTGGCCACCGCGAGGCAGCGGTCAGGATGGTGGCTGGCAATGTTCCATACCACGGGGCTTCCCCAGTCATGCCCCACCCAAACGGCTTGGGATCTGTTGAGGGCCGCGAGTAGATTCAGCATATCGCCGACAATTAATTCCTGGGTGTAATCTTCGTGCTTGCCATACACGGAAGAGCGTCCGTAGCCCCGCATATCCGGAGCAACGGCGCGAAATCCGAGGGCGGCCAAAACGGGGAGCTGATGACGCCAGCTGATAGACAACTCCGGCCAGCCGTGCACAAAAATGATCAGAGGGCCATCCTCAGGCCCGGCAACTTGATAGAATGTCGTGTGCGATTTATTCTTGGCGATATGTTCTGTGATAGACATGATTTTTCTCCTATAAATAATGAGAATTTCCTTGCGGCAAGTCAAAGCATAAGACAAACAGCTTTATATTTCAATCCCCTAATACTGACAAATACCACGTTCTTCTTTCTTGTCGCCGTGTTCATGGATGATCAGCCGCTTTTATAAATGCTGTGGCCGGTTGCTGAATGATGATCTCCCGCGCTTTTGGTCCACAGTTGCAGATAAGATCAAAAGTGGAAAGATTCGCGATGAAATCGCCCCAGAGCTGCGGATAAACGGGAGCAAGATAGCGGAAGTAGCGGGCCTCGATCCCGTTGAGCCGGAATAAATCGGCCTCGTGATATTTCTCGGCTTGAGTTTGAGCCAGAAAGATCGAGGCGCTCAAGGCCTGACAAATATCAACAAAAAGTCGGGTACCCTGCGCCTTCACTCCCAACTCGGAAAGGAGAACCAGTCTGGTTTCCACCTGGAGGCTATTCAGGAGGTAGCGGATGATTGCCAGATTCAAATCGATAAGCCTCTCCGGCCGCGCGGAAAATATTTTTTCCATGAAATCGAGATGCTCTGCGAGGTAAGGGGCATTCACGTAAAAACTCCGGAGGCTTTCCGGATGCTTACGTATCCAGCGCCCCTCGTAAGAGACCTTCACCTGATTTATTTGCTGTCGCCCCAAGCCTTTCTTCCAGACGGGAATGGTCATCCACAAAGTTCCCTGGTCGTTTTTGAAACGGTTTCTGCTAAGCCACGTTGTCTGTTGCGGAAATTGAACATCGTCGAGAAGGACCAGAACATCTGCAAGAAAGGCTTTGTAAAAAAAACCAGGGTAAGGGCAAAAATATGGTTGATTGACCGCGACAATCATGCCGACCGGCTCCTTCAATTTTTAGGACAACTGCTGGCCGATTTAAAAGTTTATCGGGCGAAAATTCTTAACTGGTTTGATTTTACATCAAAAAATCTATCAGGAAAAGGAGAAGTTCAGGAGCGCTTTTTGGGCCGTCCATTTCTTCTTATTGACTTGGCATCTTCACTTCCCTTATACTGATCCAAAATAAGACACCGCCAAGATATAATCGGTTGGGGGGATCATGATCTCGAGACGTGAGTTTCTGGCCAAGACAGCGAGGCTGATTCCGTTGCTCAGTGGAACCGGTCTGATGGTGTCCGATCCGTTTTTGGCGCATATTTTGGCCGGAGATGCTGCGGGTGCCGCTTTCGCCCGTGACGGCCTGGATGAAATCATCAAGTCGTCCCCCGTGGCCCGTTACTGGGCCTCCACAAAAGCCAGCTGCTTAACATGCCATACCAGTCTCAAAACGATTCAGGGGAAAGAATATCGGCACCAGACAAACATGGTTAAATGCCTTCTGTGCGCTCATGGTTGTGTAATCGCCGATGGTGAGCGGGGTAAGTGCCGCACTCGTCTGAATGTCAACGGAGAGCTCCGCAGCCTCGTTTATGGCCGCCCGATTTCCATTCATGTCGATCCGATCGAAAAAAAGCCTCTCTATCATTTTCTGCCGGGCGCGGCCGCATACTCTCTGGCGACCGCCGGCTGCCCTTTGCAGTGCAAATTTTGTCAAAACTGGGAAATATCTCAGGCTTCACCGGAAGATTATCAGGTGCCTGATCTGCCGCCGGACAGGATCAGCAAGGCTGCATGCGAGAGCAAAGCAAACGTCATTGCCTTCACCTATAATGAACCGACTGTTTTTATTGAATATCTGACGGATATCGCTCGTGAGGCGAAAAAAAGAGGGCTGAGATCCGTTTTGATCAGCTGCGGTTTCATGAATGAAGCTCCGCTGGCTGAAATGTGTGCCGTGCTCGATGGCATCAAGATTGACCTGAAAGGGTACAGTGATCATTTTTATAGATCAGTCTGCGGCGCAGAACTGAAGCCGGTTTTGCGTAGCATCAAACAAGCCGCCAAGAGCCGCACCCACCTGGAAATCGTCAATCTGATTGTTCCCACCTTAAACGATTCTGACAACATGCTTCGAGAGCTGATCAGCTGGATCTTGGGAGAAATCGGACCGGATATCCCCATCCACTTCACACGTTTTCATCCCGACTATCGGCTGCGCAACCTGCCGCCCACGCCGGTGGCAACGCTGGAACGCGCCCGCGAGACGGCGCTCGCCAAGGGTATTCATTACGCGTATGTCGGAAATGTGCCGGGCCATCCGGGTAATCATACCTATTGTCCAAATTGCAAAAAAATGGTCATTGAGAGACAAGGTTTTTTTATCGTGGAGATGGCGATGAAGGACGGCCGCTGCAAATTCTGCAACCATAAAATTGCCGGGGTATGGATGTAAGGATAGAGGGGTGACGGAAATGAAAATCATGCGCCGCTGCCTGATCCTGATCGTGATTTGTCTTTTCTTTGCGCAGGCGGGTCGGGCAGGGAACGAGCCGGAAGGTAAAATCCGCGCTCCTGTTGCCGCAGGAAAGTTCTATTCCAATTCTCCAGCCAGATTAAAACTGGCGATTGAGAAATTTCTGCAGGATGCTATTCCTGCTAAAGTTAAAAACCCGGTTGCCATTATTGTGCCCCATGCCGGCTTCATCTATTCCGGCCAGATTTGCGCGGACGGATTTAAACAGGTAAGCAATCAAAAATATGATGTGATCGTTGTTTTGGGCACTAACCATACCACGCCGAGGTTCCAAAAAATATCTCTCTATCCGGGAGCAGACTTGCGCACACCGTTGGGAACCGTTGAGGTCGATCGCGATCTGGTCTTGGCGCTGCAGACGGCAGATCCTGACGCCTGCAGCCTCGATGAAGCACTGCATGAATATGAGCATTCTATCGAAGTCATCATTCCCTTCATCCAGGTTCTCTTTCCGCAAGCCCGCATTGTGCCGGTGGTGGTCGGCGCTCCCGATGTTCCCTTGTGCAAACGATTTGGTCAGGCTCTGGCCAAAACATTAAAAAACAAACATGCCCTGATCGTAGCCAGTTCCGATCTTTCCCATTACCCACAGGCAAAAGATGCCGCAGCCGTGGACAAAGAAACATTGGACGGCATAACGACGCTGGACCCGGAGTTGCTGCACGCAACAATCCAAGCGCAAATGAAGAAGCGTATTTCGCGCCTGGACACCTGTGCCTGTGGCGAGGCGCCGATCATGGCGGCGATGACGGCCGCGAAGTTTCTCGGCGCCACCCGCGGTGTAGTCGTCAGCTATGCCAATTCCGGAGATTCACCTATTATGTCCGATCGTTCACGTGTGGTCGGCTATGGCGCCGTTGTTTTGGCAAAAGAAGAAGGCGACATCAAGTCCGGCGCCCAAAATCAATTATCAGCAGCTGCCGACGAGGCCGCCCTTCGTCCTGCCGATAAAAAAGCTTTACTTGGCCTGGCCCGCGAAACCATCTCCCGCCTCCTTTTGACGGAAACAGTTCCGCTGATTCGAGGTTTCCCTCCCCGCTTGGAGAAACCACAGGGGGTATTCGTGACCCTGAGAAAAAAAGACGAACTGCGCGGCTGCATCGGCCGCATCATTGCTGATGAGCCTCTCTGTAAGCTGGTTGGAGCCATGGCCATCCAGGCCGCTTTTAATGATAGCCGTTTTCCCCCGCTGACAGAAGAAGAACTCCAAGACGTTGAAATTGAAATATCGGTTCTGACGCCGCTCAAACGGATAGCCGATGCCGGGAATATTGTTGTCGAAAGGGATGGTGTGCTTCTGAGCAAGAAAGGTCATTCGTCTGTCTTCCTGCCGCAGGTGGCGCCGGAACAAGGGTGGGGCCGCGAAGAATTGCTCCATAACCTCTGTCTTAAGGCCGGCCTGAAAGCGGGTTGCTGGAGACAAGACAGCCAGCTGTTCACATTTCAGGCCACTGTGTTTTCGGAAGCTCGGTTCAAATAATGTCTATGATCATCTCGCTTATCTCCACAGGACTGATTTCTATTCTGGGTCAGGTGATTCTACTTAGAGAATTGCATGTCGCCTTCTATGGAGTTGAACTGATTTATCTTTTTTCGCTGGGCATCTGGCTTTTCTGGACGGCCCTCGGAGCTCTTATCGGCCGCCGCACTTATTGTCCTTCCCTCAATAGCATCGCATTTCTTTTTATAATTTTCGCCGTGATTATCCCTCTGGAGGTCGCATATATCCGGGCAGGCCGTATCCTCTTTGGCGGTGTGCCCGGCGCCTACCTTTCCCTGATGCAGCAAGCAGGGCTGGCCGTCATCTCCCTTCTGCCGGCGGGTTTGCTGAGCGGCCTTTTATTTCAATGGTCGGCCCGGAACTATGTGGCCGGCGGCAGAACGCTTGCTTTAGCCTATGCCCTAGAAAGCGCCGGCGGGCTGATCGGCGGCTTATGGGCAACTCTTTTTCTGCAATGGGGCATTCAGAACTGCACCCTGTCCTTTGTGTGCGGCTTTGCCTCGCTTGCCACCGTTTTGTTCTTATTAAGAGGCACTGGCAGATCTGCTGTGCGCTGGACGGCAGTGGTTCTGGCTGGCATGTTTTTTGTGCTTTGGTGGAGCGCCCCGTTTCTTGACCGGCAGATGACCCGCTGGAACCATCCAAACCTGATAGCAAGCAGTGATACGCCTTACGGCCGAATTTCTATCAGCAAGCTTCAGGATCAAATAGCTGTTTTTGAAAATGATGCCCTGGTCTTGGAGACGCAGGGAACAGAGGGTGAGCACTTTGCCCATCTTGCCGCCCTCCAGCATGTGCAG
>Ga0068714_10005869_pt1 | contig 12826 bp, 13 predicted proteins | sample MTBNYHSulfiMetaG_FD_62988 | JGI IMG/M metagenome (GOLD analysis project Ga0068714, IMG submission 62988) | Enrichment culture microbial communities from rom New York Harbor, USA that are MTBE-degrading - MTBE-NYH (New York Harbor Sulfidogenic)... | ecosystem: Environmental > Aquatic > Marine >... | reverse complement strand
AACTCGGGGTCCCCCGTCATCGACCGGGACCTCCGGGTGGTGGGGCTGATCTTCGACGGAAACATCGAGAGCCTCTCAGGCGACTACATCTACACGCCGGAGAAGAACCGGTCCGTGGCGGTGGACGTGAGGGGGATCCTGGAGGCCCTGGATGCCATCTACGGGGCCGACCGCATCGTGGAGGAGCTGCTCACCGGGGCGCTGGCCGGAACAGCCGGCGCGAGGTAGGCGATCCCACAAGACTTCTTGCCCAAAGGAGAGAGAATCATGAAGAGGAGCTTCCGCGTGGGGTCCCTGCCCCTGCTGGCGGTGGTTGCCTGGGCGTGCGCGGGCAACCCGGGTCCCGGCGAGACGGGGTACCCCTACAACCTCTCCGGCTCCTACCGGGGAGATTTCCTGGTGGAGGGGATGGCCTTCAGCTTCACCATGGATCTGGCAACCGGCGCCCAAGGGGCCCTGGCCGGTGACTACCGGGTCACGTCTCCCGTGGCCATGTCCGGCCCGCTGACGGGAACGGTCTCGGCCGATTCCGTGACCTTCAGCCTGAATTACGTCAATCCCATGGACGGTTGCGGGGGGACCGTGCAGGGCGGAGGAGCCGTGGAGCCCGGTGGCGGTTCGTTCTCCGGTCGGGCCCGGGTGAACGACTCCTGCAACGGGATCCTGCCGGCCACCTTCGCCATGCGGAGGTAGGGGAGCAGCCGTCGAGCCGCCGGGCGTCCTTGACCCTTCCTCCGCCCCCCTCTAGAATCCGGTCCCATTTTGGTCACCGGATCGTGATCCCGTTCAGGAGGCAGCATGGCGGCATCGGGTAGAGAATATTCCACTGAACAGATCCGGAACGTCGCCGTTCTGGGTCATGGAGGGTCGGGCAAGACCACACTTGTGGACGCCCTCTGCTTCACGGCGGGAACCTCCCGGAGGAAAGGTAGCGTGGAGGAGGGCCATGCCCTCACCATGACCACCGCGGAGGAGATCGAGCACGGCATTTCCCTCCAGGTCACTCCGGCCTTCGCCGAGTTCCAGGACATCAAGATCAACCTCCTGGACACGCCCGGCTACCTGGATTTCACCGGCGACGCCCTTTCGGCGGTCAGGGTGGCGGACGCCGCCATCATCGTGGTGGGGGCCACTTCCGGCGTCGAGGTGGGGACCGAGGTCGTCTGGAAGTACTGCGAGGAACGGGGAATCCCCCGGATGTTCTTCGTGTCCATGATGGACAAGGAGCACGCCGATTTCGACAAGGTCTTCCGGGACATCAAGGAGCGGTTGGCGCCCAGCGTCCTCCCGGTGGCCGTCCCCACGGGCGCCGGCGACGACTTCAAGGGGATCATCAACCTCTTCAGCAAGAAGGTCCACCTGTTCAAGGAAGGGACCATCACCGGGGAATATGCGGAGGTCGACATCCCCGGGGACCTGAGGGCGAAGTTCGAGGAGATGGAGACGGAGTTCATCGAGACGGTGGCCACCACCGACGAGGAGCTCCTGGAGCGGTACCTCGAAGGGGACACCATCAGCCACGAGGAGGCCGCTCAGGCCATGGCCGCCGGGATGGCCCGGGGGGAGGTCATCCCCGTCTTCTGTGGCTCGGCCAAGAAGAGCTTCGGGACCCGTGGCCTCCTGGCCAAGATCGTGGAGCTCTTCCCCCATCCGGGCGAGATGCCGGGGGAGAAGGCCTCCCGCCCGGGCCTCGACCAGGACGTGACCCTGGTGGCCGAGGATTCCGGCCCCACGGCGGCCCTCATCTTCAAGACCGCCACCGAGCCACACGTGGGAGAGCTCTCCTTCTTCAAGGTCCTGAGCGGCGTGGTGGAGAACGGCATGGAGCTGCGGAACGCCAACCAGAACTCCGTGGAGAAGCTCAACCACCTCAGCATCCCCATGGGCAAGGAGCGGCTGGAGGTCCCGCGCCTCCACGCGGGCGACATCGGCGTAGTGGCCAAGCTCAAGGGGTCCCACACCAACGACACGCTCTCGGCCGCCGACCGGCCCATGGTCGTGGAGGGCGTCGCCTTCCCCAAGCCGGACATCTCGGTGGCCGTCCGAGGCGTCAACCGGAGCGACGACGACAAGCTGGGGGAGGTCCTGTCCAAGATCCACGAGGAGGAGCCCACCTTCTGCCACGAGTTCAATGCCGAGCTGGGCCAGACCATCTGCCGCGGGCTGGGCGAGCTGCACCTCAACGTGCAGTTCGAGAGGATGAAGCGGAAATACGGGGTCAGCGTCGAGACCGAGCCACCGAAGATCGCCTACCGGGAGACCATCACCCGCACGGCGGAGGGCCAGGGCCGCCACAAGAAGCAGTCCGGCGGACGGGGCCAGTTCGGCGACTGCTTTGTGCGCCTCAGCCCCGGGCCCCGGGGATCGGGGTACGAGTTCATCAACGCCATCAAGGGTGGGGTGATCCCCGGCAAGTACGTGCCGTCCGTGGACAGGGGAATCCAGGAGGCGTCGCAGAGGGGAATCCTGGCGGGCTTCCCCGTGGTGGATTTCACCGCCGAGGTGTACGACGGCTCCTACCACTCGGTGGACTCCTCGGACATCGCGTTCAAGTTGGCGGGCTCCGTCGCGTTCCAGAAGGTGTCTCAGATGGCGGGGCCCACCATCCTCGAGCCTATCGTGGAGGTCTCGGTGACCACGCCGGACGATTTCATGGGCGACGTAACCGGCGACATCACCTCCCGCCGGGGGAAGATCATGGGGATGGATTCCCATGGGGGCCGGACGACCATCCGGGCCGTGGTGCCCGAGGCGGAGCTCTACAAGTACGCCGCGGCCCTCCGCTCCATGACCCAGGGCAGGGCTCACCACTCCCGGAAGCTGGTGGGGTACGAGCCCGTACCGGCAGAGCAGGCGAAGGTCATCATCGCCGAGGCGAAGAAGGACAAGGAAGAGGCGTAGCGCCGTTTCGCGAAATCGGACCGCCGCAGGGCTCCCGCCCTGCGGCGGTCCTGCGTATGATGGATGCGAGGCGCGAGGATCGGATCTCCTCCCTGGCGGCGGAGATCCCCGGAGATCATGGGAGGAAGGCGTGTCAGGACACAGCAAGTGGTCCCAGATCAAGCGGAAGAAGGCTGTCACGGACTCCCGCCGCGGACAGGTGTTCACGAAGCTGATCCGGGAGATCACCGTGGCGGCCCGGCACGGGGGCGGAGACCCCAACTTCAACCCCCGCCTGCGCCTGGCCGTCGACACGGCCAAGGCGGCGAACATGCCGGCGGAGAACATCGAGCGTGCCATCAAGCGCGGCACCGGCGAGCTCGAGGGGGTCAGCTACGAGGAGGTGAGCTACGAGGGATACGGGCCTGGGGGGGTCGCCCTCTTCATCGAGACCCTCACGGACAACGCCAAGCGGACCGTGGCGGACGTCCGCCACATCCTGGATCGCCACGGCGGGAACCTGGGGACCAGCGGATCCGTCGCCTGGCAGTTCGAGCGCAAGGGGCAGATCTACGTGGACGCGTCCCGGTATCACGAGGAGGCGGTCTTCGAGGCCGCCACCGAAGCCGGGGCGGAAGACGTCAGCCAGGAAGAGGGCGAATTCATCGTGACCACGGATCTGACGGCGTTCCAGGGGGTCCAGGAAGGGCTGGAAGCGGCCGGGGTCGAGTTCACCCACGCGGAGCTGACGTACCTGGCCAGGAACGAGGTGTCCGTGTCCGGCAAGGAGGCTGAGAAGCTTCTGAGGATCCTCAACCTCCTCGAAGAGAACGACGACGTCCAGAGGGTCCATTCCAACGCCGATATCGACGAGGCGGCCCTGGCCGGCTCGCGGTAGGGCGGATGCCGGAGCTACAGGGGGGAGCCGGCGAGGGCCGGGAGCCGGGCTCCCGCATCATCCTGGGCGTGGATCCCGGGACGGCCGTCACTGGGTACGGGGTGGTGGCGCGGCGCACGGACGGATCCCTGCGACTCCTGGAGTGCGGCGTGATCCGCACGTCGGCGGGGGAGCCCCTCCCGTCCCGGATCCGGGACATCTTCAACGGCGTGGGTGAGGTCCTCCAGCGATTCTCACCGGACGCGGTGGCCGTGGAGGACGTCTTCCAGGGGAAGAACGTCCGGAGTGCCCTCACGCTGGGCCACGCCCGGGGCGCCATCCTGCTGGCGGCTGCGCTGCGGGAGCTCCCCATCGGCGAGTACTCGCCGCGGGAGATCAAGAAGGCCGTGGTGGGGACCGGGGGCGCCACCAAGGACCAGGTGGCGTACATGGTTCAGCGCCACCTCCGGCTGAGGACCCCTCCGAGCCCCTCCGACGCCGCGGACGGGGTGGCCGTGGCCCTCTGCCACTGCCTTCTGACGTCGAGCCCGCTGCCATGATGCCCGGGCGGTTCCCGCCGGTCACGGTGCCGGGCTTCATCCAGGCTGGCCTGACCGCGGGGCGGCGCCCACGGTTCCGCCGGCCCCTGGAACCCTGAGGGGATCTCACCATGTCCAGTGGAAGCGACGTGCTCATCGTGGGCGGGGGGCTGGCGGGGCTGGCCTGTGGGCTGGAGCTCCACGCGGCCGGAGTGAGGCCCCTGATCCTGGAGGCCTCCGACGGGGTGGGGGGCAGGGTGCGGACCGACCTCCACGAGGGGTACCGCCTGGACCGGGGATTCCAGGTGATCTTGGAGGCCTACCCGGAGTGCAGGAGGGTTCTGGACTACGACGCCCTGGAGCTGCGCTCCTTCTACCCGGGGGCTCAGATCTGGACCGGCCGGGGGTTCTCCCGCTTTGCCGATCCGTTCCGGCGGCCCCAGGACGCCATGGCTGCCCTCAAGGCCTCCGTCGGCACGCTCCAGGACAAGCTCAGGGTGGCGCGCCTGCGAAAGGAGGTCATGGACGGCCCTCCCGATGCCATCCTCCGGGGCCCCGACCGGATGACCCAGGAAGACCTGCAGGCCTACGGCTTCAGCTCCGGCATGATCGACGGGTTCTTCCGGCCGTTCTTCGGCGGGGTCCTCCTGAACCCCCGCCTCACCGATTCGAGCCGGATCTTCCGATACGTCTTCAGGATGTTCTCCGAGGGAAATACATCCGTTCCCCGAAAGGGGATGGGGGAGATTCCCCTCCAGCTCGCGGGAAGGCTTCCCGAAGGTGCCGTCCGGCTCCGGGCCCGGGTTAAGGCGGCGGAGCCCGGACGGGTGAGGCTGGAGAGCGGGGAAGAGCTCGGGGCGGAGGCCGTGGTGGTGGCCACGGAGGGCCCGGAAGCGGCCCGCCTCCTGCGCGGCATCGGCGATCCCGGATCCAAGTCCACCTCCTGCGTCTACTTCGAGGCGCCGGAGCCGCCGGTGAAGGGCCCCATGCTGGTCCTGGACGGAGAGGGGAAGGGGCCCGTGAACCATCTTGCGGTCCTGAGCGAGGTGAGCCGCGACTGCGCTCCCCCCGGGCGTAGCCTTGTCTCGGCCAGCTGCGTGGGCGACCCTCCGGCCGACGACGGGGAGCTTGCCCGGGCGGTCCTGGCGCAGATGGGGAGATGGTTCGGGCCGCGGGTCCGGGAGTGGAGGCACCTGAGGACCTACCGGATCCCCCACGCCCAGCCCCTCCAGGACCCGGGGGCCCTGGAGCCCCCCGAGCGGAGCGTACAGGTGGAGCCGGGCCTGTTCGTGTGCGGAGACCACCGGGAGACGGCTTCCCTCCAGGGGGCGCTCCACTCGGGACGGCGGGCGGCGGAGGCCTGCCTGGCGTTCTTCTCCCCGGATTGATCCTGTGGGGCATGCCACCCTATCTTTGGGTCCGAAGAGAACCCAAAGGTCGGGGGCCTGGCCCTCTCCTCCAACGCCGAGCCGCCATTGATCAGCCGCCTGCGGGGCACGCTGCTCTCCCAGGACCTCTCCACCGTGGAGGTGGAGACCACCGGTGGGGTGGTGTACGAGGTGGAAGTACCCCTCAAGGTCCGGGAGCGTCTCCCTCCCGTGGGGGCGTTCGTGGAGCTCCGGACCGTGCAGGTGGTGAGGGAGGATTCCGTGGCCCTCTTCGGCTTCCTGGAGCCGGAGGAGCGGGAGTTGTTCCGGCGGCTCCTCACGGCGTCCGGGGTGGGGACCCGCCTTGCCCTGGCCATGCTTTCCACCTACTCGGCCCGGCGCCTGGCCCGGGCCCTGGCCGAGAAGGACCTTCTGGCCCTCACCCAGGTGAGCGGGGTCGGGAAGAAGACGGCGGAGCGCCTGGCCCTGGAGTTGGCCGAGAAGGTCCGGGACCTGGCGCTCCTTCCCGAGGGGGAGGCCAGCCCCTCCTCCGCCGTCAAGGAGGCCGTCTCCGCCCTGGTGGCCCTGGGGTTCAGCTTCACGGCGGCCGATACCGCGGTGCGGGGGGCCATGAAGGGGAACGGGGATCTCACGGCCGAGGAGATCATCCGGAAGGCCCTCTCCAGCACGTGACCCACCGGGGACGCTGGCAGCCATGACGCGACATCACGAGATCACCACCCCCGAGGAGCTCCAGGAGGACTCCGGCACGGAGGTCTCCCTCCGGCCCCAGCGGCTGGCGGAGTTCATCGGGCAGGACAAGGTGAAGGAGGCTCTCTCCATCGCCATCCAGGCGGCCCGGCAGCGGAGGGAGCCCCTGGACCATCTTCTCTTCCACGGCCCGCCGGGGCTCGGGAAGACAACGCTGGCGGCCCTCCTGGCCCGGGAGATGGGGGTCAACCTGAAGACCACCTCGGGGCCGGTGCTGGAGAAGCCCGCCGACCTGGTGGGGGTCCTCACCAACCAGCGCGAGGGGGACATCCTGTTCATCGATGAGATCCATCGCCTGCGGCCCATCATCGAGGAATTCCTCTACCCGGCCATGGAGGACTACCGGGTTGAGATCCGCCTGTCCGAGGGGCCCAAGGCCCAGACCATGACCATGCAGATCGAGCGCTTCACCCTGGTGGGCGCCACCACCCGCTTCGGCCTCCTGACGGCTCCCATGAGGGCCCGCTTCGGGATCGTTCAGCGCCTGAACTTCTACCCGCCGGAGGATCTGGCGGTCATCATCCGGCGGAGCGCCGAGATCATGGGGGTGGAGGCCACGGAGGAGGGAGCCCGGGAGCTGGCTCGCCGCTCCAGGGGCACGCCCCGGGTGGCCAACCGCCTCCTGCGCCGCGTCCGTGACTACGCCCAGGTGAGGGCGGGAGGCGTCGTCGACCGGGACGTGGCGGAGGCCGCCCTCACCCTCCTGGACGTGGACGAGTACGGGCTGGACGAGATGGACGGGAGGATCCTCAAGACCATCATCGAGAAGTTCGAGGGGGGGCCCGTGGGCTTGAGCTCCCTGGCGGTGGCCCTGGGGGAGGACGTCTCCACCCTGGAGGAGGTCTACGAGCCTTTCCTGATCCAGGAGGGATTCCTCATGAGGACTCCCCGGGGCCGGGAAGCCACACCGCGGGCCTTCCGCCGGTTCGGGTTCGCTCCGCCCGGGCCCGGCACAGGCTCCCAGTCCACCCTCTTCGAAGAGTGAATCCGGAGCTGCCTGCCTCCGGCATCCCGGGGTCCCCGCCGTCCGGCTCGGCCGGCGGTTCTCCCACGCCCCCCGTTCCCGGCACCCGGGTCTCGGACTACGACTACGAGCTACCTCCAGGGCGGATCGCCCGCTATCCCAGCCAGTCCAGGGACGACAGCCGTCTCCTGGTCCTGGACCGGGGAGGGTCTCCCCTCCGGCACCTCCGGTTCCGGGACCTGGTGACCCTGGTCGCCCCCGGTGACCTCCTGGTGATCAACGAAAGCCGGGTTCTGCCCGTCCGGCTCCTGGGGCGGAAGCCCACCGGGGCCCCGTCGGAGATCCTGCTCCTGCGGCCCGTGTCCGGGGGGGGTGACGCGGCTGGCGGTCCTGGCCGGGCGGCGTCCGGGGACCCGGCGCGGGAGACCAAGCTCTGGGAAGCCCTGGTCCGCCCCGGTGGGAAGCTCAAGCCCGGGCGGAGGGTGGAGGTGGGGCCCGAGCTGGAGGTGGAGATCCTGGACTCCACCCCCGACGGAGGACGGATCGTGCGGTTGGTGACGGACCTCTCCCTTGAGGATGCCCTCCACCGCTTCGGCCGGATGCCCCTGCCGCCCTACCTGGAGCGGGAGGAGGAGCCGTTGGACCGGGAGCGGTACCAGACGGTGTATGCCCGGGACCCAGGGTCCGTGGCCGCCCCCACGGCGGGCCTCCACTTCACCGACCCTCTCCTGGACGAGCTGGCTCTCAGGGGCGTGGCCGTCTCCCGGGTCACGCTCCACGTGGGGGTGGGCACCTTCCGTCCCGTGGAGACCGTGGACCCGGACCTCCACCGCATGCACACCGAGGCCTACCATGTGTCTCCGGAAACGGCGGAGGCCGTGAACCGGTGCAGGACGGTCGGAAGCCGGGTCTGGGCGGTGGGGACCACGGTGGTGCGCACCCTGGAAACGGCCGCCGGGGAGGACGGCAGGGTCCGGCCGGGCTCCGGGGAGACCCGCCTCTTCATCCGCCCTCCCTACCGATTCCAGGCTGTGGACCGCCTCATCACGAATTTCCACCTCCCCCGCTCGACGCTCCTCATGCTGGTGGCGGCCTTCGCCGGGTACGAGCGCACCATGGGGGCCTATCGCGAGGCCATGGCCGGGGAGTACCGTTTCTACTCCTACGGCGATGCCATGGCGATCCTGTAAGGGAGCCACCTCCATGCCCGGCCGCTCCGACTCCATCCCTCCCTTCTCCTTCACCCTGGAGGGGACCGAAGGCTCGGCCCGGGCCGGGACCTTCCTGACCCCCCACGGCGCCGTCCCCACCCCGGCCTTCATGCCGGTGGGAACCCAGGGCACCGTGAAGACCCTCACGCCGGACGAGGTGGCGGCCCTGGGCGGATCCATGGTCCTGGCCAACACCTACCACCTCTTCCTCCGGCCGGGCCACGACGCGGTCCGGGAGCTGGGGGGCCTCCACGCCTTCATGCGGTGGGACGGGCCCATCCTCACGGATTCTGGAGGGTTCCAGGTCTTTTCCCTGGCCAGGATCAACCGGGTGCGGGACGAGGGAGTGGAGTTCCAGAGCCACATCGACGGCTCCCGGCACCTCTTCACGCCGGAGCGGGTGATGGAGATCCAGCGGGCCCTGGGGGCCGACGTGGTCATGGCCTTCGACGAGTGTCCCCCCGGAGGGGCGGACCGGGACACCGTGACCAGGGCCAACCACCGGACCCTCCTCTGGCTCGAGCGCTGCCGGGACCGGTTCCGTGCCCTGGCCGAGGGGTCGCCCGGCCCGGACCAGGCCCTCTTCCCGGTCCTCCAGGGGAACGTCTTCGACGACCTCCGCCTCCAGCAGGCCCGTGACGTCCTGGGGATGGGCGAATGGGTGGGGCTGGCTATCGGCGGCCTCAGCGTGGGGGAATCCAAGGAGGACATGTGGAGGACCCTGGAAGTCATGGACGGGGCCTTGCCTCCAGGCTCGCCCCGCTACCTCATGGGCGTGGGGTACCCCGCCGACCTCCTGCGGGCCGTGGCCCGGGGGTGCGACCTCTTCGACTGCGTCGCCCCCACCCGGAACGCCCGGCACGGTACGGTCTGGATCCGGGACGAAGGTCAGGTCAACCTGAAGCACGCCCGGTTCAAGCTGGACACCCGGGCCCTGGACCCGGAGTGCGACTGCTATACCTGCAGGCGCTTCGACCGGGCGTACCTGAGACACCTGTCCGTAGCCGGGGAGTGGCTCGGGCACAGGCTTCTCACGATCCACAACCTCCGCTTCCTGGTTTCCATGGCGGGGGAGGCCAGGGCCCGGATCCTGGACGGATCCTTCGAAGGATGGACCCGGGAGTGGCTGGAACGGTACGAGGGAAGCGGAGCGCAGGATCCTGTTCCCGGGGCGGCATAGTCGAGGCTCCCAAGGCCTATTAACTTTAGGATTACCGTGCAATCACGCATCTTTCGACCATGGAGCTGGCGGTGAGCGGACCTCTTCTGGCCCTGCTGGCGGCCCCCCGGGAGGGGGGAAACGCCACGATGATCTTCCTCCTTCAGATGGTGGCCATCGGCGTCATCTTCTACATGCTCCTCATCCGTCCGCAGCGGAAGGAGCAGGAGCGGCACCGCACCATGATCAAGGAGCTGAAGAAGGGGGACAAGGTGGTCACCAACGGCGGGATCATCGGTACGGTGGTCCACGCCCAGGACGACCGCCTCACCATCAAGACGGCCGAGGACACCCGGATCGTGGTCCAGAGAGGGCGGATCGCCCAGCTCTTCGATGAGAAGAGCTCCGAATGACCGGAGTCTGAAGGAGGCGGGAAGGAACCATGGCCATCCGTGAGATCAGGATTCTCGGGGATCCGGTCCTCCGGCAGCCGGCGGACGAGGTGGCGGAGGTGGACGGGGAGGTCGAGGCCCTGGTGGAGGACATGCTGGAAACCATGTACCACGCTTCGGGGATCGGGCTGGCGGCACCCCAGGTGGGGATCTCGAAGCGGGTCCTGGTCATCGACCTGGGTGACGCCGACGAGGACGGGGCCGGGGCCTTCGCCCTTGTGAACCCCAGGGTCGTGGACGCCACCCGGCGCACGGCTCGGGGGCCCGAAGGGTGCCTGAGCATCCCGGGAATGGAGGACGTGGTGGAGCGCCCCGAGACCGTGACGGTGGAGGCCCTGGACCCCCGGGGCCGTCCCGTGGTCATGACGGCCTCGGGCCTCCTGGCCAGGGCCGTCCAGCACGAGATCGACCACCTGGACGGGATCCTCTTCTTCGATCGGCTGAGCCCGCTGAAGCGGCGCTTGTTCCTGAACCGGTGGAGCAAGTCCCGGGCCGAGGAGGTGGCGTCCTGAGAGTCCTCTTCTGGGGCACTCCGTGGTTCGCCATTCCTTCCCTCCGGGCGCTGGAGGAGGAGGGGCACGAGGTGGTGGGGGTGGTGACGCAACCCGACCGCCCCTCCGGGAGGGGCCGGAAGGTCACCCCCTCCCCCGTGAAGGAGGTGGCCATGGAGGAAGGGTACCCCGTCCTGGCCCCCCAGCGTCCCTGGGGCGACGACTTCCTCCGCCAGATCCGGGCCCTCGAGCCGGACCTCTCCGTGGTAGTGGCCTACGGGCACATCCTGAAACCCGAGGTCCTGGAGGTTCCCCCCGCCGGCTCCCTCAACGTCCACGCCTCCCTCCTCCCGGAGCTGCGGGGGGCGGCTCCGGTGAACTGGGCCATCCTCCGGGGGCACGAGATCACCGGGATCACCATCATGCGCATGGTGGAAGGGATGGACGCCGGACCCATCCTCTTCCAGATCGTCGAGGAGATCGGCGCTTCGGAGACCGCCTCGGAGCTCGGCGGCCGGCTATCGGGAACGGGGGCCGAGGTCCTCGTGGAGGTCCTGGCTCTCCTGGAGGCGGGGGTGGCGGACGAAGTGGAGCAGGACCACTCCCGGGCCACCTTCGCCCCCAAGGTCAACCGGGAGATGGCCCGGGTGGATTGGAGCCGTCCGGCGACGGAGCTGGGTTGGCACCTCCGGGGGCTCGATGATTCCCCCGGCGCCTGGTCCAGCCTCCAGGGCCAGGAGGTCAAGCTGTTCCGCCCCCTTCCCGAGCCCGGCCTCTCCCACGGCAGGCCTCCCGGGACGGTCCTGGAGGCCGATCCGATGGGAGGCCTCCTGGTGGCCTGCGGCTCCGGCGCCCTGCGGGTGGGGGAGATCCAGAGCCCGGGGAGGAAGAGGATGCGGACCGGGGAGTGGCTCCGGGGGCGGGCTCTTCCCCGGGGCGCCCGTTTCGATTGAAGCCCCGCGGTGGCGCGTCGGCCGACGTGACGGAGAGCCGCAGGGCCGTTGCCGCGATTCTCCGGGCGGTGTCCCGGGGCCGACGCCTGGATCGGGCCCTGGACGAGGCCGCCGCATCCCTTCCGGACCGGGAGCGGCGCTGGGTCCAGGAGGCCGCCTACGGAACCGTCCGTTTCAGGGGCCGGCTGGACCACCTCCTGGGCCTGCACCTCCGCAAGGGACTTTCCAGCCTCTCTCCCCTCCTCCTGGACATCCTCCGCCAGGGAGCCCACGAGCTCCTCTACATGGGGGGGGTTCCGGACTACGCCGCCGTCTCGCAGACGGTGGCTCTGGTGCGCCGGGGGGCCGGGGAGGGGGCTGCCCGGATGGCGAACGGGGTCCTCCGGAGCCTCCAGAGGGAGGGAGGGGACGTGTCCCGCTTCCCCCGCTTCGAGGTGGACCCCCTGTCCCATCTCGCTACATGGGGATCCCACCCGGAGTGGATGGTGGCCCGATGGCTGGAGCGATGGGAGCCCGGCGAAGTACGGCGGCTGGTGGAGTGGAACAACACCCCGCCGCCCCTGTACCTGCGCCCCCTCGGACGATCCCTGCCCCAGGCCGCGGACGCCCTTCGAGGGGAGGGCTGGTCGCCTCGGGAGGTCGCGCCCGGCGTCCCCTGCCTCTTGCTCGAGCATGGCACCAATCCTGCACGAATCCTGGCCGCGGTTCCCGGCATCGTGCAGGATCCGGGGGCGGCCCTGGTGACCGTGTATGCCGACGTGCCCCCCGGATGCGTGGTGGCGGACCTCTGCGCGGCCCCGGGGGGGAAGACCCTCGCCATGGCTTCCGACGGGGCCTATGTTCTGGCCTGCGACGCCTCCCTGGCCCGTCTCGGGGTCCTGAAGGAGAACCTGGCCCGGGTGGGAGGGCGGGTGGACCCGGTGGCGGCCCTTGCCCAGGCGCCGCCTTTCAACGAGGTGCCCTTCGTGCTCCTGGACGTTCCGTGCGGCGGGACGGGGACCCTTCGAAGGCATCCGGACGCCAAGTGGAGGCTGACGCTGAGCACGCTGACGCGGCTCGTGGAGCTACAGGGGGAGATTCTCGACGCCGGGGCCCGGCTGGTGCCGCCGGGAGGGCACCTGGTCTACTCCACGTGCACCCTCGAGCCCGAGGAGAACAGGCA
>Ga0068714_10005866_pt1 | contig 12833 bp, 7 predicted proteins | sample MTBNYHSulfiMetaG_FD_62988 | JGI IMG/M metagenome (GOLD analysis project Ga0068714, IMG submission 62988) | Enrichment culture microbial communities from rom New York Harbor, USA that are MTBE-degrading - MTBE-NYH (New York Harbor Sulfidogenic)... | ecosystem: Environmental > Aquatic > Marine >... | reverse complement strand
GTCATCGCAGGCGGCGTCGTTGGGTGTGTTCACGCAGGTTTCGGCGGTCTCGTCGCAGGTGTCCACGGTGCAGGCCACCCCGTCGTCGCAGTCGACCGGGGTTCCGGCCAGACAGCCGGCCGTGGGGTCGCAGGTTTCCGTGCCGGTGCACCAGAGACCGTCGTCGCAGGTGGCGTCGTTGGGCGTGTTCACGCAGATGTCGGCGGTTTCGTCGCAGCTGTCCACGGTGCAGTCCACCCCGTCGTTGCAGTTCGGGGGCGTCCCGGCAAGGCAGGACCCGGCCACACAGGTTTCCGTGCCGTCGCACCACAGGCCGTTGTTGCAGGATGCGGAGGCGGCCGGTTCCTCGTCGGTGAGCCCGTCGCAGTTGTTGTCGTTGCCGTCGCAGACCTCCGGCGCTCCGGGGTAGACGGCGGGGTTCAGGTCATCGCAATCGTCCGCCGCTGCCAGGTAGCCGTCCCCGTCCGCGTCCGGGTCGCAGGCGTCTCCCAGGCCGTCTCCATCCAGGTCTGCCTGATCGGGGTTGCTCACGTAGGGGCAGTTGTCCAGAAAGAGATGGATCCCGTCGCCGTCGGAGTCCACGCTGAAGGCCAAGCTGTTGAAGCTGAAGTGGGTCAGGGTGTGTGCAAGGGAGCCGAGATCGAAGGCGTCGAAATCAAACAAGGGGTCCAGGGTGAGCCCGGCCACCGTGTGGGACCAGACGAGTTCGTCGTCCGCCGGTGTCTCCTCGGTCAGGGGGAGAATGGCCGGGGCATCAGGCGGAAGGATGGGGAGATAGAACGCGAGAACCTCTCCCGGGGAGGCCAGCGTCCAGAGGGTCTCCACGATCTCCACCGTGTCACCGGGCTCATAGCCGCAGCTCGCTGGGTTTGCCGGCACGGTGGTGGTGAGCGAGAGGGTCGAGAGGTTCAGGTCCGGCAGGGGGCTGATGCCGGCCTGGGTGGCGTCGGAGAAGCTGAACAGGTTCCCGGTCACCGGGTCCAGGACGATCTGGAGGAACGGGGTGTTCAACGTCACAGAGGATCCCGGCAGTCTGTCGCTGCGGTCCAGCAGGCCGGTGATCCCTGCCGAGGTGTTGTTCACGTCCGCGGCAATCGCTGCGACCACGTAGCGCATGTCCGCGAAATCGCCCGAGGCCGGTGCGGAAGAGACAACGGCCGAACCGGCCGGACCCAGCACCGACTTGATCCCGAGCAGCAGAAGGTCTCCCCCTCCGGGGGCTTCCAAGACGTCCCCGTTGATCTCGCCTAGGGAGGCCACAAGCACATCGATTCCGCTGGGCATGTTGCCTGTGTTCAGGGTGTAGTTCAGGTTGAGGGGGGTTGCCATGTTGATGGTCTGCCCGGTGAGGTTCCCGGACACGTACACGTTGCGGCGGACGCCGATCTCGAGGGGCGTCAGCGCGCCGAGGAGCGCGCCGATGTCGAGTTCCTCTCCCCCGAGGAGATCGATCAGGGTATCCATGCCGATCTCGGCGCCGAAACAGAAGATGTGCTGGGTCGTGCCGGTAGGCAGGACCAGCTGATACTGGGTCTTTTCGATCTTGAAAAACAGGACTTCATACTGGGTGGGGATGATCACGTTGCCCGGGAGGCACTGGCTTCCCACCAGCGGGAAGTTGACCGACACTTCCGGAGACAGCATGCCCTGGATGTCGAGCCCTTTGGTCAAATCCTCGATGCGCAGGGTCTGAAGGGCCAGCCCCAGCTGGATCTTCCCGTCGTTGCTCACCCCCGTGAAACTGGTCAAGCCGCCGGACACCGATGAGGTGGAAACCGGGTTGCGGGACTTGAGGGGGATGACGATCTCCGAGGCGTCCACGTCCACAAAGGAATAGTACTGGTAGCCCTCGGCGCCGGCCGTCACGGTCTGCATGCCGGTCAGGGCCGCGTCTGTAAAGGAGATCTGGCCGTTGATGTCCGCGAACCCGTAGTTGCCCGGGAAGGGATCCCCTGCCCCGAGGCCCACCATCACAAAGGCTCCGGGCACCGGCAGGGGGTTGCCCGTGCCGTCGTCCGTGCCTTCCTCCACCACGGTCACGTAGATCGTCCCGGCGATGGGGCCTCCGCCGGTGCCGCTGGTGTCCGCCAGCAGCCGGGTTCCTGCCCAGGCCCCCAGCGCCAGGAGTCCGCAAAGGATCAGGACGGATAGGCTGCGGGGGGCCTTGAAACAAAGGATTCTTCTCATGATCTTCTCCCCTCCTTGGTGGTTGTGAGATGGGACGACGGCTCCCCCGCTTGCGGACGCCTCCGCGCGAGGCTTCGCTCGTGCCTCTTTCAACAACCAGGATAGCAAAGTCCTTTCGTCCGGATCAATCAATATTTTATTGAACCAAATATTATTTCTATTGTCTTTTCCGGCCATTTCCGGCATTTTGCGCACTTCTTTCGCGCCCGGTCCGCTGAGCGGCGAGCCATCCTTCACCCCGCCAGCATGGCCGCCGCCAGTTCCCGGGCCTTGTCCGGTCCGGCCAGCACCCGGACCAACTCCAGGGAGAACTCCAGGGCCGTACCGGGCCCCCGGCTCGTAACCACCCGGCCGTCCTTCACCACGCGCTCCTCCCGATAGTCCAGGCCCCCCATCTCCTCCCGCATGCCCGGGTGGCTGGTCGCCGCCTTTCCGTGCAACAGCCCCGCGGCTTTGAGCACCACCGGGGCCGCGCAGATGGCGCACGTGTGCTTTCCCTCGCGGGCCATCTCTTGGAGAAAGGCGATCACGCGGGGGTCGTCCCTCAGGTTGTACGTGCCCGGCAGGCCGCCGGGCAGCACCACCATGTCGAACGAGTGCGGCCGGATCCGGTCCAGGGCCGTGTCCGGGGCGAGGGTAATGTCGTGGGAGCCGGTGACCGGGCCCTCCTGGAGACCGGCCGCGGTCACCCGCACGCCGGCACGCCGGAGCACGTCGATGACGGTGACGGCCTCGATCTCCTCAAAGCCCGGTGCCAGCAAAACGGCTGCGGATTTCATCGGGATCTCCTTTCTTTCTCCCTGCGTCCAAGTAGGGTAGTATGGGAATGTTCGCCAGTCGCCTCAACGTTTATCACGTGCAGGCCCGGACAAGGCAAGTCTTGGGCAACGCCTCCACAGCCTGCAGAAATCGTTCGCCCGGGCGTTCCCTTTGGGCAAGCGGGGATGCTCCAGGAAGGATGGCCGGACGCAGGGAGCGTGAGACATGAATCCCCCACCGACCTTCTGGCTCCTGTTCGCGGACATGGACGGCACGGTCCTGGACAAGGAGACCTACGAGCCGGGGCCTGCGCTGGCGGCCCTCGACCGGTGCCGCCAGTTCGGCGTCCCGGTGGTGCTCAATTCCAGCAAGACGCGGGCCGAGATGGAGTTCTTCTGCCGGCGGCTCCCCTTACTGCCCGGCACGCCGTTCATCTCCGGGAACGGGGGCGGGGTCTTTCTGCCGCGGGATTTCTGGAAGAAGCCGGCGGGGGCCGAGGCGTGCGAAGGGTTCTGGAAGGTCGCGCTGGGGGTTCCCCACGACAGGATCCTGGCGGCGCTTCGCGCCGCGTTGCACCGGTTGCGGCTGGACGCGGAGCTGTTCTCGGACAGGACCGCGGAAGAGATCGCGGCCCTCACCGGCCTGCCCCTGGAGCAGGCGCGGTTGGCCATGATGCGGGAGTTTGACGAGCCGTTTTCCGCGCCCGCGATCCCTGCCGGCGGCCTGGAAGCCCTCCGGGGCGAGCTGCGCGCGGAAGGGCTGCAGCTCACGCAAGGGGGGCGTTTTCACCACGTGCACGGCACTTCGGACAAGGGGAGGGCGGTCCGGTGCGTGGTGGATCTCTACCGGCCGGAGGGAGGCCACCGGGTCCGGGCGGCCGGGGTGGGGGACGCGGCCAATGATCTGCCCCTGTTCGAGGCCGTGGACCGGGCGTACGCGGTGAGGAGAGCGGACGGGACCTATGACCCGGGGATCCCGGAGGGGAAGGGGATCCGCCGCCTGTCCGGCATCGGGCCCGAAGGGTTCCGGCAGGCGGTGGACGATCTCTTGAACGGCTTCGCGGCGCCGCAACCCGGGGGCCGGGGAGGTGCAGAGCGCCCGTGAGACCCCGCAAAGACAGCCCTCCCGCCGACATCCTCTCCCTCGTGGTTGCCTTGGGCAAGCAGCTCTCCTCGGTCCACCATCCGTTGGAAAACCTTCTGACCTACTGCGACGCGGCAGGAAGATTGTGTCCTCGTCTCCGGTCGATCCATATCGCCTTCTTTTCCCCGCGGGAGACCCTTCCCGTGCGCGTATTCCTCTTCCTGGAAAAGCCCCCGGGCCGGCTCTTGCGCCTGGGGCCTGCGGATCTTTCTCCTCGTGAGAAGCGGTGTTTCCGCGACTTCTCCCTGCGGACCCGCAAGGTGCCGCCGGTCCGGAGAGGCGCCGGTTCCAAGGAGACCGGAGCCGCGGTGTGGGTGGACGCTTTCTTCCGGGGAGGGGGGCCGGGGTTGGAAGCGACGAAGGTGCCTGGGAGCGCCTCCGGGCGCGAGAGCGGGGCCAAGCGGGAAGGGTTGAGTACGGATGACCCCCTGCCGCTATCCCTGCCCGGCGGTCCGGAAGGCTGGGTGTTTTTCTCCGGCGCCGGCGGAGGGGTTCCCTGGGAAGGGGAGGAGCGCAACGCGGTCGGCCTGTGTACGGACATGCTCTGTGCAAGCCTGGAGCGTGCCGCACTTTTCGCCCGCGTGCTGCGCGCGAAGAAGGAGTGGGAACGGAGCATGGACGCCATCCGGGACGTGGTCATGATCGTGGGTCCGGACTACACCGTGCTCCGGGGGAACCGCAGGCTGAGCGAGTTGGCCGGGGTTCCGCTGGAATCCCTCCAAGGCGAGAAGTGCCACCGTCTCCTGACCTCGCGACGACAACCGTGCCCGAACTGTCCGGTCGAGGCCACGTTCCGGACCGGGGCCGATCGCACGGCAGAGGTCTCGCAGCCGCCGGGCGATGCGCTGGTGCAGGTCTGGAGCTACCCGCTCCGGGATCCCTCGGCCGGCCCGCAGGCGGTGGTGGTCTACGAAAAGGACGTCACGGAGATCAAGCGGATGCAGGCCAAGCTGCTGCAGGCCGAGAAGATGGCCGTGCTTGGGGAGCTGGCCGCAGCGGTGGCCCACGAGCTGAACAACCCCTTGAGCGGCGTCATCTCCTTCAGCAAGATCCTGCTCACGGAGATGGATCCTGCGCTTCCCTACGCAGAGGACGTGCAGAACATCGAGCATGCAGCGCTTCGCTGCAAGAAGATCGTGCAGGATCTTCTCGCGTTTGCCAGAAAGCCGGGGAACGTGACGCACGAACCGGTGCAACTGGAGACGATCGTGGAGCAGGTGCACGGCATGCTGCGCCCCGGACTGGAGGAGAAGGGCGTGCGCATGAGCCGCCGGATCCCGGCGAACGTGCCGGACCTCCCGTTTCACCCGGATCTGCTGCACCAGCTCCTGGTCAATCTCATCGTCAACGCCCGGGACGCCTCGGCACCGGGGGACGAAATCACGGTCCGCGCGGCCGCCGGAGTGAGGGAGCACGTTCCTCACGTGGTGATCTCGGTGCAGGACCGCGGTCATGGGATCCCGCCGGCGGTGCGGGATCGGATCTTCGATCCCTTTTTCAGCACCAAAGGACCGGGGGAGGGGACCGGTCTGGGCCTGAGCATCTGTCGAAAGCTCATGGACGCCTTCGGGGGCGATATCGAAGTGTCTTCCTCTTTGTCCCGCGGAACCACGGTGTCCCTCTGGTTTCCGGTGTCGGGGCGGGTTGGGTAAGGGTGCGTCGTATCTTCATCCATGCAGGGGCGCCGGCCCGCCATGCCAAAGGGGGCGAGGAATGCATCCAAGGAGTGCAAGGCAAGTCCCCCTTTGGAAGAGGAGGATTCCCCTGAATTTGTTTGAGGCGGGTGCCGCGGCGGTGGTAGGCTTGTTGCTGTAAGGACGCAGAGAGGGCAGGGCCGATGGACGGTGCCAAGATCCTGGTGGTGGATGATGACCTGGTGGTCCAGAAGGCGTTGCGCCGTCTTCTGGAATCCAGCGGGTACGACGTGGCCACGTTCGGGTCGGGCCCCCTGGCGCTTCGTTCCTTGAAGCAGGAGACCTACCCCGTGGCCCTGGTGGACCTCCGGATGCCCGAGATGGACGGGTTGGAGCTGATCGTTCGCCTCAAGAAGGCGGTCCCGGACATGAGCATCATCATGATCACCGCCTACGGGGAGGTGGCGACCGCGGTGGACGCCATGAAGCAAGGCGCCTATCACTTCATGACCAAGCCGTTCGAAAACGAGGAGGTCCTGTCGCTCGTGGCCTCCGCCCTGGAGCAATCCAGGCAGTCCTACCTGGCGCGCGCCTCCCAGCGTCGGGGCTCCTCGGATATGGTCGGGGTCTCTCGGGCCATGAGTTCGGTCTTCCATCTGGTGGAGAAGGTGGCCCCGCAGGACTGCACCGTGCTGATCACCGGGGAGAGCGGAACCGGCAAGGAGTTGATTGCCCGGTCCCTGCACCGGAACAGCCCGCGGGCCTCGTACCCCCTGGTCCCTGTCAACTGCGGGTCGATCCCGGAAACGCTGCTGGAGAGCGAGCTGTTCGGGCACGTGAAAGGGGCCTTTACCGGGGCGATGTACTCCCGGCCGGGGCGGTTTGCTATCGCGGACAAGGGCACGATCTTCCTGGACGAGATCGGCGACATGAGCCCTCACCTCCAGACCAAGCTTCTGCGGGTGATTCAGGAGCAGACCTTTGAACCGGTGGGGGCCACCCGGACCCTGCAGGTGGACGTGCGTGTCATCGCGGCCACACACCAGGACCTCCTGCGGCTCATCGAAGAGAAGAAGTTCCGGCACGACCTTTACTACCGCTTGAACGTCATCCGGATCCACCTGCCGCCCCTGCGGGAGCGGGACGGGGATATCCCCCTGCTCTGCGATCATTTCCTGGAGGTGTTCAACCGGCGTGTTCGCGGCCAGGTTGAGGGGGTCACCGATGATGCCATGGAGTACCTGTTGCGATACCCATGGCCCGGCAACATCCGGGAACTGGAGAACCTCATAGAACGGATGGTGATTCTCAAAGGGGAGGGGATGATCACCCTGGAGGACGTGGCGGACAAACCCATGCAAGGGGGCCCCGGAGGCGTGGAGCCCGCCGGCGTGCAGCTGCCCCCTGACGGCCTGTGTTTTCGAACGGCGGTCTCCCGGTTTGAGAACGAACTGATCAGCCAAGCGCTGCATCGGACCCAGGGAAACAAGAACAAGGCCGCAGACCTGCTTCGACTGAACCGCACGACCCTGGTGGAGAAGATCAAGAGGCGGCAGATCACGGCAGAGGACGCCTGAAGGAGCGGCCTGGTTTCCGGCGCCTGACACCGCCCCCCCCCCGTTCTTTCCCCTCTGTAACCGTTCGGTGAAGGGTGGGCACGTTGACACGATGCGTGGTGTTCACCGGTGCCCGCCTATTACGAAGCCCTACCCAGGACGTCCGGCTCCGGTTGGGCCTGCGAGCGCCCGCGGTGGAGGTCCCGCAGGACGACGGGGACCGGTTCAGGTCTTTTGAAGGTCCCCGGAGGACGAGGGAACCTCCCCGCGGGCGCGGCCCACACAGCGAGGAAGCTCGGTGCCGGACCTCCGGCTTCATGCCTCAGGGTCGGCCGCGGCCGGTGGAAAACGATTAAGAAGCACTGCCTTCGACGTCCGGCTACGGTTGGGCCTGCGAGCGCCCGCGGTGGAGGTCCCGCAGGACGATGGGGACCGGTTCAGGTCTTTTGAAGGTCCCCTGAGGACGAGGGAACCTCCCCGCGGGCGCGGCCCGCACAGCGACGAAGCTCGGTGCCGGACCTCCGGCTTCATGTCTCGGGGTCGGCCCCGGCCGATGGGCGACGGATGTCGATGACTTGCGGCGAGCCCGGGGGTGCCGGTGCGGGGTCAACGCCTTGACGGAGTCTCCCGACGGTTTGACCGTTGCGCTCCGTGCATGGCCCTGAACCGGGGCGTCTGTGAAAGCATTTCTTCCTTGTTCCTGCTGTAACTCGTTATAAGTCCTGCATTTTTGTGGCTTCAGGTGCAACGCGCCTCCTTGTGCCGTACTTCGGCACGAGGCTTGCAGACCTGACCTTTGTCCCGAACCCAACGTCCAGGATCGTGCGTACCGGGTCAAGATCAGGAAGGCGACATGGACCTGTCCACAGCGTTTGGCGAGGATGGCCTTCCCCAGAAACCGTTGGTCTTTTCCATCTCCAGCGGGAAGGGGGGTGTGGGAAAGACCAACACGGTGATCAACCTGGCCCTGGAGCTGCAGCGCGCGGGACAGAAGGTCCTGGTGTTCGACGCGGACCTGGGGCTGTCCAGCGTTCCGGTATCGCTGGGCATTCTCACCGACCGTGACCTTTCGCACGTACTGTTCGGGAACTTGACGCTGCGGGAGGTCATGATCCCGGGGCCCGAGGGGATAACGATCCTGCCGGCCGGGATCGGCATTCAGGAACTGACGTCCCTGACGCACGAACAGCAGATGAAGCTGGTCTGTGAGACCGAGGAACTGTCGAGGTGCTTCGACGTGGTTCTGGTGGACACCGGGGCCGGCATCTCCTCCGACGTGATCTTCTTCAACCTGGTCTCCCGGCACAACATCATCCTGGTGTACCCGGAACCATCGGCCATGGCCGATGCATACGCTCTCATGAAGATCCTGGCGGTTCGCTACCGCAGGAAGCGGTTTCTCCTCCTGTTGAACGGGATTCGGAGCGATCAGGAGGCGTCCGGGATCTACGACCGCCTCAGCCTGGCCTGCGAGCGGGTCCTGCACGCGTCCACCTCCTACTGTGGCGCCATCCCTTTCGACGAGTGCATCCGGCATTCCGTGCGGACCCAGCAGCCCGTGGTCCTGGCCTTCCCGCAGGCCGCCTCGAGCAGGATGTTCCGGGAACTGGCCAGCCGCCTGCTTCAATTGGCTCCGTCGGGCCATGACGGCGGGTCCATGCAGTTCTTCGGGAACGGTCTCCGCATGACCGGCCGCAGCGGATAGCCGAACGAGTCCCCCCCTCCGGTTTCCGCACGGCCGCGCCTTCCGGCTCCGGCCGGCTCAGGATTCCTTGGAAAAAATCCGATCCTAACAGGTGAACCCCTGCTCGCTGTCCCGAGCGCTTTCCGAATGGAAATCGCCTCCGGATGCCACCGGATTCTCTCCGTGTGTGGCGGCGGGGTTTTTGCACTCCGCCTACGTGTGCTGTAATGTGACAGATGAAACAGCGGGATAGGCGTCTCAGCGAGAAGAGCGAGTCGGCGTGGATTTCACCGGCGCCCGGGGTCACCCCACCCCACCCGGCCCGTGCCGGGTCCCGTGAGGTTGGGAGAGTTCGAAATGGATGAGTTCGAGATTCTTGAACAGATTTTTTCGCGGCGGATGGATCTCATCCGGGAGGTAGAGGGGAAGGCGCAGGCCGCCTCCCGGCGTCCTTCGTTCAGGGAGCGGCTCCGGGATCCTCAGGTGGGAGAGACCGTGCAGAAGGCCCGCGAGATCATGCGGGGCATCCCGGATGTGCGTGAGGGCCTGGTGGCGTCCCTGCGCAAGCAGATGATGAAGGGATCCATCCCCCTGGACGGAAAGACCCTCGCCGACCGGATTCTGCAGGAGGCCGTGCTGGACGAGCTTTGGTGACCTCGAAAAACCTGGTTTCATCCCCGCAGGCGCCCTTTCTCCTGTTCCCGTAAACAAGGGCGGGGTGCTGCGGCCCACAGGACCCGATCCTCCCCATGACAAACGGTTCCCTATGCCAGCCCGACGCGCACAAGTCCTGCGGGGCCTGCTGCGGCCTGTACAACTACCGGGGCGGCAGCCGGGCACGCCTGGAAGCGATGTTGCGCAGGCGTACCGACGCGTTCCTGCGGCTGGGGCGGCCCGACCCCGAGAAGCTGGCGTCCTTCTCCCGGTGGGTCCGCAGCGTGGAGCCGGGCGGGAAACTCCTGGAAACCATCTACAACTGCGAGTACCTGGGCTTTCTGGACCCTGAAGGCCGGAAGGTGGGCTGCCTGCTGCACCCTGCCCGGCACCCTGGCGAGGTGGACGACCTGCGTTCCTGTTCCTTCTACGGAGCGGAGTTGTGCGCCGGCCACCTGTGCCTGAGCTACCAGAAGCTCACCCCGGAAGAGTCGTTCTGCGTGATCCAGAGCCTGGACGACTGGTACCTCTACGGCATCTGCATTACGGACATCGACTTCTGCAAGGCGTTTTTCCGGGAAGCGTCCTCCCGGCTGGGTGAGCAGCCGTCCCTGGCTGTGCTGGCCCGGGAAGGGGCGTGCCGGGCTGCCCGGTCCTTCTTTCGCCTGAAGGTGGACTGGCCGTTTCGAACCGGAGACGAGGGCCGTTTCGGCAAGTACTGCCTCGCCGAGGACGAGTACCGGGAAGACCGCATCCCGTACCAGGAACTGGGGATCCTTCCGTCTCGGTACGACACCCTGTTCCTGAGCCTTGCCTCGCATTTCTCGTCCGCCGCGGAGGTGGCCGAGGCCGAGGCCCTGCTGGACAGCCGCGTGGAGGCCTTTGTTCGCGCCTGCGAATGAAGGCGCACATCCCGTCCTACAAGACCCCCCCTCAGCCAAGGCTCACCAGGAAAGGCTTGTCTTTCTCGCCGCATTGAGAGAAGACTGTCTGTGAAACCCCTCGGTTCCGCGCACCCCCCCCACGAAACAGTCTCGGACAAGGAGGCGCCATGAAGACCCCGAATAACCCAGGGACGGTGTTCTCGGGACGGCTTTGCGGTTCTTGCTTGTGGACGGTGTGCGCCGTCCTCGTCTGCCTTGGCGGGTGCGGCGGGGACGACCGTGCGGGCCCCGTACCTACCCCGGATGCCACGATCCGGATCCTGGCCCCGCAGCCGGACCAGGTGGTGCGGTCGCACAGTGTCCCGTTTTCCGTGGAGCTTGACCCCGGAATCGACCCGGCCGGCCTTCGGGTCTCCCTGAACGGGGCGGACGTGAGCCGCCACCTGCGGGTCAGGGGGAGCAGCGCGGAGGGGAACGTGCCCCTTTCGGCCCGGGGGGAGAACGTCCTGGCCTTCGGGGCGGCGTCCGCTCAGGGGGGAGCCGTGGCGGCCGAGATCCGGTTCGTGTTCGCTCCGAAAGAGGTGGAGGACGTGGCGCTCAGGGAAGAGATCACCCTGCCCGGGCTCGGCGGTGCGGCGGAGGTCCTGGTGGACCCGTGGGGCGTTCACCACATCTACACCCTGGAAGATCCGGACGACCTGGCCTACGTTCAGGGGTACATCACGGCCAGGCATCGCCTGTTCCAGATGGATTTCTTCCGCAAGGTGGCCGAGGGGCGCCTGGCCGAGCTGTTGGGGGTCTCCCTGGACAGCAGCGTGCTGGAGACCGACCTGTTCCTGCGCACCATGTTCCTCACCTACGAGCGGGGTTCCGTGGAGCGGATCTACGACGTGCTGGCCGAGGAGCTGGCCGTCAAGTTTCCGGACAAGTACCTGCTCCTGGAGCGGTACGTGGAAGGGGTGAACGACTACATCCTCGACCTGGAGAACGAACGGCACGGCGCCGCGCTGCCGCAGCAGTACCGGCTCCTGAACTTCCTCGAACTCATCGGGTTGATCTCCGGCGGCTACGAAGTGGAGCCCATGACCGTGGCCCAGATCCTGGCCGTGGGCCGGCTCCAGCAGTACGACCTGTCCAACACCCTGTACGAGGAGATCAACCGAAAGGTGAACTTCGACGGGGTGAGCGGTGCGGAGGCGTTGGGGGTCGTCCCGGCCGGGAGTCTGCGGGACCTGTTCCGGTGCGAGCCGCCGGACCACGCCACCATCCTCAAGCCGGGGGAGTCGTTCTACCTCGGGCCCGGGACCGCCGAGGCGGCGGGTGGTGGCCGGAAGGTGGCCGCCGAGGTCCGCGGGACCGTCGGACTGGCAGGGGCCGGGGACGGGGAACGGTTGGGACGGATCCTGGACCGGCTCCGGCGCGTGGAGCGGGTGATGCGGGGGGGCGCGGACAAGCCGTTCAGCAACAACTGGGTCGTCTCCCCGGGGCTCACCGCCTCGGGGTTCGCCATCCTGGCGAACGACCCGCACCTGGGCCTGAGCAACCCGTCCGTTTTCTATCCGGTGCACGCGGATAACAAGACCTTCAGCGGGGGCACCCTGAACTTCTCCGGGTGCACGTTTCCCGGGGTCCCCGGGCTCATGCTGGGCCAGAACGAGAACCTGGCGTGGGGGGGCACCGTGGTCAACTACGACGTGACCGACGTGTACGAGGAGACGGTGACCGTGGCGGGCGGGCGGAAGTACGTGGCCTACTACGGCGGCCTGGTCCCGGTGGAGACCACGACCCAGCGCTTCCGCATCCGCGGGGCCGAGTCCATGGACATCGATATCGACTTCGTGCCCCACCACGGCCCCCAGCTCCCCGGGGACCCCACCAGCCCGGACCCGGGCCTCACCCCGGAGAACAACATGACCGTGCAGTGGACCGGGCACTACCTGACCGACGACCTGGCCGCGTTCATGGGCCTTCTGGAGGCTCAAAACATGGACGAGTTCTTTGCCGCGGTCGCCTACTTCGGCGTGGGGGCCCAGAACTTCGTGGGGGCGGACACCGGCGGCGAGATCGGCTACTACCCCCACGCCCTGGTGCCCGTGCGCAAGCCGGGAGCCCTCACCCACGAGCACCCGCCCTACACGCCTCTGCCCGGCACCGGAGGATACGAGTGGGAAACGGACGCGGGCGCCAGGCCCCGCTTCCTCACCCCGGAACAGGTACCCCAGGCCCGGAACCCGGAACGCGGGTGGCTGCTCACGGCCAACAACGACGTGGTGGGCCAAACCCTGGACAACGACGCGCTCAACGACTCGTTCTACTACTCCTACCAGTTCGA
>Ga0068714_10005865_pt1 | contig 12834 bp, 13 predicted proteins | sample MTBNYHSulfiMetaG_FD_62988 | JGI IMG/M metagenome (GOLD analysis project Ga0068714, IMG submission 62988) | Enrichment culture microbial communities from rom New York Harbor, USA that are MTBE-degrading - MTBE-NYH (New York Harbor Sulfidogenic)... | ecosystem: Environmental > Aquatic > Marine >... | reverse complement strand
GCGTGATGATACGCTCCATGAGCACTCAGCCTTATTTCCATGATCTGAGCATATCATATCAGAACCCTTTTACCAGCCTTCGGCTGGGACGCTTTCACCCACGGGCTTACGCCCGTGGTCATCAGCGTCGTTTTGATAGTACCCTCTTCGATACCATTAAAAATTTTATCTCCTGGTCCAAAACCGTGTTGGGCAAATAATTTCATGACCCCTCCTTTAGTTTACTCAGTAATGCGTCAATCATAAACGGTCGCAACGCTGGTAATTTTTTGATTAATTGGTCATTCATTTTGCAATAGTCCTTCGGTAAATCAGTTCTATGGTTGGAAAGTGGCAAAGGTGTCATCTTGAGTATTCGATACATAGTAGTGTAATCATCATCACCCCTTTTTGCTATTGGATGTTTCCCTGATGCATATTCATATAAAGTTACCCCAGCTGAGTACAAATCACTCCGGTAATCTAAAGTCTCTCTGAATCGCGGGTTAAACATTTCCGGAGCCATGTATGGTAAAGTGCCGGGACGAAATCTTGCATCCCTCGTCAACGCTGTCCCATGCAATTTAAACGCAATACCAAGGTCAAGTATTACAAATGGCCTCTGCCGATCTTCTAAAGCTATTACATTATCAGGTTTTATATCCCTGTGGATTAAATCATTAGCCTTTAAAACACGAATTGCTTTAAAAAGTGATGTGGCCAACTCCCATAATTCATCGAAATCAGCACGATGTCCCTGCTTCAGTTTAGTTCGCAAATTGTCCCCCTCAAGAAACTCTTCACTGTATACCATATAATCTTGATCTCCTATTCTGAGCAATTCGGGTTTCAAAGCACCAAGGCGAACTATGAAATCACAAGAACATTTACGTAACGCTTCTATTTCCCTGCGAACCCGGCCAATGATTTCGTTGCGTATGCTCTCATCATCAGTATCAGTCGGGATAAAAATAAGCCTTATTGCCTCGACCTGTCCTTGCACTATGCCTTTATAAACAGCTTTAAACCCTCCTTCGGCAAGAAAGGTTAAATCTTCTATATTGCCAAGTGTTTCTTGTAACAGTTTTATATCTGGAATATATTCCACAACAACTTTCCTTTCTGCTCTTCTATTAAATCTGAATAGACGCTATATCAACCTCCAAATCCCTCACCCTAATCTCCCCGGTCATCAGCTTGTTCAGCATGGTCTTGAACAGGTCATGGAGTGCCGATTTTTTGCTGTGTGAAGTTCTATCCTTTTGTCGATAGTTAAAAATACTTTTGAGATTTCCTTCTGTTCATTCAGTGAAGGTATAATGATTAAAAATATCCTTCTCTTCCTTAACATCTCAGCGCTCTAAATCATTTGTTATACCGCCGTGTACGATTTTGTGTCTCTCATTGAAACAAAATTTATTGGTATCGCATTTCTATTGCATCGTTTTGATCTCCTAACTACCAGTGTAGCGGTATCCGGTTAAGTCCTTGAATCGTTTCTTGGCTTTCACTGGCTGGGGATGCTCATTTTGTTCCGCCCAGGCAGATAAATACCCCTGTTTTACCTCGTCCCATGCGAGCAACCTTTTCTCGATCCATCCATTGATCATCTCAATGGGGCTAATTGCTCCCCGGAATTCGTCTTTAAACTCCTGCTGTACAAACTGCACCAACGCCCGGTCTCCTGAACTAATGCGATAATCAAGAGACAAAGCATGTGAGATCAGCTTCAGGTCCACAAAACTTAAATCAAAAATTCTGCCGGTTTTCAGGTTCTCAGTGCCAACGCGGTTGAGAGTTCGCACGGTATCAAAGTAATGAGCTTCCCGTTTTTTCTGTTCCTGGTTCAGTATAATCGGTTTTATATTTGCCCTCATTCCTTGAGTCCATGGATATTTAGTTTTGAACTTGGTTGTCCGTGCAATTTCATCGTGAATCTCCCGAATCGTCTTGCACTTATAGGCGTCATTGATAAACATATCCGGCGCAATCCGAAGAAGCATGAGTATCGAAGAGGTATTGCAGAGAATAAACACCTTACCCGCTCCTATGCTTGCGCCTTTCTCCGTGCGATTTCGTTCATGACCGCTTTGGCGTCAATACTGCTGCCCTCCAGCCCAAGCCATTCCCCAAACTTGCGCAAAGAGCAGTCCGGCACCTGTTCTGCCACGAGCTTCATAAACCTCGGCGAAAGAGCATAAAGCGTGTCAACATAGTGGCGGGGTTCATTCTTTGAAAACAAAATATCCCGGAGCGTGGGAAAATCCTTATTCAAATTCGTAGCCGCTCCGCCGACATCAATTTCTTTGAGATCAAGCCCTTTGTGCTTCAATCGGTAGTAAAGTCCCCACAACGAATGGGCATATTCCTTTGAGACCTTTTTTAAGTGATTTATGATAATTGCCGGTACCGTTGTTTCAGCGATAGCTCGTGCAACCATGTCAACGTAGAAATCTGGAAACTGCGTCAGCTCAGAAACCATATCGCAGAAGTCTTCTTCTTCCTTGATATCAATGGCTCCCGGCTCTTCGTCACGCACCGCGTGCACTGTCTCATGAAGAAGCTGAAAGATCAGGTCGAGCACATTGGTATCAATATTGACAAACACAATCCGCTGCCCGGCAATCCGTGAGTAGAATGCGTAGGAATTCTTCTTGAGCGAATCGGGGAATAATCGGAATACCGCATAAATTCCGAGATCTGCGAGCAGGCGAAAAGCGCTCCCGTAGTCCATGGGTTTGCCTTCATCTACTCCGGAAAGTTTGCGAAGGCGTTCGGCGATAACCTTTGCATTTTCCGGAATGCGCTTTTGTACCCGCACTACTTGCAATACTGAAACCGTGGGGGCCTGCCGGAACAGGTTGAGATACTGTTCGGCTAAGTTCTGCGAAGACTCCCGCATCAATGCTGTTACTGCCCTATTCCGAATGGTCCTGTGCAACGGCACAGAAATAAGGCTTTCGGTAGGTTCGGTAAAAAAATAGCCGGGTTTAACATTGAGCAGAGAACAGAGCTTTATCAAGTGCTGACCGCGCGGGACGGCACCGCCAATCCATGAATTGACTGTCTGCCGCGATACACTCAATTCTTGCGCCAATCGCAGCAGCGTAAGCCCGGATTCTTTCGCCTTGTTTTTTATGATGATACCGTTGAAGATCATAACGCACCTTATTTTGATTTAATCAAGCTTTTATTTACAAATATAGTTTTTATATATAATAAAATTATGAAAAATGTCAAGTTTTATTTACATTTATCTTATGCTTCTTACTCAAAAAGGCCTAAAATTTAATTAACTATCTGATTATTCTAAAATTATTGAATAAAAAAGGAAAATAGGGGAAGGCAAGTTTTCTATAGGGTGAATCCGCTCAGGGATTCCTTTCTCTTGTCCTTTCACCTCGTCAGAGAAAAAAGCTTCTACCAGAAAATTTATTTTGTGTTATTATTTATTTGGTTTTTAATTTTTGAATGGTTCACACAAAAAAAGAGGTAAACGTGACCGATTTAAAGTACGGTGAAAAAGAAATCGCGGAGGCACGGTTAGAATGCTGGCCTAATCCCAATCCTGAAAAGGACTATACCGTAGAAATTGCTTTCCCGGAATTTACCTGCCTTTGTCCCCGCTCGGGATATCCGGATTTTGCTACAATCCGCATTATGTATGTTCCCGACCGGTTCATCGTGGAGTTAAAATTTCTCAAGCTTTATCTGAATACGTATCGGAGTGTCTATATCTCCCATGAAGAAGCAACAAATAAAATATACCGCGACCTTTATACGGAGCTAAAACCAAAGTCTTTAGAAGTAGTCGGTGATTTTAACCCGCGAGGTAATGTAAAAACCATTATCAAGGTCTCTTCTTCTGAGGATTTTAATTCCAAAACAGGGAGGTAGCCGCAGCCTTCAGGCTGCGTAACCTGTTGAAGAGAAGCGCAAGCAGTAGGGGCGCACGGCCGTGCGCCCCTACTTGCTACCAAATATGGATTACGACACAGCCTTCTGAGGAAAGCTAATTTTTTTCTTCACCTTGGTTGTCTTCGGGATAATGCAGCAATTAAACATTCCGGTTTCTCAAACAAAACAGCGGAGGAAACCCAAAAAGGTTACTCCGCTGTTTTGTTAACAGTGTGGGCAAACCCCGTTAGGTATTAAACATCTAACAGGGCAAAGGTTTATTTTTTTACCACCAGTTGCGGTTTAGGTGTTGTGAGAGTAAAGGCAAGGATAGCGCCAACTGCCAGCAAAATCCCGGCAGTCACAAAGGAAGAAGAGAAACTCCCGCCGCTGCTCGCCTGAAGCATCTGTGATAACCGGCTAAAGACAAATCCACCAACTCCCCACGCAGTAAAAACGATACCGTAATTAACCCCAAAGTTCTTAAGCCCATAAAGATCTTTGGTAAACGAAGGAAAAAGAGAAAGGTTGGTGCCGTAATTAAAACCGATCAGAGTAGCAAGCAATACAAGGACGAAAGCGCTGGTGGTTTTAGAGCCAACGATCGGGATAGCGACGAACATTAAGATAGCTTGAAAAGCCAGCATAATGAAAAGAGTGTTTTTGCGACCAATCTTATCGGAGAGCAAACCGGCAATAATCCGGCCCGCGGCATTTCCCACTGCCAGGATCGCCACCGCCACAAAAGCAGCTTCTCCTAAACTTTTCTTTGCCATACCCGCCATACTGCTGATAACCATCAGCCCCGCCCCTGCTCCGATAAAGTAAAGAACCCATAAAAGGTAGAATGTCGGAGTTTTCATCATCTCCGAGGGACTGTTCTCTTTTTGAATTAAACTTGCGGGAGCACTCGCTTGTTTTTGCGCGCCACCCGGATTGGCAACCGCTTTTTCCGGTGTGAACCCCGCGGGGGGATTTACCAAGTTCATCGACAATCCGCATACTACCAGCAAAAAAGCAATACCGAAAAACATCATCGCATTCTGCAGACCCCAGATTTTAAGGAGGTATTCAGAAAGGGGAGCAATGTATACCGAAGCCAGCCCAAAACCGGCAACCACTAAGCCGGCAATCAAACCGGTTTTAGCGGGAGGAAACCATTTGAGAGCAGGAGGAGTTGCGGCTGAATAACCAAACCCTATTCCCGTACCTGCCAAAACCCCAAACCCAAGCACCCAGGCAGTATAACTGTTTGTTTGGGAAATCCAAATAAACCCTGCCCCAACCAAGATACCGCCGATGAACGCGGTTAACCGAGGACCAAACTTGTCCTGACACTTTCCCGCCAGAATCATTGCGAACGCAAAAACCAAGCAACACACTGAATATGGATCGTTTAATTTTGCAATATCCCAATCAAATGCCCCGGGACCGCCTGCTTCGATCGAGGTTTTTATTGCGCCTTTAAAGATACTCCACGTATAAAGAATACCCAGAGCCAAGTTAATCGCTGTGCCTGAGAAGGTAACACTCCATCCTTTATTTTTCACTTCCTGTGCCATGTCTCATTTTCCTTTCTTTACAAACAATGTTATGATCGTTACGCGGCTATCATTTTACCAGTTGTAGATAACCGAGGTCTGAATCCGGTTGTTTATGCCGTCCGCTTTTCGAATATAGTCGGTCTCCCAACGGCTGTATTCCACACAGAGGTTCACCGGAGGGATGAGGTTATAATAAAGGTTTCCGAAATAAAAGGTGTTCCGGCTTCGCATGCCCGTGCTCAGTTGATCATTACGGGGATCGTCTATACCACCTCCTACGTTATACTTCCATTTATTGTGCTGATACGTAAGCTGTGTCCACCCTCCGATTGACTTGATAATCGACGCGAACTGCTTTGCGGTCGTAGTGTTGTTTATTCCCTGAAGAATCCCACCAAAATAATCATCCAGGTTGTAACCAACAAACCCTTCTCCTTTAAAGGATAAGCAGCTCGTAAGGGGAACCTCGAAATCTCCGTTGAATGACCAACTTTTCATTCTTTTCTGGTGCAGCGCGGGGTTTATTAAACCCCAATCGATCTCTTCTTTTCCATAATGTCCGGAGATCCCAAAAACACTGTCTTTACCCGCAAAGAGCTGGGTGGCATAAGCAATTCTTCCTTGCACGGTAGGATATCCCACATCTTCGCCATCATTTTTTGAATCTATGTCAAAATCTTCATTAATCGTCCCCTTTGTCCTGGCTATGGCGACAGCGCCGATGAGTTTGTTTTTCTCATTAAACGGATGGGTGTAGGTAACACGCAGCTGAGGACGTCGATACCCGATATTACCGGCAGCCCAGCCAACCGTATAGTTTAAGGTGTTGGGGGTAAGCGGAGAAATAAGGTCATTGGTTTGACCGGCAATAATGCCAAAGTTCCCCTTTGTTAATTCTACCATAGCGTGGCGAAGCAAAACGTTGGCTTTATTTTCGTGCTGGGTTCCGTCACCGTAAAAATCAATTTCCAATCGTCCCTTTGCCGTCCACGAATAGGTCTCCGGCGCTAAAATATAAAGTCCTACTTGGGTCTGCCGGCCGGTCATGCTAAAACCATTATCGTTTTTATGGAGAGTTTGTTCAGAGGGCACATAAAGGGCAAAGTTTCCCGAAGAGGGGTAAATTCTACTGTCGTCATACGCAGCATCTAACTTGACAAATCCATAGGGTTTAAATTTGAAATTGCTAATAATGGAAGAAGCAGCGCTTACAACCGAAGGAGACGCTGCCTTTGACTTTTCTGCCTGGTCAACCTTCTGTTCAACCTTGTCAACCCGTGCTTTTTCTTCCGCCCTCGCCTTTTGCTGTTCTTGAAGCAAAAGTTTAAGCTCATTTACCTGTTTTTCCAGATCATCTATCCTCTTCTGCATTTGCTCCGCAGGTGTTTGAGCAAAAGCTTGCGTCATAATCCAAAAAAAAATAACCATACCAATGGCAAGTGATAAAATGTACTTTTTTGCCAAAACCTACCTCCTTTACACCTTTCAAGTTAATCCTAATCAAACCCGGCGGGTACTAAAATAACCAAACCTTTAAAAATTACATGAGCCCAAGGCAATGCTTGGGCTCATGTAAAGGTAGTATGTTAAATTCTTCCACTGACCAAGATGTCTACCACACTCGGATCAGCGAGAGTCGTCGTATCGCCGATATTGGAAAGATCGCCGGCAGCGATTTTCTTGAGGATCCTTCGCATAATCTTTCCGCTTCTCGTTTTAGGCAGAGCATCAGCGTAATGAATTTTATCCGGCGCAGCAATAGGACCAATTTCTTTGCGCACATGAGCAACAAGGTCTTTTTTCAACTGCTCGGTTTTGTCGACGCCCACGTTCACGGTCACAAACGCGTAAAGGCCTTCGCCTTTGATCTCATGAGGGAACCCGACCACCGCGGCTTCAGCCACACTGGGATGGGACACCAAAGCGCTTTCGATCTCTGCGGTTCCCATGCGGTGACCGGAGACATTCACAACGTCATCCAGCCGGCCCATCAACCAAAGGTATCCATCCTCATCACGCCGCGCGCCGTCTCCTGAACAATAATAGCCGGGGAATTGTGTAAAGTAGGTGTCAAAAAACCGCTGCGGATCACCATACACAGTTCGCATCATCCCTGGCCACGGTTGTCTAATAACAAGGTAGCCACCTTCATTTTCATCCGCCTCGGTGCGGTCTTCGCGGAGAATAGCCGCATCAACACCGAAGAACGGCACAGTGGCTGAACCGGGTTTGGTCGGAACCGCTCCGGGTATCGGAGTAACAAGATGTCCTCCTGTTTCCGTCTGCCAGTACGTGTCCACAATCGGGCAACGATTTTTTCCAACCACCTCGTAGTACCACATCCAGGCTTCCGGATTTATGGGTTCGCCCACCGTACCGAGCAGGCGCAATGAACTCAGATCATGCTTGTTGACCCACTCCTCTCCTTCTTTCATGAGGGACCGCAACACCGTGGGAGCAGTGTAGAAAATGGAAACTTTGTATTTCTCAACGATCTCCCAGAACCGATCGACCGCCGGCCAGGTAGGAACACCTTCGAACATCAAGGCCGTAGCGCCGGTTGACAAGGGGCCATAAACAATAAAGCTGTGCCCGGTTACCCATCCGATATCAGCGGTACACCAGAAGATGTCCTCATCCTTAATATCAAAAACCCACTTCATGTTGGCGTGGACAAACGTAAGGTATCCCCCAATGGTGTGAAGCACGCCTTTTGGTTTTCCGGTGCTCCCACTGGTGTAAAGGATAAAGAGTGGATCTTCAGCATCCATGATTTCAGCCGGACAATCAGGACTGGCCTCGGCCATCAGTTCATGGTACCAGAAGTCTCTTCCTGCCTGCATTTTGGTTTCTTTTACAACGCGTTGGACCACGACCATATTCTTGACACCAGGGCAATGGGTAAGCGCCGCGTCAGCATTGTCTTTTGATGAAAGTATCTTACCGCTCCGGTATCCGTAGTTGCAGGTGATAAGAAGCGAAGAATCACAATCGATAATTCGATCCCGGAGAGATTCAGCGCTGAATCCCCCAAAAACCACGCTGTGAATAGCGCCGATCCGGGCGCAAGCAAGCAAAGAAACGGGGAGCTCGGGGATCATGGGAAGGTAAATGGTTACGCGATCTCCTTTCTTGACGCCCAGTTTCTTAAGAACATTAGCAAATTTACATACCTCGCGGTGAAGTTCGGCGTAGGTATACTTCCTGCTTTCTCCCTCTGGTTCCCCTACCCAAATTAATGCCTCTTTATCCTTTCGGGGAGTATTCAGATGCTTATCCAAACAGTTTTTGGAAGCATTAATTTTCCCACCAACAAAAAATTTGATCTGTGCTTTTGCGAAGTCGTGGTCGGAAAATTTGTCCCACTTTTTATCCCACAGAAGTTCATTAGCCAATTTTCCCCAGAACTTTTCCGGGGCCTCAACAGATTCTTTATACATCTTTTTATATTCATCCATGCTTTTAACACCGGCTTTGGAGACAAACTCCTTCGATGGCGCAAATATACGATCTTCCGCCATCATTGAGGTAATTGTTTTTTGATCTGCCATAATCTTGTACTCCTTTCGTTTAGATATTTAATAATTTTGCATTTATTTCGCATCTATATGAATGAATAATCATTCAGCCATAAGGGAGCAATATATATGCCAAAAAAACATACAAGTCAAGCTTTATAACCTATTAAAATTATTTTTTTTTCACCGTTGCCCTTAAAAAAGCACCAATCAAATAAAATTTTTTTTTACAAACTGTAAATTAATCTTAAACCAAAAAAAGATGGTTTTTTAACATAGATTTTTTTTAGAGGCAAGATTTTTTCTTAATAAGTTTTTTATTCATATTCTTCATATTCATGTCTTTTGATTATCTTGACTTTTTTCATCCGGTTTCGTAAAATAATAGCAAAAATTTCCGGATAATTTTCCAAAAGAGATAAAAATGACCTCAGATATTCTCCAGGTATTAGTCAAGTGTGAACTCTTGGTTACTCTTTCCAAAGAAGAAATCAAGCCGATCATTTCTCTCTGCCGGACCGAAAAATACCAACCCGGAGAAGCGATATTCCATCAAGGGGATCAAGGAAACAAAATTTACATCATCAAGGAAGGGCAGGTTTCCATAGAACACTCGTTTGATTTAGGAGATCGAAAAGCTCAGTTAAGTATTGCAATTTTAGGACCGGGAAGAGCTTTAGGATCGTGGTTAGCGCTTTTGGGCGAATCTCATTGCCTCATGTCTTCGGCTTTATGCACCCGAAAAACAGAGGTCATTGCTATCGAGGGTCCTGCTTTAAGGGAAGAGTTAAGGAAAAACCTCCCGGCAGGTTTTAAGGTAATGGAAAGACTTGCTTATATGTTGCGTGACCGGCTTCGCGGTGTTTATGGGGCCATGGAGAAATTATAAGTATCCTCCTGTGCTTTACGAAAATTTTTTTGTGTTTTAAGGAATTTTGAACGTAAACCCCAAAAAAATCTAAAATTACTTTTGTCTGCTTTGCTGGTATTTTACTTTTAACTTCTGGTTCACAAAATCAGGAACCAAGCCTTCCACTGATCCGCCCGAAAAAACAACCTCCTTGATAATCCGGGAACTAACATAAAACCATTTATATCCAGTCATCATGAAAATGGTCTCTACTTTTCGGTCCATCCTCCGATTCATGAGCGCCATCTGGTATTCGTATTCAAAGTCTAAGACCGCCCGTAAACCCCGAAGCAAAATGTGCGTATTACACCTTTGGAGATACTCCACCACAAGACCTTTGAAGCTATCTACGGTTATTCTGGGGTTATCACCCACGGCTACTCTTATCATTTCCAGTCTCTCTTCCAAAGTAAAGACAGGTGTTTTTGCCGGATTGATTGCCACAGCCACTATGAGATGATCAACAACATTCAACCCTCTCCGAATGAGATCCAGATGTCCATTGGTAATGGGATCAAATGATCCTGGATACACTGCGGTTCGCTCCATAAAACCCCCTTTTCATGTTAAAGTTAACCTAATAAAGAGAAAAAAGAAACTAAGGTTTGACCATATGTGCGCTGATCATCCATTTTCAAACTTCCGTAACTTTCTTCGAGTATTTCTTTGGATGAATGTTCCACAACAACAAGTCCATCCCGCGCAACGAGTTTCGCCTCGTTAATCTCCAGCAAGGTTTTTCCGGCAAGCTTTTCCTGGTAAGGGGGGTCTAAAAAAATCAACGCGAACTTCTCGTTGCGTGATTTAAGGATTTTTAGCCCTTTACTTACCGGAAACCCAATGACCTCGGACTTCTCTTCTAAACGGCAATGGCTAATATTTTTCTTTAAAAAGGAAATGATGACGGCATTACGCTCAACAAAAACCGCCCGTTCCATCCCCCGGCTCAAAGCCTCAATCCCTAAACTCCCAGTGCCGGCAAAAAGGTCTAAAACCGGGCCTTCGGTTAACAACGGAGCAAGGATGTTAAATAGTGCCTCCCGTATCTTTTCCGACGTTGGTCGAAGCGACGCAACCCGGCAGGTTTGTAAGCGCCTGCCTTGTAATGTTCCACCAAACACCCTCACGAGGAAACCCTTTCCTTCTCCTCCGCCATATACTGAACCACTAAATCGCCGATCTCTGAGGTAGTATGCCCCATGTGTCCGGCTGAGACACTTTTTATGTCATGAGCCAATACCTTCATCACTGCTTTTTCAATTCTTCTTCCGGCTTTTTCTTCTTTCAATTCTTCCACCATCATCTGCCCCGCGAAAATTGCCGCGATAGGATTGATCACGTTTTTACCCGTGTACTTCGGGGCCGATCCCCCCATCGGTTCAAACATGGAAACTCCTTCAGGATTAATGTTCCCTCCTGCGGCAACCCCCAAGCCTCCCTGAATCATGGCCCCCAGGTCGGTAATGATGTCGCCGAACATATTATCAGTGACGATCACGTCAAACCACTCCGGATTTTTCACCATCCACATGCACGTGGCATCAACATGGGCATAATCGGTTTTAATGTCGGAAAACTCCTGGGCCACCTCATGAAAAACCCTTTCCCAGAGGTCAAAAGCGTACGTTAAAACATTGGTCTTGCCGCACAGGGTAAGTTTTTTTTCTTTATTGCGCTTGCGGCAGAAATTAAAAGCATATCGCAAACAACGTTCCACACCTTTGCGGGTGTTGATGGATTCTTGGATCGCCACTTCATCCGGTGTTCCCTTTTTTAAAAATCCACCGCTTCCGGTATATAAACCCTCGGTATTTTCGCGGACCACGACAAAGTCAATATCTGACGGCCCTTTGTCCTTAAGCGGGGTGTCCACGCCCGGATAAAGCTTTATCGGGCGGAGATTGATATACTGATCCAGCTCAAAACGGGTAGTTAAGAGTATCCCTTTTTCTAAAATACCTGGTTTTACCTTGGGATGGCCTATGGCGCCCAGATAAATGGCATCCATTTTTCGAAATTCTTCCAAAGCGGAATTGGGAAGAACCTCTCCCGTTCGAAGGTAACGGTCCCCTCCAAAATCATAGAATACGAGCTCAATTTTAAAATTTTCTATCCGGGATACCGCGTTGAGAACTTTAATACCTTCAGCAATGACTTCCGGGCCGGTCCCGTCTCCAGGAATAACCGCAATCGTGTGCATTTTACCCATAGCTTAATCCTTTTTCATTTGTTTTTTTTGAGCATACTTCATTAATCCTCCGCTGGCAATCAATTCCTGCATAAACGGAGGGATCGGGTTTGCTTTAAATTTCTTATTGCGGGTAAGATTGACGATCTCACCGGATGTGGCGTCAACCTCGATTTCATCTCCTTCAGACGTATTATCAACTATCTCTGATGACTCAAAAATAGGAAGACCCATGTTAAAGGAGTTACGGTAAAAAATCCGGGCGAAGCTCTTGGCAACCACACACGAAATCCCCGCGGCCTTAATCGCCAACGGGGCATGCTCGCGTGATGAACCGCAACCGAAATTCCGCTCGGCGATGATGATATCTCCCGGCTTCATTTTTTTTATAAACTCAGGATCAGCATCTTCCATGCAATGTTTGGCCAACAGTGCCGGATCAGACGTGTTAAGATACCGGGCGGGAATGATCGCATCCGTATCAATGTTGGCTCCAAATTTCCAGACCTTCCCTCTAAACTTCACGAATAATCTCCTTCTCGAAGTCTTTATTTAAAATTATAATGAACGACATAAATAAAGGGGCATTCTTTTTTTTTGTCATGCCGTGGCCCCGCTATTGTTATTCCGCACTTGATGCGGAATCCAGGGGGCAGGTAACAAGTAGCTCAGTTTTATCGCTTCATGAACCACCTTTCTGGATTCCCGCACCTGTGCCCTTCAGGGTATTCGCAGACCTTATGATTAAAAATTAGAAGGCAAGTCTCAGGGTTTACGGTATAAGTTAGTTTTTATAAC
>Ga0068714_10005864_pt1 | contig 12834 bp, 7 predicted proteins | sample MTBNYHSulfiMetaG_FD_62988 | JGI IMG/M metagenome (GOLD analysis project Ga0068714, IMG submission 62988) | Enrichment culture microbial communities from rom New York Harbor, USA that are MTBE-degrading - MTBE-NYH (New York Harbor Sulfidogenic)... | ecosystem: Environmental > Aquatic > Marine >... | reverse complement strand
AACTAGTTTGATAACTAGTTACCAGGGGACGAATAAAAAGTCAAGAGGATTCCCTTGATTTTCCAACCAATACGGGAAATTTCACATGGAATTCGACTAGTCAAGGGCCAAACTACAGGGCGACACTGCGTGTCGCTGTTAAGAAGATGGAATACGGCATCAACCAGCTTTAAGATAAGATCGTACAATGTCTGCGTACGTACGATGTAATTTTCGATACAGTAGCGAAGATGTTTTGTCCGTGTGACTCCCGAACGGGTGCTGGCCTCAGTTTGCCGGAAGGTGGACATGAAATGAATTGCGTGAGATAACTGTTCACAGTGAGAGAGCAACGTAGCCAGCCTGTTCCCTACGCGCATCAAATAGAACTCATACTCGTCGAGCGGATACTCCGAGCCTGGACCATGAGTTCGGCGATAGTTTTCTTCAGCTATCATCACCGGGCGCACGGCTTCAAAGATTGTTTTCGTGAGGGAATGATCTATAAGTGCACTCGGTCTCATAAGCTCGCCTATTTCAAGATATCTAAATACAAAGACTGCACAAGTGGCTATGTATTACTATGCATTATCTCAGGAACCAAACAGTTCATTCCATACCGTATCGAATCGAACATGATCAACTGGACGGAGCCCTTCAGTTTAATAAGCGTGGCTGTCATAGTCCCAAGTGTATCGGGAATCTTCACGCAGGACATTGCTTGTGCTAAAGTTTCATCTCATCTGTTTGAAGGTCTGCACGTAAAAGGGGTATTTGACGCCCTTGTATTATTCATATGTGCATTATACGCAGCTTGCGTGCCAAAGGCAATAATAGATCAATTTTACTCGGATTCTTGGATTCCAGGCCAAAGTTGATAGCTGAAGACTGCGCAGAAATTGCGCAGTTGCGGGGGCTGCTTTTCTCAATTATTGAGCAGTCCGCTTATTGCGGAAATCAAAGCGAGGCGCAGCCCTGTTAACTTCATCAGCCTCGCGTCAGATACAAGATGTGGTATAGCCCCGAGCCCGACTCAAAGTTCACCATCCTTGCCAAGTTTTTGATCTCATACATGTTCAAGCATCGTCGAGACAAGCTTTACTTCCGGGCAGGTCCATTCCGGGCAGGGCTTAGGGCAGAATATTGCCCAGAAATCGGGCGGCCGGCGCGGGGGTACTGCTCAATTATTGAGCAGTACCCCCGGTTTGGGGAAAGGCGATGGAGCCGATGTGGGAGCGTCGCCGGAAATCAGTATGGACATTCCCCGAATTCACGTGCTTCACATTATGATTGCTCTGTGAACTACGACTCGCTCCCAGGTCTTTTCCCCACTATAGAGAATTTCGTTGGTCGGATTACTAAACGAAGCGCTTCATTTACGGCCTTGTTTGTGGGAAACGCTTCGGCGACGTCGTGCTCCGGGAGCACCAAGTTGGCGCCTTCGTGGTAACGGTCTGCATATTTGCCCTGAAAACACCCTTCAACAGCTCTCGAAGGTCGTATTCCGGACGTAGTTCATCGATCTTTTCGTCTTTTGATTTCGCGGATCATAGACCAGGAGTACGTGTCCCAGGCCGCAAGCAAGAAATGACCCGGCGTACCGCGGGGGCGATTCACGAATCGCCCCTACAGGATGGGGCAATACGGAATGTAGGGGCGGTTCGAGAACCGCCCAAATCCGAGCGCAGGGCGGGTAGGGGCGTATTGCAATACGCCCCTACGGATATATCCATCTCGGCTGAATTATTTAGGACGCATAGGTCGGGTTAGCGAGCCCCGTCAGCGTAACCCAATGTATCGGCTGCACATTGTGGTTGTAAAGGCGCGGCGCACCGTGCCCCTATTGGGGCGATACGGCCCCTCACCACGCACGATCCTCGCTCTCCCGAACGTCCAACTCTTCTAAGAGATCCATCAATTGTTCCGGCGTTTCCGCAATCAGGATGATCTGGGGTTCGATGCCATGTGCGCCCCGGTGATAGATCAGATCCGGAGGTCGGTCCATTTTCTCCAGCAGGTTTGCCAGAGGAGAACCGGAGCAACCGCCTTCTTCGATGGAGATCTCGATCTGTTCCACGGAAAGGCCGGACTCCTTTGCCCGGTCGACGACCTGAGGAACGAAGCGCAGGTTCATGGCCGACCGCTGCTCGGGAAATCCTTTCATGATCCGGAGCAGAACCTTGGCCATGGACTCGGATACGCCGAATTCCGGGGAGGCCAATACTCCCACGCTGTCGTACAGCCGGACGATGCGGCCGGGAAACGCGGCCACGTCGTCGGGGGTTCGAGCATACGGCAACGCGTACACCAGGCTGGACTGGACTTCAGGGATCAGGTAGCCGGCGTCCATTTCCTCGAGGCGTTCGAGGGCGGTTTCCAGCTGCTCGATCACGTCGGACTTATCCCACTCCAAAAGCACGGGGGCCAGGTGGTTGGTGGGTCCGTGCCCTTGGCCGATGTCCAGAGAATAGCGGATGGCCAGTTGAATGTACTCTTTGGCCCAGGCTACCGCCTGCTCGACGGAAAGCCCTTTGCCCAGGCCCGTGGCGATAACGGCTGAAAACGTGCATCCGGTGCCGTGAGTATTGGGCGTGTCGTAGTGTTCCCCTTCGAAGGCGAAAAAATCCGCTCCATCGAAAAGCGTATCTATGGGGCGATCAAGGCGGTGTCCTCCCTTGATGACCACATTTTCGGCTCCTTGAGCGTGGATGATGCGGGCCGCCTCTTTCACGTGCGCCATCGTGGATATGGTCATGCCGCTGAGGATTTCCGCCTCGGGTATGTTAGGCGTGATCACGCGGCTCAGGGGAACCAGATGTTTCTTCAACGCCTCCCGGGCTTCGGCCACGAGCAGCGGGTCTCCGCTCTTGGCCACCATGACGGGATCCACCACGAGGTTGGGCATACGGTGTTCCCGGATCTTTTGGGCCACCATTTCCACAATGTCCGATGTCAGCAACATGCCTGTCTTGACGGCGTCAACGCCGATGTCCATGGCAACCGCGTCGATCTGAGCGGCGATAAAGTCCGGGGGTACTTCATGTATTCCAGCCACACCCACGGTGTTCTGCGCGGTGAGGGCGGTCAGAACGCTCATGCCATATCCGCCCAGTACGGTGATGGTTTTCAGGTCCGCCTGAATGCCCGCTCCGCCTCCGGAATCGGAGCCTGCGATGGTCAATATTCTAGAAATCATGTTGGATGGCCTCATGAACAGCGCCTCCCGCAGGGTGGCGCTCGCACGAAAAGGTTTGAAAAGTGGGTGCGGGGGGGGAAACTTTTTCAAAAGTTTTCCCCGCGTAATCGTTACCCTTGCCGGTCCTCCGGATCGAGGAGACATTGGTCCACGGTTTCGTCAAAACGGAAGGAGATCCGAAAGACGCCGTTTTCCGTCCGGGTGCGGATGCGATATCCTGTGCGATGAAACACGGACAGCATCTTTCGATTGGAAGACATAACGTAGGCTGTAAATCCCGCCACACCCTGCTCCTTGGCAATCTCGGAAAGATAGTGCAGCAGAAAACCACCAATACCCTTACGTTGATGTTCGTGACTTACAGTGAAATCCACCTCCGCCAGGTCGGAGTTGGACTCCTCGAGATAGCGCCCCACAGCCACGATTTTTTCGGAACCGATTTCACCTATGGTGCCCACAATGGCTGCTCCCTCTTCCCAGTCGATGTTGCACATAGCCTGGGTGTCGTAATGGGAAAACACCTTCATATTCGAAAGAAATCGGTAATAAATGTCTTCTTTGGGAAGAGAATAAAAAAACTCCTGCAGGGCTCGTTCGTCCGTGGGTTTTATCGGCCGGAAGAAGACTCTCGAGTCGTCGTGGAAGGTTTGCCAGGTTTCCCACCGGTCCGCATAGGCTAATTCGATGCCGGTTTGGATGATCTGGTCTTCATACACATATTTGAGATTTTTGGCCTCGATCAGCAGCTTTTCCCGGAATCGCGGATGAGCGATGTTGATGAGGGCCATGGCCCGCTCGCGTATGCTGAGCCCATGCAGATTGGCCGCACCGAACTCGGTAACCACATATTTCACGGAACCCCGGGTCAGTACGACGCCGCTTCCTTCGTCCAGATGCGTGACAATGCGGGAGCGCTTCTTGTCCCTGCTCAAAGAAGGAATGGCCACGATATGTTTTCCACCCTTGGACATGCGCGTTCCCATCATGAAGTCAACGTACCCCCCGATGCCGCTGAGAATCTGGTATCCTGCCGAATCGGCGCAAACCTGTCCCGTCAGGTCCACCTGAATTGCGGACACGAGGGAAACCATTTTGTCATTGGCCCCGATAACCGCGGGATCATTGACGTAGTCGATGGGATAGAGCTGCACTTGAGGATTATCACGCACAAAATCATAGAGGCGTTTCGACCCGATGCAGAAGCTGGCGACGATGCGTCCTTTGTGTTTGGTCTTCTCACGATTGGTGATAACGCCCGCTTCGATGAGATCCAGATACGCGTCGTGCAGTACATCGGTGTGCACGCCTAAATCCTTCTTGTCTTTCAGAGCGAGGAGCGCATGGGTGGGAGCCGTATAAAAAGCGGCGTGAATGGTGGAGCCGTCTTCCACCAGTTTGGCCACTTGCCGGCCGATGAGTTCGTGCACTTCCTCCGGCGGCTCGGGGAACTTTTCGAGGAGCGGCTCTTCATACTCCACCACGTAATCCATCTCGTTCACATGGATGAAGCTGTTTCCCCAGACCCGGGGCATCTCGGGATTGACCTGAGCGATGACGATATTTGCGGCTTCCGCGGCCGCTTTGGTGATATCGACACTGATGCCGTACGAGCAGTAGCCGTGAATATCGGGCGGTGAAACCTGAATCAACGCCACGTGTATGGGAATGCGACCGCTCTGGAACAAGCCCGGTACATCCCGAAGATATATGGGCGTATAGTCGGCGCGTCCCTCGGACACGGCTTCGCGGGAAGCGGAGGCGATATAGAAGGATTTGAGACGGAAATGGCCTTTGAATTCGGGATTGGTATAGGACGCATCCCCCATGGACAGGGCGTGCAAGACATCGATATCCGACACTTCCCAACGCAGCTCGGCCAGTGTATTCACCAGATGCTGGGGTTCCCCGCAGCCCGAGCCGATGAACACACGATTGCCCGGTTTTATGGTTTTTAGAGCCGTGTGTGCGTCACATTTCTTGTTTTCATAGATTGTCTTCCAGTCCTTCATAGCCACGCTGAGAAACCTCCTCGATGCAGAAAAATGGATATCCCGGTTATGGGTAAAGCCGATCGACCAATCTGGGGCGCGGTTCCGGGACCGGTCTCGTACACAAACCCGGACAGGCCCCCGGATTCCCCTGTAGGGCTCCATCCTGAGCGGACCGGAACGAGGAGCCGTATCTCCTTCCCGATTCGTCGCGAAGGGTATCAAAGGCCGTTTCAAAAGCTTAACAAAACGGGGCGCAAGTTCAAGACGTTTTCGTATCTCTCGAACTTTTTTGATAAAGCTGCGGAATCGTGATAATCTACATCACCGAAACCGCTTCCCCATGGGTTCGACTCGTTCAGGAGGCCAAGGTGAAAACCTTTGAAAATCGCTTTCCGGGATTCCGGGATCCACTGCTTCCATTACAGGTGAAAGCATGGAAATAAAACCGATTGCCTATATCGAGCGTCATATGAGTGGAATGGACTATTTTGTCCTTTGGTTCGGGGCGTCCATTTCCATTGCCGAGATTTATGCGGGCAACATACTCGTGCCTTTGGGTTGGGCGGCGGGGTTGGCGGCCATTCTTCTCGGGCACGCCATCGGAAACCTTCCGCTGGCGCTTGGAGGCCTCATCGGGTCCGAAAAGGGGCTCCCCACCATGTATCTCCTTCGCCCCACGTTTGGAACGAACGGTTCCTATCTGGCGACCGTGCTCAATATACTCCAACTCATCGGATGGACCGCCATTATGTTGATCATATGCGGGAAGGCGGTGCAGACGCTCTTAAATTTCACCGGCGCGGGGTCCACTCAACTCTGGATCGTGATATCCGGGGCCGTATGTACGGCCTGGGCATTGGTCGGAAAATCCACGTTCAAATGGCTGCAACGGATTTCCATCATCACCCTGGGAGCGTTGTGCGCGGTCATGACCGTTACGCTGTTCCTGGAAAGCGGTTCCGTGCGAACGGTCGGGGGCGGGGAGCCCGGCCTTCTGACCTTCGGTCAGGGACTGGATCTGTGCATAGCCATGCCCATTTCCTGGCTGCCCCTGGTGGCGGATTATTCGCGATTTGCAAGCACGAAAAAGGGGTCCTTTATTGGAACCTATCTGGGCTACTTTATCGGGAGTTCCTGGATGTTCGCCCTCGGCTTGGCCAGCGGCCTTATTCTGGATAAACCCGAGCCGATCCTCTCGTTTGCAACACTCTGGTTCGGCGTCCCGGCGCTCGTGATTGTACTGTTCAGCACCTTTACGACGACCTTTCTGGATATCTATTCGTCAGCCGTGTCCTCTCTGAACCTGAGCCCCCGGCTCCGAGGAAGCTTTTCTACGGCCGTGGCGGGGGGACTCGGCATTCTGGTGGCTCTTGTGCTTCCCATCGAGCGTTACGAGGAATTCCTCTACACCTTGGGGTCTTTTTTCATTCCCCTCTTCGGGGTGGTGCTCACCCATTATTTTCTTCTGGACTACGACATAGAAAGTCGGAAGAATATCGACTGGATCGCCTTGATCACATGGATACTCGGCGTCGCGTTTTACCAGTTCTGCCTGCGAACCGGATTCATTGCAGGCGCTTCCCTACCCGCCTTGATCGGGACCGGGCTCCTGTTTTTCCTTTTGAAACGAATCGGGGGCATGAGAAGAGGCTGATGTGGAAATGGTAAGGCAAACGAGACGTTTGTTGGCCCTGATTGAAAGGGGCCGCGATTTTCTCATTCGAACCAAGGTCCGCTTTCTGGGAGTCAAGACCTATGCTCTGGTGGGTGAAAGCGGCACCGGAAAGAGTTTTCAGGCCCAATCCATTGCTTCTTTGCTGGGCTGTGCCTATATCATTGACGACGGGCTGCTGATTCACGAGCAGAGAATCGTAGCGGGCAAGACGGCAAAGAACGAAGTTTCGCCCTTGAAAGCCGTTCGCAGGGCGGTTTTTCAAAACGAGGAACATGCTCGCGCCGTCCGGGATCAGATACGGATGCATTCCGCCGACCGGATCATGGTGATCGGAACATCGGAGAAGATGGCGCGTCTTATTTGCGAGCGTTTGGAACTGCCACAGCCCGCCAAGATCGTGCGCATCGAGGATATCTCTAGACCGGAAGAGTTGACGGCGGCCAGGGAGAGCCGGGAGGTCGAAGGCAAACATGTCATTCCTGCGGCCCAGGTGGAAGTAAAACGGGTGTTCTCTCACACTATCGTGGCGTCGATTTCACACCTGATTTCGTCCTACCGTTTGCATCGGCATCCGCCAAGCACCTTCGAGAAATCTATTGTTCAGCCCGGATACTACATGGGCCGTCTCACCATATCGGCCACAGCCCTCGAGTCCCTGGTAAAGGTGGTTCTGGAACAGCACGACTCGTCAGTCCAGATTCGACAGGTTCGTTGCGTGCTGGATGAAGGACGGATGGACGTGTACGCTGAGGTGGCCGTGGCGTTGACCGACAACCTTCCCAGTCTGCTGAATCAGCTTCAACATCTCGTTGCGAGTCAGGTCCGGCAATTCACTGGCATGCACGTGGAAAGGGTGGATCTCAACGTGGTGGACGTGCTTCCCCCTGCCGACGAAGTCATCGAATCCAGATGGCGTTTTTCCAGCAAGAAAAAACGGAAAACGCGGCCGGAAAACTCGAAAAAGGTCCGAAACGAGTTGGATTGAACTAGTCACCTATGTCATTTTTCCAAGACGTTCGTTTCCCCCTCCGTTTTCGCCCACACCCTCACAAGAGCCGGCAGCACGAGAACGGCGGAAAACAGCATGCAGAGGCTTCCAATGACGGCCAGCAGACCCAGGCTGTAGATTCCCCGATGGCTCGATATCATCAGGGTTCCGAACCCCACCGTTGTGGTCAGCGCGGCCAGCGCCACTCCTTTTACCGTGCCGGCCGGCAAGCCGGAAACCCGTGAGATTCTGCTGCGAGTCATTACAATAATTCCGTACTCCACCCCCGCTCCCACGATCAGAGGTAAGAAAAGACTGTTGGCCAGGTTAAAATCGACCTCGAACAATCTCATTAGACCCAACGTCCAACTCATGCCCACGATCAGGGGGACAAAAGCGAGAAAAGCGGTCTTGACGTTCCTGAAGGATACCAAGAGCAAGACGAAGATGGCTATCACCGCGTATAGGGCTGCTTGTGTGCAGGCCTTTCGAAACGCATGGGTGAACACATACAAAGTCACGGCGTCCCCCGCGGTCTTCGGATCCACGGCCCGTACTTCGTGAACGAACGTCTCGAGACGGTCGGTATCCCAGATATTGCCCGCCGGATAGATTTTTATGCGAAAAACAGGCCCTTCCCCCACGTATCGATCCAGTAGAAAAGGTGGAAGATCCCGGATCTGCATGGGGCTTGAATGGACGTTTCTTTCCAGCAGGTCCAGCTTATCGGCGAAATCCTCGAACAACCCCCGGCTGAAGCTGGAGAGTCGAGTCTCGATCTTTCCATGGTCAAGGTTATGCAAGGCCGTTCGAATGGAGTCGATACGGTCACGTACTACCGCCATCTGCAGGGCCAAAGGGCGATTCACCCCCCAGTCGGCGTCGGGTGACATTTTGAAGCGTATTCGTGAAAGCGTATCTTCCAAACGCTGAATATTCGGATCCTCCCGTGCCGGGCGGATCGGACCAAGGTGACTCACCAGCGGCTTGAGGCGCTCGAGGAAGGCGATCTTGTCCGCCTGCGCATCCGGTAAAAAGCTCAAAATGCTCGAGACTTCGGAGACAACGGGCAGTGCCTCCAGTTCCAACGATTTGGCACGAACTTCGTCGAGATCGGAAAGAAGGACCGAAGCGGTTAGAGCCGATCGTTCGGAATGTTCCATCAGCTTGTGTTCCCATACCACGGATTCGGCTTTCCGGGGCTGCATATGCAGCAGGTTCAGATCGAAGCGTATGCCGGGCGCGACTACCAGTGAAACAGTCATACCTGCCAGCGCGGCCACAAGGATCGTTTGCGAGGTTCTGCGACCGAGCCTGAACACGCACAGGGGAGCATGGCCGGTCCGTTTGACGGGTTTGAGCCTTCGTTCAAAAAGAAGGGTGAGAGCCGGCAGAATACACGTTGTGGTGGTGATGGTCATGATCATGCCCATGGCCGTGATCAGACCCAATTCCACCAGACCTCGAAACCCGGTCAAAATCAGGGGAAGAAAAGAAAAGGCCGCACAGACTCCGGACAGAACAACACCCGGTCCCACTTCCAGGTGTGTGGTCCGGATCGCTTTCTCGAGGTCTTTGCCCCCGCTCCGGCGCATCTCTTCTTCGAACCGGGCGAACCAGTGGATACCATAGTCAATGCCCAGTCCCAGCAGAAGGGGGGCGAAAACCACCGATAGTATGTTCAGGTGACCCACAACGAGCGTCGTGAGTCCGAACGTCCAGCTGAGAGCCAGGACCAGTTCCGTGATTTCCAGAACGGGTCGCCGGAAATTTCTCCAGAAGATTACGAGTAAGGCCAATAGACCGGCCAGGGACAGCAGGGTTGCCAGACCCATGTCGGAAATGCTTACCGACATTTCGTCGGCGTCCAGGGCCTCCCGTCCCGTTACGCCCGCCTCGATTCCGGGAAACCCTTCTTGAACCTGCGATAGAACCGAGCGCAGGTGCGCCAGTGAGTCCGCCGTTCTGTTAAACTGCTTCTGCTTCCGGGCGGGTGTCACGAAAGCGAGTAGAAGTCGGTCGTCCTCGGTCCAGAAGTAGCCTTGCTCTTTCTCCGGCTGCTGATCCGTGCCGAAAAGCGTATTCCACTCCAGGGGCGTCCGGATGCCGGAACGAAGTTGCTTTTCCAGTGCCTGCAACACTTCGATAAGAAAAGAAAGATCAAAGGCCTCCCCGTTATCCTGGATTCGGTTGTCCTCGTCCAGAAAACCGGTGAAGATTTCACCAACCATTTGAGATGTCATCTCACGGTTGATGAGGTCAAAGAACGTATTCAGGTCCGGTGAAAGGGACAATCCACGGATCAGTGCTTCGTGATCCCTCACGTTTTCGATCAAACGGGAAAGCTCGCCGGTATCGAGATACAACAATGCCCATTCTCGGAAACCTTCCGGATTCAGGCGGTAAAACAGGTCGTCATACTGGTTGGTCCGGTCTTCCAACCGGGAAATCAACGCGTGAAGAAAGGCGAGGGACTGCCGGCGGTCTTTTCCCTCGATCGCCACCAAAAAGGCGTCCCGGTCTTCAAAAGGATCCAGTTGTCTGCTCAAGGCCACCAGAGGATTGTCGGGAGAGATGAGGTCATGCTGGCCGATGAGAAAATCCAGGTTACGGATCGTGTACGCCCACGAAGTGACGGCAAGGAGGATGGCGAGGGCTACGGTGAGGCCGGGCCTCCGAAGAGTCCGGGAAAGGATCCGGCCCAGCCATTTTTGAATGCGTGTTTCCTGCACGGAAAATTCCATCAACCCGTCAAAAACAGTCCGATTCCGGACAAAATGACAAAGGCCGAAGCACGGGTATCCGGTTCCATAAGTTCATTTAATGGTTCTCACTCAAAGACCGAGAAGGCCTGCATTATCCTAATGATTGAGCCGCGTGCATTTCCACAACGAAGATATTTTATTCCATACGTAACTGACATCCCATACGTAACTGACATCGTGGGAGTTCATTAGAGCGGCGAACGATTTCATGCACAATCCGGGCTTAGAAGGTTTTTGAACGGACTCGATTTGTGGTCTTTTCCGTGGAGTCGAAGGGCTTGGCGATTTTTGATGTCATGGAAGCATAAAACAGGAGTCCGAATGCTGCCCAGCAGATTTCCTGGATCCGGATCACCATGGCAAAGGCCATACCCAGGGCTGAAGGAAGTCCCAAGGCCACCAGGGCTACCACTCGCGCTCCCTCCTGCACCCCGATGCGCAGAGGAACGGCAAATCCCGCCAGATCGAACCAACTCGCCAGGCACCACACTCCCGCGGCTCCCATGATGGTGGCCTGAGCGCCGGATACAGCCAGGAACAGATAGACCTGCGCGATGTAGCAGACGAACCCGATCGAGTGCCAAAACAGGGCCACGCATAGTCCGAACGGTCGTTCAATATAAAACAATTTGAGTTCGTTATCCAGGGAATCGAGTTTTTCGGAGAATCCTTTCAATGCGTTCCCGCCCAGGTTTCGAGCGGCAAGTCGGCGAACGCCGGCCCCCAGTTTCCCGTATTTCTGAAGAAGAAGGAAGTATACCAAACCCAGGAGCAGTAAACCTCCGCCGACAAAGACTCCGGTCAGGATGCCGGGCGCCAGGTCGAGGTACGGAAAGAGGATTACGGATCCGACGGCTACAAACAGCACGTGGGCCAGCACGAAGGCCATTTTTCCGATGATCACCCCGCTTGCGGCTTGCGCTCTGCTTCCGTATCCGGCCAGGAGTGTTCCCTTGGTGACCTCACCTCCCACGTTGGCCGTGGGTGTCAGGTTATTGATGGCGTATCCGGCCCACTTGACGGCGAAGAGCTTTCTGAAGCTCAGTTTTCGGTGAGCGTTGGCCAGGCAGGATCTCCAGCCGAGTGTGTGAAAGATTTCGGCGACCCCTTCCAGAAAGAAGACGCCCAGTATTCCCCATCCCGAATCAAGAACGTGTTGCCGGACCGTAACGGGTCCGATGCGCCAAAGAAGTCCGACGAACAGCAACGTTCCCGATAGGATGCACACCCGGTGGAACGTTTTCATGGATCTCCAGGAATGATTTCGTCCCTGTAGGAACGGCGTGGATGTATTATGGCGGGGATATGGTGTTCTGTCGAACGACTATGACCCCTCTAATACCCGTTTTTCGCCTATTGGTAACCGTACACCAGTCTTGGCAGCCAGAGTACCACATCCGGCAGGTATGTGAGTATGAAAAGGATCACGATCTGGATCAGAATAAAGGGCATGACGGCCCGGGTCATATAAATCAGGTCGCGGTTGGCCAAAGCTCCGGTTATGTAGAGACTCACCCCCAGAGGCGGTGTGCAATAGCCGATTCCAAGGTTGACGGTCATGAGAAGGCCGAAGTGAAGGGGATCGATATTAAAGGCTGTCAGCATGGGGAGGAAAATGGGTCCCAAGATCAACGTAGCGGAGATGATGTCCATAAACATGCCGATCACGAGGAGCATGATGTTCATGGTCAGCAGAAACACCCAGGGTTGACGGATGTTGCTGGTTACCGCATCCGCGATTTGAGCCGGGATGGCTTCGAGTGTGAGATACCGGCCGAAACAAGTGGCGCCGGCCACGATGATGAGTAGCGTAGCGGACGTCACGGCCGAAGAAACCACCACTTTTTTGACGGCTCGAAGCTTCATATCCTTGTGGATAAACAGTTCGACGATGAACGCATACACGCAGGCGACTACGGCGGCTTCGTTGGCTGTGAATGCTCCGGAAAAAATGCCGCCGAAGATGATCACGGGCAGCATGAGAGACCAGAAGCCCTCTTTGAATGCATCGAGCGCCTGGCGAAGCGTGGGCTTGGGACGGCGTTGAAAATCCGGCCTTCGTACGCAAAAAAAGAAGCTGTACAAGCAGAAACCGGCCATGATCATTACTCCGGGAATGAAGCCGGTGAGAAACAGCGCTTCCAGAGACACCGTGCTGATCATCGAGTAAAGGATCATGGAAATGCTGGGCGGGATAACGACTCCGAGTATGGGTGAAGAACTCATGATACCCAGTGTAA
>Ga0068714_10005862_pt1 | contig 12839 bp, 9 predicted proteins | sample MTBNYHSulfiMetaG_FD_62988 | JGI IMG/M metagenome (GOLD analysis project Ga0068714, IMG submission 62988) | Enrichment culture microbial communities from rom New York Harbor, USA that are MTBE-degrading - MTBE-NYH (New York Harbor Sulfidogenic)... | ecosystem: Environmental > Aquatic > Marine >... | reverse complement strand
GTCTCCTCGTCAGTTTTCGTAAATCGTAAAAAGTTAAACGTAAGGTGTTAAAACACTTCACACTTCACGTCTCACTTTTCACGTTTTGATCGTCCCTGACTCGATCTGCTTTTGAATGCAGCTTGGTTTTAGCTCTTCTTTATCCATGGCTGGTCTTGGAGATTGACCAGAAACTGGTCTTTGATTTCAATCACCCCAATTAAGTGGTGATAAAAATCATCGGAGAAGCGTGACCGTTCTTTATAGCTCGCTATCTCTTCTTTGATATTTAATGTATCAATAAATTCAAGAAATCGTTTTTCACTGAAAGAGTATTGAATTTCAGCCAACACCACTCCGCTTTTCTTTTCCCCGATAAAAAAGGACTTATCAATATTGTCAACACAGTTATCCTTGACATCCACTAAAAAAGAATTTGTTTCAAGAAACCCGTCCTTGTACGTGCCCATAATTTGATTGGCCTGATATTTGGAAAGAACGGTGACGCCCGGCAGAGAACGGGAGCAGCAGATCGTCGTATCGGTCCTGCTTCCGGGCCGGTAATACATACCGATGAGGTGGTAAATAATAGTGCCGGTTAAAATTTTTTCTTCCACGCTTTCATACGGTAAGTGATATTTTTTAGCAAAAACTCTTCCGTTTCGATGAAACAAGTCGGGTCCTCCGGGCAATTGCGTGGAACTGTGGCGAAATTTAAATTTCTTGAGACCATTCCAATTTTCGCTGGTAATCACGGTTCCCCAATCCTGGGATACGCACCGGCGAAGCATTTTCCTCAGGTTGCTTTTTTTCCCGATATGGAGACTCGAGAGATTTCCCAAGTACAATTTCTTTCGTCCATCAGGATTGTTCATAATATCATACCTGCGGTCAGTATTGCGAATGCGTTCCCGAAGCTGTTCTTCTGAGAGTCCTACTAAAAAGACCCAGCCGAACATATTCCTCTTTTCAACCCTCTCTTCTTCCTCACTGAGATATCCAAAGGGGGGTTGGACAAACCGGCGTAAATTTCTAAAGGGATACGTCACATTACTTTTCTGAAACTCTTGAACCGTTTCCCTGCCCTCTTGACCCAAAGATTCTATTGGGCTGGTAAACCAGAATTTTTCCCTCAGCCAGGTAATATCGGAAAATTCTTCGGTCATCATGCCTTGCAAAAAATGTTTAACATAGTCCGCCGCCACTTCCGGAGTACCGCTCTGAACTCGATTACGCTTGTTGTACCGGATCTCCCGCGAAATAACATTTTTGTCGGTATAAAAAATTTTGGTGATTATTTGGGGAGGTTCCTTGGGGTTGATTGAAGCCTCTCTATCTTTATGAACCTGAGAAAAATTCAGCCCCTCGGATTTCGGCTTTAACCGCAATAACTGTATCTCTAATATTTTCTTCGGCACCTTGTCTATACTCCCGTTTCAGGTTAACCAAACTACTCGGAATCCCGGCAAGGGTTTCCATAATAATAGTCTATGGTCAATGCTTACCAGCCACCGCCTCCTCCTCCACCGCCGCCGCCACCCGATGATCCTCCGCCGCCGCTTCCCGACGAAGAACCCGGCGCAATAGACGAAGAAGAAATCGCCGACGTAAAAGAGCTGGTCAGAGTGCCGGCAAACCCGGTGATATCGTCGGACATCGAGCGTCTCCCCTGATACCAGGCAGGGTGGTAACCGCCGGCTTCCGCTGTTGCTGTGGCCAGCACCCCGGCGAACTGTTCATTCCATTGGTTTTCCACATCGAGCGCTAAAGCATAGGGCAGGTATTTTTCGAAAAGCTCCGGGGTCTTGTCCGGCGGATTCAGCATGGCAAAACGCTCTTTTTCCGCGATGGAGAGGTAAAGCTTAAAACCTTCGATTTCATCCATAACGCTGCGCCCGGTACGCGTCGGAGCCTTGAGCAGATAGTGAAACAGAACATTTACAAAAACAAGGAAAACAAATAAAACTGTGGCCAAAGGCGAAACCGCGGATGAAAAAACTCCCAGACCAAAAATTTCGCCGGCAAAAAACGGCACACTAAACAGGGTTGGTCCCAGGGCCTTTCCCCACGCCCTTAAGCTGCCGATGCTTATGGCAGCTCTCCAGGCGCTGATAACCCGGGATCCCAAAAAAAAGCAGGCCACGGTCCACCCGGAAAGCCAAACCCCCATAAACCCAGCCAGGGCTTTTTCGGGCGCAGTCATTGCCATAACCAACAAAGTTAAAAGAGTAATAAAAATACCAGGCGCGAGAAAGCCGGAATTACGCAAAAAATACAATTTTTCAAAATTCATTTTCAGAGTGCTTTGCAACCCGAAAATCGCCTGCTGAATATCTTTGTGATTGTGATTGGTAAGTTTTAGCATCCCCGCGGTCCCAAAAAGCTTTTCTATGATCTTTCGTTCTCCCCGGGCGAGAGTGGCCACGGACACGCCGGTTCGCGTGAGGGAAAATTCACCTTCGGCATCTTCATGGATCGTTAAGGCTCCTTTAACCGCTAAGTTTATCACTGCCGCGGCAAATGCTTTATGATCATATCCCATCTGAAAAACAAAGCGCACCGCTTCCGGGGAAAATCCCTTGGGAGGAGAAAAACGCGGGATAATGGTTCCGTTTTCCGGGTCTCGTCCTACCCGGAACCAAACGATAAAGTAATAACCAACCAGCAGGATAAAGCCAATAAGCGCTGCTTTTATGCTTAAATTTTCTTTTAAAATAAAATCTACTTTTTCTTTGATCTTCGGCTCCGGCACGACCCCTTTGGGCCAGGCGACCGCGATGGTGAAACCTTCTTTCGGTTGAAGGAAGCGGGTGGTTTTGAAGCTAATCATTCCCTCTTCGTCAAAACGGCTGGTAAAGTCCTGACCTTTTTCGCCCGAGTAGCCGGTATAGGCGGCGGTTTTGAGAACCTCAGTTCCCGGAGGAAGCTCTACCAGTGCCTCAGCTTCTTCAATCACAAAAGCCCAGCCGTTCCCCGTGACATTCCAGTAGAGCTCATCAAAATCCTTGAAGTAGCCGAGTTGATGATCGGTTTTGTAGGTAATCATGTAGGTATAGGTTCCCGAATGAAGGAAAAAGTCCTTCCGTCCGATGTAAACCCTTTTTCCATTTGCCCGCCCTTCGATATGATAGGAATCAGAAATACCATCACGAAGCACACGCAGCACGTTGAACCCTACCCGGATGGTATTGCCGTAGCGGTCGTGATACTGAGTGGGAAAATCGCGAAATATTCCCCGTTTGATCTTTTCTCCGGCCGCCACGACTTTGATCTCTTCGGTGACCGTCATGCTCCCGTCACGCAGAACCTGAACGTGACTCTTGAAATCAAGAATCCTTTCTGCCTCAGCAGCAATCGCGTGGCCATCGAAACCAAGCCCCACACTAAAGACAACCAACACTAAAAAAGCATAGGTTTTTCCTTTATTCATATCTCATCCGGGTTGGTTAATAACCTTTGCTTTACTGGGGGAACGCGACCTTCGGTACTGCGTGATCAGCCTTATCTTCGATTTCAAAAAATTCTGCCGGAGTAAACCTGAAAAATCCGGCCACCAGGTTGCTCGGAAACGATTCAATCTTGATATTAAGCTCCCGCACGGTCCCGTTATAATACCGGCGCGCCAGTTGAATCTCCTCCTCAATTTTGCCAAGCTGGCTTTGGAGATCTAAAAAATTCTGGTTCGCCTTTAAATCCGGATACCCTTCAGCCACCGCAAACACATTCGCCAAAGCGCGGGAAAGCTCTCCTTCCACACGGCTTTTTTCACCGATCTCACGAGCGCTTTGGCTTTTAGCCCGGAGTTCAGTCACGTTGCTTAAAAGATTCCTCTCATGCCCCATGTATCCTTTGACCGCCTCAACCACGTTGGGGATAAGATCAGCCCTCCTTTTAAGCTGGACTTCAATCCCGCTCCAGCCCTCTTTCGACATATTCCTCAGGCGCACCAGATTGTTATAAATGACAATCAACCATCCGAGCAGAAAAAAAATCACTCCTAAAAAAATAATCGTAACCATTCTATTCCCCTTCTTTTATGAATTTATTGCGCGCAGTTTCAGGGGACAATTATCGTCCCAGTTTGAAAAGTTTATAAAAAAGGATTCCCATAAAAAAGGATAACAGCGTAGCGATTACGAAAGCCGCCATGATTTTTGAGTCATAGGAAATTTTAAATATAAGCGCTATCGCCTTGCCGAACCGGAGAAAAAAAGCGTATCCTGAGGGAAGATACGTCTTCAATAAAATTAGCATCGCGTTCCCCACAACCAGGCTTACCAAAAAGGCAAACATATGAGACAGGCCCGATTTAGTCATAGATATCTCCTTATACGGTAGCAAAAGGATCAAAAAGTTTTTTGTATTCGTCAAGAGCATACCGGTCGGTCATCCCGGCAATATAGTCACAAATAATTCTCTCTTGAGATTCTTCCTCAATTTTTTTCTGATACTTCTTTGGGAGGAGCATCGTATTTTCAACGTAAGCTCGAAAAAGCCCGTCCACCACCATTTTCGCTTTACTGCTCATCCGCTTGACCCGATAATGGTTATACAGGTTTTCCAGCAAAAAGTTTTTCAACTGTTGACTTTTTTTCGCGGTCTCAGGACTAAAAGCAACTAATCTCGCTTTGGCATTGCGAACATCTTCAAGCGTTTTGATTTTAAATCGGGAGATATTCTTTTCGGTTTCATTAACCAAATCTAAAATAAGATATCCAATGAGATGACTTATGGCATAATACTTTTTTTGGGGGTTATTTATTCCGGGGTAATTTTTTTCGGTTATTTTTATCATTTCCTGCCAAAGTTCAACCTCCCCTCTCAACGCTTCTTCCTCAAGCAGGCCCGATTCGAGCCCATCATCAATATCGTGATTATTATAAGCAATTTCATCCGCCAAATCTATTATCTGAGCTTCTATGGTGGGAAATCTTTCCGGTTCATATTCCTTTAATTTTTCGGGATTCGTCGTATCATGAGACGTGGTGTGTTTAACCAATCCTTCACGGGTTTCCCAGGTTAAGTTCAAGCCATTAAAATTAGGATACCGCTCTTCCAGGTTTTCTACTACCCTGAGACCTTGAAGGTTATGTTCAAATCCTCCATGGTCTTTCATAAGCTCATTTAAAATTGATTCTCCCGAATGACCAAAAGGAGTATGGCCTAAGTCATGAGCAAGGGCGATCGCTTCTGTCAATTCCTCGTTGATCTTAAGCCTGCGGGCAATCGCGCGGGCAATCTGAGAAACTTCTAAAGAATGCGTAAGCCGGGTACGATAATAATCCCCCTCATGATTAACAAAGACCTGAGTTTTGTATTCCAGTCTCCTGAATGCACTGCAATGAATAATTCGGTCCCGGTCCCGCTCAAAAGCGGGTCGGTTATCTTTAAAAACTTCCGCATACCTTCGGCCCCGGCTTATATCATCTCGCATAGCATAGGAAGCTAAATCAGTTCTTTCGGTTGTCGTCATAGTCATACCTATATATGAAATTTAAGACCCTCTTTTTCCTTTACCCCCTTAAAAATGCTCCGTTAGATACCAAATATCTAACGAGGTCTATTTTCCGCATATCCACCAATCACTTTTATCCTTAAACCACCATTCCGCGCTATCCGTAGAAAGAATTGTTTCCGCTAATTCTCTTGCCTGGCTGGTACAAAGACGCTTAAGAGCAAACGCAATCCAATCCTTAGTATATTTATTCCCCAGGTCGCCATATTCCTTGAGCATAATGATAAGTTCCAGCTGATCAGCGTCATTGGCAATGAGCGACTCTGCTGTTTTTTTCTCATGAAATTCCTTGAGCAGAGCCTTGAGTTCTTCTCCAAAAGGAAGGGTTGCTGCCAGTTCATTCACGGCTTTATCCTCATCCACTTTCAGGTATTTTTTATTTACATAGTTAAGGTCTCCGGTCCGGGACTCAAGGATATCATGCAAGAGCGTCATTTTAAGCACCTTATTTTCATCAACCTGGGTATTAAGTTTTGCTAAGGTATAGCCGATTATAATCACCCGAAAACAGTGTTCCGCTACCGACTCTTTTCCTGATCCTAAAAATTGAAGTCCCGTTCGCGGTGTTCGCTTCAACATACCGATTTCAAAAAGAAAATTACATATATCCTTCATGAAGTGCGTGCCTCTTTTATTTAAATATTCGTAAGAAATTTTCTGAAATTTTTATAGCATAAAAAAGAGAGTTTTCCTACCTTTATATTCCTGCTCTTTTCCGGCTCTTAAGAATTATACATTAACTATTTATTTATTTGTTGAAGGCAAGCCACATCCTGGGTATACTATAAATTTATTACCACCCCATGATCGCTATCTAACGGAGCAGTTATATGTGGAGATACCGGGAAAGGCTCAGCTATTACGAAAAAATCAGACGGTCAATTTATGAAATTCTGAGGGATAACCTGGAAAAGCGGTTAGTGAAAATCTCCCTGGTTGATTCCCTTTACAAGCATCTGGAGCAGGGCGTAGACTATAGTTTTCCGGAAAAAAGCGAGCTCAAACCAAAATCAAAAAAAATTGAAAAGGAGTCCGAATTATTTAATACCTTCCTGGTTATCTTTTGTGAAGGAGTAATCAGTCCGGATTTAAAAAACCATCTCCGCTTTTTCCCGGAAAATAAGTTGATCAAAAAAAATGTGGAATACCTGGCAAGCTTTCCCCTCTATAAAACTTTTCATCACAACCTCCGTTACTTTGATAATCCCCGTTTTCTTGAACTTATAGAAGATCTCATTTCTATTGATTATGCCCTTTTGATTCAACAAGACCCAACCGTAAAAAAAAAGAATCAATACGCGCTCACTCACTTCCACGTAAAAATTGACTGGCCCATAGCTGATGCTGCTGAGAATCTGGCCAAATGGCTTAAGTATATTCAGAACAATCTCCATGAAAACGGTGACAAGGAGGCGCGACTTCTTCAAAATAAGCTTTTTGAATATTATGGATGCCACCATGGTGCCGGAGGAAGAAGGACTGCGGGCCTTATTGCTGCCCAGTTATTAAAAAAAATGAATTATATCTCCACCGTTTTTGTTTCCAGCGCTGAATTGCGTTCCCTGATCAAATATTCCGAACGGGGAGTATCAAAATTTTTTCTTATTCAGTTGACCGACAAACAAATTACTACTCTGGCACAGAAAGAAAAAATTGATGTGGAAACGTTTAAAACTTTTTACCTTTACCGGGCCAATGATGTTTTTGTGGGGATCGCGGAGGCAATCTACGAACATATCTCCTACTCGCTTCCTCCTGAGGAAGGAAAACTAAGAAAATTCAAACCCAATTACAACTGGCTCAGGCTCAAAAATGAATTACTCCACCCCACGATCAATTCCTTAAATGTCAGCCCAATTGATTATGATTGGGTTTATACGGCTGAGTAATAGCGGAATTTTTACCGGGGTTTTACGCGGGGGTGAAGGGTCAATGATCGCAAAAATTAATTTTTTAACAACAGGAGGTTCACCATGGGAATTGTCTCCGGCAAAATGTTACGGGTTGATTTAACCACAAAGAAAATATCAGAAGAATACGCGGAGCAGTATGAGGAGAGGTTTATTGGCGGTCGCGGAGTAGGTGCTTGGATTCTTTTGAATGAACTGAAACCCGAAATCAAACCACTCGATCCCGAAAGCATTCTGGCCTTTTGTGCCGGCTCTTTAACGGGAACAAGTTTCCCTGGCGCTGCTCGGCTCAATATTGAATCAAAAAATTGTCTTACGAGCGGTATCAATTTTTCTAATGTGGCAGGATACTTCGGTTCAGAATTGAAACAGGCTGGCTGGAGTTATATTGTTATCGAGGGAAAAGCCGAAAAACCGGTCTATCTGTTCGTCACTAACGAAAAGGTTGAGATTAGAAGCGCCGCTCATATCTGGGGCGCGGACGTTTGGGAGAGCGAAGATATCATCCGTTTCGAACAAGGCGACCCGCATATAAAAATTGCGGCAATTGGTAATGCCGGAGAAAACCTGGTGCCCCTGTCGATTATGGTAACCAATCGAACCAGAGCTGCCGGTTCCGGCGGCATTGGGGCGATCATGGGTTCAAAAAACCTGAAAGCTATTGCCGTGAAAGGTTCTGGGAAGGTCCCCCTTGCTGATCCTGACCGGTTTAAAGCAATTGTACAAAAAGTGCTTTCAAAGTTGGAGAGTTCTGATCTAACAAAAGCATTAAGAGAATATGGTACCTTCAGAAGCTTAATAACGCCGGTAAATAATTTCTGCGCCTACCCCTATAGAAATACCCAGGATGATCATTTTGAAAATGTAGAAAATTCAAGTGTGGGTCTTTCTCACTGGAAAAATACGGGCGAACACCGGAGCACCTGTTATGGATGCCCCATACAATGTGCGCGAGATATAATGGAAGCGGATGAAGGACCTTATAAAGGGCTCAAAGTGGGTATCCCGGAAAATAACACCTTCTACGCTTTTGCCACCCGACTAAATATGCGCAGCCCTTCAAATATTTTAAAGGCCTACGAAATGATTAGTCGTCAGGGTTTAGATAATGACAAAACTGCGGTTGTGCTTTCATGGGCTTTTGAGTGCTTTGAAAAAGGAATCCTTACTCAAACGGATACGGATGGCCTGGATTTGACCTGGGGAAATGATGCTGCGGTTATTGCCCTTATCCGAAAGATCACCACCCGGGAAGGATTTGGAAGGTTGCTTGGCGAAGGCTCTAAAAAAGCTTCCGAGGTGATAGGAAAAGGCTCTGAGTATTATTGCACCGCCCTGAAGGGGCAAGACAACCTTGATGCCTTAAGGGCGTGCAAAGGATGGGGATTCGGCAATGTGACATCGCTTCGCGGAGGGGGCCATCTTGATGGAGCTCCCTGTACTGAGTTTTTTCCCCAAATCCCTGCCGAGGTTGGTGAGAAACTTTTTGGGGTTGCAACCGCATATTCGCCGACAGTTTATGATGGCAAGGGAAAACTTGTGTCCTGGTTCAGCCATTTCAAAGCAGCAATTGACGCGCTGGGGATTTGTTACTTCACGAGCTGGTGGTTGTCCCCTGAATTTTGCGGCCCGGAAGATTACGCGGAGGCCCTTTCGGCGGCTACTGGCCGGGAAATTTCTGGGCAACAATTAATGGAAATCGGGCGAAGAATTCACAACGTAGAAAAAGCGTTTAATGCGCTCCACGCTGGTTTTACCAGAAAGGATGATTATCCCCCGGCAATCTATATGAAAGAACCGATAAAAACAGGCATGTATAAAGGTGAATTGATTACTCTCGAGGGACACGAAAAGATGCTGGATGAGTTTTATGACGCTAATGGATGGGACAAAAAAACCAGCTGGCCAACCCATGAAACTCTGGAAACATTAGGCTTGCCTGAAGTAGCAGAAAAGTTGCGGGAAAAATCACTATAGATAAATTTTCCTCAAAGAGGTTCCTTGGTGCCTGGCTTAAATCTTTTTGTGAGCAATCGATTAGAAATCTTAGTTCAAAAATTAGCCGAGGAGCTTCAAACTCCCCTCTCCGCGCCTCTAAAAAAAGAAGTGGTCTTAGTACAAAGCAAAGGGATGGAGCGATGGATATCCATGGAGCTTGCCCGTTATCACGGAATCTGCGCCAATTACAGGTTCCCCTTCCCTAACACCATGATTGATGAAATCTTCCGGGTTTTTTCCCCTGATCTTGTCGAGGATTCTCCCTTTCAACCGAAAGTCATGGCCTGGAAAATCATGAAACATCTTCTTGATGGTCTTGAGCAACCGCGCTTTGAAAGCCTCCACGCCTATGTGGGCAAAGAGCGTGATAGCCTAAAATGTTATCAGATTTCGGAACGCATTGCCCATACGTTTGACCAGTACTTAGTATTTCGCCCGGATATGATTCTCGATTGGGAAAAAGGTAAGAAAAATCATTGGCAGGCAGTTCTCTGGAGAATGCTCATCCGTGATGAAAAAAAACCGCACCGTACCGCCTTGAGAGAGGATTTTTTTAAGAAAATTCGCACACTCGCCCCGGAAAAAAATAACCTCCCTGAGAGAATCTCAATTTTCGGAATATCTTCTTTACCTCCTTTTCATATGGAAATATTTGCAGCCCTATCAAAAATAATCCCGATTACTCTTTTTCTTATGAATCCTTGCCGGGAATATTGGGGAGACATTGTTTCGGACCGGGAAGCAAGAAAACTGGAAAGGAAATTAGCGAGAAAGACGATTTCCACGGAAACTCTTTACCTCGAAAAAGGAAATAGCCTCCTTGCTTCTTGGGGAACCCTCGGTAAACAGTTTTTCGACTTAGTTTATAACTTTGATCTTGAGGAACATGAATGTTTCGAAGAACCAACAAGGAATGACCTTCTTTCCTTCCTTCAATCTGACATCCTCTCCCTCCGCGAAAGAGGTCCGGAGGAAAAGCAAAGCATAGCCCGAACCGATACCTCCATTGAAATTCACTCCTGTCACAGCCTTATGAGAGAAGTTGAGGTCCTTTATGATAGTATGTTGGCCATGTTTGAAGACCTGCCCGAATTATTCCCCAAGGATATTTTAGTAATGGCCCCGGATATTGAGCCTTACACTCCATTTATCCAAGCGGTTTTCGATACCCCGGAAAATGAAGCTCAGAAGGTTCCTTACAGTATTGCTGATCAAAGCATAAAAAGTGAAAGCAGTGTTATCAAGACCTTTCTTTCTATCCTTGATCTTGAGGAAAGCCGTTTTGGGGCATCCCAGGTAATGACCATTCTCGAATCACCTTCCATCTATCGCACGTTTGATTTAGGAGAAGCGGATTTAGATGTCATTAAGCGCTGGGTAGAGCGAACCGGGATCAGATGGGGGATTGATGAAACGACCCGGGAAAAGATGGGACTGCCTTCGTTTTCTGAAAATACCTGGAGGTTTGGTCTTAATCGCCTCATGTTAGGCTATGCCCTGCCGGCTAAAGAGGAAAAAACTTTTCACACTATCCTTCCCCATGACCAGGTTGAAGATAGTTCCGCTCGTGTACTCGGAAATTTTTTATCATTTATTGAAAAGCTGTTATCTTCAATCACCTCTCTTGCCCAGGCCCGCACATTGAATGACTGGGGCAAAGTTCTTCTCCAGATATTGGATGAATTTATCTTTGGCGATGAAAAGACTGAGTGGGAAATTTTATTCATTCGGACAACCATAAACAGTCTCGCTTTGATTCAGGAAAAGTCAGGCTTTGATAAAAAAATTGAGCTTCCTTTAATCCGATCGTACCTTCAAAAATATTGTGAAAAAGAAGGGTTCGGGTTTGGTTTTATGTCGGGAGGAGTAACCTTCTGCACTATGCTGCCGATGCGGAGTATTCCTTTTAAAATCATTTGCCTTTTGGGAATGAATAATGATGCTTATCCCCGCGAGTCACGGCATGTAAGTTTTGATCTCATGGCCCAACATCCAATGCCCGGAGACCGATCCCGTCGGAACGATGACCGTTACCTTTTCCTGGAAGCTATCCTTTCTGCTCGCGAAAAGCTTTATATGAGCTATGTCGGTCAAAGCATTCAGGATAACAGCATTATTCCGCCTTCGGTTGTCGTAAGCGAACTTCTGGACTATATCGAACAAGGTTTTACTATTTTCGAAAAAAATATCAAGGATCACCTTTTAATCACACACCGGCTCCAGGCGTTTAGTCCGGCATATTTCAAGGGTGAAAGGCTCATGAGTTTCTCGAAAGATAATTATGATGCCGCCCTCACTGAACGGGAAGCATCGAAAAACGCCCAGCCCTTTATATCGCGGGGACTTGCTCAGCCTGATGAAGAATTTAAAAAGATTGAGCTTTCTTCGCTGATTAAATTTTTTGCCAATCCTGCTAAGTTTTTTCTCAACCAGCGGTTAGGAATATTTCTTGAGGAGAAAACCACGGTCTTAACCGAGCGCGAGCCCTTTGATCTCAAAGGACTTGACAAGTACGCGTTTGAACAGACGCTTTTGCAAAAAAGCCTTGCGAACGATGACCTCACCGAGTATCTATCTGCGGTGAAAGCATCCGGGAAAATACCTCCGGGAACTTTGGGTGAATATCTTTACCAAAAGTCACGGGAGGAAGTGGAGCGGTTTGCTCATACAATAAAACCCTATATCATTGGAACGCCTTTTGACCCGGTTGAGTTTAATCTGAAAATTGCCGACTATACGCTTTCCGGAAAAATAGAGACCATCTTTGAGTCGGGATTAATCCACTACCGTTATACAAAGGTAAAAGTAAAAGATCGCCTTAAGGTTTGGATCTATCACCTCGTGCTCAACAGTATGAAGCGTGTATCTTATCCAAAAAAAAGTATTCTTATCGGAGAAGACACAAGTGTAGTTTTATTGCCGATACAAGAAAGCAAAAAAATCCTTTTAGACCTTATCAAAAAGTACTGGGAAGGCCTCTCAAAACCCCTGCTTTTTTTCCCGGAAGCTTCGTGGGAATATGCTCATGCGATTCTCGAAAAAAAGATGCCGGATGAAGAAGCAATGAGCAAAGCCCGGGATGAATGGGAAGGAGACGATTATTATCGGGGTGAAAGTCAAGATCCGTCTTGCCGGCTCTGTTTTGGGACGGTTGATCCCCTGGATGCAAAATTCAGGAGGATTGCCAAGGAGATTTTTGAACCGATGATTAGAAACCAAGAAAGGTAGGAGTCAGAAGTCAGAAGTCAGGAGTCAGAAGTCCATTGTTAGTTGTGGGTTGTTAGAGACAAATTTCCTAAAACTGACAACTGAGCACTAACAGTAGATACCCACGGGCTCACGCCCGTGGCACTAAAGATTAAAAGGCAGCTGCAGTTGCCCTTTATCTATCTTTTCCTGAAACTCAATGTATCTTTTTATGACTTCTTCGTTTATGC
>Ga0068714_10005858_pt1 | contig 12845 bp, 9 predicted proteins | sample MTBNYHSulfiMetaG_FD_62988 | JGI IMG/M metagenome (GOLD analysis project Ga0068714, IMG submission 62988) | Enrichment culture microbial communities from rom New York Harbor, USA that are MTBE-degrading - MTBE-NYH (New York Harbor Sulfidogenic)... | ecosystem: Environmental > Aquatic > Marine >... | reverse complement strand
CCGGTTAACCCGGATATTTCACGAGTCGAGTTGGCCGCAGATGCAAGGCGCGGGACACGAGGCTATAGTCGCCCTCTGCCGAGTGTCACGCAACGCAGCAGATGCGGCCAAATCGGCTCGCCCGCAGGGTGAAGACCGCCAAAGATTCCCCACCTGACAAAGGTTGCAAACTGTCACCCCGGAAAATAGCCCCTAATTCAATCTATCTAATAAAGATATTTTCTAATTTATCTTCCTCTTTGGCGTTCTTCATGAAATATCCGGGTTAAAGGACATAGATACAGCGATGGCTGCTGGATTCATAGAGCCGGAACTCTTCCATGTCCAGGATGCCTTCCACCTTGGGCAGCTCCCGGGATTGGAAGTCGCCGACGGAAAAACTCTCGTTGAAGAGCATATGGGCCATGACGTTGAATCGCCCGGAGGAGCAGGAGGCAGAGATGACTCCCTTGAGATCGCTCAGCTCCCTGGCCACCCGGCCGGCTTGATCGGGAATGACCTTGAACCCGACGAAGGCCACGTAGTGGCCCCGGAGGGCAGAGGGAGAGATCAGGCCGGTGATATGCAGGACGCCCTGGTCAATGAGCTTCTGGACGCGGTACCGAACCGTGTTCTCGGCCACCCCAAGCTCCGCGGCGATCCGGCTGAACTTTTTCCGGCCGTCGCGCAGCTGGCGGAGGATCCGAATGTGCAGATCATCGAGTCCCTTGTGGGTCAAGCCATTATTTTTTTTCATTCATCTCCCTTCCTGTCAATGAGCCGTGGAGGCTTCATCTCAATTTCTTTGCTTTTGAGCTCAGATTATTGTTAAAATATAGTGGTTTCAACAAAAAATTTAGCGAAATATGAAATTCAGAGCAGATATCACTTGACACTCTCAGGTCCGGCCACCTAAGAATGAGCTAGGATAAGTTGAAATTCTTGTCTGTCGGTTGTTGTCCTTAAGAATAGTTGTCTCCCCGCGGGACCTGTTGGCCACCGGAATATTTATTGCCTGGATGAGACCGGTCACCCGATGATCCTGGGGAGAGGGGGTAGGGAGCCTTGGTTTTAAAGGAACTATTGGAAATAGTTGATGTATTGGACTCTCCCACGGCCGACGGTCAAAAGGTGGCCGCCCTCTTCAGCCCCTTCCGGGATATCGCCTGGGAGACGGTGCGCCTGGAGGGGGAGAAAGGCTCGACCGATGTGGTCAGGTTCACCGTTCCCGGGGTGCAGGGCAGGTCCGGGGGCGGGTCGGCTCCAACCTTGGGCATCCTGGGGACCCTGGGAGGCGTGGGCGCCCGCCCCAAGGCCCTCGGTTTGGTCTCCGACGCCGACGGGGCCGTGGTGGCCTTGGCCGCCGGGTTGAAGCTGGCCCGGATGGCCCAGCGCGGCGATCGCTGCCCGGGTGATGTCATCCTGGCCACCCATATCTGCCCCCAGGCCCCCACCAAGCCCCATGAGCCGACCCCCTTCATGGGCTCCCCGGTCTCCATGGACCAGCAGATCCGGGCCGAGGTCTCTCCGGAGATGGACGCCATCCTGAGCCTGGACACCACCAGGGGCAACCGGATTATCAATCATCAGGGTTTCGCTCTCTCACCCACGGTCAAGGAAGGTTATATCCTCCGGGTCAGCGAGGACCTGCTGACCATCATGGAATGGGTGACCGGCGACTTCCCGGTCACCTTTCCCTTGACCATGCAGGATATCACCCCCTACGGCAACGGCATCTACCACCTCAACTCGATCATGCAGCCCTCGGTGGCGGTGGACTGCCCGGTGGTGGGGGTGGCCCTGACCACCCGTTCGGCCGTTCCCGGCTGCGCCACCGGGGCCACTCCGGCCACGACCCTGGAGTCCGCGGCCAGATTCTGCGTTGAGGTGGCCAAGGTCTTCGGCCTGGGCACCTGCCGCTTCCACGATGAGGAGCAGTTAACCCTGCTCAAGGAGCTTTACGGATCGATGGACATCCTCAGAACCGGGGGCTGGGCCTCATGACCTCTCGCCTGGGGCTGATCACCGTGGGCCAGTCGCCCCGGAGAGACATTGTCCCCTACATGTCGGCCCTTATCGGCCCTGAAGTCGAGGTGGTCGAGAAAGGGGCCCTGGACGGTCTCTCCCGGGCGGAGGTGGAGTCCCTGGCCCCGGCCGAAGGGCAGGCCGTCTTGTGTACCCGGATGGCCGCCGGAGACCAGGTGGTCATCTCCAAGGAGGCCGTCATCCCCCTGGTCCAGGAACGAGTCCACGAGCTCAACGCGGAGGGAGTCGATCTGATCCTGCTGCTATGCACCGGGCATTTCCCTGTTTTCAAATCCCGGGCCCTGGTTCTGGCCGCCCAGGAGATCGTCGACCGCTGCATTCAGGCCGTGATCAGCGAGCAACACACCTTGGGCCTGATGGTCCCGCTCCCGGAGCAGGAAGAAGATCTCCGCCGGAGCCTCCAGCATATCACCCCCAGGATAAAGGCGGTCAGCGCCTCGCCATATGCTTCGGAGCAGGCCCTGATCCTGGCGACCGAGCGGCTGGCCGGAGAAGATCCGGATTTGGTTGTCCTCCACTGCATGGGTTACAATCAGGAGCACCGCCGGATAGTCAGGCAGACTACGGGCAGGCCGGTCATCGTGGCCAACTCCATCGTGGCCCGGACCGTGGCCGAACTATTAGGGTCATAGGACGCCCTCAGCCGCTGGCGAAACCGGTCGGGCCTTTCCGGCCGGGTCATTTCATTATTTCTCGATGCCTCCGGACCGACGGGAACCGTAACCCAAAGATGCTGAAAGGAAGAGAAAATGAGATTTAAAACTTGGGTTTTTTGGTTGATGGTCTGTCTTGGCCTGACCCTCTCCCTGGCCCAAACCAGCCAGGCTCTAGAGATCGCCGACGGCAAGGTCACCATGGTCTTCGGCGGCCGGCAGCCGGCCCCTGATATCGATCCCAGCCATAAGACCGACTGGTCCAAGCGGATGCTCCTCCAATCCTTTTACGACGCCCTTTACAAGTATGTCGGCTCGCCGGCCAAGCTGGTCCCTTGGCTGGCCGAGAAGTACGAGGTCAACCCCGAGGCCACCGAGTGGACCTTTCATCTGGTCAAAAACGCCAAGTTTCACAGCGGCGACCCGGTGACCGCCGAAGCGGTCAAGTTCTCCATCGCCAGGACCCTGAAGCTGAAGCAAGGCGCTTCCTGGATGCTCTCGGCGGTCATGGGCCCGGACGATATCAACGTCCTGGACGAGTACACCATCCAGTTCAAGCTGAACAAGCCCTATGCCCCGTTCATGTCCGTCCTGCCCTGGTTCTATGTGATGGATCCGAAAACGGTCATGGCCCATGAAAAGGACGGCGACTCCGGCCAGGACTGGCTCAAGGATCACGAGGCCGGCTCAGGGCCTTTCAAGATGGGCCGGTGGGAGCACGGGGTCCTCTACGAGATGGTGGCCGTTCCCGATTACTGGCGCGGCTGGGCCAACAAAAGGCATCCGGACAACATCATCTTCAAGCTGATCCGGGAGACCAACTCCCTGAAGATCGGCCTTCAGAAAGGCCAGTTGGACCTGGTGGCCGGATTGAGCCCCGATGACCTGGACCTGGTGGCCAAGATGCCGGGCATCGTGGTCACCAACGATCCCGGGATCACCACCTTCGGGCTGAAGATGAACACCCAAAAGGGCTACACCAAGGACATCAACTTCCGCAAGGCGCTGTGCTACGCCTTTGATTACGAGGCCGTGCTCAAGGTCTTCAACGGCAAGGCCATCCTCGAGGACAGCCCCTTCCCCATCGGCCTCAAGGGTCACGTGGCCGGGCAGCCCTATCGTCAGGACCTGGCCAAGGCCAAGGAGTACATGAAGAAGGCCGGCCATCCGGACGGCGGGGTTGAGGTGGAGTACGTCTACGTCCAGGGGCTGGACTCGGAGAAGAACATCGGCCTCATCCTGATCGACAGTCTGGCCAAGATCGGGGTCAAGGTGAAGATGGTCCCCCTGACCTGGCCGAACATGGTCGCCCGGGGCTCCAAGGCGGAGACCTCGCCGGATCTGATGGCTGTCTTCACCACCCCCCAGTTCGACGACCCGGACGCGGTGGCCTACCAGTACCACAAGGACTCCTGGGGTAACTACTACGCCACCTCATTCTATGAGAACCAGAAAGCCTGGGACCTGGTGGACAAGGCCAGAGCCATCAGCGACTGGGATCAGCGGCAGAAGTACTACACCGAGATCCAGAGCCTGATCATGGCCGACGCGCCCGAGATCTTCGGAATGCAGATGAACCGGCAGTGGGCCTTCAGGGACTACGTGAAGGGCTTTGAGTTCTGTCCCTTGCGTTATACCGACGAAGTCGACCTCTACCCCCTCTACATTGAAAAATAGATAACCTCCGCCAAGACCGGGAGACGGCCGTGACCTGGCCGTCTCCCGGGGGGCTTACCCGGTCCCCGGATCGGGGAGTGGTTTAGGCTCGATGAAAAGGTACATCCTGAAAAGGTTGATGTTGATCGTCATCACCCTTTTCGGCCTGATCACCATCACCTTCCTGGTGGCCCGGGTGGCCCCCGGCGATCCGGCCCGGGTGGCGGCCGGTCCCGATGCCACCGCGGAGATGGTTCAGGCCCTTCGCCAGGAGTTCGGGCTGAACAAGCCCCTGGTCGTCCAGTACGCCGACTACCTCAAGGGGTTGGTGGTCGGCAACCTGGGCCGCTCCATCAGAACCCAGCATTACGTGATCAAGGATCTGGTCCGCCTCTTCCCGGCCACCCTGGAGCTGACCGTTTTTTCCCTTTTCCTGGCCGTGGTCCTGGGCATCCCCCTGGGGGTCCTCTGCGCTGTCTACCGGGACGGGCCGCTGGACCATCTGGCCCGGATCGTCTCGGTCTCGGGCCTGGCCCTGCCCATGTTCTGGTTGGGGTTGATGCTTCAGCTCATCCTGGCCCTGAAGTTCGATCTCTTCCCGGTGGGCGGAAGGTTGGGCATGCTCTCCCTGCCTCCCCCGGCCATCACCCGCCTTTATCTGATCGACAGCCTGATCACCGGTAACTGGGCGGTCTTCGCCGAATCCCTCAAGTACATCTTCCTGCCGGCGGTGGTCCTCTCCTTCCCGGCCCTGGCCAGCATAATCAGGGTCAACCGGGCCGACATGCTGGAGGTCCTCAACCGGGATTTCATTACCAGCGCCAGAGCCCACGGGATCTCCAAGTTCCGGATCGTCACCCAGTACGCCCTCAAGAACGCCATGATCCCGACCGCGACCATGATCGGCCTCAGGTTCGGTTGGATGCTGGGCGGGACCATCCTGGTGGAGACCGTCTTCGACTGGCCGGGGATCGGCCAGTACGCCGTTCAATCGGCCATCTTCTCCGACTTCCAGCCGATCATGGGCACGACCCTGGTCATCGGGCTCTGCTTCATGCTGGTCAACCTGATCATCGACCTCCTTTACGGGCTCCTGGACCCCCGGGTGCGATATGATTGACCGGCCCAAGGGACCCCGCCCCCAACCGACCGGCCTGTGGATCAGGTGGAAGGAGGAGCACGAGTCCACCCTGCGCAACCTGCGTCTGTCGATCTACCTTTTCGGCAAGAGCCCATTGTCCATCCTGGGGTTGGTCATCGTGGCCGTTTTCTTTATCGTGGCCCTGATCGGCCCCCTGATCGTCCCTTTTCCCCAGGACGCCACCGGGACCGTCCACCTCTCCCAGAAGCTGATGGGGCCGGACTCGACCTTCTGGTTCGGAACCGACGACCTGGGCCGGGACATCTTCACCCGGGTCATCCTGGGCACCTGGATCTCCCTGAAGATCGGCCTGATCATCATCCTCATCGCCATGGGCATCGGGGTGCCCCTGGGGATCACCGCCGGGTACGTCGGGGGCTGGCCGGGGGAGGTGATCATGCGGGTGACCGACATGTTCCTGTCCATCCCGGGACGGATCTTCGCCCTGGCCATCATCGGGGCCATGGGCCCGGGAATGACCAACTCCATGATCGCCCTGTCCATCGTCTGGTGGCCGGGTTACGTCCGGCTGGTTCAGGGCCGGACCCTCTCGGTCAAGGAGGAGTCATTCGTCGAGGCGGCCCGCTCCGTGGGAGCCCGCCGGGCCAGGATCATCTTCCACCACATCCTGCCCAACTGCACCTCGGTCATCATCGTCAAGGCCTCCATGGACATGGGCATGGCCATCCTGGCCGCGGCCGGCCTCGGCTTCATCGGCGTGGGGGCCCAGCCGCCCACCCCGGAATGGGGGGCCATGATCAGCGAGGGACGGAACTTCCTGCCCAACTGGTGGTGGTACGCCACCTTCCCCGGGCTGGCCATCTTTACCACCGTCCTGGGCTTCAACCTTCTGGGTGACGGCCTCCGGGACATCCTCGATCCCCAGAGCAGAAGCTAGGGCCGGCCGTGGAAGATACCAGGAACATCCTTCAGATCGAGGACGTGGTGGTTCACTTCGACACCTTCGAGGGGACCGCCCAGGTTTTGGACGGCGTCTCCCTGGAGCTGCCCCGGGGCCACACCCTGGGGGTGGTCGGGGAGACCGGATGCGGCAAGTCCATAACCTCCAAGGCGGTCCTGGACCTGCTGCCCAGGCCGCCGGCCAGGGTGGTCTCCGGTCGGATCCTCTTTGACGGGGAGGATCTCCTGACCAAGTCCGAAACGGACATAGAAAAGATCCGGGGCACCAGGATCGCCATGATCTTCCAGGACCCGATGACCTATCTCAACCCGGTCTTCAGGATCGAAAAGCAGATGGTCGACGTCATCGTCCGCCACGGGGTGACCAAAAAAAACCCGATCTCCAGGCGGCAGGCCCGGGAAAAGGCGGTGGAGCTGTTGGAGGCGGTCCAGATCCCCGGCGCGGCCAGAAGGATCCGGGAGTACCCCCACGAGTTCAGCGGCGGGATGCGCCAGCGGGTTTTGATCGCCATGGCCCTCTCCGGCCAGCCGGAGCTGCTCATCGCCGACGAGCCGACCACCGCCCTGGACGTGACCATCCAGGCCCAGATCCTTCGCCTGTTGAAAAACCTGGTGGAGCGATTCAACCTTTCCATCCTCCTGATCTCCCACGATCTCGGGGTCGTGGCCAAGCTCTGCCGGCGGATCGCGGTCATGTACGCCGGGACCGTGGTGGAGACGGCCACCATCGAGGCGGTCTTCAGCCGGCCGGCCCACCCCTATACCAGGGGCTTGCTGAGATCGATCCCCCGCCTGGCCCGCCGGGTCGACTCGCTGGTGGGGATACCAGGAGGCATCCCCAGCTTCCTGGATCCCCCCCCGGGTTGCCGGTTCCATCCCCGCTGCCCCCAGGCCATGGATATCTGCCGCCGGGTAAAGCCTCTCCTGGCGGAGCTGAAACCGGGCCACCGGGCGGCCTGCTTTTTGTACGAAACCTCCTGGCCGGAGGGAGCCCGTTCATGAGTGAGCAGGGCCGAAAGAGATGAGCCTTCTCGAGGTCAAGCACCTGAGCAAGCATTTCCCCGTCAAACGGGGGCTCCTGAGTCGGCCCACCGGCTTTGTCCAGGCGGTCAGGGACGTCAGCTTCCAGGTCCGGGCCGGCGAGTCGTACGGGGTGGTGGGTGAGTCCGGCTCGGGCAAGACCACCCTGGGCCGGACCGTTCTCCGGTTGATCGACCCCACCGAGGGGGAGATCCTGTTCCAGGGGACCGACCTGACCCGTTTGGACCCTGAACCCCTCCGCCAGCTTCGCCGGGACATGCAGATGATCTTCCAGGATCCCCACTCGTCCCTCAACCCCAGGAAAATAATCCTTAAAAGCGTTGGGGAGCCCTTGGTCATCTACGAGGGGGTGAGCGGCCGGCGTCTGGCCGACCGGGTCCTGGAGCTGATGGAGCTGGTGGGGCTGAAAAAAGAGCACATGTACCGCTTCCCCCATGAGCTGAGCGGGGGGCAAAAGCAGCGGGTGGGTATCGCCCGGGCCTTGGCCCTGAACCCCAAGATGCTCATCCTGGACGAGCCGACCTCGGCCCTGGATGTTTCGGTCCAGGCCCTGACCCTCAACTTTTTGGAGGAGCTGCAAAAGAAGTTTTCCCTGACCTACCTGTTCATCTCCCATAACCTGGCCGTGATCCGCTACGTCTGCGACCGGGTGGCGGTGATGTACCTGGGCCGGATCGTGGAGGAGGGGCAGGTGGACGAGCTCTTCGACTCCCCGGCCCATCCCTACACCAAGTCCCTTTTGTCGGCGATCCCCCTGCCGGAGCCGCAACAGGATGACGACCAGGTCCTCCTGGAAGGGGACATCCCCAGTCCCTTGAACATCCCCTCCGGTTGTTCCTTCCATACCAGGTGCCCGGAAAAGCCGGGCGAGATCTGCCGCCGGGAAGACCCCCCCCTAGTCCACCTTTCCCCCTCCCACTCCGCCTCCTGCCACCTGTGCGGGTCAAGGGAAGCCTGACCCGGATATTTCATGAAGAGCGCCGAAAAAAGATAATAGAGAGTTAATTCAAATTGTTACAAAGACTTTTTGCCGGTTTTGGGTGGCGTCGGTTTGTACCCGAGGCTGTAATCCCAAGTTGCTCTTGAAATGCAACTTGGGTCAGCGCGTCCACGTGGACGCGCCGAGCTCGTAAGAGCTCGTGAGGCCGGCAAAACCACGCTTTTGCCGGCCGTAAGCAATCAAAGCTGTTTGTTAGCTTTGATTGCGGAAACTATATAAGAGCAAAATTTTGCGGCCTTCACCCTGCGGGCGAGCCGACTTAGCCGCATCTCCTGCGTTCCGGGACATTCGCCAAAGGGTAACTAGGGCTTCGTACCCCGCGCCTTGCATTCGCAGCCACCCCGACTCCTGAAATACCCGGGATAGGGAGCGGACCGGCCTCCTCTCCGGGAACCGCCCGGGGAGCCAACCGGGAGGGGAGGGAAAACTCTGATCTGATGGTCAACGGCCGCCGGGAGACCGGGGCCGGACCGCAATCAACCAATCCCCTCCCCGCTCCCTTGGCCGGCCATCGACCCTTAGCCGGTACCATGTTGAACTTACTTGACTTTCCCCGCGGCCGGGTCGAAAATTATCTTTGCTGAAAAAGTATAGATGCCGCTATTTTTTCTGGCCTGGTAAGACATCGGGACCTGGGCCGGCCGGGACCGACCGGCAAAGAGCAACCGGTTCATCTTCTCGCGGGACTGCTTTGTCGAGGGCGGTATGCATCTGAAAGTAGATAGACGCACCTGCTGGGTCTTTTGGGGGGCGATTGTTTTCGCCCTTTTTTTCTTTGGACCGGTCCAGGCCCGGGCCAACCAGTCCAGCTGGCTGAGGATCTACGCCAACTTTCAGGAAACCCTGAGCTATTTCGAGGGGGGCAGTTTTCCGGCCGGTTACCTCACCGGCACCTCCATCGTCCAGCTCCTCGACGGAAACCTCCTGTTGGCCGGGTTCGTGAAGCCGGTCCAGGGAAACGACCGCCGGCTGGCCGTGCTCAAGGTAGGGCCCGAGGGGGCCTTTTCCTGGTACCATGAGCTGGGCCCCCGGGCCCCGGGCTACAACGCCCCGGTACCCTTAAGCCGGCGGGATCATTTGACCTGGGCCGAGGCCGTGGCCACCCCCGACGGCGGGGCGGCGGTGGTTTTCGGATCCCACCTGGTGAAGCTGAACCCGGACGGGGTGCCGGAGTGGACCCGCCGCTTCGTCCGTCCCATTACCGTGGGCGACGAGCAACGGCAGGTCGATATCCGGCTGACCTCCCTCACCTCCCGCGAGCCGGAAGGGTTCTTCCTCCTGGGGGTGGAGCCGGAAAACCCAGTTCGGCCCGAGGTCGCCGGCCATCTGGTTCTGATCGCCACCGACTCCCAGGGTCAAAACCCCCAGGCCAAGCTGTACTTCGGCCTTCAAAAGGCCGACCGTCCCAAGCTGCTCAGGACCGCCGGGGGGTTGATCGTCGGCGCCGAGCCCCGGGCCGTGGCCAAGATCAGCCTCGACGGCGCCTCGGTCCAGGGAATAAGCCTGGTAAGCCTGCCCTTTTCCCGGGGTCCGGCCAGAAGACCCGACCGGGGTCAGCTCTGGTCCTATCAAAGCCTGGCCCTCATGGAGGACGGGGACGTCATCTTCAGCGGGGTCTACGACCTCTCCTACCCCACCTACGGCGCCCCTGGGGCCCTGATCTGCCGTCTCGACCCGTCCCTTTCCTCGGTGCGCTGGACCAGCCGGATCCACAGCCGGATCCACGGCGGCCAGACCATCGTCCAGGCCGTGGCCGCCAAGGGGAATGACCTCTTCCTGGTGGGAAACAGCAGCGAGTTCGGGGCCACGGACCCCCGGGTCAACCCCAACGCCCTGGCCATGAAGATGGACGGGTCGGGGAACCTGGTTTGGATCTCCTCCCTGGGGCGCAAGAGGCGCTCGGAGGCCAAATCGGAGTACACCGACGAGTGGGGTCTGGCCGTGGCCCCGGCCGCCGACGGGGGGCTTTTCCTGGCCGGGTCGGCCAACTCCTTCTCCCATCCCGTGCCTTTTCACCGGATCAGGCAGTGGGCCACCGAGCACTGCGACCTTCTCCTGGCCCGTTTCGGGTCGGACGGCGGTTTGGCCAACCTGCCCCAGGGCCGCTACCCGGCCATCTTCAACCAGACCGATCCGGGCGATAAGAAAAAGGTGGACGTGGTTCACCCGCCCCTCGCCATCCAGGACCTGGCCGTCTCCGTCTCCCCGGTGGAGGTCCGGGCCCTGACAGTGACCTTTGAATCCATCACGGCCGACCTGGATACCCAGTACTCCAACGATGCCCTGGCCCAGGGGAACAAGCCCCCGGTGGCCTCCTTCACGGTCAAGCCCCACCCCGGCGGCAACAGCCTGGAAGCCTTGTTGGACGCCGGCTCCTCCAGCGATCCGGACGACGACCCCATCGCCGAGTACCGCTGGGAGTTTTCCGACGGCCGGACCGCCGGCGGCCGGTTGATCACCTACTACGCCCGGTCGACGGGCAACCACAAGGTGACCCTGACCGTCAAGGATCAGTACGGCCACCAGTCCGACCCCTTGACCAAGGAGTTCTGGATGTTCCGGCAGGTCAGGGATGACAGCCTGCCCCCCGGGCTGGCCTGCGGCGAGAAGGCCGGCTACGAGATCGAGGTCCTCACCGGGGACGTCCAGGACGCCGGAACGGACGCCCGGGCCTATCTCAGCCTCTGGGGGCCGGCCGACGAGGACGGCCAGCGCTGCTCCAGCGGAGACCTCAATCTCTCCGTGGACAACACCCCGGCCAACAAGCCCGGGACCGACCTTTTCGAGCGGGGACAGACCGATTCCTTCACCTTTCCCCAACAATATAGCGATCGGGGCCGGCTGACCGAGGTCGACTACGCCATCCTCCGCCACGACAACTCCAACAACAAACCGGGCTGGTTCGTGGAAGGGTTCCGGGTCCGGGATACGACCAATGACCAGGACTGGTACTTCGTGCCTCTCCGCTGGCTGGCCGACAACCAGTCGGAGAACCAGTCCACCTGGGGTCAGTTCGAGCCCTGCGAGCCCTACCCCAGGGGGGTCATGATCGGATGCAACCCGGGCCTGGGTTGGCAGGTGACCCTGGCCTCCGACCTGATCGTCATCCTCCCCCAGGAGGCCGGAACGGTCTACCTCACCGCCGGCAACCGGGATCAGGAGCTGGAGGTTTACCGCCAGGGCACGCTGATCGGACGTCAGGTCAAGAACGGCTCCGGCCTGCGACGGCCGCCCTACATCCACCCCGATGAGCGGGGGGTGGCCGTGGAGGCCGACCAGGTCACCGCGCCGACCCGCTACGAGTTCAAGATCCGTTCCGGCGGAGACTGGCGCTCCGGGGTGATCTGGCTGTTCCCCCATCAATGGGCCGACTACCAGGCCACCGCCCGGCAGGTGACCCTCCTCCTGCCCCTCAAGGACCAGACGGGGGAGATCTTCGGCATCTGGGACAGGGCCAGGACCTACCTCCTGGGACAATCAGGGGATTACGCCGGGGCCCTCCAAAAGATCATCGACTACGGGCGGGATTCCATCGGCATCTTCGGCGACATTCCCGACGACGCCCTCAAGGACCTGACCGAGGATGCCCTGGAGCAGTACGTCGAGAATTACCTCGTGGTGGCCCTGGCCTCCAAGTCGGTGGAGCTGAGCGCCGACGCCCTCTCGGAGATGAAGACCATTTTCACCTGCCTGACCCAGGCCCTGGACTGGGGCCTTCGCCTCGGGGGGCTGCTGACCGAGCTCCAGGGACAGGTCTACGAGGGGACCATTCTCAGGGAGATTCCAGGCCACAACTCGGCCTTCCAGGTATTGGGCCCCCTCATCGAGGCCCTCAAGTCCAAGACGGAGAGCCTCATCGCCCGGGCCGAGGCCAACGATCCCGCTCAGTGCCAGGAGCTGATGGGTCAGATCAAGACCCTGGTCGCCGGCGACCTGGCCGAGCTCAGCCAGGCCCAGATCCAGGCCGGGGCCAACGACCCGGAGGCCTTCAAGATCGACTACCAGGCCTTGGGCGTCTCCTCGACCACCGCCGAGCACTACCCCCTGGCCTTCCTTCTCCTGTCCCACTACCACACCGCCCGCGATCACTGGGCCAACCCCGATCTTCCCGGGGAGTACTGCTGGTACGGAACCCCGGCCCAGAACGCCGGTTGCGATGCCTTGGCCAAGTACGGCATCTGCGACGACGCGGCCAAGAAAGCGGCCACCAGGGAGGCCATGGAAAATTACCTGCCCTTCCTGGAAGGCTTCGGCTCTCTGACCGCCATCCTGCTCAACGCCTGCCTGACGCCTTGAAGCCCGGGCGGCTGGCGGACAAGGGGGAAGCTTGATGCGAAAAAATCGAAGAACCGGCTGGCTGGGCGGCTGGGCGGCGGTCCTGGCCCTCTTGCTCCTGGCCGCCCCGGCC
>Ga0068714_10005857_pt1 | contig 12846 bp, 6 predicted proteins | sample MTBNYHSulfiMetaG_FD_62988 | JGI IMG/M metagenome (GOLD analysis project Ga0068714, IMG submission 62988) | Enrichment culture microbial communities from rom New York Harbor, USA that are MTBE-degrading - MTBE-NYH (New York Harbor Sulfidogenic)... | ecosystem: Environmental > Aquatic > Marine >... | reverse complement strand
CATCCTGGACCTGCACGATGATCTCCTGGAGCTCGACCCGTTCCAGCGTCCCGCCGCTGCCGGAGGAGATCTGCATCGACATCTCGCCGAAGCGTTCCTTCACGGTCGTCAGAGGAACGTACATGGCGCCCACGTTGGCCCCGGCAGCCTTCTTGGCTCCGGTAGCGTCCTTGGTCTCAAGCTCGGTCGAGGCCGGTGTCTTGCTCTGCTCGGTGGCAATCCCCACCACGCGGTAGTAATCGCCGCCGATCTTCACATCCTGGCCGATCGGGTCATCGAAGGCGAACAACTCCTTGACCACACGTTCGTCGAGGATGCAGACACCCTGCTTGTAGTGCATGTCGGTGGTGCTGAGGAAGCGTCCGAACTTAACGCGGGTCGGAGAAATCTCGGGATACCAAGGCACGGTCCCGACAACCTCAAGAGATGCCCGGCGATTGCGGTAAAGCGCTTGCTGTGAAATCCGTCGGTTCGGCACGATCACTTGCACGTCGGGAATGCCATTGCGAAACCGTTCGGCGTCGTCGTAGGTCAGGCCGTACTCCATCAAAGTCTGCTGTTGGCCACCGGCAACCTGATCTTCCGGCGGTTTCACCGTCTTGATGATGATGTTCCGGCTGCCAAGCTGGGCGATCTTCTCCTGGGCATCCCGGCTGGCCCCTTCGCCAATGGCCAGCATGGCAATCACGGAGGAGACACCGAAGATGATTCCCAACGTCGTCAACGTCGAGCGCAAACGGTGCATCCACAGGCTCTTGCCCCCAAGTTTGATCGTGCGTTTCAAACGAAAAAAGAACATAGCGTCCTACCGTTTATTGAACTCTTCCTTTGCAATGTAACCGTCGAAAAGCCGGATCACGCGCTCGGCACGCGTGGCAATGTGCTCATCGTGGGTCACGACAATCAGGGTCTTGCCCTCTTCGCGAAGACGGTCGAGAATCGCGAGAATGTCGGCCCCGCTCGACGAGTCGAGGTTCCCCGTCGGTTCGTCAGCCAGAATGATCAGCGGGTCGTTCGCCAGGGCCCTGGCAATGGCGACACGCTGCTGTTGGCCACCGCTCAACTCCCATGGGCGGTGTCCGATCCGGTCGCCCAAGCCGACCATGGTGGCCAGTTCACTGGCCCGCTCGGCACTCTCGCGCTCGCTGTAGCCCTGGTAATACATGGGGATTTCGATGTTCTCGATGACGTTCAACTGAGCGATCAGATTGAACGACTGGAACACGAAGCCGATGCGAGCCCCGCGGATCATGGACAGCTCGTCGTCATCCAACACGGATACACTCTGGCCACCGAGCCGGTAGTCTCCACTGGTCGGGCGGTCGAGACAGCCGATCATGTTCAGCAGGGTCGATTTGCCCGAACCGCTCGGTCCCATGATCGCCACGTATTCCCCGCTTTCGATCGACAGATTGATCTCTCGTAACACCCGCAGTTCCACGCTTCCGAGTTGATAGCTCTTGCACAAGTCCTCCATCACGAGGATGGGACCGTCGGCATCGAATCCGGGCTCTTGACGGAATTCTATCATCGTTGCTGGTATCCTTCGCCTCTTGCCGGAACTGAAACTCTATTTCGTCTGGTCGTCCGCCGGAGGCGTCGGAGGTGGCGTCGCATCGGACCCGCCGCTCGGCGGCGCCCCCTGGCCGGCCTGCTCTGAAGCCGGATCGTTCCCGCCGCGACGACCGCGGCCACCGCCCTGGCGCTGGAAACGCTCCATCATCTGCTGGCGCTGCTCCGGGGTCATCTCCATCATCTGTTGCCTTTGCTCAGGCGTCATCTCGGCGCCGCCGCGCATCCCCGGACCGCCGCCCTGACGCTGGAAACGCTCCATCATCTGCTGCCGTTGCTCGGGGGTCATTTCACTGCCGTCGGGCATCCCCGGACCACCTCGCTGACGTCTGGACTGGCGCATCTGCTGCCGCATTTCATCGGTTATCTCCACCCCGTCCGGCGTGGGCGGACCGGCCGGCGTCGGCGCCATCGTGGCGCCCGCTGGCGCCGCGGCCGGCGAATCATTCGCGTCGCTCGCACCGCGTCCATTCCTCTGCGGCCGCTCACGGAACGAGGAAGTGGTCGCAGACTCGGTGAACAACGGAGGATTCAGCAGTACCTCTTCGCCACCGTCCAGACCACTGACAATCTGCACGAAGGTGTCGTTGAAGGCACCGGTCTGCACTTCCCGCTCTTCCGGACCCTGGGCCGTCACAACGTAGCAGACCTTCCTGCCCCGACGATTAGCCACGACCTGAATCGGCACGATGACGACATCTTCCAGGTCGCGTATGAGGACCTCGACCCGGCACGACATACGCGTCCGGAGGAAGTCATGCGTCCCGTCGATCTTCACCAGGGTCGTGTACACCTTCAGGTCGGGATTCATGAAGCCTCGCTGCTGGTCGGGCAGCGGGGCCACCTCCAGCACTTCGCCATGCAGAACCTGGTCGGGAAACGCATCCATCACGATCGTAGCGGGCTGCCCCGGACGGACCTTGTCCACCTCGGTCTCGTGAACGCTGATCTCGGCCACCATGGTCGCGGTATCGGGCATCGAGATGATCGTCTGGCCCTGAAAGACAGTTTCCCCCTCCGCGATGATGCCGCTGCCGCCGCCGCCCCCCCTGCCACGCATCGCTCGAAAGGCATCGCCGCTGCTGCCGGTGCCGTAGATCACCAGACCCGGAGCCTTGGCGCGCATCGTACAGTGCGCGATTTGCTGCTCCAACTCACTGACGCGCGTTTGTTGCGACCGCAGTTGCTCCTGGGCATTCGCCAGCCTGGCCTGAGCTTGCGCCAGGCGAGAGCGACATTCGGCGAACGTTCGCTCCAGCCGTCGACCGGCCTCGATGTAGTCGCTGAGGTTCTGCTCGGCGCTCTTTGGGAAATCGTAGCGAAGGAACAGATCCAGATTCACATTGGCATTCTGCTGAGAGAACTCGCGATTGATGACCGTAAGACGATCTCCCTGCAAGTCGAGATCGGAGACGTAATTGGCGTCGTGGAGCTTCTCCGTACCGGCCAGTCTCGCCTGCGAGGTCTTCAGGTTGCCCTCGGCCAGCACGATGTCGTCGTTCAATCGCTTCAGTTCCTGACCGGCGGCCGAGCCGTCCAGCATGTTGGGATCGTTCCGGATCTCTACCAGGAACGGTGCGACGTGCTCGGTCAAATCCACCACATTGTTGACATCCTTCGTCAGTCGCAGGGCCAGCGGAGCCCCCAGGTACTTCTGGAGGTCCAGCAGAGCGAACCGGACCCGGAGCCGCCCATCCGCGATGTCGCTCTCATTCTGAATCACCTGAATGTCGTAGGCCTCTGTCGCTGAGGTCACACTCTCCAGGTCGCCAGCCAGCTCCATCTTCTCCCGGACAAGCTGCTCTTCCAGAGAGGAGGAATCCAGCTTGACCATGACCATGCCGTCGTCGACGTCCTTCTGACTGACATAGGTACCGGGTGGAACAATGCTAAGGATCGTGATCTGCGCGCCGCGTGATTCCACTTCGCAGCGGTACTCGATGGACTTGTGCGCGCGGATGCTGCCGCCTTCGCTGACCGTGATCGTCAGGTTGTCGCGGCGCGCCGTGAACGTGCCCCCGGAGGTGGTGCTTGCGCCGGCATTTCCCTTGATGGAAGCCACGAGCGCCGAGACGCCTGCCACGATGACGAAAAGGACCAGAACGATCACCCAGCGCCGTTTCGCTCGCCGCTTGACTGGTTGGGTAACCTGACGTTGACTCGTCGATTTGTCCTGCATCGGATTGCCTGTTGTATGTTTCATTGTGCCGTATGCTCCCACATTCCATCCGGTCTGACCTGTAAGACGCCGATATCTCGAAAGAAGCTCAACTTCGCAATCATGTGATCGACCAGGGCGCCGAGCACGTCGTTCTGTGCCCGCACCAGCGCATCTTCGGATTCGAGCAACAATCGCACGGTGCCACGCCCATACTGGAGCGACAGGTTCTCGACCTCCACGCGTTTCTGAGCCAGGTTCAAACCAATCTGCTGAATCCGATAGGTCTCGGCCGTTTCCGCCAGGTCGCGATACGCCTGACGAACGCCCAGTTTGATCTGATCGACCTCCTCTTCATAGCCCCGCTGGCGCTGTTGAACCGTAATCAGAGCCTCGCGGTACGCGTTACGCTCGGCCTTGCGATCCAGCGGCAGATCCGTCTCGATACCCAGTCGGTAGTTGCCCTCGTCGAACTGGAGCGAGGCAAACTTCGTTTCTGGTTCCGACCTGACGTTTGCGCTACCGATCAGGTTCAATTGAACGCCCAATCCTTTGGCCGCCAATTCCAGTTTTCGCTCCGCATCCATGAGTCCGTCCGAGGTGTTGGCCAGGTCCAGACGCCGGGCCAGAGCCAGTTCGGTGGCCTCCGCTTCCGTATAATCCGGCTGGCTGATTCCGATTTCGGCCAGCGCCGTCAGCTCATTGGGGTCCAGCGTCACGTTGGCATCGGTGGGCAACGCCAGACGCACTTTGAAGCTGTCCAGCGTCTGCTCGTACCGCTGACGGGCCGAGACCAGGCTCTGCTCGGCCGTGAGCAACCGCTGTTCGGCCTCGCCCAGATCGTACGCGGGCCGCTGACCCACCTCGACCTCCATGCGCAACTGGTTCGTCGATTCGACGAGTCTCTCGTAGCTGTCCTCTTGAATCGAGACGGTCTCTCTCTGTTGGAGAACCCGGTAGTAGTCGCTGATGACCGAGACCACGAAGGTCTGGCGATAGCGGTTGAACGACCGAATGCGATACAACACATTTCGTTCCGCCTGGGTCAGTTGTTCCCATGCGGACAGCCCGGCGCCGGCGCCCAGGATCGGAAAGGCCAGGGTCGACGTGAGCACGGAGCCCAGCGACGTCTGCGGGTCCCCAGTCAGGAATCGCCCCCAGTCGAGGGCCAGACCACTGGTGGCCTGCAAGCCATTGGCGAAAAGAAACGTCTTGTTGACCCCAGTACTGGCCGCGGCAGTGGTTTCCTCCTCTCCGCCATTACTCGCATAGGTGGCATCGAACGTTCCCAGCCATTGCGGTGCGTATCGATGCCGCGTCAGCGTCAGGTCCAGTGCCGAGAGGTACAGCGATTCCTTTTGCGACTGATACTCCCTGCTATATTGCGTCGCAATTCCCACCGCTTCGGCCAAGTTCAGCACGCCGTCCGGTGGGACCACTTCCAGGACTTCCACGTTGTTCGGAGCCGCATCGTTGACCTGGTAGTTGGCCATCTGCCCGAAGTCGTCCTGCCATTTGTCTTCGAGGATCTCGTAGACCTCCTTGTCCGCCTTCTCCTTGTAGTGCTCGCGACTACATCCCCCGGCCATGCCGAGGACGAGCACGACACATAACCCCCACGTCGTCAGGAGGGCATGCCCGGCCCTGTGCCACCTGAAGTCGTTCCGAGAATCAGCCGTCACTGATTGGCCTCCATCACACAGTTTTTCCATCGTTGCGGGCCAGCCGCATCCCGGGCAGCGAACCGGCCATCCCACCTCTGCCCCCCGCTGCGATTCGCTCCGTTCATTGTATGGGGAGCCGGCACCACCACAAAGCACATTCTGTGCTAACCGACGTTTCCCGTCGCCGCGATATTGCAGAAAAGCGGGGAGGCAAGGCGGTGAAACGATGACACGATTGCAGACTCGCAAAGGGTGAAAGACGGGATTCGAACCCGCGACCCCCAGAACCACAATCTGGTGCTCTATCCAACTGAGCTACTCTCACCACGAAAACAAGGTGCGCCGAGGAGACCCGGCGCACCCTGCATTGTACCGTCCGGACGGCGTCTGTCAATGCCGTCCTACTTGTTTCTGACTGCTGCCTGGGCGGCCGCCAGTCGGGCGATCGGCACCCGGAACGGCGAGCAGGAAACGTAGTTCATGCCCACGCGATGGCAGAAGTCGATGCTGCTGGGCTCGCCGCCGTGCTCGCCGCAGATCCCGACCTTCAGCTTCTTGCGGGTCTTGCGACCGAGCTTGGTGCCCATCTCGACGAGCTTGCCAACGCCGACCTGATCGAGCTTCTGGAACGGATCGGCCGCGTAGATGCCCTTGGCGACGTACTCCCCAAGGAAGCGTCCGGCGTCATCCCGCGAGAAGCCCATGGTCATCTGGGTCAGGTCGTTGGTGCCGAAGCTGAAGAACTGGGCCTCTTCGGCGATTTCATCGGCGGTCAGGGCGGCGCGGGGCACCTCGATCATCGTACCGATCATGTACTCGATCTTGGCCTTGCGCTCCTTGAAGACGGTGTTGATCTCATCCACCACATCGTCCTTGACCAGCTTCAGTTCCGACACGGCGCCCACCAATGGGATCATGATCTCCGGCAGGACCTTCTTGCCCTTCTTCCTCACATTCAGAGCCGCCTCGATGATCGCCCGGGCCTGCATGCGATAGATGGCCGGGTAGGTGACCGACAGACGGCAGCCGCGATGACCGAGCATCGGGTTGAACTCATGCAACAGCTCGACCTTGGCCTTGACCACGGAGGGTTCCACTCCCAGGCGGCTGGCCATCTCGGCCTGGTTCTCCTTGTCCTGAGGCAGGAACTCGTGGAGCGGCGGATCCAGCAGACGCACGGTCACCGGCAGGCCCGCCATCGCCGTGAAGATGCCCTCAAAGTCACCCCGCTGGAGAGGCAGCAGCTTGCTCAAGGCGCCCTCGAACCGGTCCTTGATCTCGGCATTCTCCTTCTCGATGGCCTTCTTGGCCTGATCGTCCTCGGCGGCAGCGAGCTTCTTCAGGTAGACCGCATAGTCGTCGGCCGCCAGGATCATCTGCCGCACCGGCCAGATGCGGTCGCCCTCGAAGAACATGTGCTCGGTTCGCGTCAGACCGATGCCCTCGGCACCGAAATCGCGGGCCCGCTGTGCATCGGCCGGCGTGTCTGCGTTGGTGCGAACGCCCAGCGTCCGGACCTGGTCGCACATCTTCATGAACTTGCCGAAATCGCCGCTCAGCGACGCGGAAACCGTGGCCAACTGGCCGTTCATCACCTCGCCGCTGGAGCCGTCGAGGCTGATCCAGTCGCCCTCCTTCAGGGCCACCTTGCCGATGTTCAGCTTCTTGCTGGCGTAGTCGATATCGAGGTTGCTCACCCCGGCGACGCAGCACTTGCCCATGCCGCGGGCGACCACCGCCGCGTGACTGGTCATGCCGCCGAACGCCGTCAGAATGCCCTGCGCCGCGTCCATCCCACCGATGTCCTCCGGGCTGGTTTCTCGGCGGACCAGGATCACCTTCTTGCTCTCCTTCCTCCAGGCCTCGGCCACCTCGGCGGTGAAGACGATCTGGCCGACCGCGGCGCCGGGCGAGGCCGGCAGACCCTTGCCAATGACGTCCCGTTTGGCCTTCGGGTCAAACTGCGGATGCAGCAACTGGTCCAATTGCTCGGGCGTGACGCGCAGCACGGCATCCTTCTTGGGGATCAGCCGCTCGTTGACCATGTCCACCGCGATCTTCACGGCCGCCGGCGCGGTCCGCTTGCCGGTACGCGTCTGAAGGATATAGAGCTTCTTCTCCTGGATGGTGAACTCCATATCCTGCATGTCCTTGTAGTGCTTCTCCAGGCGCGTCATCAGCCGGGTCAGGTCCGTGTAGGCCTTGGGCATGACCTTGCTGAGCTTGCTCAACTCGATCGGCGTGCGAATGCCGGCCACGACGTCTTCGCCCTGGGCGTTCATCAGGAACTCGCCGTAGAATTCCTTCTGGCCCGTGCTCGGGTTGCGCGTGAAGCAGACGCCCGTGCCGCAATCGTCGCCCATGTTGCCGAAGACCATGGCCTGCACGTTGACGGCGGTGCCCAGCAGCCCCTTGATGTGGTTCAGCTCGCGATAGCGAATCGCGCGAGGGCTGTTCCACGAACCGAACACGGCGTTGATCGCATGGGTCAACTGGACCCTGCCGTCCTGCGGGAACATCTCGCCGACGTGTTCCTTGTAGACCTTCTTGTATTCCTCGACCACGCCATGCAACTGGTTGGCTTTGAGATCGCTGTCCAACTCGACGCCGGCCCTCTTCTTCGCCTCGTGGATCTTCTCTTCGAAGTAGTCGTGGTGGCAGCCCATCACAACGTCGCCGAACATGTCGATGAACCGGCGATAGATGTCGTATGCGAAGCGGGCATTGCCGGTCCTCTTGATGATGCCTTCCACCACCTGATCGTTAAGACCGAGGTTCAGGACCGTGTCCATCATGCCGGGCATGGACGCGGCGGCGCCGCTTCGCACGCTGACCAGGAGCGGACGGTCCGGATCGCTCATCTTCATCCCCATGGCTTTCTCGAGCTTGGCCAGGTTGGCGTCCACTTCCTTGTCCAGCCCCTTCGGCCACTTGCCCTTGGACTTGTAGTACTCGGCACAGACCTTCGTCGCGATGGTAAAGCCCGGCGGGACCGGAACGCCCAGGTTGGTCATCTCGGCCAGGTTGGCTCCTTTGCCCCCCAAGAGCTCTTTCATCTTGGCATTGCCTTCCGCCTTCCCGTTGCCGAAGAAGTACACCCGTTTTTCTGCCATGCTTACTTTCTCCTTCTTGCTCGTGTCATCAGTGCGAGAGCATTGTTGTTTCGGATCGGCTCCGCGAATTTCCCTGTAGCCCGATCCCGACAACGAGATCGGGATTTCCTGCCGGGCAGATAAAGGGGGTCAGTCTATAACAGCCCGCCGGCCCTGTCAACGGGGAAAAGTGGATTTTGCCGTTCGGATTCTGGCCTCGCTGCGAGCTTTCCTCCGCACGGGGCGTGTGGTACCGCTATGGGAACGGCCAGTTCTCAGACGGCTTGTGCGCCGCCTTCATCAGCGAGGCGATCTGCGTCACAATCTCGGGATATTCGTCAGCCAGGTTCGCCGTTTCGCTGAGGTCCGTCCGCAAGTCGTACAGCTCGATCGGCCCATCGGGGTCGGCTGCCACGTTCAAACGGACGCCCTTCCAATCACCCATACGGACCGCCTGCTTTTTGCCCTGTTCGTGGAACTCCCAGTACAGATAGCGGTGCTTCCTCTGCTGGTCGGGCTTGCCCAGGAGGGTGGGCAGAATGGAGAAGCCGTCGACATCGTCCGGGGGCACCGCACCGGCCAGATCGCAACAGGTCGGCAGGAAATCCCAGAACGCGCAGACGTGGTCCGTCCCCGAGCCGGCCGCAACCCTGCCCGGCCAGCGGGCGATCAGCGGCACGCGGATGCCTCCTTCGTAAAGGTCGCGTTTGATGCCTCGCAGGGGCCCGTTGCTATCGGAGAATGCCGGATCGGCGCCCCCTTCCTTGTGCGGACCATTGTCGCTGGAGAACAGCACCAGCGTGTCCTCGTCGATGCCAAGGGCCTTGAGCTTGTCCAGCAGGCGTCCGATGTCGCCGTCCATCCGCGTGATCATCGCGGCGTGGCCCTTCTGTGGCTCGGGCCAGTCCTCGCCGCCGTAAGGCCCGTACGAAGGGACCTCCATCCCCTGCTGGCCCGCCTCATTATTGGCGTGTGGAATCGTCAGAGCCAGGTACAGGAAGAACGGCAACTCCCGGTTCTGCTCGATGAACCGAAGCGCCTCTTCCGCGAACAGGTCATGAGAGTACTGGACCTTCTCGGTGGCCACACCTGCCCCGTCCGTCCGGTCGCCCGCGACCTTGTTCGGCAACGGCACGCGCTGGTCGTTGCGGTAGAGGAATTCGGGATAGTAGTTATGCGCATGCCTCTGGCAGAGGTATCCGAAGGAGTAGTCAAAACCTTGATTGTTGGGCGCGCCGCTGCTGCCGGGCCCGCCGAGGCCCCATTTGCCGATCAAACCCGTCACGTAGCCGCGACCCTTGAGCAGCTTGGGAACGGTCACCGCGTCCGCGGGCAGGGGCAACTGGCCCATCGGCTTGGCCTCCTTGTTGCCCCGCACATGGGCGTGCCCGGTGTGCAGACCTGTCATCAGCGAACAGCGGGATGGCGCACACACCGTGCTGCCGGCGTAGCAATCGGTGAAGAGCATACCCTCGGCGGCCATGCGGTCGATGTTGGGAGTCCGGATCTTCTGCTGCCCGTAGCAGCCGAGGTCGCCGTAGCCGAGATCGTCGGCCAGGATGAAAATGATATTGGGCTGCCCCGGCCCGGCCAGTCGTTTCGGTCGGGTCGTGCAGCCGCCCAGCAGCGTGCCAGCGGCGGCAAGCCCCGCGGCCTGGAGAAAATCCCGTCTCGTCCAATTCTGTCTGTTTTGCTCGGCCATCTTTCGTTGCTCCATCAGACGGGTTCCGTGATGAAAAGGCGGTTCCGAAATCACTTGCCCGGCGTCGGGATGGTGACGTCGATCGAGCGGACTTCGCCCAATGTCGAGAGCGGTCGATCGAAATCCTCGGGGCGTCCCACGACGAGAATCTGCATGGCGTCGGGCCTCAGATGCGCCCGCGCAGCCCGTAGAACGTCGGCCTTGCTGATCTTCTCGATGCTCTCCTTGGTCTTCTGGAGGAAGTCCGGCGGGTAGCCGTAGTACTCGTAGGTCATCAGGCGGCTGATGACCTCTGCGGTGCTGTCGAAATTGAACACGAACGAATTGAGATAGCTGTCCTTGGCCAGCTCAAGTTCCTCATCCGTGACCTCCTCCTCGGTCATCTTCTGAGCCTCTGCGATGATCGCCTCAATCGCGTGCACGGTGCTCTCCGACTTCGTCTGGCAGCCCATGGAAAGGACGCCGGGATGGTCGTACCGAGACGAATAGGTCCCGAAGACGGAATAGGCCAGCCCTTGCCGCGAGCGCACGTTCTTGAACAACCTGCCGGTGAAGCCGCCGCCCAGGACCTGGTTCATCACCGTCAATGCGGCGTAGTCCGGGTCGCTCATGAGCCCGGCGACATGCCCCAGGTAGATGTTCGACTGGTTCAGATCGGGCCGGGAGACGAGATTCACCGTGGATCGCCACGAGTAATCTACCTTGGGCTTGGCGGGCAGGTCCAGGTCGATCTTCTCCCACCCTTCGAAAGCCTTCTCGATCCCGGCAATCATCTCCTGTGTGTCGAAATCGCCCCAGACCGCCAGCATCATGTTGTTCGGTCCGAAGAACCGCCTGTGAAACGCCGCCAGATCGTCTCGCGTGATGCTGTCGATGGTCGCGTACTCGGTGTGCCTGGCATACACGCTCCCGGGACCGTAGATGAGCTTGTCGAACTCCCGCGACGCGATGGATCGGGGCGAGTCGTTTCTCCTGGCAATGCTGCTGCGATGCTGCATCTTGGCCAGCTCGATCTTGTCCTCGCGGAACGCCGGATGCATCAGCACGTCCGCCAGGATGGCCAGGGCCTTATCGATATCCTCCCTGAGTACGGACACCGAAGCATACCCCGCGTCCTGTCCAATCCTCGTCTCGACCGACGCCGCGATCTGCTCCAGCTCGTCATCCAGATCGTCTCCGGTCCTGCTGGTCGTTCCGCCGGTGCGCATGACCTCGCCTGTGATGTCGGCCAGACCCACCTTGTCGGCCGGCTCGTAGATGGACCCCACACGAATTCGGCCGGACAGGTAGATCAACGGCAGCTCGTGGTCTTCCAATATGAGCAGCCGCATGCCGTTGGCCAGGGTCACGCGCTGCACCTGGGGCACGACGACGTCATTCAACCTTGGGTATTTCAGTTGCCTGTGGTCGGGCGCCCGCTCCGTCGCAAGAATCGGGGCCGCCAGACCCGCGACCACAACAAGGCACAGGCCCGTCAGGATATCGTGTGTTCGCTCGCGTTTCATTTCCCGTCCGCCTTTCAGGATTCGTTCTCGCTGCTGGTGGTCTCGATGATGCCGACCGTCCGGTTCTTCGTCGTGAAGTACGTCCGGGCGACCCGCTGGATGTCCTCGGCCGTGACACGGTCGATCTGGTCGAGCTGCTTGAACAGATTTCGCCAGTCGCCCGTCAGAACCTCGTAGAACGTCAACTGCTCCGCCATGCCCGAGTTGGAGTCGAGCTGTCGAATCAGGGCGGCGCGGGCCCGCGTCTTGGCCTTTTCGAGCTCCTGCTCGGTGACCGGCTCGTTCCGGAGCCGCTCGATCTCAACGTAGATCGCCTCTTCGCACTCCTGGTTTGTGTGGCCCCTGGCCGGCATCGCGTAGAATAGGAACAGCCCCGGATACTTCTGCCCCGGCATGCCCTGGAAGCCGGACGTCGCCATTGCGATCTTCTTGTCTCGCACGAGACGGCGATACAGCCGGGACGTGCGTCCGCTTCCCATGATGTCCGTGATGGCGTCGAATACGGCGTTGTCCTCGTGATTGATATTCGGCTTGTGGTAGCCGATCAGCACGAACGGCTGGGCCGGATCCTCGACGACGACGCGGCGTTCGCCCGGTTGAGGCGGCTCGACGGTCTCAACCGGGTCCGCTGCCGGACGGTAAGGAATCCGCCCGAAATACTCCTGGGCCAGCGTCTTGACACGAGCCGGATCGACGTCGCCGACGATGGCCATCGTCAGGTTGCTCGGACCATAGTGCGTCCGGAAGAATGCTTCGGCTTCCGCGCGGGTGATAGCCTCGACGTCGCTCATGTGCCCGATGACGGGCTCGCCATAGGGGTGCGCCTTGTAGGCGACCGCCAGGAATTCCTCCAGCAGCTTGCCGACCGGCTGCGTCTCCGTCCGAAGCCGGCGCTCCTCCATCACCACGTCTTTCTCCTTGTAGAACTCGCGCAGGACGGGATTGAGAAAACGGTCCGATTCCAGCAGCATCCACAGTTCGAGCTTGTTCGAAGGAAGGCTCACGAAGTAGACGGTATAGTCGGAACTGGTTCCGGCGTTGAGTCCCACACCGCCAGCCTGCTTGAGGATCTCGTCGAATTCATCGTGGACGAGGTATTGCTGGGCTTCTTGCTGCGCCTCCTGGAACTCCTTTCGGAGTTGGGCCAGTCGCT
>Ga0068714_10005856_pt1 | contig 12848 bp, 11 predicted proteins | sample MTBNYHSulfiMetaG_FD_62988 | JGI IMG/M metagenome (GOLD analysis project Ga0068714, IMG submission 62988) | Enrichment culture microbial communities from rom New York Harbor, USA that are MTBE-degrading - MTBE-NYH (New York Harbor Sulfidogenic)... | ecosystem: Environmental > Aquatic > Marine >... | reverse complement strand
AATTGCGTGGGGGAGTTATGAGGATTTCGCAGCGAATGATACTGACCTTGCTGTTTGGGACCTTCTTTGCCAGTTTTTTGTGCGCAGGGGTGGCCTTGCTGTGGGGACATATGCTGATGTTGCGGAGACAACCACAGGTGGTATCCAACGTGGTGGTAACACCAACATCTGAATCGCTGAGCGATGCTGCCGATGCATTGGACGCGCTCACCGCACGTTGGACCGACGCGGACCGCCGCTCGCTGCTTCAGCCTGGTGACGAGACGATCGGCGGGAAGCCGGCCGGGATGGCGCAGGCCGAGGTCTCCGGCGATGCGGGGCCGCTCTACGTGTGCGATCTGCACGACCATTACCTGGATCACAACGAGTACTGTCGTGTGTTCAGCAATCCCGGCGAATGGTGTGTCCGTTTTGGTCCTCATCCGGAGAATAAGGACTGGAACGACCTGATCTACGACTACGATGTGCTCAATTTCGCGGCGACTCTGCAGGGCATCGTGAACAAGGAAGGGCCACGCTTATATTTCATCCACGATGGGGAACACGTGAACGGGGGTAGCATCGACCGGTTCTGGTTGGAGCGTTTTCGTGATCCGGATAAGCCGTATGGCTGGTTGGCGGACCGCGAAGTAATCGAGATCAACGGAGTGGATGGTCTGCTCGACACCTTTGCCGATCAAGTTGCGGGTGCGGTGGTATGGGATACCGACGTGCCGGCTACACTCAATGTCGCGACCACCATTGCGGGTGTCGAAGACCTCGTGGTCGTGCGGGACGGTAGTGATCTCCAGGAACAGATCACCGTGCGCATTCCGGTGCAGCAATCTCTCGTCGACAAGTTTGTCGAAGGGGCAGTTACCATTCCCAATTCCACCACCCCATCCACTGGCTCGACTAAAAACGATGCGTATGTGTGGGCCAAGGAGCAGTATCTCGACACCGGCAAAGCCGACCCGACGTTACTCGCCTATTTCGAGGATGGGTGGCCCGTGATACTTTACCAGCGAGAACAAATGACGCGCAAGGGTACCTATTCCTTCGAGCGGGATTATGCAGTGCAGAACCGCGCTTTCGTGTTCGATCTATCGCCCTTTGCCACCGAGGCGGGTTCGTCACAGCCCGAGATGCCGATCGACGACCCGAACCAGCCGCCCGGAGCCGACCTGAGTACCTTCAAGACTATCCTGGAATCGGCGCGCAGCAGCGCAGGCAAGCGGATGATTCGCGTGTGGGGATTCGTCCCCTGGTATCAGAAGTACACGCAGGCCTACGAAGCTGGCGGGACGCACACCGACGTCGAGAGCGAGTGGGAGAGCTCGTGGATGTTCTCGTCTTACGGTGCCTACCAGGAGGGTGGCGGCGGTGATGTGAACGGCATCGCCCTCGCCAACATGTCCTTGCACACACATGCGCCCTTCCCTGAGCGCGTGCCCCAGAATCCGCCGCCTACCCGCGAACAGCTCGTCACACGCGGCTATCTGACGCCGGATGGCCAGGTTGTCGCGAAAACCTACATCATGTACTACGCGGGCGACTACGACTTGGCGCACAACGTCTACGGGCGTACTCACGAGATAGACAGCTCGCTGCATGCGCAGACCGGACAGGACATCCCCCTGGCCTGGCCACTGAACCCTGCGCTGGTCAACGTGATGCCGGGCATTTTCAACTACTTCGTCACTGAGCGGTCAGACAAGGACTTTTTCGTCGGGCCGAACAGTGGGGCGGGCTACCTGAATCCGGGGGCCGTGCCGGACACGCTGATTCCTGCGTGGGTGGCACACTCCCTGCAGGCGTACCGGCGGTTGGGTTACACGATTCAAGGCTGGACGCTCAACGGAAAAGGTGGACTGCTGGCGCCTAAGAAAGCCGCCATGTTCCTGGACATGGGTGGAGACGGTGTGTGCTTCTACCCGTCCGATCTCCAGGGAAGCTGGCCACGGATGGAGCGAGACATTCCGGTGGTGGCGATGGCTATTCCAGGTATCCCCTGGACGACCGATGAGGCTGTCCCTTTCCTGCATAATGCCCACGATGCGTACCAGGAGCAGCATGGCGCGGAACCAGCGTTCCTCGTTGGGCGGCTGACGTGCTGCTCGCGGAACGAATACTGGGATTTGACCCAGCGGGCGAAGGCTGAAAAGCCGGAGGCGCAGTACGAGGTGGTCGACCCGTACACGTTCTTCTATCTGCTTAAAGTGTTCATGGGCGGCGAGATCGAATACCGTGCGACCTATCTGAGCGACACGATGCCCGGCACCGTATCGCCGGGGCAAACCATCGCTTTCGATGTGACGATCCGCAACGATGGCTGGGATACGTGGCCCGAAGGAGCAGGGTATCAGCTTGGCGTCGATATCCGGCCGGGCGCAATCCTGCCGCGCATGTTGCTGCAGGACCCCAACGCCTATCCGGTGCGGGCGGCCCTGTCGAAGTCTGTTCCGCCGGGCGGGACGGTGACCGTACCGCTGAGTCTGGTCGTGTCGGCGGAACCGGGCTACTACACCGTCCAATTCGACGTGATCGCACCCGACATCGGCACCTTCGAGAGCCATAATGATCTTCCTTGGCAGAAGGTGCTGAACATCGCAGGAGGCTGACGAATGGGGCGTAGGCTGAGATGAGCGAGCGTGCTTTCCCTTCACAGCCCGCAACTGCCAGTGACATCGCTTGCTGTGTGATGTCCGCTGTGGACGTATTCTTCGATCTTCGCGAAGAGGAAATCGAACGGATAAACCGGGTCATGAGCTTGCGGGAAGTGAGCAAGGGGCGGATCATATACATGCCCAATGATGCCGGCGAGAACCTGTATATCCTCAAGCAGGGACGCGTCCAGCTCTACCGGCTTTCGACTGATGGACGTAAGCTCGTATTGACGATATTGGGGCCGGGTGGATTGTTCGGCGAGATGTCCATGGTTGGCGATGGAGAATACCAGACGTTTGCCGAGGCGGTGGATGACAGTGTCGTGTGCGTCTTGGGACGAGCGGAGATGGAGTGGCTGATTATGGAGTGTCCGCAGATCGCCCTGCGCCTGGTCAACGTCATCGGGCAGCGGCTTGCGGAAACCGAATCACGGCTCAAGGATATCGCTTTTAAGAGTGTGCCCGCGCGCATCGCCACGCTCTTGTTACGCTTGGCGGGGGAAGGTCGAATGGAAATCCACGGTTACACGCACCAGGAGATATCCGAAATCGTGGGCACATACCGCGAGACGACGACGCAGACGCTGAACGATTTCCGCGCGCAGGGCCTGATCGCCATCAGCCGCAAGCACATCGAAATCCTGGACGAAGAAGGGTTGAGCCGAATAGCAGAGAACTGACGTCAATTGGCTTGCCGTCTTGTCCTCGCGCCAGAGCCACATTGGATCAGGCGTTGATGCTCCGTCTTCACGCACTGAACATTGCTATGGACCATGCTCTGCAGCAAGACAATTGAGCTCTGCTTGGCGGCACCACAACCGAAGACAAATGCCCGAAGGAACCGCTTGTCGCGCAATTCTGCAGGGCCGGCTACAGCGTTGCCCTGATCAATTTTACCCAGGTGTTGCGATTCCCATGCCAATTCGCCAGCTTCTCGACGATCAACTGGTCGATCCCCATACTGCGCCCGCAGCCGGTCGTCATAATGATGATGTGGATCAGTAGCAGCAGCCCATAAGGCCACAACGCATCCCCGGCGGGCGCGATGGTTTCCCACAGGTAATAGCCTGTGAGCACAATACCCAGAAACGCCCCGAGTTTAGTGAGCAGCCCGATCGAGAGAAGCACGCCAGCCAGTAGACACATGAACCAGATCAACGACAGGCGCGGGCTGGATTGTAGTTGTGTAAACCAGAAGACGCCCATGATGATGCGCAACGCTACCAACGGAAGCGCCGGAACGCGTTTGCTGTATGCCTGTCGCCAGAACTCTTTGAGCCAATGGGATGCCATAATCGATGTTTTATACCACCGGATTTGCTTACGATCCGGGCCCTTTGCGCGTTATTCTATTCTGCGTACACTGCCGTCGGCCATGCCGACCAGGACGATGTCGGTGACGCCGGTGAAGATTCCATTCTCAACGACTCCGGGAATTCTGTTCATAGCGATTTCCATGGCCTGCGGATCCCCAATCGCGTCGAAACGCACGTCGACAATGAAATTGCCCTGGTCGCTGATCACCGGACCGTCCTTTTTCACTGCCCTGCGTACTTCAGGGCGGCCACCCAAGGCCCGTAACTGGCGCATCACAGGAGCAACCGCCATCGGAATGACCTCTACTGGCACTGGGAAGGTCTCGCCGAGATGTTGCACCAGCTTGGTTTCATCGACGACGACGATGAACAGCTCTGCCAGGTAATCGATGACCTTCTCGCGAGTGTGAGCTGCCCCGCCGCCTTTGATCAGGTTCAAGTCCGGATCGACCTCATCCGCGCCATCGATCGCGATGTCGATGTGCTCCACATCGTCCAACGTACGGATGGGGATGCCCAGCTCGCGCGCCAGCATCGATGCCGAGAAGGAAGTCGGTACGCCGACGATGGATAATCCCTCCTCGCGCACGCGTCGTCCCAACTCGCGCGTTGCAAAAGCCGCCGTTGAGCCGGACCCAAGCCCGACGATTGCCCCGTCTTGTACCATGCTGGCGGCTTCAATTCCTACCCGTTGCTTGCTCAGTATTCTCGGATCGCTTTCTCCCATGATAGTCAGCCCTCCGTGCTATTCTCAATATACATAGGGCATTGTAAATCGAGATAAGATCCCTGTCAAGTGCCCCGTGGCCGCCCAGCAGTCGCAGCCGGCGTACAACCGACCGTCCTCTATTCCTTGACATGATCCCCTGTGTATGGTATAAGTAGTGGACATCGCTATGTCCACATACCGCCGCAGGCGGACAGCACGACACATTGGGGGAACATCATGCCACATATCTCACGTCGCATGTGGTTGTTGAGGCTTGCCGTGTTTCTCGGCCTGGCACTGATCTCCTGTGGCGGCCAGACGTCGGAAGTGCCGCCTCCACATGGACTCAACCCGTCGCTCGAAACGGTGACCAATCCGGATGACGTGTTGCGGATCACTCCGCAGTATCTGCACGCACGTCTCGAGGCGGGTGAAGGGATCATCGTCGTCGACGCCCGGGCCAGCGCTGCCTACCGGCAGCAACACATCGAAAACGCGCTGTCTATCCCGCTGGCTGAACTCGAAGCCCGTTACCAGGAGCTGCCCAAGGACAAGGAGATTGTGTTCTACTGTACCTGAGAGGCTGAAGCGACCAGCGCCCGTGCGGCGGCTGTGATGCTCGATCTCGGCTATGAGCGTGTCGGAGCTTTACTGGGTGGCTTCGCTGCATGGGAAAAAGAGGGCTATCCCAGCGTAGCTGGAAAGCTGCACGACACTGCTGGAACCAAATGAGCCTTGCTGGCGTCTCTCATACGGAGCCGGAAAACACGGTGGCTCAGTAGAAAGCCTACGTGAAAGGCGAGCAGGAGGATACGATGTCTGAAATGAGACGAAAGAAAATTGTGTTTGGTTTCATCGTTCTGGTGTTCGTTATTTCATTGGCAGGATGTGGTCTTGGTGTGTCGCGTTCGGTGGAAGTGCTGGGTGAAGCATCCTCTGACACACCAGCGAGGCTGCCTGCCGAGCCCATGCCGACGATTGTCCTCGATGAGCGAATGGCGAAGACCTGGAATGGCGCGGCGCCCGGCGAAGCCGCGCAGGGTGCGAGTGAGGCGCTGGCGGAGTCGCCGGCTGCTCCTGTTCCTGTGGGGTCAGCACCGCTCAGCGTCCCGCGCTATGACCGGAAAATCATCAAGAGCGCGGAGATGACGTTGCAGGTCACAGACACCGACGTCGCGATCGACCAGCTCACCGGCATTGCCGCCGATTACGACGGTTATATCGTTAGCTCTCGCGCCTGGAGTGATGGTACGTACCGAATGGCTACGGTGACGATCAGTGTGCCGGTGGATAACTTTGAGCAGGTACTGCGCCGGTTGCGGGGCATGGCGATCAAAGTGCTCGACGAACGGGCTGATGGCCAGGATGTCACCGAGCAGTATGTCGATCTGGAATCCCGCCTGCGCAATCTGGAGGCGACCCAGACACGCATTCGTGCATTTCTCGACCAGGCAGTGACCGTGGAAGAAGCGCTGGAAGTCAACCGGCAGTTGAGCGACATCGAAGGACAAATCGAGGAAGTCAAGGGGAAGATGAACTACATCAAGGAACGCGCCGCCTACTCGACGATCACGGTCCAGCTTCAGCCCGAGCGCCCTACACCCACTCCGTCCCCGACTCCGACGTTGCCCGCCTGGAAACCCGTCGAGACATTCAACGAGGCGAGCGGCGCGCTGACCGTGCTGCTGCGCTTTTTCGGAGACGTGGTCATCTGGCTGGCGGTGATTGTGCTGCCGTTCCTGATCCCGCTCGCGCTCATCGTTTGGGCGTTGATCGCCTGGTCGAAGCGGCGCGCGCAAAACAAACGGGAGCGCAGCCAGTCGCAGTAGGGAGTGCCGCGCCTGTCCCCCATCGTGTGGACATAATGACGCCGCCCGGCCATCGCGCCTCAAACGCGATGGCCGGGCGGCGTCGCTTGTTGCATGCTGCAGCCCGCAGATGCAGGTGCGCTCGGCGGTGCGTGTCCGCAATGTCGCGATGTTCTTCATCCCGTGACAGCACATCTGTGGGCGGCGGGCAAACGGACAGGGCAGGCGCTCGCACCTGCCCTGTCTCACGTGAACGGAGAATCAGTCCGTGGAGAAGCGATACTCCGTCGTGGAGTCGTACACTTCGCCGGGCCGGAGCACCGGAGAAGGGAACTGCGGACGATTAGGAGAGTCAGGATAGTGCTGTGTTTCCAGGGCGAGCGCGTCGCCTTGGCGGTAGGCGCGTCCTGAGGCTCCGCAGATCGTTCCATCGAGAAAATTGCCCGAGTAGAACTGGATGCCGGGCTCGGTGGTCCACACCTCCATCATGCGGCCTGATCGCGGTTCGTGGACCAGCGCCGCCATAATCAGTGCCCGATCAGTCGGAGCCGGCCGGTTGAGCACCCAACAGTGGTCGTAACCTCTGCCGATGACCATCTGCGGGTGGTTCGACCGCAGCTCCGCGCCGATGGCCCGCGGCGTTCGGAAGTCGAACGGCGTCCCCTCGACATCCGCGATCTCGCCGGTCGGGATCAAGTCGGCGTCGTCCGGCGTATACTGGTCGGCGTCGATGGTCAGAATGTGGTTATCGATCGAGCCGGCACCCTCGCCTGCCAGGTTGAAATAGCTGTGGTTGGTCATGTTGACGACGGTCGGCTTGTCGGTTGTCGCCCGGTAGCGGATGCGCAGGACGTTGTCATCGCTAAGCGTGTAGACGACCTTCGCGTCGAGGTTGCCGGGAAAACCCTCTTCGCCGTCGGCACTGTGGTAGGTCAGTTCCAGGCCGATCCCATCTGACTTGGTGATCTGGCGGGTCTTCCAGACACGCTTATCGAAACCCTTGCTACCACCGTGCAGCGTGTTTGGACCGTTGTTGACAGGGAGCACATATTCCTCCCCGTCGAGAGAGAACCTCCCTTTGGCGATCCGGTTGGCGTAACGCCCAACAATGCATCCAAAATAAGGACTCTTGGTTTCGTAGTCTCGGAGATTGTCGAAACCGAGGACCACGTTCGCCAGGATACCATCGCGGTCCGGTATTCTGAGCGAGGTGATGATGCCGCCGTAGGAGATGATCGTTGCTATCAGCCCATCGTTGTTGGTCAGTGTGTACTCGTCTACGGAGATTCCCTCCGCAGTGATTCCATACCGCTTCTTTTCGATTGGTGTTGTCGCTGCCATCGTTCCTCTCCCTTTCGCAGGGCCACTCGGACAGAGATGGTTCGCCTCCGGTGGCGCCTCGTTCCGAAACGTGCTCGTGCCCTGTCCTCCAACTGGTCAGGACGACATAGAGATATTGCTGACACGAAAGACCTTTACGACGCCTGTACCAGGATCTTACCACCGGTGCGTTCCGCGGTTTCTTCGATAGCTTGGAGCGCTCGGTCCAGCGGCCAGGTCCCCGTCGCCGCCACGGTCATATCGATCAGCCCGGCAGCCATAAGCTGGATAACGTTCGGGAAGTTCTGGTGACCGGAGTGGCCAATCGCACCGTACATGCTACCCCGCTTGGTCTGGAAGGTGAGCAGCTCGAGCGGAGTCGCTCCTGCAACCATGCCGATCTGAACGAACTTCCCGCCAACACCCAACGCCTGTTGGATCTGCGGTACGGTGGCCTTCGTCGCGCCCGCTGCCTCGACTGCCATCGCTACCCCTTCACCTTTGGTTACATCCATCACGACCTGTGCAGGGCTCATGCCCTGCTTGCTCAATTCGGCGGGGTCGTAGATGTGCGTCGCACCCGACCGCTGCGCCAGATCACGGCGCTCGGGGCGCATCTCGAACGCGATCACGCGCGCCGCGCCGGCAGCACGCAGAATCTGGATCGCCGCACATCCAATCGGCCCGGTCCCGAAGACAGCGACGGACTGCCCCGGCAGAATCCCGCCCGATGCGCTGATCACCCCGTTGTACGCCACCGAGCTGGGTTCTACCAGCGCACCGGTGCGAAAGGTTCTATCGAGATCACCGGTCATTTCGGCGATATCGTTGAGCTTCCATGCGTACTTGGAATGGGCAACGACGTATTCGGCGAAAGCGCCGTTTAAGGTAAAGCCGAGTTCCTCCAACTGCCTGCACTGGTTAAGGTATCCGGCACGGCACGGGATACACTCGCCACACCACAACATCTCCTCCACAGTCACCAGGTCTCCAACCTTTACATTCTTGACCTCGGGGCCGGTTTCGACGACTTCGCCTGAGAATTCATGGCCGATCACCACTGGCAACTTGGTGTGTCCCGGGAATAGCATGTACCCATCGTTGTCGGTTTCAAAGAAGTGGACATCGGAACCGCATACGCCACAATACTTGACCTTGACCAGAACGTCTTTTGGGCCAACGGCCGGCATCGGAATGTCGTCTCTGAGTTCCAGTTTTGTGTTCTTCCAGATGGCATTCCCGTTCAATGCCCGGTGGTCACCATCCAGCTCCCGTCCACTAAGCACATAGCCCTCGCGCGGGATATAGTCTCCCGTCAACAAGAGTCCTTTCATCGATTGATCTCCTTTCTCTCATAGAACGTGTGTCGGCATTGAATCAAAAACCGCTCCTCGCGGGTATTCTACATCGAATCGCCGCTTTTGGGAAATCTGGCGCAAAGAGTGGCGATTCGAGGATTCTTTGGCGCATTGCATATCCCTCAACCTGACCAATCCGTCTTCTCGAACGCCGAAGGCACGGGGAAATAGACGTCCAGGAAGTGCTGGAAATGCTCCAGCACGAGCTCGGATTCCGCGGACTCGTCCAGGTCGTCGTTTACACAGAAGAAGCGCGGCCGCTGGAAGGCGATCTCGTCGAGCATATCGCGCATTGGCTCGATCTCCCGGCATAACATGAGCCACTCGTACTCGACGGAGCGCGGGTACAGCGGAATCGCACGGAAGCGCGCCCGGTGCGCCTTGGACGACAACAGGTAGTGGTAGTACAGCGCGCATAGCATCACGTTCGGGCCGGTGCGGAAGCGGCTCGCCGAGGTCGCTGCGATCTCCCGCGGCCACAGCGCTTCCACCTGCGCAACCCACTCGCGGTCGTAGAGCTGGGGCACGTGGGCGATCGCACGAAACGGCGACTGGGTGGGGACGCGCTGCCACAGCAGGTGCTGGGTGTAGGCGTGAGCGCGCTCCAGCACCCCGCCTGCGTCCGGGTCGAGCGACAGCAGCCAGTCTTCGAGGTACACCTTCTGGACGCCGCTCGGCGTGAGGTAGCTTTCCGGACTCACCGGGCGGCCGAAGAATAGATCGTCGTTGAAGTAGAGATAGCGACGGGACAGGCCGGGGATGCGGTGCAGGTGGAGCTCGATGGCGAGCGAGTTGAACGTCGGCAGGTGGCCGGCGTCGGGGAAGATCGCTTCGTGCGGGACGACGGTGATGCCGGGGTGAGTTTCGTCCAGCCACACCGGCACCTGGCCGTTCGTGACCAGGAAGACGTGGCGGATCCACGGCGCGTAGCCTTGCAGCGAGCGCAGCGAGTAGCGCAGCTCGTCGTGGCTGCGATAGCGGCACGGGCGTGCGTCTACGTCGCCTGCTTCGCGGCTGTAACGGGCGAGCTGAGCGCCGAATTCCGGTGTCTGCCCGTCGACCCACGTGTAGACGGCATCGATGGGTTCGGGAGATGTCGTAGTCAGAGTGCCGGTCATGGTCAGCTCAGATTCCGGAACGGCGATCAGCTCGACAGGCATCCGTTCGTAGATCAACCATGAGCCTCGCCAGGTCCCTTCTGCCTGCTGTTGAAGCCGGCATGTGATGCCCTCATCACCGGCGATCAACAAAACCGGCGTCCCATCCTGATATTGGATGTGCCACGTCTGTTCGTACCGGGCTTTGCCGCCGCCGATTCGATTTCCCGGCAGCAATTCCATGTATCGCCAGGCGCACCCGATGCGGATGTAGCGGAAAAACCTCTGTTTGATGAGCGCCTGTGCTATGCCTGGCATATCGCGATAATGGGCTATGCGCCGAAATATACCAGCAAGGTAATGACCGCCTGAGCGAAGGAAACCACGACCGTACCAATCAGAACAACGCGCGAGACCACCGAGGTGAAACCTGGCTTGCCCTGCCCGTTGAAATGGTAATGGATGCCAAAGGCGAAGATGCCCGCTGCGCATACTAGCAGCGAGTAGAGCAGCCCTCCATGCTCATGGCGGGACACGAGGACCAAACCATAGAGCACGATCAGCATCAGAGGGAAATGAATCACGAGGAAGCAATCAATCCCGCCTCCGAGGTTGAAGAGCTTCCATTCCTTCCAGTAGGCCGCATCCATCTCGTGGATGATCAAGAGCATCGTATTGACCATGTAAACGAAGAGCAACGTTTCCCACATAGCGTTCCTCCGTTCCCTCTGCTCGTGCAACACGAACCGCTATCCACCCCGCGAGTGACCGGAGACCCGACTTCCTTCTGATTCCGGTCCCAACTGGGGTCGATTGCCGGCCGATCAACTCTTTGCCTCGTTTCGGCTCTTGTTGACCTATTATATCGCACACGGTGATGAGATGCAATAACACCGCTCTGTTCGGTGTTTTCGGGATGTGAGGAGACTACCGCCCTCCTCTGACACGACGAAGCCGCTGGAAGGTGCACCCGTGGAACTGACTGTGCCAACCTCCACACCCGCGTTGGCGGCGATTGTAAACCCGTTCACGTGGACTGTCTCACTTGGCAGGATGAAACCATACGTGAGACAATTCCACCGGTCGATGGCCTCTCGAAGAATTCGGAAGCATCTGAATTGTTGCAGTAAGGTCTGTCACGACCGTTCCTTTGGGAGGAAGTGCGAATCGGTATGTCCCGTGGCGGTGCGCGACTCGCTAACCGGAGATGTCCGGGAAGTATTGCACGAGATCCCACCTGTTGCCGTACAGGTCGATGAACACGACCACCCATCCGTAGGCTTCCTGGCGTGGCTGCTCGATGAACTGCACGCCGCGAGCGCGCATGATGTCGAAGTCGTTCCAGAAGTCATCCGTTTCGAGGAATAAGAACACACGACCACCGGTCTGATTGCCCACGTGACTGAACTGGTCAGGCGTAGCTGCCTGCGCGAGCAACAGCGACGCGCCGCTGGATCCTGCCGGTGCTACGCACACCCAGCGCTTCCCATCTCCGAGCGGCCTGTCTTCCACCAGACTGAAGCCCAATGCCCCGGTGAAGAAGGCGATCGCCTCGTCGTATTCCCGCACGACGAGCGTGATCGTCGCGATTGAACGAACCATCGTTTCCTGCTCTCCTTGCGTGTGTGGTGCCGGGCCAGTCCTGGTTGGCCCGGCGATGGCAATGTCCGTTACGGCTGGGGCTCACACTGCAATGGTGCCATGAGCGTGCGAAATCCGCAGCTCTCCCCGGAACCACCATGCGCGCTGTGCTTCGAAGCGTGTATAAATGGAATCTCCACGCGACACCACGGACAGCGTACCACACTACCCCGCGTGGCGTCAAACGACCGGCCTGCTGCGGAAATCAGTGTGAACGCTACACGCCGGAGGCAGTATCTGCCCCATGAGACCATTGTGGTGATGAATGCAGTTGTGTGGTATAATGACTCACTAACATAGCGCACTGCGCACAATGCGTGCAGCAGGCGCACAGGGTGAAGGAGATAACGGTGCAGAACGAAACGCTAAAGAAATTCTGGGCGGATTGGAAGAATGTTATCATCGTGACGGTGCTGGTCATCATCAACATCACTTCGCTGACGTGGGCGCCGATCGTTGCGTCCTGGTTCAAGTCTGATCCGGCGGAGATCGAGCATTTGGCGAAGTACATTCAGGACACGATGTGGCTGATCGTGTTTATCTACGCGGCACAGATCATTTTCTCCAACCGTAAGAAACGGCGCCAATCCGCAGAGCAAGCGGCCAAAGTGCTCGACGCTGAAACGACCGAAGAACCCAGTGCCGGGGCACTGACTGCTGGTACCGTGGAAACTGGTGTCGACCTGGAACACCGTAAGGAGTGACCGGATTTCTGAAAGGAGAATAAGATGCGCAAGGTTCGTTGGGGTGTCTTGAGTACCGCAAAGATTGGGACCGAGCATGTGATTCCGGCGATGCAACTGGGTGACTATTGCGAGATGGTTGGTATTGCTTCGCGCGACTCGCAAAAAGCGAAGGCGGTTGCGGCGGAGCTGGGCTTTCCCAGATCCTATGGCTCCTACGAGGGGCTGCTGGCCGATCCCGACATCGAAGCCGTTTACATTCCCTTGCCGA
>Ga0068714_10005853_pt1 | contig 12851 bp, 12 predicted proteins | sample MTBNYHSulfiMetaG_FD_62988 | JGI IMG/M metagenome (GOLD analysis project Ga0068714, IMG submission 62988) | Enrichment culture microbial communities from rom New York Harbor, USA that are MTBE-degrading - MTBE-NYH (New York Harbor Sulfidogenic)... | ecosystem: Environmental > Aquatic > Marine >... | reverse complement strand
CAGGATAGACGGAAGCTATCTTGCCGATGCCTTAAGGGCTTGCGGGGGTATGGTAGAGCTAAAGCTCACCGATGGCAAGTCGCCAATGCTTTTTACCTCTCCAGATTATGAACTGGTAGTAATGCCAATGCTCACCAGTGAAAGCCAGAAGCCAGAGGATAAGGCAGAGGCAACCGAGCCAGAGCAAGCGGAAGCCGAACCTACCGAGGACACCGAGCCAGAAGCCGAGAAAGCCGAAGCGGTAGCCGAAGCCGAAGCAATCACCAAAGCCGAGAAGCCGAAGCGGAAGCGAAGCAAGGCAAAAGAACCAGTCGCCGTAGCCTGATAGTCTGAAATTGAACGCTTGAACTCAGAAAACAGCCAACGCAGAGAAGCGGGGGAGACCCCGCTTTTTTGCTATTTTCAGAGAGAAGGGGTATTCCTGCCCCGATTGCGTGGGTGGGAATACCCCTTTTTTGGCTAAAACGGGCAGGGAGTGCCGATGCCCGATGGCAGAGGCAGACCTGGGATAGACGCAAGACCTCGATGGAAGGGAAATCATCAGCGGTTGCGTGCTCAATGGAAGTCCAATAGGACTGGTGAACAGTGCGAATAACAACCAAAGAGAGTAGGCACTCCACAATCTTCTAAGGATTTATTTTGGAAAGGGGGTAATAGCGATGGAAAAACGCAGAGAGTATGCCGAGGGTGAAATTATCACCTGTCCCAGATGTGGTGGTGATGACCTTGACTGCGAAGAAGCTCCCGACAAGGGAAAGTGTCTTACCTGCGGACTGGAGTTCACCGTCAGGCAGGTAGCCGTCTGGGAGGAATAAGCAAGTCCTGAACAGGATAGAAAGGAGGAAGCCGACTATGGCAGATAAGGACACTATCTTTGTCCTCAGCAGGGAAGATGTCGTCGAGTGCGCTAGGGAGATGGGGATACCCGAGGAAGCGATAACCGATGACATTCTCGCCCAGGTGAAGAAGGGCGTGGAATGGGGACTGGAGTGCTGGTCTGAGGTCGTGAAGGAAGCCATCAACATGGCACTCAAGAACTAGCTCAGCTCACCGATGCCCACTCTTACAGGGGTTACTATGTCCAAAACATGAGGGAAAGGAGGTAAAACATGCCTATAAAATGGAGTCCATTGATGGTCAGTGAGGCGATGGATATGGTTGAGGAATACGTCAACCAGGCCGTTGAACCGCTGGAGCAGGCAAGGATTGTTGCCCGTGAAGCCAGGAATATCCCGAATCTGCCTCAGTATGTTGACCAGCACTTGCTTCGGATTGTCGGTGAAATAGATAGAGCAATTGGCGGCAGCCAGTGGGAGCCGACCGGACGGCTCAAAGCGGGGATACAATCCGTTCGTGAGTCTCTGCCCGATGGAGCGGTAGATGAAGAGAAGAAGAGGCTTGAAAGCGGAAGTCAGCTAAGCCTGGTGGCTTAACAATACCGGTAAGTGAAGGGGTTACTATGCCCAAAATCTGAAAGAAAGGAGTAACAAATATGACAGGTCAGCTTGACTTGTTTGACGGGGTGAAGCTTGCCGAGCCTGAGCCGACTACTACTGTAAGACTTGGGCGAAAGACTGTCCAGATACCACTTCGAAAGAGACGGCGAGAAGCCACAAATCGATTGATGGAGATACTGGAAGAGCTGGAAGGCAAGGACATCTACATCGGCTCTTACGATGCCGGCGGAAGGCATTACTGGCTGGATAACCTTAAGCTCCCCAGGCTTCAGTTGGAATGGCATCCTATCAGGCTCAAAAGCGAACAGACCTATATCCCCAGTGTGGTTGTGCTCTGGGGAAGCAGGTCAGCTTCCGTCAGGATATTCACCGACTATCTTGTAGCCGTTCGTGAGCAGGAGTACCAGGGCTACTGGCACTACCTGCTGGACTTTCGTAACGGCTTCTGGCAAAGCCCGATAGATAACTATCGGTCGCACTACGCCTGTTTAACCATTACCAGGTTCAAGGACTAGAAGTCTAAATCTCAGTTTTTGAAGGGGTAACTATGCCCAAAAGGAGGTGATAAAAACGGATGCACTATTCGTAATCAACGCTGTTTTTAGCACTGGCCAGATTGTCGCCACTAGAGGGGTTTACGACCTGGCCTGCCAGAACCCTGACTTTGCCAAGTTCGTCCAGAAGTCCCTCAATCGCCATGTCAAGGGTGACTGGGGAGACGTGGATGAAGAAGACAAACTGACCAACGACCAGTCGCTAAAACAGGGTACCCGGCTGCTGTCGGCCTATAACGATGAACGCTTTCCCAAGTACGGGGTAGCGACAATCTGGATAATTACCGAGGCCGACCGGAGCACAACTACAATCCTCTTCCCCGACGAGTATTAACAAGGTACTAGTCTTAAATCTGCAGGGCTAGCTATGCCTTGGAAAGGAGGTGTTCTTATGCCTAAAAAGGTAGAGGTGTACCAGGCTGAAATCAAAGTTCAGGGACAAAATCTCACTGTAACGCATATCCCAACGGCAACATCCGGGAGTTGGTATACCGTCCATGACCTGTTCGAAGTGTGGGCTGCGGTAGCGATTGACCTGGATGGGACAGTGGTCGGTTGGCGAAATCCACCCGACGAATCTTCCCGGCCAGAAATAGAGAAATCCATCAGGGAAGCCTTTGACATACCGGAGCCAACAGCCGAGCAAGAAACAGACGACCAGTAAATTAACGTAGAAGGAGCAGAGCAGACAGTGAATCCAGTAACTGGAGATACCTTTGGGACCGAAAAACGGGTTGAATTCAAAGTGACCCTTGTCGGATACGGGCACAGCGTTCAGGAAGCCTGGGAAGATGCCGTTGAAGGCTTCCAGAATGACCCGGGTGCACCGGATGACGAGGCATACAAGTTGATGGAAGAATGACACATATTGAGGAGGTGAAGCGTTGACAACAGAAAAGCAAATTGAGAGGGGCATCTCGGAAATAGTCGGTGCTCTTAGAGACCCCATTATTGTGTTCCCGGGCGGCTGGGGAGATACCATTCCTGAGTGGCTTAAGACCGCCATTACCTTGGAAAGAATGGCGGGAAACGTGAAAGCGCTGAAAGGGGAAGAGCCGACAGGTACCGATACTGAAGCCTGCGCCTATCTCATGACGCTATCCCTGACTCAGCCGATGGACAGCGACTGGACCCAAATTTACCTCTATATCGCTGGCCAGAGCTACAAGCGATGGAACAAGGGTGAAATGCCTGCTGATATTGCCGTAGACTCAATCAGCGACTACCAGATAGGAGAGCTAAACAGGCTTAAATCATGGCTCTACGAACGGCGCATTAGAGCCAGGGTAGAAAAGGATAGCGTTGAGCGAAAGGAGAAAGTGCGAAAGGACGTAGCAAAGAAAAAAGCAGAACAGCCTGCGTTGTTTGAGTTTTAATACATCCAATCTCTAGCGAAAAGGGCCGGGGTAGATCCCCGGCCCTTTTTTTGTCTCTCGCCTGGTCCCTTTAGCTTGATGACCTCAGCGTGTTGGAGAAAGCGACCTAGGATGACGCCGGCAGCCTATTATCGCACAGCACTTTGCTTCAGTTCTCGACCATATTTGACTAACGTTGTAGAATAGAACACACTATAGGCACGCAGACGAAGATCCCAAACAGGCCTTCTAGGGTGATGCGCGTAGTTGATTAAAGGATATAGATGATCTCTCTGGAACAGTTCTTAGAGGCACTAAGGATACCTTTGCATGGGCATTCTGCAGATGCGGAACAGCGAGATGTCATAGCTTACCCTGAGGACAAACCGCTCATAGTAGTAGCAGGACCAGGGACCGGAAAGACAACTGCAATTGCAGCTAGAGCTCTGAAAATGGTATTTGTGGATAAGTATGATCCTGTCTCCATCGTATTGACCACGTTTACACGAAGAGCTGCTGCGGAACTCCGATCCCGCGTGTTGGGCTGGGGCTTCATGATTAGGAACGAACTTCTCAGAGTCATAACGGATGCCGACGACCTTGAGTACTTGAGGCAACTCGATATAAATAGATTCGTTACAGGCACACTCGACAACCTAGCTGAAACTCTGCTCGCCGAATATCGTAGCCCGGATATTCCCTCACCGGTTGTGCTTGACCAGTTCGTAGCTGATGGTGTGCTGCTAACTGAAGGCCTCTTTAACGGCAGACTCTACGAAGACCCAAACCTACTGAATTTCGCTAGGAGTCATGGTTACGGTCATCCTAACGTGAGGGACCTAATACAGTTGTCACGTGTGTATTGTGATCGTCTTAGGCATGATATAGTTGACTCTGCTAGGTTTGCTGCCTGCGGTTCCGGTCAAGCAGCCATGTCAACTGTTATTGACCAGTATCTGCGTGGTCTAGGTACACTTGGTATGATGGATTTTTCCGGATTGGAATTCTACTTGCTCGAACAACTTCGCCAAGGAGCGCTCAGTGAATTCACATTTAACCTAAAAGCGATCTTTGTTGATGAGTTCCAGGACGCAAATATTTTACAGGAGGCAATATACTATCATATAGCCAGAGAAATTGGTAGTCACATAACCGTGGTAGGTGATGATGACCAATCGCTATATAGGTTTAGGGGTGGCACGGTCGAACTCTTTCGTGATGCACGTTCCAGGATGCGCTCGTCGTTGAACCTAGCGCGCGACCCTGACATTCTATATCTCACCACCAACTATCGGGCGCCTCGTTTGCTAGTGCTTTTTACACGCACTTTTTCTGAGTGCGATGTAGACTATCAGCCTTCAAGATTCATCGGTAAACCTCCTGTTCATTCCGATCCAGACAGCGGGGATGGCCTGCCGGTGCTTGGTGTATTCCGCGATAACATTGAGCAATTGGCAGAAAGCGTTGCTAGATTGTGCGGGGATTTGTTTAATGGTCCGGGCATCGACCTCCCTTGGAACGGGACCAATATCCACGTTGAAACTTCACCCGACGCTCAACCCGGCGATTGTGCTTTTCTTGCCCATTCCGTCCGTGAGTATTCAAGGGAGTTCATGGGTCAGTCTGGCACTCCAAGATTTCCGCTGCACCTCCGCTGGCAGTTAGCATCTCTTCCAACGCCAATCAGAACTTTCAACCCAAGGGGTCAGTTATTATCGACCGTGCCACAAATTGCACAGTTGTGTGGGCTCATGCTCGAATGTATTGATCCTAACAGCATCATTTTCAGTTCCATAGCTACCCTACCGCAAGAAGCTGTCCGAATTTTCCGCACATGGCGCACGGCGGCGGGTAACCTCATCGCCCAGAATCCGCGTCCTAACCGACCCAGCACGCTGGCAGATTTTGTTCGAAGTTGGCAGCAGCATAGGTCTCAAATTGATGACATCAGATGGCCTTCGGAATTGCCACTCATAGATTTGTGCTACCACCTGCTGACTTGGATTCCCGCACTTCAGGACGACCCCGAACGTCAAGTACATCTTGAAGTTGTCGCGCGAGCAATCACCGAGACTAGTACCATGAACAGCTATCGTTCTCGAATAGTATTTGCTGATCAGGAACTCAAGCGGAAGAGTGTAACGCAGGCCATCAGAAACATTTTCACCCCCATTGCTCTGGGTGACATTGAAGTCAATGAGGATATACTCGAAACCTTTCCTCGCACAGCTATTAATTTCCTTACGGTCCACCAGGCCAAAGGATTAGAATTCCCTATTGTAATAGTCGACGTCGGCTCACAGTTTAAGAAAGACCAGTGGCGTCAGCGTGGACTTCGTTTTCCTGACAGGAACAGTGAGACTTACATGGTGGAAGACAACACTATTCCCTATGGAGGGCTTAGCACAGCTCCATTTGCTGGATGGCGTGATCGCGCCTTTGATGACCTCACGAGACTCTATTATGTTGCCTATAGTAGGGCACAGAGTCTGTTGGTATTGGCGGGGTTGACTTCCATTCTTCCCGAACGTAACATTCCACACGTAGCGATGGGCTGGACCAGAACACGGACTTCTTCTTGGAGAAGGAACTCTCCTTACCTGAAATTATAGCCTAGGGGTTGAAGAATGACACAATTGCCAATTCGTAGTCCAGTTTACATTGTTCCTCCTTACAGCCTGACTGGCGACATCCTGTCATATCGACATTGTGGTTTGCAGTATAGATACCTGAATGGTAGTGCCTTGCCGCCATCGCGACCTGTGCAGATGTGGTTTGGTGAATTCATTCATCTGGTTATGGAGATGGCAATCAGACGATACCAAGAAGGATTGCAGGGTCCTCTTCCTTGGTCAGATGCAGAGATAGATAATATCTGCGGTACAATTATGTCGAGGTTAGCTAACGAAGGAAAGACGCCCAGAAGTCGACGAGTTGAGGACATGGCAAGACAGCGAGTGAAGGTGAGCATTAACAGCCTCGGTCCCATGCTTTTCCCACTTGTGGCCGATTCTGAGGTCTCATTGAGTGGAACACGCATGATGCCAGAATCATCGAGACACAGAGCCGAGTACTACGAAGTCACCGGTCGGATCGACGTGATCTCAACCGTGCAGGTGAATGCCGTACCTTCGGGAACCAACCAACTCGCGGACGCTATTCACGAGTTTCTGCCGGACATCGTAACCGATCCTTTTGAAGTTATCGTAGACTACAAAGGCATGAGACGCCCACCGATTAACTCCGAGGCCTGGCAACTGTACGAGTGGCAATTACAGACTTATGCCTGGATACGGGAGAAACAGCCAGGTAGCCTGCCGATTGGAGCAGGCTTGATAATTTTCATGAACGAACTTCTTCCTTCAAAGTCCGACATTCGCAAACTAAGAGAAGATATGGCGAACAACTCAACAGATGTTCGCCCCGCCAACAACTCTCCTGATCTTAACATTGTCTTAAGAGGGCCAACAGGAGACACGCCTTTCGGGTTATCTTGGCCTTTCCGCTTGTGCAGATCGTTGCATCTCGTAGGGGTTCAACAACGTGACCAGATTGTGGCTTTGGATAGGTTCGACCGCATAGTATCAGAGATTGAGGATTCGGTTTCTGCTGAATTGCTCAGTGGATCAATTGGTCGAAGTTGGCCAACCAACCCTGTGAGAGAAACATGTGTAGCTTGCGACTTCAGGGGTATATGCAGTACATCACCGTATAGAGGACCCGCAGTCGCTCCGTTGGGGAGACCCGTAACTGCAGTCGAATATGATGAGCAGGAAGAATGAATAATCGTGGATTCAATCAGCGACTATCGGTTGACAGGACTGAACAGGCTTAAGTCTGGCTCTACGAACGACGCATTAGAGCTAGCTCCCTCAAAGAACATGCGGAATGTGTCTCCATCCATGTGGAAATCAGCACATATCACACTACTATCCAACACTACTATCACGATGACTCCTCAATCACGCGTAGGATGCTCGATGAACCCTTACCGGGCGGGTAAAGGGTGGTAGATCCCGCGGGTCGGAGACGCTCAATAATCTGTGTAGCTGCATGCGCCGCAGACCGCCAACATATTACGAATATATCTGCATGCCGGGCGAGGTTTTCCAATCGTTGGGTACTTACTGTGTCGTGAACGAGATGTACTCGAATCCCTGGGTGGAGTATGTCTAGGAGTCTTTTCGTTCGTTCGGCGACCGGTTCTATAAGGGTATAGATAGCCACCATCTTGCCATCTAATGCGCTCGGCCCCACCTCTTGAGTAGCCACGATAGGAACAGGAAACACTTGATCCATATCGAAGACCCGGCCAAGGTCGTTTACTAGGGCTAACTCCCCCCGTGTCAACCGTGTCTGTATCGGGCTTAGCGCAGTTATAATCCGTGCCCATAACCTCTGACGCACATCGGGATCTGGGCTGGCGTAAGTCACCGTGAGTTCAGAGAGTTCCATGAGAGCATCGAAGTCAGCGGTACCTACTTCTGGGGGCAGAACATCACCGATGTCGTTAAGCAACCGAGTGTACTCGGCCACATCTGGGCCCAATTGCAACATTCCGTCAAGGAGTCGGCGTGCTGCTCCCGCGGCCTCCGACTGCCACCGCAGACTCAACTGTAACATCAGATGGTCGTAGATCGCTCGATAAAGCGGGCGCAGTGCGCTTTCGGGCCACGCATCATCTTCCTGCACCCACTGTACCAAATATGGTAGAGTGTCGAACAGACGGTCTTGGGCAATCGGAGGAACGCTGGCTATAGACTCGGCCAAATCCCTTACGTCTGCTTCTGTTCGTAAATGGTCATGAACACGCCAGTCACTCGCTGCTCGCCTTGCAAACTCCTGCGATTCTGCAAGTGGCGCGTCTTCTAGTCGAGCAATCCACTCAGTCCAGTTCTTCGGTACCGTATTTCCGCTCGCGGTTTCCAGCATACGTTCATAGGCTAAACGGTTGAAAGTATTGGCGAGTAACTTCTCGCGTTCTCTCATTTGTAGCCGTTCTACGCAGTTGAGAACCACATGGAACGCATCTAGCGTGTCAAGCTGAGTCGCTGCGATCAAGCCTGCCCTAGCGCGGTCCAGATTTGGAGGACCTTTGTCTATGCGAAGTATCTCTATTTCATCCTCAAAGGTACGCACCGGAACAACTTTCGTTGTAGGCACAGGTGCTGTTAATGGAAAACCGAACTCAAATAGACGATTGAAGAAACGAACCTCATTAGCAGGCCATTCTCTGGAAATCTTATCCAGACGCTCAGCTAGTTGCCTATTCGGAGGCATTGTTGCCATTGCAGCCAGCAGGAAGGCCTTACCTGAGCCAGGCGTCGGTCTCGGTGGACAAGAGTCGAATAGGCTCCCTGTATGGGGCAGTACATCCTCCTTAAACAACTTTAATGCCCGCTGTGAATCGTCTTCTTGTTCTGAAGTAATGATGATGGTGCGGTAGACGGCTTCAGCCAAGGCATTTGTGATACTTGGCGTGCGCCGTGTACGGCAAAGCGACGGGAAAAAGCCGAGTTGGAGGATTCGTTCCCACTCTCGGAAGGTGGCGTGAAGTCGAACCGTTAGAAAGCCTAAGTTGACTGCGTCAAGTCTCAAGTTCGAGCGGAGGAAAGCGATGGCGTTCTCCGACGCAGGTCGATCAAGTGCAGCAAGCGCCAACTCGAACGTACGAAGCATTTCTCCTGTTGTATGCGGTTCAGCCCGCGGTGTAGTGTGAGATTCGTCAACAAGCATACGAAGCCTAGCAAGGGCTGCTAGTGCATATCTGCCACGTCGCACGTCATTGCCTGCGGTGAACCGCGCACCTTGTAGGTACCCGTGTTCGATGAGAACCGATTCCAGCGGATCATTCTCATCGAAGGGAATACTTGGACCAGTGAAGTTAGTTATAGTTGAGCCAACCGAAGCTCGGAGCAATGGCACCAATCGGCGCCATTGCTCGGGCAAGGGTGCTATAGCATAGTAGAGAATTGTTCCTGATTGGATGCGTGGGATCATTCCACCCGGAAACCGTTCGTCTCCGAGTGTGCCAAGAATGAGTTCGAGTCGCTCTAGCCGATCAGAGGGTACACTTGTCCAATTGAGGTAGGGTCGCACTAATGACGCAAATGCACGTCCGTCGACATCAGTCAAGCTCATAATTGCTTCCCCCAACGCTCCTCCAGCACTAGGCGGCGTTCGTGGATGGTCTGGGGATCGCAACGGTAACCCAGATACTCCTGGTTGATGTTGACACCACGGTAGGTGAAGTTCATTGAGCCATCGAGGGTAAAATTGTCTGTGAGTATGCCCTTTTCATGGACGTCTGCAGTCTGGATAATGTGTAAGCGGTCTGGATGCATCTCACGAAGCAGGCCGACGCGAGAGAGGAACTCAACGTTGTGCGGATCGTAATTTGCGATGATTACAATCTCTGACTGCCGGTCCAACAGAGCGCAGATAACATCAGAAAGCCGAATCCACGAAGCTGGCCAACTCGGTACTAAAGTTCCGAACTGGCGGGCAGTGTTGTCTATCAGGTCAATGTCGTTAATCCACGGTGATGAGATCCAGATACGGGAACTAGGGCGGATCAATTCCGCAACAAACAGCGACTGCAAGAACTCAGTTGGTACAAGGTTGGAACGCTCGGCGTAAATGTCGCGTCGTATGCCCATTGTTAAAACATCTCCTGCAGGACGAAGGTCACGGTCGTCACAGTGCTTCGACTAACTTCAGAGATAACGGGGTAGAACTGGAGGTAGTCGACATCCACCGGATCAGCGAGGAGTCCGTAAATCTCCGCATGGAACTCACCCTCGCGTTCAGCGGCCGCGTATAGCCGTGCAATGCCTGTGTCGGCGAGCGACTTGGTGAAATCGTTTCGCCAGCCCTCGGCACCGTATGCTACAGGCACTGGTCCAGCGATTAGGAGTAATTCCCGGATAAAGCTTGGGTCGGTGTATCCCCGAGTACGGAATAGTCCATACGACTGGAATGTACGGCTACGAACCTCTCCAATCCGGGGCCAAAGTAAACCTGACAATACGCCAGTTGCCTCGGCCGTGGTGACCCGGGTCTGCGTGTTGATACCGCCCAATTCCCGGACGCGCGGTCCGAACTCACTATGTGAGGAAGCCACCAATGCAAAAGTCCGCAAATCGATCGCCACACCGAAGTGATTTTCCCAGGTACGCCACTGGTCTATAAGTTCTCGAAGTAGCCGATCGCTCGATGCTCCGGTTCCTTCGCGGAGGATGCGATGGTTTAACGCGACCTTGAACCCTTGATCGACAGCGAATCTTCGTTCTGCCAAAAGGTGGTAGAGGGCGTCAAGCGCTGTGACTCGCTGGTCGTGACCTATCTGCCGGCGAACCTCCTCTACCGCATCGGCTAAGACTGAATCCTCGCCAATTGCATCAACGAATGCCTCGAGTCCTGCGGCTGTCAGTTCCACATCGCTAGGAACTACTGTGGATTCAAATGCACGGATCAGGCGGCGTGGATCCTGCGTCGCCTCATGGGCCAATGCTTCGATTGCCCCAGAACCACCGAGAGCGGCCTCAGTGAGCCATACCTCTAAGTCATGATTAAAATCATGATCTGGCATACCGCGATCAATGTCTAACAGTAAAGAGTCTTCGGCCATGTGGGCCGGAACTGCAAGATATGTAACGGTAAGCAGCGCCTCGCCAAGAGTCTCGTGTGTCCGACTCCGGAGCCACTCTCCCCATACTTCGGGGTTCGCATCCCATAACTCTGGAGCCAGCATTGAAAGCCTCTGTACTACGACCTGATTGGCTAGGAGGTCATCCCAGCGTTGGTTTAATTGCTCACCGTGTACCGAGTCGTCGGATTCAGTTGGTAGCTCCTCGTCAGCCTCGGTGGTAGCGTCAAGTTCCATAGCAAATATCCGTGTCGCGACATCGCGAAGCCTCTCGCTGAGTCCTTCCGTGAGCAGCACACCTAGGGCGGCCGAAAGATCGCTCTGGAGAGAGACAGCCGTCTCAATCAAAGCAGTGAGAATCATCTGGTGAAGCCAGTCGCGTTGGAACCAATTACAGACAGACGAAAGTTTCGGGTCATTCAGCACACGATCCCGAAAATACGCTACTCTCCAAACGGGCAAACTCCGCGCAGTGGTAGCTCGATCAGCCAACTCGTCAGCTTCTGGGAGGCGCAGCCGAACTAGAACAGCGTCGACTTCTTGCTCGAAGCCCACCGCTGCCTGGGTTCCATCCGTATTCAGGTACCGCGTCACTACGTTAAACTCCTGCCTAGACGGCGGTGGTGCTTTTACGGTAGCGTTGGCCTCAAGAGCAAACCGGCGGACGGTCACTGGAGCATGAAATGCATGCATGTAGAAATTAAACTCCAGTAAGATGGTCCCCCACCGAGGATCATGTTTAGTTGAAAGCCTAATTGGCTCGCCTTGGGGTAAGAGTTGCGTTCGCCATTGCTGCCAAGCGTTGGAGGTCGACATCACCTCGCGGTCAGGTGCTAAGCTCAGGCGTACCGTCCATGGACGGTAGCACGGAATCTCGACTAACGTCCCGTCAAGTCTTATGGGGATATTCGCCACGAGTTCGTATCGCTCTGCGTAATCGCTAATCCTAAGTAGGTGTTCTCCGTTGACTAGCGGTACAGGCACCCAGTGATTCAGTTTACCTCTCTCTGGAGCGAAGCGTCGGGTTACTCGGCCCGGTGCCAGTCGCCCGAGTGCTTGGACGATGGGCATTGATTCTACCCGCTCTTCTCGGTGACTAGTCGCGGGTGGCAGTATAACGGTGACTTCCGGGAGGTTCAGGTCGCTGAAGAGATTACCCGGGAGGAAATCAGGGAGGGGATGAGGCGGTCCCGGCGAGACAAGGTCTGTAGATTCAACATCTTGTAATGCAGGGCACAGTTCCCAATTGGTTTCTAAGCGCCTGGCTAGGGTGGGCAGGACTTCCAGCAGCAATGACCTGGGTGATCCCCAAAGAATTTCGTCCACTTCTTCCTGTGATTCAAGCTTGAGCGCCCGACGTACGTGATCGCTGAGCGACTGGCGCCGTTGCCCTGGTTCCTCCAAGAGACCTAATAGCACTGCTGAGGCTCGTAGTTGCTGGCTGTGCCATAAGCCATCGCGATCCACAGGACCATTGACCGGTTGCCACCACCAGCCCCGAAGGTCCGTATTAGTAATCGCAAGCCAGTCTAGCATTGCGAATGCCGCCTGCATACGGAGGACATAGCGGTTGCGTACAGGAAGCGTATTGTGCTTAAGAATTGGATCAAAAAGGCGGTCGTACGATTGGTACGTCAAGCGATCGCGACCATAGTCGGAAAGTACTGTCACCATCCAGGGGCGCATCATCGGATTACGTCCCGCCCGACCTTTCCGTTGTATGAATGCGGACAACTGGTGAGGTGACTTGTGCTGAACGATAGCCCCTACAGTTGGGTCGTTGAATCCTACTTCGAGCGCTGCCGTTGCAACAATGATATCGCTGTCCCAGTCGACC
>Ga0068714_10005852_pt1 | contig 12851 bp, 11 predicted proteins | sample MTBNYHSulfiMetaG_FD_62988 | JGI IMG/M metagenome (GOLD analysis project Ga0068714, IMG submission 62988) | Enrichment culture microbial communities from rom New York Harbor, USA that are MTBE-degrading - MTBE-NYH (New York Harbor Sulfidogenic)... | ecosystem: Environmental > Aquatic > Marine >... | reverse complement strand
GGACAAAGCCGACCACCGCGTTGACCAGCACGACACCGAGGATGATCACGGCATCGACCAGGTCCTTGACCAGGGCCGTGATCACCGACGCGGCGAGCAGAATGTACACCAGGGGATTGTTGAATTGGAGCAGAAAGCGCACCAGCGGGCTCTTCCCCCGCCGGGGCGTCAGCAGGTTGGGACCAAACCGCTCCTGGCGATGTTTGACCTCGAACAGGTCCAGGCCACCCTCCAGGTCGGTCTCCAGCAGCTCGACGGCTTGTTCCAGCGGCAGATGGTGCCAGTGTTTGCTCAACAGGACTTGCATCGGTCACTCCTCAGTCTGTGCCAGGTCGTCACGGACGGCGTGGCTGAGCGGGATGCGGATTCGATAGGCAGCCGAGGCCAAGGCGTGCGCCGTTACCGGGCTGGCCAGCAACAGCAACGCGATCAGCACCAGGCCCTTGCCCAACCCAAGCGGCGTCCATACCACAGCCGCAAGCAGCAACAACACGGCGCCAAACGCGCCTACTTTGCCCACTGTGTGCAACCGGCTGTAGATGTCCGGCAACCGCACGTAGCCCAGCACCCCCAGCACCGAAAAGGCCGTGCCGGCAACCACCGCCACAATCGCCACCGCTTGGCGCACAATCTCCATCGCCATCTCCCGCTGCCTGCTTTCTGGCTTCCCGCCTCAAAACATCTGCTCGTCGGCCACGTATTTGGCCAGAGCGATCGTACCGATAAAACCCAACAGCGCCAGACCCAGGGCCACGTCGATATAGATGCTGTCCTGCTCGATAAGGCTCAGCAGCACCAGGATGGCCAGCGTCAGGATGTTGAGCAGGTCGGCGCCGGTCAGCCGGTCGACGATGTTCTGGCCCCGCCATACCCGCCACAGCGCCACGGCCAGCAAGCCGACATGGATCAGCAAGGCCAGGTAGAGAACATAGGTCAGAATCGCCGCCATCAGAACTCTCCTATGCTGGGCGCAACCCACACCGCGCCTGTCTGACGGGCCGGTTGCAGCTTTGCCCGGCTCACGGAAAGATCTCGCTCAGCAACTCGCGGCGCAGTTGCTGAGCCTCGGCCACATATTCGGCCGAGTGCGTCGCGTCCAGGGCGTGGGTGTACATCACACCGCCTTCGCCGATCTCGATGACCATCTCCCCCGGCGCCAGGGTAATGGCGTGGGCGCTGAGGGCCGTGGCCAGCTCCGAATCGCAGCCCGAAGGGATGGCAATGATGCCCTGCCGCAGCGGCAGGTTCGGCTGAAGCACCAGACGCGCCACCATCACGCCACTCCTGACTGCATTGAGCAAGACGACGAGCAGGTATCGGACCAGGGCCAGCAGCGCTGCCGGCAACCGCCTCAGCTCAATCGTACCGCGCGGCGGCTGTAGCAGCCGCGTCAATCCTGTGGCGATCAACAGGCCCAGGAGCAGGTTGCTCCATTCCAGGTTGGCTGTCAGGGCCAGATAGACCAGCCACAGGCCCACGATCATCCAATAGGCCATTGCTTACCCTCCCAACACGGCCCGAATGTAGGCTTGCGGATCGCCCAGCCAGGCAGCCGTGTCCATGGCCAGGCGGATCAGCGGCTCAGGCCACAGGCCAAGCAACAGCACTGCTGCGATCAGCAGCGCAGGGGCCAGCAGGCGGTCGCCGCCCGGCTTGGCCTTGGTTCCTTCAGCAGGCGGCTCCCACCAGATGCGCTGAAAGGCGCGCACCACGTACACCAGGGTCAAGACGCTGACCAGGCCCACGGCTGCCAGGACAGAAAACCGGCCTACCTCGATGCCGCTACGAAAGAGCATCATCTTGCTGATAAAGCCGTTGGTTGGCGGGACGCCCGCCAGGGCCAGCCCGCCGGTGAGAAATAGCAGGCCGCCCAGGGGCATCGACTTGCCCAGGCCCGTGACGACCTCGAACGCCGCCGTTTTGACCGGCGCCCGGCTGGCCAAGGCGCCGGCCAGCATCAGCAGAGCGGCCTTGATCAGGCTATGGTTGACCGCAAAGACGAGGGCCGCGGCCAGCGCCAGTTGGCTGCCCCAGCCGACGGCCACCAGGATAAACCCCACCTGGGCCAGAGTTGAGTAGGCCAGCATCCGCTTGGCATTATGGGTGCCCACCGCGCCCAACCCGCCATACAGGATGCCGGCCAGGCCCAGCGCCACCAGCAGGCCCCGCACCGGCGCCGCCTGCTCGACAAAGAGAAGGGTCGTCATCCGCAGGAACCCGTACACGCCCAGCTTGACCACCACCGACGAGAGCATGGCGCTGACCGCCGTAGGCGAGGCGGTGTGAAAGTCTGGCTGCCAGAAGTGAAAGGGAAAGATGGCGCTTTTCACCATAAAGGTGGCCACCAGCAGGGCCATAGCCATCGGCAGCAGCGGCGCGTCGGGATTGGCGGCTATGCGCCGGGCCAGATCGGCCATGTTGAGCGTGCCGTACGAAACGTACAGGCTTCCTATAGCCAACAACAAAAAGGCCGAGGCCAGCAGGCTCATGTAGAAGTACTTGAACGCCGCTTCGGTGCCCAGCCGGTCATCGGAAATGGCGGTCAGGATAGTGCCGGAAAAGACCAGCAGCTCCACAAACACGAACAGGTTGAACAGGTCGCCGGTCAGCATGGCCCCCGTCAAGCCGGCGGCCAAGGTCAGGAAGAGGGGGTAGAAGGCCGGATAGCGCACGACCCGGTCGCGACTGCCCAGTGCATAGACGATGCCCAGGCTCAGCACGGTCTGGCTCATGACGGCCATGGTCGCCGACAGCATGTCACCCACCAGCGAAATGCCCACAGGCGCCGGCCAGCCGCCAGACTGAAAGACGACCGGCTGGCCGGTCGACCATACGCGCGCCAGCAGCCACCCGCTGGCTGCCAAAGCACCGAGCATCGCCGCCAGGCACCAGATAGCCTGGAACCGCGGTCGCCGGCGCAGCAGCAGCGCCACCGCCGCGCCGGCCAGCGGGAGGAGAATGGGCAGTAGCACCAGGTGATCGCTCATCGCCGCCCTCAGCCGCGCAGCTCGTTGATCTCGTCCAGGTCGCCGGTCTTGTAGTGGTCCGACAACACGTACAGCATCGCCAGTACCAGGCTGATGCCGCCCATGCTGATGACGATAGCGGTCAGGATCAGCGCCTGGGGCAGGGCGTCGCTGACCTGGCCAGCGGCGCCGCCGTAGGCGGCCTCGGTCCCCTGGTAGGCTCCAGTGCTGAGCAAGAACAGGTTGATAGCGGCGCCCAGCAAGATCAATCCGATGGCCGAGCGGATCACATTGCGCCGCAGCATCTGAAAGATGGCGATGCCAAAGAGGGCGCCGACGGCCAGAGCGGTCAGCAATTCCATTATACCTCCTTCTCGCCAGGATGGCCCAAGGTATCGAGCAGGTACGAGGCGCTGCCCAGCACCGTCAGGAAAATGGCCACTTCGAACAGGAACGAGGTGCTGAGACTGAATCCTTGGGGCAAGGGCAGTCCCAGCCGCCGGCCGAAATCAACGTGGCCCAAAAAGGAACCGGTGACAAACGCCGCCGTCGTAGCCGACAGGATGATCAGCAGCAGCCCGCTCCCGATCAAGCGCCCCGACCGCAGCCAGATCAGCCGCCGCCGCGCCTCGCTATGGCCGAATACCACGTACCAGAAGCCAAGTGCAAGGCTGGCGATCACCCCGGCCGTAAAGCCGTCGCCCGGCTGATCGTGGCCGTACATCATGTGCACCACGGCCACAACCATGGACAGCGGCAGCGAGACGTAGGCCAGGGCGTGGATAAAGGGCGAGGTCTCGCGACCGCCGATGCCCAAGGTGGGCAGTGCTGCCTTCGCAGACAGCTGCGCTACGGGCAAGGTCGTTCCCGCCCCGTCCCCTGCCTTGCGGAAAGCATAGCGCAGCAGCGTGTAGACGCCCAGCCCGGCCAGGCCAAAGACCGTGATCTCGATCAGCGTGTCCAGTGCGCGGAAATCGACGATGATGGCCCCGACGATGTCTTTGGCGCCGACGACCGCCTTGGAGGCTTGCTCGTAGAACGGCGTCACCGCGCTCTGGCGGGGGCGCGAAGTGAGGGCCACCAGCGTCACAAAGGCGACCACGGCGCCACCCGCCGTAGCGAGCAAGGCGTCGCGCAATAGCCCCGCCCGGCTCTGCTGGGATGCCAGCGCGTCGGCGCGCCGGCGTTGCTCGCGGGGCAGGCGGGTCAGGGCCAGCACCAGGACGACGGTGGTCAGAATGTCGACCACCACCTGGACCAGGGCCACGTCAGGCGCCGGTTCGAGGACCATCAGCACAGCGATTGCCAGGGCTGCGGCGCCCAGGGCGACGATGGCCGGGAAATCGCGGCGCAAGATGACCGTCACGGCGGCCGCCGCGACGATGACCAGCAGGGCAAAGATGCGCAGCACGGCCATCTCGCCCTCAAAACTGAGGCCGGGCAGGGAAAAGGACGCCACCGTCTCCCATCGAGACAGACCCCCGAACCCAAGCACCAGAGCGACCACGCCGGCGAGAATAATGGCCAGATAGGCGCGGAGTTTGCCGCTCTGGAGTCGCGCCGCCAGGCCCGCGGCGCGGTCGATCAGACCGAGCAGCCCGGCGTAGAGCGTGTTGAAACTCCAGCGCTCGTCGACGCGCGTTTGCAGCGCGCGCACGCAGCGCCGCAGCAAAAAGAGCCCGGTACCCAGGCTTACGGCCACGCCCGACAGCAGCAGCGGCACGGTAATGCCGGTCCACAGAGCCAGCGAGACCTTGACCTTGCTGCCATACACCTCAGCAGCGGCGTCGGCCAGGAAACGGGCCAGAAACTCGGGTTCGGGCAACAGCCCAACGGCCAGAGAAAGCAGCGCCGGGATCGCCGGTGCCAACAGCATGGCCCACGGCGCTTCGTGGCCATGGAGGACCGGGGCGCGCCGTTTGCCCAGAAACACCTCCCAGATCACCATGCCTGCCTGGGCCAGCACAAAAGCGCCTGCCAGCACGGTCACCGCCGGAAATAGTCGGTCCACCAGCAAGGGCACACTGGGATGCGTGACCGTCGCCAGCAACGTCTCTTTGGCCAGAAAGCCGAACAGAGGCGGCAGGCCGGCCATCGACAGGGCCGCCACCAGGCCAATCGCAAAGGAAACGGGCATGCTCCGCGCCAGCCCGCCCAGCCGGCGCAGGTCGCGGCTCCCGGTTTCGTGGTCGACGATGCCCACGATGAGAAAGAGGGCGCTCTTGTACAGGGCATGGGCCGCCACCCCGATGACCAGCGCCTTGAAGGCGATCTCTGTATCCTGGCCGATCAGCACTACTAGCACACCCAACTGGCCGATGGTGGAATAGGCCAGCAGCGCTTTGAGGTCATTCTGCTTTAGCCCCACGTAGGCGCCGACCAGCATGGTCGCCAGGCCGGTCAGGCTCAACAACCAAAACCACAGGTCGGTAAAGCCCAGGACCGGGTTCAGGCGGGCCAGGAGGTAGATGCCGGCTTTGACCATCGTCGCCGAGTGGAGGTAGGCGCTGGCCGGCGCCGGCGCGCTCATGGCATCGGGCAGCCAGATGTGAAAGGGCGCCTGGGCGCTCTTGGCAAAAGCGCCCAGGACGATCAGGACCAGCATGGCCGGGTAGAGCGTACTCTGCCGCAGCAGGTCGCCGCTGCCCAGGATGGCAGAAAAGTCGCTGCTGCCGGCGACGTAGCTCAGCAGTAGCAGCCCCACCAGCAGGGCAATGCCACCCCCGCCGGTAATGAACAGCGACTTGAACGCCCCGCGCCGCGCCGCCTCGTCCTTGGTCTTGTAGGCGATGAGCAGGAATGAAGTGACGCTGGTACCTTCCCAGAACACGAACAGGGTAATGACGTCGCCGGCCAGTACTAGGCCCAACATGGAAGCCATGAACAACAGCAGATAGGTCAGGAAACGCCACTCGCCCCACGGCCGCTCCTCGCTCTTGAAGTAGTAGCCGCTATAGATCACCACCAGGGCGCCGATGCCGGTCACCAGCAGGCCAAAGAGCGCGCCAAGGTGGTCAAAGTAGAAGCCGGCACTCAAGCCAAGGCTGGGGATCCAGTCCAAGCGCCAGACCAGGGCATCGCCGCTGCCCATCCCCGCCACGCCCCACAGGATCAGCCCAAAGGCGGCCAGCGGCGCCAGGGCGAGCAGCCAGGCCGCCCGGGTGACGGTCAGTCTCCGGTTGAGGACCGGCAGCCCGGCGGCAGCGGCGACCAGCGCGCCGGCCAGTGGGACAAGCAGCAGGACCAGGAGTAACAGCTCTTCCATGCTTGCTCTCCAACCCACCCGGCCAGGGCTAGGCGGGCGCTGTTCCTTCCTGCAATACTGACACTTCCTCGTGCCCCGGGCTGGTCACAAAAATGAGCAAGAAGCCAATGGCCGCGGCCAACACCGAAGCAATCAGGATATCCATCTTGGCCAGTGCCAGCAGAGCCGGCTGGTCAAAGGCCGAGTCGGCGATGAACAGCGACATGGTAAAGCCAATGCCGCCCAACCAGCTCGCAGCAAAGAGCTGCGGCCATCCCACCCCGTGGGGCAGGTCGGCAAGGCCGGTCTTGACGGCCAGCCAGGCAAAGAACGTGATCCCCAGCGATTTGCCCAACAGCAGGCCCAGGATGATGCCCAGCGATACCGGTTGGGTAACGACCTCGAGCAGATCGGTGCTGATGCCGACGCCGGCGTTGGCCAGGGCAAATACCGGCACCACCAGGTAGGCCACCCAGGGGTTCAAGTTGCGCTCCAAACGCTGCAACGGCGACTGGATCCGCTCGGCGATCACTTCCAGGGTCTGCGCCGCGGCCTGTTGCCGGCGCCCCTCTACAGCGGGGGGGCCGCTGGGCCCCAATCCTCTCAGCGCTGCCGAACACTGGGCCGTAAACGCCTCGGCCTGGACGGCGGTGCGGGCGGGAATCGTCAGCGCCAGCAGCACACCGGCGATCGTCGGGTGGACGCCAGATTCCAAAAAGGCCAGCCACAATCCCACGCCCAACAGCGCGTAGGGCAGCGGACTGCGAACACGTCCCCGGTTCAGCACAACCAGCAGTACCAGACACACGGCGCCAACCGCGAGCGCGACCGCAGAGATCTCGCCGCTGTAGAACAGGGCCAGAACCAGCACCGCCCCCAGGTCGTCGGCGATGGCCAGCGCGGTGAAAAACACCTTGAGTGACAACGGCACCCGGTTGCCAAAAAGGGTCAGGATGCCCAGCACAAAGGCAATATCGGTCGCCATCGGGATGCCCCAGCCTGCCTCGCCCGGGCGCCCGAGGTTAAAGACGGTGTAGATCAGCGCCGGGAGCGCCATGCCGCCCACGGCAGCCGTCAACGGCAGCGCCGCCCGCTTGAACGATGCCAACTCCCCCACCAGGATCTCGCGCTTGATCTCCAGGCCCACCAGGAAGAAAAAGATCACCATCAACCCGTCGTTCACCCAGTGCAGCAGGCTATGCTTCAGCGACAAGCCGCCCAGCGAGATCGTGAAATAGGTCTCCCACAGCCCAAAGTAGCCATGCCCCCACTGCGAGTTGGCCCAGATCAAGGCCACAACGGCCGCCGCCAACAGCAGGATGCCACCGCTGGCCTGCAGCCCGGTGAACTGCTGGAAAAGCAGCCGCACCTGCACGCCCAGCGGCTTTTCGATTTCGTTGATCAACGAGTCCAGGTCCCACGGGCCGTTGTACCTCGCCCCGTTCAGGAAAAAGGTCGGGGTGCCCTGGGCTCCACTGCTCACACCGCTGCGAAAATCCTCCTGTACACGCTCGGCGTGCGTATGCTCGGCCAGCTCGCGCTCAAAGCGCTCCATGTCCAGCCCCAGGCCTCTGGCATAGCGCACCAGGGTGGGCATGTCCAGCGCCCCCTGGTGCTCGAACAGCAAGTAGTGCATCTCCCAGAATTTGCCCTGGGCGCCCGCCGCCTGCGCCGCTTCCGCTGCGAGCTGGGCGTGCCGGTGGAACGCCAGGGGAAAGTGACGGAACACGTAGCGGAGTCGGTCCCCGAACCGCTCCTGCAGGTCGCGGATGACCGGCACAACCTGGCTGCAGTGAGGACACTCGTAATCGCCATACTCCACCAGCGTGACCGGCGCGTCCTCCGGACCCAGTATGTGATCCCGCTCGCTGACAGGCAGCGTCAATTTCGCAGTAGGTACATCGGCCATGCCACACCCCCATCGTGCGGATCTGTTCTGGCTGCAAGACTCAAGCGCCGCCAGGCATTATACCACAGGTTGCGCTCTGTGCACCAACCTCAGCCGGGTACAGGTTCCCGGGCCGGGCCATCGGGCGCCTGGAATGAAAAACGCCCCCGGCTCCATACGGGCCGGGGGCAAGGTGGGAAAGGGTTCGCTTACGGTGCGCAGCGCTCAAAGACCGGCAGGTGCTGGGCCTCAGATGCCTTTTGTAGTGCGGTGAACACCCGGATGATATCCGGATTGTCCACCATGTCGAACAACTGATCGTACAGCGCTGCGTTGTCGACCTCGGCGTCGACGCCTGCCTGGCACGCCTCGCCCAGGGTATCGTAGGAAGGTACCTGGCCGAGCCATTCATTGGCCGGCACATCCAACCCGTACCGGTCAAAGAGGGTTATAAGGGCGCTGATGTGCCGCTCTTCGGCCCGCTGGATGCTGGTGAAGGGCCGCACGGCGCCCAGGTCGTCGATCACCTGCTCGTAGACCGACCACGCCTTGTACTCATCATCCAGCGCCATCAACAGCGCCTCGACTTCGGATTGGCTCAGATCCTCCACACTGCCGACCTCGACGCCGGTACCTGGTCTTGTCCCGTCCGCCGGCCTGTTACCCGCGCCTCGGCGCGCCTCGAAAACTGCCTCTACTGTGCCCGGAAATGCCAGGCCCGCCACAATGCCTATCGCCAATACACCGGCCAAAATCATAGCTCCGATTACCAGAGTCTTTTTGTACATGGGTTCCTCCTCAACATGTTTGTCAACTTCTTCCGCCCCGGGGCCGATAGGGCTGGCTCCGTTGGTCGTGGCTTCAGTATAGCCCACGCTCTTGAAAAAGTGATGAAGAGACCATGCACATTCTGTGAACGCAGGGGCACGGCATTCCCACTCAATGCCTGTCTCCGCTGGGTTGCGCCCGCGCGCACGGGTCAAGCGCCCCAACGCCGTCCGCAACACCTGCTTTTTGCCCGTGCCCTACACCGTGATCTCGATCCGGTTGTTTTCCGGGTCCAGCACGAGACTCTCATAGTACCCGTCACCGGTTCTGCGGGGACCGTCGAGCACCTCGTATCCCGCTCGCTCTAGCGCGCTGGTCAGTGCTTCGACCCTTGCTTCAGAGCCCACAGAGAACGCCAGGTGTATCAGTCCCGTGAACTGCTGGCTGGGCTCGTTGCCCCTTTCGGGGATCGATGGCCTGTGCATGAGTTCTATGCGCGCCCCTGAATCAAAGCTGAGAAAGTAGGACGAAAATCCCTTGGCTTCATTCACATACTTCTGATTCGGCCTGGCGCCCAAGTATGCCTCGTAGAACTGCCTCATGGCTTCGAGATCTTGGCACCAAATCGCAATGTGCTCAATTTTCATGCTATCCTCCATCGTGCGCCGATCTTGTCACTACCGGCGAGTGTCGTTTGCGAGCCAATCAGTCCCCACTCGTACGGCGTACGGGCGCAGCATGCTGCGCCCGTACAAGTGCGAATCTACAATGTTCGCGGTTCTGCCGCTATGTCCTGTCAGGATCGATCCAGCTTGTCCAGGCCGGCCTCCAGCTTGTCCCAGGTGCTCCGCGCCCAGTCGGCGACCTTGTCCAGCCCCAGCGCGATCTTGGCCGCGGTCAGGTTGGCAGCCACACAGTCCCAGTTGACCACGTTCCACCAGGCGGCGATAAACTCGGCGCGCCGGTTCTCGTATTTGAGATAGTAGGCGTGCTCCCACACGTCGAGCACCAACAGGGGCATCAGGCCATCGACCACAGGGTTGTCGTGGCCCGGCGTGGTCGTGATCTGGAGCTTGCCGCCGGTGTCCGCGCAGAGCCAGATCCAACCGCTGCCAAAGTAGCCCGCCGCAGCCTTGGTGAACGCGGCCTGGAAAGCGCCAAAGGAGCCAAAAGAGTCGTCGATCGCTTCGGCCAGCTTGCCGTCGGGCTCGCCGCCGCCCTTGGGGCTCATGCACTGCCAGAACATGGTGTGCGCGGCGTGCCCGCCCGCGTTGTTCCGCACTGCCGTACGGATGCCCTCCGGGACCTCGTCCAGGTGCAGGAGCAGTTCGATGGTGGATTTGTCCTGCAGTTCCTCGTGGCCTTCCAGCGCCGCGTTCAGGTTGTTGACGTAGGCCTGGTGATGCTTGTCATGGTGGACGATCATCGTGCGCGTGTCAATGTGGGGTTCCAACACGCCATAGTCGTACGGTAGATCGGGCAATTTGTGTGCCATTTTCCATTCCTCCCTTTCTCTATTTGGCGGCCGGTTGCGGCCGCGCCGCGTTTCGCCCTACCATTGGGCGTCTACTCTTTCGTGGACGGCCGGTCCGTCCGTTCTCTCCCTACGTTGCCGGGCGCCGTGGCTGCCCCTACCACAGGGCGCCCGCCACAGGTGCAGGCGCTACTGGGGCAGTTCCACACTTGTTCCATCGGGCTGTACGACGGTGCCCTTGCCCGACAGAAAGGTATACCCCTTGCTTCTATCCAGGATAAACTGGAGGGGGCTCTCTTCATCGCTGATAAAGGTGTAGCCGCCGTAGGTGAGGTTGCCTATCCAGGTGTGCTTGGCGCCATAGCACCATATCGTCAAACCACCCTCGCGAATGGAAATCGACCCGCTCAGGACCTCGATGCGCAGCGCATCACCCACTACCTCCGTGATCGCCACATCGGTGTTACTACACGCTGTTTGAGCATCTGCTTCGAATGCCTCGCCTTTGAACACCAGCGGTGCGGGCCTTGGGGTCCGCGTGGGCGCCGGCGTGGGTGTGTCGGTAGCTGTTGCCGTGACCGGGACCGGGGTGGGCGTGGCGGTGGGTGTTGGCGTAGCCGGGACCGGGGTGGCCGTGGGTGCTGCCGTCGTGGCCTGGGGCAGAGCAGCTTGCTGGCTTGGCGTGACGTCCGCCGGCTGCCCTTTGTCCGAGAGCAAATAGTAGGCGCCTCCCCCTATCAGGAGGACGAGAACGATGCCTAGCAGGGCCAGCCCCCAGACTCGGGTGCTCTTTCGCCGGAGAAAAGCACCTTTCTGGACCGGGAGCGATTCGCCACGGGGTTGGCCGGCGACAGCCCGCACAGGCTCGTCGTGCCGGGCAGCGGGCGCGCGTACCCGGAAGGCAAGCTGGACCTCGTCCCCAAGCTGCAACAGATCGCCGGATCGCAGGGCGCGCGGCCCGCTGATGCGCTCGCCGTTGACAAAGGTGCCGTTGGTGCTGCCCAGGTCCTCAACCACATACTCGGTCCCGTTCCACGCGATGCGCGCGTGTCGCCGCGACACCCAGGTGTCCTCCACCCGCAAGTCGCACTGATCGTGGCGCCCCATGGTGACGGGCGCCGCGCCCATGCCGAATTCCCTTCCGACGCCGGGGCCGCGCGAGATGGTCAGGCTGGCTGCGGGTTGAGGAGAATCGGTCATCGTGTTCCCTCCTTGGGACGGCAAAAGGGCAGCGGCCCACAGGCCGGCGTGTTCCCATGTGCTTGTATCGAGTCGTTGCCGGTGGATCAGGATGGCTGGCAGTTGAGGATCTGCGAGGATCTGACCTGTCGTGTCCTCGCGCGGGGTCGTCGTCGATGTAACCCCATCTTACCATACCTATGGCGATGTGTCAACGGTCCCACAGAATGGCGTATCAATTATCAATTCCGGCGACCCTGCAGGAGCTAATGCCCGAGTGTCGCAGTTGCCCTGGTGCAATCCGTGGCAAGGCATGCCCCGGGTTCTGTTCGGCCCATCTGCCGGCCGGCGCTCTTGCCCTGTTGCGCCGGCTATGATACAATGGCGCCGGCGACAGGCAACCGGCGCTATCCACCCCCTGTCCCCGACGCGGGCCCTGTAGAGTTGGCATCTGGACCGCGGAAAGGATTTGAATGCAGTGAAGGCCCTACGTTTCCACTATAGCACCCCGCGATTGGCCGCAACCATGATGCTTGGCCGGATCTGGTCAGGCGCCCACCTGTCGGCCCTCGCGCCAGTCCGGTTCGAATCGGTGCCCGAGCCAGAGCTTCCGGCCGGCGATTGGGTGCGGGTACGGACCCGATTGGCCGGGATCTGTGGTTCGGACGCCACACAGATCGCGCTGCACGGAGCCTTCGACAACCCGCTGCGAGGCTTGCTCTCGTTCCCCCATGTGCTCGGGCACGAGGCGACGGGCGTCGTCGAGAGTGTGGGCGCTGCTGTGCGCGAGCGACGCGTCGGCGAGCGGGTGAGCGTGAACCCGTGGCTGTCCTGCGTGCCCCGCGGCATCAACCCACCGTGCCCGGCCTGCCGCCGTGGGGAGATTCCCCTGTGCCGGAACTTTGATCGCGGCGCTTTGCCGCGCTCCCTTCACCTTGGCAACAACACGAGCATACCGGGGGTCTTTGCCCCTCTCTTTGTCTGTCACGAGTCACAGTGTTTTCCGGTACCCGATGAGGTCCCGGACGAGGCCGCCGTACTTGCCGATCCTTTCAGCGTGTGCCTGCACGCTGTGTTGCGTAACCCGCCGGCCGGCGACGCGCCCGCATTGGTGTACGGGATGGGCACGCTGGGGTTATTGACCGTGGCCATCCTGCGGAAGCTCTTCCCTGACGTTGAGATCTATGCAGTGGGGCGCCACGCTCACCAGGCCAAGCTGGCTACCGAGCTGGGCGCTTCTCGCGTGCTGATGGGGCGTCCCGCCGAACTGGTGCAAGGTGTGGCCGACGCAATGGGGGCCAAGTCCCTGCACCCACCCAGTGGCCTGCCCTG
>Ga0068714_10005851_pt1 | contig 12852 bp, 8 predicted proteins | sample MTBNYHSulfiMetaG_FD_62988 | JGI IMG/M metagenome (GOLD analysis project Ga0068714, IMG submission 62988) | Enrichment culture microbial communities from rom New York Harbor, USA that are MTBE-degrading - MTBE-NYH (New York Harbor Sulfidogenic)... | ecosystem: Environmental > Aquatic > Marine >... | reverse complement strand
CCCGATCCCGATCCCGATCCCGATCCCGATCCCGATCCCGATCCCGATCCCGATCCCGAAAGGACGATTCGGGAACGGGTTCGGTCACGACGAGCCAGAGGGATGGGGAAACCGTCGGAGGGGCAGGGCGGGTTCCCAACCGGTACCCGAAAACGACGCGACCCCGTCCCCAGGTGAGAAACTTGGGGACGGGATCGGGGAAGCTAGAACCTGTACGTCAGCGACGCGACGAAGCGGTCCGAGGAGAAGTCCGTTCGCTGCGACACCCGGAAGAGGTCGTCCTCCGTCACCACCGTGATCGGGTAGTCGTGCTCCCCCTCCATGTGGACCCAGGCGAGGTCGAGCTGCAACCCTTCATAGACGACTCCGACCCCAACCGTCACGCCCTGGTGGGAGGGCGGGTCGGGCGGGCTCGCATCCCGCGTGAAGTCGGTCGAGAGGGCAGCCTGCTGCTCGCGGATGTACCCGAGTCGCACCGGGACCTGAGCGGTCAGGTAGCTGAAGGAGTACTCGGCGCCGATGCGCGCCGCCCAGGTGTCGACCTGCTTGTGGGCGAACGGGTAGGGCACCGTGCCGAGGTCCACCACGATCGGGTTGCCGTTCTCGTCCCAGGTCGGAAACTGCCGCCCACGGACCTCGGCCTCTGACCACTCGGTCTGACCGTAGTCGACGGCGACGACCCATCGATCCGTGGGCGTCCACTTGGCTCCCACCGCCCAACCGTCCGGCCACTCGAGCGTGGCCTCGTGACGCCACGCAGACGGCACCCCGCACGCGGGGCCCCAGACGTCCGCGTCACACTGCAGGTCGACGCGCTCGTCCGAGTCCAGCTCGGTGTCGAACCCGGAGTGGTAGACGAGCCCGAAGGTGACGGTCTCGAAGGCCTGCCACTGGAACCCGAGGTCGAACTGCAGGTCGGAGAACTGGTACTTGCCGTTGAGCAGGGTCTCCACCGGGTGGGTGGCAGTCTCGAAGTAGGTCTCGCGAACGAGGTACCGCTGGTCCATGTCGGCGTCGATCCAGCTAACCGTCAGGCCGACCCGGACCTTGCCGAAGGCCGAAGCGAGGCTGGCGGAGTACGCGTCGACACCTCCGGAGTAGCCATCGTCGTCGATCCTGGTGTCGATCGTCCTCCCCGGCAGGAGTCCGTCGTCCGCCCCGTAGTTACGGGTCTCGACGATGAGCGAGCGGTCGACCTTCGGGAAGGAGGCGACGTTGCGGAAGGAGAGCGCCCCCACCAAGTGCATCTCGCCGAGCTTGAAGGGGTAGACCCCACCGAGGAAGGCGAGGTCCCGGTCGTCCAGGGCGCTGTTCCCGTCGTGGTGCCGCTGTTCCCGGCAACCGGTCGTCACCGGGTTGGGGTTCGTGGGGTCGGGCGTGCCGCACTGGCGGTCGGGGTCGAAGGTCCCCACCCAGTCCGCCTCGAACACCCGGTCACCCTCGAACCAGTCGCCAGTGACCATGACCTCCGGACGTTCCAACAGGGCCAGGCCCGCCGGGTTCCAGACCGCTGCGGTGACGTCGTCGGCCACCGCCGTGTACGCACCACCCATGCCGAGGGCCCTGGCGCCGGTGCCGGGGACCGTGCTCAGGCCCTGGGTGTCCGAGACCACCATCTGGGCCTCGGCAGAACTCCCGATGACGACCACGAGGATTGAGAGCAGAGCAAGCTTGCGGGGCATCCGAGAACCTCCTCTCCGCTGTCGACCGATCTCCCTCGCCTATTCTAGCCCGAATCCCGACGATCTCCTCCAAGTTGACAGTTTCCCTCCGGTGAAGATAGCTTTGAACCTGGTTGGTGAAACGAGATGGCTTTCCCCCTTCAGCAGCTCGAAGGCAAGTACGAGATCCTCGAGAAAATCGCCGAGGGCGGGATGGGCGCCGTCTACAAGGTCCGCCACCGCCTCTTGGAAGAAGTCCGCGTCATCAAGGTGATGCGCCCGCAACTCGAGCAGCAGGAGGAAAACAAGTCCAGGTTCCTCCGCGAGGCCAAGATCGCCGTCCGGATGAGGCACCCCAACATCGCCCAGATGTACGACTTCTCCATTGACGACTCCGGCAACTCGTTCATCGTCATGGAGTACATCGACGGGGTCACGCTCCAGGACCTGCTCAAGCGCTCGGGCCCACCCGGTGTCGCCCTCTGCCTGGAGATCGCCCAACAGTCGCTGCAGGCGCTCGGCTACCTGCACCGCAAGGGCATCGTCCACCGCGACATCTCCCCCGACAACCTGATGCTGAGCCAGGACGAGGTCGGGGAGCCGGCCGTCAAGCTGATCGACCTCGGCATCGCCAAGCCATCCCACGGAGAGGCCAACCTCACCGCCACCGGTCTGTTCCTCGGCAAGATCAAGTACGCTTCGCCCGAGCACTTCAAAGCCAGCGAGGGAATCCCGGTCGACCAGCGCAGCGACCTCTACTGCTTCGGCCTGGTCCTGTACGAGGTCCTCACCGGCGTTCACCCGGTGGCCGGGTCCAACTGGTCCGAGCTGATCGCTGGCCACCTGTTCGAGAAGCCCCGCGACTTCGCCGCCACAGACCCCGAGGGCAGGCTCCCGGAGGAGCTTCGGCAGGTGGTCCTCACCTCCCTGGCCAAGGCGGCGGACGAGCGCTACCAGGATGCCAAGACGTTCCGCCGTGCGATCCTCCAGCTCCAGACGGACTTCCCTCTGGCCCAGGAGGAGTTCGCTCAGTTCTTGCGGCAGCGCGAGCAGGACCGTGCGGCCCGGGAGGGGGCCCGGGCGGGGACGACTCAGGAGCGCCTCGACGCCCAGTTCAAAGCGGGTCGCGGCACTCCTGCCGCGACGTCGACGCCCGGCGCGCTGGACCAGGGAATGTTCGTCGAAAGCGGCGCGACCGTCCACCGGGACGCCACCCCCACACCCGACCAGACGCGCCAGGTGGCGCCAGCCACGCCGTCGGCTCGCACCCAGGAGAGGGTCCGCGAGCTCGTGGAGGGCGCACGGCGCCTCGCCGACCTCAACCTCTTCGACGAGGCCGGCCTCCAGGCCAGGGCCGCACAGCAGCTGGACTCCTCGAACCCGGACGTCGCCGCGCTCCTCGAGGCCATCGACACTGGGCAGCGGCGGGCACAGCTCATCGAGAGCAGGATCGAAGCGATCGAACGCCTGATCGCTCAGGAGAGCTTCAACGACGCGCTTGCTCACGTCATCGACGCGGTGGCCGAGCTCGGAGAGGCGGAGGAGCTCCAGGAGCTGCGGGGCCGGATCGAACAGCTCGCAGCCCAGCATCGCTTCTCGCGCGCCGCCGCTCTGGTCAAGGAAGCACACGCCCTGGCGGACGCTCAGGCGTTCACAGACGCCGTCGCCCGCCTCGAGCAGGCGGAGGACCTCGACCCCGGCAACACGGTGGTGCGCAACCACCTCGCCGAGGTCCGCGAGGCCATGCGCGCCCACGAGCAGGCCCAGCGGCAGGCCACCCTCGTCACCGAGAGCGCCGCGGCCATCGAGGCTCTGATCGCCGCCGGCGACTACCACCAGGCGCGAGGTCGACTCGGCGAGGCCCTCGAACGGTGTGGGCGCGAGCCGATCCTGGTCGGCCTCGGTGACCGCATCGCGGCCCTCGAGGAGAAGGCGCGGGCCGACCGTGTCACCGGTCTGCTGGCCGAGGCGGCGGCTGCGACCGCCGGCGGCGACCACCGGGCAGCGGTGAGTCTGCTCGAGGAGGCGGTCGGCGTCGACCCCGACAGTTCGGAGGTCGCCGGTCGCCTCAGGGAGGCCCGCGAAACCCTCCGGGCGGCCGAGCAGGAGCAACGACGGGCGGCCGAGGTCGCCGAGCTGGGCTCGGAGGTCGAAGCGCTGATCGCGACCGACCGGCTGGCCGACGCGCGGGCCCGACTCGAACACGCCCTCGACCGGCTCGGTCCGCACCCGCCCCTTCTCACCCTCCAGGACCGCGTCAGCGACCTGGAGCGGCGCAAACGGGAGCGGACCATCTCCGGCCTCCTCGAGCAGGCCGAGTCCCACTCCAACGCTGGAGAGCATGACGCCGCGATCGCCGCGATCGAACGCGCTCTCGAGCTCGACCCCGATCATGCCACGGCCTCCTCGCGCCTCGCGGACGCCCAGGCTGCCCGCGCCGAAGCGGACCGCCGCCGTCGAGACGACGAGACCAGGGGGGTCTCCCCTGAAGCAGCCGCCGACGCTGTCTCCGTGCCGCCCGTTGACCGCACGATGGCCATCCCGACCGCGGCGGCCAAGGCCGCGGTGGAGCTCGCCGCTGGACCTGACCGTACCACGGCCCTGCCGCTGGGCGAGGTCGCACAACCCTCACCGCCAACGGACGGGACGGTGGCGTTGCCGATGGAGACCCCGGTCGCGCCCAGGGCCCCCAAGCCCAAGCCCGAGCCCAAGCCCGAGCCCAAGCCGAAGAGGGCCGCACCCTCGGTCACCCCCCAGGCTACCGTGGCACAGGCACCGGCTGCCCCGCTCGTCACCCCAAAGGTCGAGAAGCCGGCGCCTGCAGCCGTCCCCGCTCGTCCGAAGCGGGCTCCGTGGGTGTTGATCGGGGGCGCTGCCGCCCTCGTCGCCATCGTGGCGGCGGTCATCGCACTGTGGCCCGGCGGGGGGCCACCGGTCGGCAATGACACGGGAACGGTCGTCATCAACGCGGTACCATGGGGCCAGGTCGAGTCGATCGTCGACGCCGACGACGAGGCCCAGGGCCTCGGCGCGTCGAGCTACACCCCGATGACCGTGACGCTCCCGCCGGGTCGCTATCGGATCTCCCTGCGCAACCCCGCACGGCCCGACCCGCTGGTGGTTGAGGCCGAGGTCAAGGCCGGCGAGACGTCGAGGGCGCCGCTGGCCGACTTCGGTGGGGTCGAGGTTTCGACCGTCCTGGAGAAATACGGCCTGTGAACCTCGCGACGCTCACCCGTCACGGTCGGACCGTGGTCGCTGCCGGCCTGCTCCTCTTCGCGGCCATCCCGGCGGCGGCCGACTTCAAACAGGACTACCTCAAGGGGGTCGAGGCGCTCGACAAGGGCAACTGGGCCGAGGCTGCCACCCTGCTCCGCTCGGCGATGGCCGGGGAGTCCCGGGAAAACGCCCGGATCAAGTTCTACGGCGTGCGATTCGAGCCCTACCTGGTGCACTTCCAGCTCGGCGAGGCGCTGGCCCGGCTCGGCGAGTGCCGGGAGGCCGTCGCCCAGTTCGACGAGTCGGAACGGCAGGGGGTCATCCAGGGGGTCGGCAACCTGTACGAGCGCCTGAAGGCATCACGCGACCGCTGCCGCGGATCGATCCAGCCAGCGACCCCGGCGCCGACCGCACCCCCTCCGTTGCGGCCGACGGCCACCCCGGCGCCGCGCGTCGACCCGCGCCTTCTGCGGGAAGCTCAGCAGCGGGCACAGAACGCCCTGGCCGACGCCACCCGCTCTCAGGAGGCGGTGAGGAACCGGCAGCGGCGTCCCGAGTACCGCGACGTCTTCGAGCAACGCAGCGACCTCGGCCAGAGGCTCGACTCGGCCGCCGCCTCGCTCGAGCGGGCCCGCGGTCTGCTGGAACAGGGCGAACGCGAGGACCGGATCGCCGATCTCGAAGCCGCCGCGACCCTCGCCGTCGAGGCAAAACGCGAGCTGGAGGACGTCCAGCACGCCGCGGAGATCGCCCGCTCCCTCCTCGCCCAGGGGAGCGAACGGGAACGTGAGGAGCGCAGGCAGCAGCTGCTGCGTGAGATCGCCGCCCTCGTCGGCCCGGCGGAGCGACTGCTCGCCCGAGGGCAGGCGCTCTCTCAGCCCGGCCAGGAGCTGATCGCGCGCGAGCATCGGACCCTCGAGCTCGTGCTCGCCCAGGCCAGGGAATCCGACTCGCTGTCGGTCATGCAGCTCGAGGCCCTCGCAGACCAGCTCAGGGTCGCGGAGGGGGACCTCAGCCTCGCGCTGGAGCGCGCGGCTCAGGCGCCTTCGGCCACACCGGTTCCAGGCCTACCCGACTCCACCGGCCCGCCGTCCGACCGGCCCGAGGTTCCTCCCGCCCTGCGGAGCGCGATCGGCGCCTACCTGCGAGCGGACTACCGGTCCACTCTCGAGACCCTACAGCGAGTCGAGTTCTCGCAGCCGAGGGCGGCCGCCGTCGCGCACCTGTTCCGGTCCGCAGCCCGCTACCTCCTCTACCTGGAGGGGGGCAGCCACAGCGACGAGCTCAAGGAGGGCGCGGCCGAGGACGTCAGGGCCACTCGCACCACGGACCCCGGCGTGGCACCCCTCCCGGAGGTCTTCTCCCCCGCCTTCATCCAGTTCTTCGACAGCGTGCGCTGACGCCCCGCCGAGCGATAGCCCGCAGGTCGCATGACGTCGACGCGGGGAGACGTTACCCGCGCGCCAGAATCACGCCGCGCTGCGAGGTGTCGATGAACGCGAGTACGTGGTCCACGTCCTCCTGCCCGCTCAGCTCGGCACGAATCCGCTCCAGCGCCTGGGCGGTGTTGAGCTTGGGGCTGTGGAGGATGCGCCAGAGCTTGCCGAGCGCGTCCTTGCGCTCCTGGGAGAAGCCCTTGCGCTCGAGGCCGATGGTGTTGGGGCCATAGCACGACGCCGGGCGCGCCCCCACCGTTCTCATGTACGGCAGGCAGTCCTTGAGCGCGATGGTGAAGCCCCCGAGAAAGGCGTACGACCCGACCCGGCAGAACTGGTGCACCGCGCTGAAGGCGCCGATCGTGGCGTGGTCCCCGACCTCGACGTGTCCGGCCAGCGTGGCGCAGTTGTCGAAGATCACGTGCGAGCCCACCTGGCAGTCGTGGGCGACATGGGCATAGGCGAGGAGCAGGTTGTGGCTGCCGATGCGGGTCACCCCGCCGCCACCGAGGGTCCCCCGATGGAGGGTGACGAACTCCCGGAACACGTTGTCCTCACCGATCTCGAGCCGGGTCGGTTCACCGCCGTGCTTGACGTCCTGGGGGGGCGCACCGACCGAGCAGTGGCTCTCGAAACGGGTGCGGGCGCCAACCACGACCCCGCCGGTCAGACGGCAGAACGGGCCGACCACGCAGCCGTCGCCGATCGTGACACCGGCCTCGACGACGGCGTAGGGCCCCACCTCGACCCCGTCGCCGAGGTGGGCGGTCACGTCGATCACGGCGGTGTCGTGGATGCGAGCGCTCACGACCTGTTGACCATCGCCGAGAGGAGCTCGGCCTCACACGCCAGGGCGTCACCCACGTGGGCCCGTCCGCGCAGCTTCGCGAAGCCCCGCCGCGCCGACAGCACCTCCACCTCGAACACGACCTGGTCCCCCGGGATCACCGGCCGGCGGAACCTGCAGGCGTCGATACCGCTGAAGTAGATGAGCTTGTCGCCCCGGTCCTGGATCCCGCTAAACAGCATGTAGCCGCCGGCCTGGGCCATCGCCTCCACCAACAGCACCCCCGGGAAGACCGGGTGGCCCGGAAAGTGCCCCTGAAAGAACGGCTCGTTGAAGGTCACGTTCTTGTACGCTCGGATTCTCGTCCCATCCATTTCAAGGACCCGGTCGATGAGCAAGAACGGGTACCGGTGTGGCATCACCGACAGGATGTCCTGGATGTCCATCAACCCTCCCCCTCTCCCCGGACGCCTTCACGGCCGCGTCGAATGGTCTCGACCTCGTTCTCGAGGCTCTTCAGCCGCTGTCGCAGCGACTCCAGTCGGCGCAGGTTGGCGCTGTCCCGCAGCCACTCCCGGTGCTCGCGAGCAGGGATCCCCCCGACCCGGGTCCCGGCGGCGAAGCTCTTGTAGACCGCCGCTTTCGCGTCGACCAGGACGCCGTCCCCCAGGGTCAGGTGACCGGCGGCCCCGGCCTGCCCCCCCATCATCACGAAGCGCCCCAATCGGGTCGACCCGGCGATGCCCACCTGGGCGACCAGGATCGAGCCTTCACCGACCTCCACGTTGTGGGCGATCTGGACCAGGTTGTCGACCTTGGCGCCGCGCCCGATCCGGGTCACCCCGAGGGTCGCCCGGTCGACACAGACGTTGGCGCCCAGCTCGACGTCGTCCTCGACCACCACGATGCCCACCTGCGGCACCTTGTGATGGACGCCGTCGACCGTTGCAAACCCGAACCCGTCCCCCCCGATCACGACGCCGGGCTGCAGAACGCAGCGACAACCGATTCGGCACGAGTCCTCGACCACCACCCGCGGGTGCAGTTCCGTGTCGGAACCCACCTCCACCCGAGCGCCGATCACGCAGCCGGCCCCGATCACCGTGCGCGGCCCGACCCGCGTCCCGACTCCGATGGACACGTGCGGTCCGATCGCCACCCCCTCGCCGAGCTCGACGTCGGCGGCGACCACCGCCGAAGGGTGGACCCCCGGCTCGGGCCGGGGTCTCGGGTGCAGGATCTCCAGTGCGCGGGCCATGGCGAGGTAGGGCTGGGGCGTCACCAGCAGGGTGCGCCCCGGCAACAGGTCGGGGTCCTCCACCAGGATCGCCCCGGCCCGGGACGAGATCGCCTGGGCCACGTAGCGGGGGTTGTGCAGGAACGAGAGGTGTTCGGGTTCGGCCTGGTCGAGCGGACGGACCCCCACCACCTCGCAGCTGCCCTCGCCCACCAGGGTGGCGCCGAGGCGCTGCGCGAGCTCCGCGAGGGTGGTCGACATTCCGGTTACGGGGCCGTGTTGAACCGGCGGATCACGTCGTCGGTGATGTCCACCGCGTCGTCTGCAAATACCAGCCCTGACTGGAACTTGTTGAAGATCAGGGTCAGCCCCTGCTCCCTGCCGACCTGGTCGATGATGGGCATGATCCGCGCCTCGAGCGCCTCCAGCTCGCGTCGCCTGGTCTCATCGAGCTCGCGGGACGCGTCATCCTGAAAGCGCTTCAGGGCGATCGTCTTGTCCTCGACCTGCTTCTCCAGCTCGCGGAGCTTGTCGTCGGCAAGGGTGAAGCGCTGCTTGTTGAACCGGTCGCGGAGCTGTTCCAGCTCCTGCTGCAGACCCTTGCCCTGCTCCAGCTTCTGGTCCTGGATCTGCCTCAGCTTCTGGAGGGATCCCTTGCCGGGGTCGGACTCGGTCACCACCCGCTGCACGTCGATGACCGCCACCTTGGTTTCGGCCGCGGCCGGGATGGCGGCGGCGACCACCAGCCCGACCAGAACTGCACGCCACATCTTCGTTCGCATGTACTCCTCCTGTTGACCCGACGACCTAGAACGTCGTCCCGATCGAGAACTGGAAGTCGCTCGAGTCCTCGTCCGGGAAGGGATCCAGGTTGTAGCCGTAGATGAATCGGATCGGGGCCTGGAAGATCGGCAGGAACAACCGCATCTCCAGACCCGCGGTCTTGCGGTAGAGCCCGAGGTCCCAGCCCTGGTCCTCGTGGTAGGTGTTGCCCAGGTCGGTGAAGAGCACCAGCTTGACCGGCCCGCCAACCCGGAACTGCAGCTCCACGTTGCCCTGCAGGTAGCGGTCACCCCCCATCCGCGAGCCGGCGGGGGTGTAGAAGTAGGCGCCCTCCTCGGTCCGCGGCAGCACCGAGTAGTACGGCAGGCCACGCAGGGAGCGGTCGCCGCCGAGTCGGTAGCGCTCGTACAGCGGGAGCTCCGAGCCGTCGTAGGGGAAGAACTGGCCCCCCTCGACGTTGAACGCGAAGACGAACTTCTTCCCCAACGGTCTGAAGAGCGTGAACGTGAGCTCCGGCCTGAAGTAGTCGAAGTCGCCCCCCAACGGGCCGCCGGCGAAGCGGGTCCTGAACGTCGTTCGCACGCCGACGCTGGGGTCGAAGGGGTCGTCGCGGCTGTCTTTGCCGAGCGCCGGCGTGAACGAGGTCGTCTGACCCTCGTAAATCTCGTAGGCGATGCGGCGGACCTGCTCGCCCTCGGGCGGCGGCGGGTCGAGGGGTCGCTGGTGACCTCCGAGGGGGTCGCCGGGGAATCCGGTTCGCGTGATGGCATACCGCGAGTAGACGTCCTCGTACGCCAGGATCGACGAGAACGACGTGAACAGGCCGAGGCCGAGACCGAAGCTCACGCTGGCGCCGGTGGTCTCCCGGTAGTAGTCGTAGATGTCGGTGTTGTTCCTGAAGATCGCCCCGCCGAGCAGGATGCGGCGGTCGAGGAAGTAAGGCTCGGTGAAGGACAGGCTGTAGTAGTCGGCCCTGCCCCCGGCCTGGACCGACACCCCGAGGGTCTCGCCCCGCCCCAGGAAGTTGCGGGTGTTGAACATGGCCTGGGCGAAGAATCCGTCCAGCTCGGAGTAGCCGGCGCCGAACTGGATGTCGTTGCGACCGACCTCCTTGCCCTTGACGGTGACGTCGACCCGCTTGTTCTCGTCGTCGAAGTCGAAGTCGAGCGGCTCCTCCTCGAGCTTCCAGTAACCCAGGGCGTTGACCTTGAACACCGAGGAACGGAAGACGCCCATGCTCATCCAGTCCCCCTCGGCAACGCGAAACTCACGTCGCAGCACCTTCTCGTTGGTCCGGGTGTTGCCGGAGAACTCGAGCCGACCGAGTCGGAAGCGGTCCCCCTCGAAGACGTCGATCGTGACGTCGACCACGTGGTCCGCACCCTCGCGGTCCATCACCACCTGGTTGGTGTACGCGTAGATGTAGCCCCGGTTGTGGTAGACGTCGCGAATCGACTCCATCCCCTTGTCGATGACCTTGAAGTTGTAGGTCTCGCCGGGTTCAATCTCGAACCCCCGCGCGAAGAGCTCGGCGGGGTAGACGGTCACCCCTTTGACGTCGAGGGAACCGAGGGTGTACGGCAGGCCCTCCTCCACCGGGATGGTGATGTGCATCCGGTGCTTCTGCTTCTTGAGGGTCTCGGCGTCGGGGCGCTTGGCCACCACCTCGATCTGCGGCTGCCCGACCTTGATGTCCTTGTACCCGTGATTCATGTAGTACTTGCGAAGGTTCTCCCGGTCCTCCGCCCAGCGTTCGTCCGAGAACAGGAGGCTGGTGCCGAAGATCCGCCACAGGCTCTTTTGCTTGGTCTTCTTCAGCGCCCCGCGGAGCTTCCTGTCCGAGAAGACCTCGTTGCCGGCGAAGTCGATGCTCTCGATCTTGACCTTGCCCCCCTCCTGGATGTCGAACACCACCCGCCGTTCCTTCTTGCTGACCTCCTCCACCCGGTACGCGATCAGCGCCGAACGATACCCCTCGGCGGAGTAGATCTCGTCGAGCGCGGTCTGGAGGCGGGTGAGCAGTGCGATCCGCAGGGGGACGTTGCGCGGCAGCTCGATGCCCTTCTCGTCGAGCTTGTCCTTGAGCGTGCTCGTGGAGAGCTTCTTGTTGCCCTCGAAGATCACCGAGCTGACGAACGGTCGCTCGACCACGAAGATCAGGAGCTTGACCTCCCCCTCGCCCGCAGGCTCCGCCTCGATGCGAAGGTCCTCGAACAGGGCCGAGTCCCAGAGCCGGTGGAAGCCCTTGGCGATGGCCTCCTGGTCGAGAGGGTCCCCAGGCTCCAGGCCGAGGTAGTAGGACACCGTGTCGAGGGTCAGGGTGACGCCCCCCTCGACGACGATGTCGGCGATGACGGGCTGGTCCTCTGCCGCCGCACACGCCGGCGCGAAGTGCGTCAGCACCGCCAGAACGCCAGCGAGCAGACCGAATCGGCGCACCATCACGGCCGCCCCGCGGCGTGGGCGACCTGACTCTGAAGCTCCACGACCGGCCTCCCCTCCACGACGTGTACCCACAGCGACTGGCAACCCGGCTCGCTCCGGTTGATCAGGTAGTCGGCAACGGCATCCTCCACCCACCGGTGGATGAGGCGACGCATCGGTCGGGCTCCAGCCTTGGGGTCCATGCCGCACTGCTCCACCAGCCAGGTCGAGACCTCGGGCGAGAATACGATCTGGACCTGCTGACGCCGCAGGTTGGCCGCCGTCTCCTCGAGCAGCAGGCTGGCCACCTCGACCATGTTCGCGACGTCGAGGCCGCCGAACACGATCACGTCGTCGACCCGGTTCAAAAACTCGGGGGGAAAGTGGCGCCGGACCTCGCGGTCCACGATCTCCCGGGCCTCGGCGACGTCGACGGCCTGCCCCGGGCTGCCAGCGAACCCCACCCGTCCCTCGGCGATGAGGCTCCGGCTGCCCAGGTTTGAGGTCATGATGATGATGGTGTTGGTGAAGTCGACCACGTTGCCGTAGTTGTCGGTCAACCTCCCGTCCTCGAGCACCTGTAGCAGGAGGTTGTAGATGTCCGGGTGGGCCTTCTCGACTTCGTCCAGGAGCACGACGGCGTAAGGGTTCCGGCGCACCTGCTCCGACAGCTGCCCCCCCTCCTCGAACCCGACGTACCCCGGCGGGGAGCCGATCAGACGCGACACGGTGTGCTTCTCCATGTACTCCGACATGTCGAAGCGGAGCAGCCGGTGGGCGTCCTGGAACAGGAACGCGGCGAGCTGACGGGCCACCTCCGTCTTGCCGACCCCGGAGGGGCCGAGGAAGATGAAGGAACCGATCGGTCGCTCCGGGTTGGTCACGCCGAGCCGGCTGCGTCGGATCGCCCGGGCTACGGCCCGGATCGCGTCGGACTGCCCCACAACGCGTTGGGAGAGGATCTCCTCCATGCGCCGAAGCCGGTCCGCCTCGTCCTCCTCGAGCGCGCTCACCGGGATCCCGGTCCACGAGGAGACCACGTCCTCGACGTCGCCCCGTTCGACCACCATCGCCCCGGGTGGGGTGGCCGCCAACCTGCGCTCCTGCGCGGCGAGCTCCTCGCGGAGCCGGAGCTCCTCCTCCCGGAGCTCCACCGCCCGCTCGAAGGCCTTGCGGGAGATCGCCTCCTTCATCTCCGAGACGACCCGCCGGATGTCCGCCTGGATCCGTCGCAAGACGGCGGTCGAGCTGACCCGCCGGAGCTTCACCCGGGCGCCGGCCTCGTCGATCACGTCGATGGCCTTG
>Ga0068714_10005849_pt1 | contig 12852 bp, 4 predicted proteins | sample MTBNYHSulfiMetaG_FD_62988 | JGI IMG/M metagenome (GOLD analysis project Ga0068714, IMG submission 62988) | Enrichment culture microbial communities from rom New York Harbor, USA that are MTBE-degrading - MTBE-NYH (New York Harbor Sulfidogenic)... | ecosystem: Environmental > Aquatic > Marine >... | reverse complement strand
TCCCTTTGCCTCTCGAGGACGGTGCGGCGGTGGACCTTGCTGGCGGCGTTTCTCGTTTCGCTGCCCGCCAGCGGGCTATCCAGCTCGAATCCCTCCGTCCTGAACAGCGCGGAGTATTTCCGTCTGGTGGAAAGCAGCGCTGCCCGGATCACGGTACGCTTCGAGATCGCCCCGGGGAAGGACATTCCGCAGGACGCCCGCGCGATCCTGGCTATCCCCGAGCCTGCCTACGAACTGCGCATTGTCGACTATGCGTATCTCGACCCAACCCGGGAGCGCATGCCCCGGGGCGAAGCCGGGGCCGCCGAGGAGGGCGCGCAGGAGAGCGCCCTGAAGAAACAATGCTTCAAGACCGAGACTCTCTGGTGGCACGACCTGGCGCTGGAAGTCATCACCCTCAGAACCCGCGTGTCAGGATTGGGCGACACCCCCGCTGCAAACCGCTCCTTGTGTATGCTGGAGTTCACGCTCGAGTTCGCCACACCGGAATCTCCAAAAACGAAGGACTACGCCATCGCCCGACCGGGAGGTCCCCGGGGAGGGTACGAGGAGATCTTCCGCCGGGTCGTCCTGAATCCCGACTCGGTGCCCGAGTTTCGCCGGCGGCCCGAGATCGCCCTGCCCGAGCACTCCTTTTGCCCGGAAGCCTTGGGAAGACCCTCGGCGAGCGGGCGAGCCATCCGGGTTCTGGTCGAAGGGGAAGGCTGGTATGAAATCCCTTATCCTCAGCTGAAAGCGGTCGACGCCGGCGTTTCGAACTGGCAGCCGCAGCGGGTCAACCTGTGGTCCGAGGGAGAGCCGGTTCCCCTGGAGATCGAGGGACTGAGCGACGAGGGCAAGTGGACTGACAAGACGCGGCTGCGCTTCTGGGGGCTTGCAAGCCTGTCGCCGGAGAGCCGGGCGCGAGTCTACTTTCTCGCCGAAGGGAACCAACCCAGGCACCGCCTGACTCCATTGCCTCCCGCAGACGAGGCTTCCCGAGCAGCGGGGCGCAGCGTCCCCTATGAGCTGACACAGGCCCCTGAGCGCTTTATCGAGGAAGATACTCACGCCTACGTTCAAGGCAAATGGCTCTGGCTCAAACTCACCCGGGACCGGCCGGAAGTTTGCGAACCGGTTCCTGATCTGGCGATTGATCCGCAATCGGCAACGGTCTCCCTCACCGCAGTCTTTCACACCGACACCCAGGATACGGCACAGATGGAGCTGTGGGTCGATGAGCAGCATCTCGCAGGCTCGTTCACCCTGCCCCGCCGAACAAGAACCGTGCAGTCCTTCGAACTACCAAGCCCCTGGCTGCTCGGCCAAGGGCACACCCTCACCTGGAAAACGGCTGAACCTCTCAACCATCCCGACGCGGGAGGCGTCCTGCTGGAGAAGCTGACTTGGCAATATGCAAGGCTCCTGCGGCCGGAGCCATCGGGTCAGTGGGTGTTTCAGCGCCCGGCCGGGGGCGCTCCCGCACAGCCGGGGGCGGCTGTGCCACAAGATTGGGAACAGGAGCGGGATCTGGTGTTGGATGCCACTGCTCCGATGCAGGCTTTCGGCAGAAATGCCTCCGGGACCCGGCTTTGGGATCTGCGAGCGCGGGTCGAATCCGTCCCTGCGGGATCTCCCGGCCAGGATACACGGGCAGGGATGCCCATGCCCCATGAGCAGCTGCTGCGCCTGGCCGGAGCGGGCCTGCCACCCGGGTGCACCCACCTTATCCTGGCGGAAGAAGGCCGGGGCTGGCCGGTTGCCGAATTGCAGCCTGTGTCGCCGGAGTTCCTCCACGAGGCGACCGAGGCGGTGGACGTCCTGTTCATCAGCCACCGGGATTTCATGGAGGCCATGACCCCTCTGGTGGAGCACCGGCGCCGCGAAGGCTGGAGAGTCCGCCTGGTGGACGTCCAGGCTGTTTACGACGAATTCTCCCACGGCGCTTACAGTGCGGAGGCTATCCGGGACTTCCTGACGTACACCCAAGCTCGGTGGCCTGACCCCATTCCGCAGTACGTGGTCCTGGTGGGTGATTCCACCTATGACCCGAAGAATAACCTTGAGTCCTCCGTTCCCAGTTATCTGCCCTATGCGAGCTATAATCGAAGGGTGCCTACCGCCGACCCGGCGGACGAATGGTTTGTCCGCATCCACGGCTCGGACGGCCTCTCCGACCTGATCCTTGGCCGCATCAGCGTCCGCTCGGTTACCGACGCGCATAGTGTCGTGCAGAAGATTCTTCGCTTCGAAGAGCGCCCGCTGCTGGGGCCTTGGCGCTGCCGGACCCTGCTGCTCTCGGACAATTACTTCGAGAACCGCTGCGAGAAACTGCTCAAAGAGACAGTCCCCCCGATCTTCAAACGCGAACATCTGCAAGTGCGCCAGTATCCGATGTTCACCCATCAGGCGTTCAAAAAACAGGGCAAGAACAAGAAAATGGCGCCGAGCGCCAACCGGGAGCTGATTGCGCTGATGAACGAAGGCGCCTCCCTCCTGGAATACTTCGGGCACGGCGGCGGTTGCGTGATCGCCGATGAAGGGTGGCTGATCGGTGCCGACCGGCACACCAGCGACGTCCTCAAGCTGGACAACCGGCGGCGGTTGCCCTTCGTCAGCATTTTGTCCTGTCTGACCGGGCTGATTAACTATCCGCTCAAGCCGTTCAACTACTCGCTGTCTGAGGAGCTGGTGCGCCGCCCCGAGCAGGGGGCCATCGCCGTCTACGGCCCCAGCGGTTTCGGCGGCGCCCACGACCACGAGGTGCTTACCCAGGCTCTGAACGTGAACCTCTATCGAGATCCCGTCCCCCGGCTGGGAGATGCCACCACCCTGACCGAAGGGCTGTACACCTTACTGAAAGACAGCTCGGTCATCAATCATCAGTTTAACTACTTCGGCGATCCGCTGACCCACAACAGCCTTCCCTCAACGGAAGCCCGCTTGGAGTGTCTTCCTTCCATCGTCAACGCCATGCAAGGAGGGCGTCTTCGGCTGGTCGGGCAGACGCCCGGACTCCTCGAAGGGCGGGGTCTGCTGCGAGTCGCTCTGCCGGGAAACGGCGGGGTGCTGCAATCCATTCCCGTTCGCCTGAGCGAGGGGCGCTTTGAGGCGAACCTGGATTGGCCGCCCGGCTCCCCGACGGGAGACATCCAGGTCCAGGGGTACTTTTGGAACACCGCCTTGGGCCGGGACGCGTTGACTTCGGCTTCGTTTCGCTCCCTGATTCCTGACGTCGACCTGAAGCCGGCCGGCCTGCACTGGGACCCGGCGGCGGGGATGATTGTGCTCTCGGCGACGCTGGAGAACAACACTGCGCTGCCCTGTGCGGACATTGGGCTGACGCTTGTCGCGCAAGGGCGGCAGGTCGAGCGCCGGACGTTGAATCTGGAGCCATTGGATAGAAGATGGGTCAGTTTTCGTCTTGAGCCGGAACCGCTGGAGGGCGAAGGCCGGGTCGAGCTGCGTGTGGACTATCGCTCCTGCGCCCCACTGGGTGCTGAGCCGCCCGAGGCGCGCCCGGTTTGCCGCTTCCTTCTTCTGTGGGACCCTCGGGTGGCGCAGCCGCCCTCGGCTGCGACCCCGGCGGTCGGTCTGTTGGCCCTCGATCTCACGGCGCTTCCCGAACGCATCTACCCCGGGGCCGATTCCTCCCGCTTGCCGCTGCGGGTCATGTGCGTGCCTTGGGAAGAGTTGTCCGAGCTGGAGGTCAAGCTGCGAGCGCCCATCCTTTCGAGCCAGAAGCTGGCGGTTCCCGAGGCGGTGCCGCCGGCCGGCCAGTGGTGGAGCTTCGATCTCCCGGCGGTTGTCCCTCGGGAGGCCACCCAACCTTTCACTCTGTCCCTGCAGCGCCGCTGGGCTGCCCATCCACCGAAAGAGAGCACCTGGACCTTGGAGCACCCCGCCCGGGGACAGCTGGACCTTGCGATCAATCATTTGGAAGTGACTGACGCGACCCCGGTCGAGGGGTACACTCTCTTTCTTCTGGCGGAGGTCCAGAACCTCGGCGATGCCCTGGAGCAGCCGGCCCAGTTGACCCTGTCCACGGACCAGAAGGGAACGTCCCGCAACGTCCTGTCCAATAGTTTCAATATTGAGGCCCCCAGCTTGCCCGGCCGGCTCCGGCCGGGGGAAATCGTCCGGCCCCTCTATCGCTGGGAAGCCTTTGACAATGCGGGCCACCACCAGCTCCTGGCCAAAGTCAGCGGTCCCGAGCCGAGCGCTGAGCGAAACCCGGCCGATAACCGATGCGAGGTGTCGCTCCAGGTCGTCCCCTATGGAGACTACGAGGAGCAGCTGAAGCAGTTGCGCACCTCGGCGGCCGGACTGATCCCGGAGAAGATCCAGCAGACCTATCGCCGAGCGATGGGGGAGCTGGAGTGGTACATCGGGTATGAGAATTTCGATGAGCACTTCGCCAAGCCGCACCGCGTGCGGCTCCTGGCTCTGCTTGCCCTCGGCGCGGAGGAATTCGACCTGGCCCGGCGGCTGGTGGACAAAGGCATGGCGCTCAAACCCGACGAACCGGACAATCACTACCTGCGGGCTACGATGTTTTTCCTGGAGCACCGACTGGAAGAAGGCAGCGCAGCCTTGCGGGCTGCCTTGCAAGGGGGATTCTTCGACGGGGACTCGGTGTTTGCCTATCAGGTGCGCAGCGATCCTCGGCTCGTGCGGGCAAAGCGCCAAGCCCACAGCCGCGACTGGCAGGGCAACGAAATGCTGCTGTACTCAATTCTGGAGCAACAGCCGGCCAATTTATGGGCTTTCGAAGTCTTGGGGGATCTTTACCGCTACCATGCTTTTCTGGAACGCGCGGCGGAAACCTATTGGCAGGTCCTTCGACTTTCGGGCGAGGACTATTCAGTGCTCCCCGCGTGGTGGTTCCGGTGGGCGGGGCTGACCTGCGCCGAACTGGGGCAATCGCAGAAGGCGCTTGACATTTTCACCTTGGGCGGAAAGTATCATCCCCAGGTCGATTTCACCCTGTGGGAAGCCCACCCCCGGGTGGACCTCGGCCAGGCGCAGGAGGTCCTTCGCCGGCTGCGCGCCCAGGTTCGCAAAAACCTGGAGGTGGAGGAGCGCGTTTTCGCCTGGTACGAAATCGGCCGCTGCTACGAAGCTGAGCAGCACTGGCAATCGGCCGAAGCAGCCTTTCGCGCCTCGCTGAAAGTCGACCCTTTGTATCGACCCAGCCGGCGCAAGCTGCTCAAACTGAGGACGCAAGAACAATGAACACGGACCCATCGAACTCCATGCCGCACACGCACCCCGGCCAAGCGCCCCAGTCGGCCTCGGACTCTCCGAGTCGGGAGAGTGCCGGCGGCTTGGACCGGCCGGCAAAGCCGGAGGAAGGCCCGGCGCTCCGGGGCTGGAAGCGCGATCTGGCTCGCATTCTCCTGGTGTGGGGCGCGCTGCTGGCGGTGACTGTGCCTTTTTTCTGGATCGCCCGTAAGCGGGGAGCCGAGCTGGTGGAGATGATCAAGGCCCGGGATCCGGCCTTCACCCGGGTGCGATCCGAGGCGTATTACGCCCGCGGCCGCTTGCGCTACCTGGAGGGCAAGTACGACGAAGCCGCCTTCTACCTCGACAAGGCTTACAAAACAAATCCCTCGCTGGCCGATGCCCGTTACTACCTCGGACTCATCCACAAAGAGAAGCAGGAATGGTCCCAGGCGCTGGCCGAGTTTCAGGCAACGTTGTTGGAAGACTCGAAACATTTCGCCGCCCGGTTCGAGCTGGCTGAGATCCTGGCCAATCGGGGCAAGGCCTATCAGGCGACGCAGGCGCTGCTGACCCTTGAGGATATTTTGCCGAAGCAATCTCCCTTGAGGGAAGAGCTGAAGCTGCGCACCCGCCTGGTACCCTTGGCCGAGGAGATGTTGCTGGACAACCCCCGCCATCCGCAAGCTCTGCTGGTAACCGCCGAGGAGGCGGTGCGCAAGCAGAATCTCGACGAGGCCGAGCGAATCTACGAGAAGGTCCTCGATCTGTATCCCAAGAACCTGGCCGCGTTTCAGGGTCTGGTGGAGGTCGCTGAGAAGCGGGAGGATCCCTTGCAGGCCATCGGCCGCTTGACCGACTTGCTTCGTTCTTACCCGAATCTGATTGGCGGTTACGATCGTTTGCAGAGCGAGATCGAGAAGGCCGGCCTGCCCGGACAAAGAGCCGCCACGGGGTTGTTCCGGCAGCTCGACCGGCTTCAGCCGGAACACCGAGTCCGGGACGTCCTGCGCCCCGGAATGCGGCTGGCAGGATTCGACCTGGCCCCTTTGCCGACCATTTATCTCAACCATTATGCCATTCAGCTGCACTGGATCCAGGAACAGGGGCTGGTTTGGGAAGCGGAGCGAGTGCGGCCCATTTATCGCTTGCAGGACAATCTCTACGCTCGCCAGGAGAGGCTGTTCGAAGTCTATGAGAACAACGTGGTGCCGAATCCGGGATTCGAATGCGCCGAGCCGGGACCGGCGTTCCCCGCGGAATGGCCGGGGGAGTACTACTTCCAGCGCGACGTATCCCAAGGCTGGCTGCAAGTGATCCAGGAGGACGTGGCCGAGCAGAAAACAAACCGCTATGTTCGTCTCGACGCAACGGCGCTGCCCGAGCCGGCGCCCATCGGGTTGCTCTCGCGGCGCTTCAGCATTCGGCCCCGCCAGACCTACTTGCTCGGCTTGCGGGTTCGCAACCGAGGCGGCTCGCCTCACGTCATCCTGCGCTGGCAGGAGAGCGAGGAAGTCAACGTCCAGGTGTCCCGTTCCACCCTCCGGTGCCAGACAAACGACTGGGAACTCCAGCACCTGATTGTCACCAGCGCTCCCCTGGCCACGCTCGTCAATCTGGTTCTCAGCAACCCCCAGGGAGAAGGAATCGTCGATTTCGATGATGTATTTCTGATCGCGCTGGAAGGCTTGGACTGACGAGGGGCAGCCGGACGATGAGGTGGAGGCCACCGGGGAAGGTGGACTCCACCCAGCCTTCTCGCAAGCGCCGATGATGAGCGTGAACACGAAAGCGACCCCTTCTGCGATGAGAACACTCTCTTCGATGAGCGGGCTACCCGCCACACACTCCGGAGAAGACCTGCGCGAGCGGCGAATTCCCCGGCACCTCGGCGCGCTGCGGCGCCAGCCTCTTTTCTCACTTCTCCTGATGGCTCTAGCCTTGGCGCTCTTCGCCCTTGCCGCGGTCGCCATAGGCTCAGCGGGGAAGCCGCCGTGGGTGATAGTGCTGGTGCCGGCCGCCCTGGGGACGTTGTTGGTCTTCTCTGTCTGGCCCACGGTGGCCCTTGTCGTCTGGGCGCTGGGCTGCGGCCTTGCTCCCTGGCCGATAGTGGGCCAGGAGGTTTTTCTGTACGACCTGTTCGCGGTGGTCCTGCTTGGTCTCTGGCTGATGCACGTCGCCGCCCGGGGCCGTTTGCGGATTTCCGGGCCGGATTGGGCGGTGCTGGGCGTCGCTCTCGCAGCCGCACTGTCCATCCTGATGAACCTGGAGCGGATGGGGCAGGTGAGCGATCGCTTTATGCGTTTTCGGCATTTCCCTCTTGATTTCCCGGGTAAACCGAACCTCTCGGCCGCGCTGCTCTGGCTCAGCTACTTGCTTGCTTATCTGTTTGCCAGTCACCTGGCCGATACTCCCCGGAAGATCCGATGGGTGCTTCGGGCCATGCTGGCGATGGCGCTTGGCAACTCGGTCTATGCCCTCTGGCGCTGGGGAAACAATCCCTTGGGCTTTTCGCGGCAGAACCGGACGGTGGGCTTGTTGCTCGACCCGCAGGACCAGGGCTACCTATGCGCGCTGCTGCTGAGCGGCATTCTCGTCGTCCTCGCCCTGAGGCTGGTGCGAGGCCGGCGGGGGTGGGCCTTAGCCGGGGCGGGAGTCGTCTTGCTGCTGAATCTGATATTCAACTTCACCCGCTCGGTCTATGTCGAGTTCGCCTTCGGCGTTGGCCTGCTGCTGCTGTTCACCCGCTCGCGGCGATTGATTGGGATTGTGCTCATCTGCGCCCTTCTGCTGGTTCTGCTGCTTCATGCCGTCGAGGTGGACAAGCGGGCCTGGGTGCTCCTGACTCAAATCACTTCACGGAAGGGCATGGGGCTGACGCTGCGCCTGGTCACCTGGAAGGATGCCCTGCGTATCTCCCGGGAAGAGGGAGGATTCTGGGGAATCGGGTTGGGCAATTACGCGACCTACTCGCAAGCCGTCATCGTCACCCAGTCCACCCGGATGCGAAGGCTGGCCTCCGCCCATGGGATGTACCTTCAAATCCTGGCCGAGCAGGGCGTGCCGGGCCTGCTGGCTTGGGCGGCGTTTTTCGGCTTCATGTTGCGCTATTTCTACCGATGGGTGCGCCGAAGCATCAGCCTGGAGGGCCGGGCACTGAACCTGTGGCTTTTCATTGTTCTGGCAATGTATCTCCTGGACGGCATCTTCTACATGGGGCTGCTGCCGCCCGGCCATTCCCATGAGGCCTTGCAGGTCGGCTACTATGTGTGGATGGCGCTCGGCCTCGGAGTCGCCTACAACCGCTACCAGCAGCGCCAAGCGGCCGGCCCGCCCGTGGAAGCGACGCTATGAGTTTCGCCTCCCGTGTGGCCAGGAACACTTCCATTCTGCTCGGCACTCACTTCCTGACTTATCCCATTTCGCTGGTCGTCTTTGCCCTGCTCGGGCGCCATCTCCAGGAAGACGGCTTGGGGCGCTTTAACTATGTCAGCTCGGTCTTGAGCCTTTTTTTTCTATGCACCTCCTTCGGCTTGGACATCCTGCTCGTGCGGGAGGTGGCCCGTCGCCGGGAGCAGACCCGGCAGTACATCAACGCGGTGTTGTCGCTGAAGCTGGTGCTTTCCTCCGGGGTGGCCCTGGTCTATTTCCTGTATGTGTTTTTCTCCTCCGAGCCTACCGAACTCAAGCACGCCTTTTACCTGGCGGGCTTGGCGCTCTGGTTCACCGCCTGGTCGAACAGCTTCCAGGCGATTTTCAACGCGCATGAGAAGATGATCTACCGGGGCATCACCCTGCTGGCACTGAACCTTGTCCAATTGTTCGGCGTCATCGTCGTCATCCTGCTGGATCGCCGGCTGGTCTCCTCGGTCCTGGTCTACCACGTCCTCGGGTCGGCCTCCGGGATGCTGACAGCCGGCTACTGGATCCATACCCGCTTCACGCCTTTTCGCCCCCGGCTCGCCGTCGGTTTGTGGAAGGATCTCCTGCGCCAGTCGATCTCGTTTCTGCCGGTGGAAGTCGCCGGGCGCATCTATCTGCTGGCGGACATCGTGCTCGTGCGCCTGATTCTCTCCTCGGACAGCATGACGGGATGGTTCAGCGCGTCGAAGAAGTTGCTCGAAGCGGTGCATCTGATCACCAGCGCCCTGACTCAGGCGCTCTATCCCGCCCTGGCGCACCGCTTCGCCAGTGCGGAGTCCGATCCCCGCGCGACCTTTCGGCAAATGTTCAAGCTGATCCTTCTGCTGGCTTTGCCGACCGGGATTTTCATCGCGTTTTGCGCCCGGGGCATTATCGATCTCGTCTACGGCTTGGAACGGTATGAGGAGTCAGTTCACTTGCTGAGAGGCTTCGGCCTGGTCGCTATCGTGATGATCTGCGATGCGTTTGTGACCTACTTCGCCTTTGTGCTGCGCCTGGAGCGGGCCGTTCGCCGGGTCGCGCTCACGCGAATTCCATTGAATGTCGCCGCCAGCGCGCTGTTGATTTATTTCTGGGGGGCCATGGGCGGGGTGGTCGCCTGCGGCCTGTCCAGCGTCTACAACCTGACCGCCTGCGCATTCCTGGTGCGGCGGCAGCTGGGAGCATTGGGACTGCTTCGGGTGATGGGCAAGCCGCTCCTCGTCAACGCCTGCTTCGCCTTGCTCCTGTGGCCGATGAGGAGCTGGAATATCCTGGCGGCCGTCGCCGTCGCAGGCGCCGGCTACGCCCTTCTCCTCTGGGTGTTTCGGGAGCTGGGGAGGCAGCAACTTGAGCAGATGGGGCTGCTCCGCTCTCAGGAGAGAGAATCCTCTGCGGCGGAATCCCCGGAGGATGAAGAAAAGAAGGCTGAGTAAAGCCGCTCCGCCATCACCCGCGGCGTGTATTTCTCCAAAACCTGCGCGCGGGCGGCTGCTCCCAACCGCGTCCGTGCCTGGGGGTCGCGCAGCAAACCTCGCAGCGCTTCCGCCAGTTGCTCGGGATCGCGAGGGTCGACCAGCACGCCTGTGAGCCCGTCTTCGACAACTTCCTCGGGACCCGCGAAGCGCGCCGCCACCGAGGGCACGCCCCAGTAAGCCGCCTCGAGATAGACGATGCCAAAGCCTTCATAGTCAGCCGGATCGTCCGGGTTGTAACTCACCATGACGAAGAGGTCGGCTGCCTGGTAATACTTCATCAGGGTTTGCCGATCCACGAAACCCGCCGCGCGAACATGCTTTTCCAGACCCAGGCGGCGAATCTCCTCTTCGATGGCCTCCCTGGCAGGCCCTTCGCCGGTGTAAACATACATTAAGTCGGGGAATTCCTGCACGAGTTGCCCCATCGCCTCCACAACGAAGCGGTGCCCCTTTCGCCAGCCGAGCGTCGAGGCGGTCAGCAGCACTTGTTTGCCCTGCAAGGCGAGCGTTGCCTTGGCGTCCGTTCCCTCGGGCAGCCGATAGGTTTCAAGCAACCGAGGCTCGATCGTGCAAGGGACAACCGTGATCCGTTCGAGCGGCGAAGGGCTTGCTCCCCTTGCGCCCCCAAGGGCCTGCCATTTTTCACGCAACTGTTCGGCGGTGAACCGCGTAATCGGCAGAAGGCGAGCGGCGCGCCGGAAACACCGCTTCATCAACCAGCGCTCCCAGCGCGAGGGATACCCCCAGAGGTCGGCGCCGTAGATAAACACGCCATAGCGATACGAAGTCAGAAACGAAGCCGCCCAAGCGATGATCCCCATCGGAATCCAGTATCCGCACAGGACCACCGGAATGCGCATTTTCCGTTGGAAGCCGTAGAAGAAAGCCAGCTGCCCGATGAGATTCAACAAGCGATTGCGGCGAACGGGCATGGGCACCACCTGAAGGCGGGCCGCTTCCTGTTTCACTTCTCCGCCCTGCCGGGGAGTGAGCACGAAAACTTCAGCGCCTCGTTCCGCCAGCGAACGGGCCACCGACTCGCCATAGGCCGCCACCCCGCCGATCTCTGGAGGGTAGGTCCGGGCTAAAAGAATCACTCGGGGAACCAAACTCGACTCCGGGGAATTGGGATGAGAAACCGACTTCATCGCTATCGCTTCAGACCTGCCCCAAAATGGAAGGCGAAATGCAATATCCCAGAACCGTTCTGCGGCGTCAAGGGCGCTGCCAAGTCCTCTCCGGCGCGCTTGACGGCAATGGCCGAAGCAAGGTAGAATACAATGCCTTCGCAGCGCAGTTGCGTTACGCTGCAAGTCCGGGCACGGTCGAAAGATAGAGGAGCTGGAGCCATGTGGAAATCCGCACTCGCGCGGACGGTCCCCCTACTGGGAGCGGTTTTGATACTCGCCTGCTCCGGAACCGAGCCGGACAGCCCTCCCGCCGCGGGCGCGGCTTCCTCCAAGCCTTCCCCGCTCGTCTCAGGGGAACCCTCCGGTGCTGCGCTGAACGTCCTGCTGATCAGCGTGGATACCCTGCGGGCCGATCACATGAGCCTCTACGGCTACGAACGGCAAACAACTCCGAATCTCGACGCCTTCTTCTCTCGGGGCGTGGTGTTCGACCGCGCCTACTCGACCGCCTCCAATACGACTCCGAGCGTGTTCAGCTTTTTGACCGGCCAGCTGCCTCAACGCCACCGAGTCCGAACCGCCTATCAGAAGATTCCCCCGGATCTGCTTACACTGGCCCGGCTCCTGGGACAAGAGGGCTACCAGACGGCCGGAATCGTTTCCAATCTGGTCCTGACCGCCGAGGCGACCGGTCTCGAAGCCCATTTCGACTACTACGACGACTTCGTGAATCAGAAGGAACTCTACCGAAACATCTACGAGCGAGACGCCCGGGCGAACACCGACGCCGCTCTGAAGTGGTTCACCGAGGTGCGCAACCCCGAGCGGTCCCACTTCCTCTGGGTGCATTACATGGATCCCCACGGCCCTTACAATCCCCCCGACTTCAAGCCGGTCGAATTCACCCACGAGGAACCCCTGCCGGTGGACCTGGAGAAGATTCCCGCCTATCAGCGCCACCCCGGCATCACCAACGGGCGGGAATACATTGACCGCTATGACGAAGAAATCGCTTACGCCGACGCCGAGATCGCCCGCATCCTGCAGGCTTACGAGGAAAGCGGGCTTCTTGACAGTACCTTGGTGGTGTTCACCGCAGACCACGGCGAAACCCTGCTGGAACGCTACCGGTATTTCCTTCACGATTTCCAGGTGTATGAGGAGCTGATTCACGTTCCTCTGGCCGTGCGCGCGCCCGGCCTGGCCCAGGGGGTGCGGGTGGAGACTCCCGTCTCCATTGTGGACATTGTCCCCACGATCCTGGAGCGCCTCGGCCAGCCGCAGCCCGAGGGACTGGACGGGCATTCGCTGTTGGAGCCGGTCGAGAGCCGCCACCTGTTTGCCGAATCCACCTTTCCCGACCAGGAGAAGAGTCAATGGCGCTGCGTGATTCGCGGCCCTCACAAGTGGATGATCTGTGTTGTGTCCGATCCTGACAAGACCGTGAAACACCGCCGTTTCTATCAACTCGACAGCGACCCGGGAGAAGAAAACCCCAAAGCCTTCACGGTCACGGAAGCCGCCAGGGAGCTGGAAGCCCTGATCGCCGCCGATGAGGACATCGGTTCACTGACACCCATTATCCGGGAGGGAACGAAAATCGAAGGCCCCAAAGCGGGGCCGGCCGAGGCCGCCGGGGT
>Ga0068714_10005848_pt1 | contig 12855 bp, 8 predicted proteins | sample MTBNYHSulfiMetaG_FD_62988 | JGI IMG/M metagenome (GOLD analysis project Ga0068714, IMG submission 62988) | Enrichment culture microbial communities from rom New York Harbor, USA that are MTBE-degrading - MTBE-NYH (New York Harbor Sulfidogenic)... | ecosystem: Environmental > Aquatic > Marine >... | reverse complement strand
ACCTTCGCTGCAACGAACAGCATCGCCGATGCGTTGGGGCAGGCAGCGACACACGCTCCACAACCGATGCACGCGGCGGCGTCCATTGCCTTCTCGGCGATATCCTGGGGGACGGCGATTGCATTGGCATCCTGCGCACCGCCCGTGTTCATCGACACATAACCACCGGCCTGGATGATCCTGTCAAGCGCGCTCCGGTCAACGATCAGATCCTTCACGACTTTGAATGCCCTTGCACGCCATGGTTCCACGGCAATGGTATCTCCATCCGAAAATTTTCTCATGTGGAGCTGGCATAACGTCATGGCCTTTTCAGGCCCATGGGCGATTCCGTTGATCACCGCGCCGCACATCCCACAAATTCCTTCCCGGCAGTCACTGTCAAATTCGATCGACTCCTTCCCCTGAACGGCAAGCCTCTCGTTGACAACATCGAGCATTTCCAGGAAGGACATATCCGTAGAAATTTCATCGGCCTGAATCGTTTCGAAATACCCTTTGTCTTTCGGCCCCTTCTGGCGCCACACCTTTAGTGTGACGTTGATTGTTTTTGCCTCGCGTGTCACTTGTAGCTCCTTTGCGTAGGTTCCACGTTTTCAAACACCAGATGCTCCTTGTGCAACACAGGCTCTCCACCCAAGCCGGTATACTCCCAGGCGGCCACATAACTGGAATTTTCATCGTCCCGTTTGGCCTCGCCTTCTTCAGTCTGGTAAGCTTCATTGAAATGACAGCCACAGGACTCCCTTCTCGCCAGACCGTCAATCGCAAGCAACTCTCCGAATTCAAGAAAATCCGCGACACGGAACGCTTTCTGCAGATTTGAATTGAAGTCCCTGTCGGTTCCGGTAACCAAAAGATTCTGATAAAACTCTTCGCGTAAGGCCGTAACCAGTTCCCTCGCCTTTTTAAGACCTTCATCGTTCCGGCTCATCCCGCAATATTCCCACATGATCTTCCCGAGTTCCCTGTGGAAACTGTCCGGCGTCCTGCTTCCCTTTATGGACAAAAGGTTCTTGATAGTTCTACCAGCGGATTCCTCCGCCTCTTTGAACGCATCGTGATCGTCGTTCAAGTCCTGCGGACTCCCGGAAACCAGGTATCCGCCGATCGTATAGGGAATCACGAAATAACCATCCGCAAGGCCCTGCATCAAAGCACTTGCACCAAGCCGATTGGCCCCGTGGTCTGAAAAATTGACCTCCCCGAGAGCAAACAGGCCGGGCACCGTCGTCATCAAATTATAGTCCACCCAGAGCCCACCCTTGGTATAATGCGAAGCCGGGTAAATCATCATGGGTACCTGGTAAGGATCGTCATCAATGATATTCTTGTACATATCGAAAAGGTTTCCATACTTCTTTTGGATCGTCTCGATTCCATCCCTTGCTATGGCCTCACTGAAATCGAGATAAACCGCGTAGCCGGTGGGGCCTACGCCATAGCCCTGATCGCACATCGTCTTGGCATTGCGTGACGCAACATCTCTTGGCACCAGGTTTCCGAAGCTCGGGTACTTCCTTTCCAGAAAGTAATCCCGCTCTTCCTCCGGAATTTCATTCGGGGGACGTTTCTCGTCCTTGTTTTTGGGAACCCATACTCTTCCATCATTTCTCAAGCTTTCGCTCATCAATGTCAGCTTCGACTGATATTCGCCCGAATGCGGTATGCACGTGGGGTGAATTTGAGTGAAACAGGGGTTGGCTAAAAAAGCCCCTTTCCTGTATGCCTGCATTGCCACGCTGACGTTGGAAGACATGGCATTGGTGGAAAGATAAAAAACATTCCCGTAGCCGCCTGAAGCGAGTACCACCGCGTGAGCAGCATGCCGCTCGTAGGTACCGTCGATCAAATTTCTGACGACAATACCTGCAGCTCTGCCGTTTACCAGAACCAGCTCCACCATTTCCCTCCGCGGAAAAAGCGTGATCTTGCCGGCGGCGACCTGGCGGCTCATGGCCCCATAGGCACCAAGCAACAACTGCTGTCCTGTCTGGCCACGTGCATAAAACGTCCGTGATACCTGCGCCCCTCCGAAGGATCGATTCGCCAGCAACCCCCCGTATTCCCTTGCGAAAGGCACACCCTGCGCAACGCATTGATCGATGATGTTGTTGCTGACCTGCGCCAGTCGGTAAACATTCGCTTCACGGGCACGGAAATCCCCTCCCTTGATGGTATCGTAGAACAGGCGCTGTATGCTGTCTCCGTCGTTAGGATAGTTTTTCGCCGCGTTTATCCCTCCCTGGGCAGCGATACTGTGCGCACGCCTGGGGCTGTCCTGGATGCAGAACGTTTTCACATTGTAGCCCAGTTCTGCAAGGCTTGCTGACGCAGAACCCCCGGCGAGACCCGTACCAACGACGATAATGGTAAATTTCCGTTTGTTGGCGGGGTTGACCAGTTTGGTTTCAAACCGGTGCCGATCCCATTTTTGTTCCAGCGCGCCACCAGGGATTTTCGCATCAAGATCCATAAACTCTCCTCCCTAACCTTGGTTCCATCCGTAAATACCGGTTGGACACTAAGCTAACAGATATAAAGCTATCGGAATCAGGCCGAATCCCACGCCGAACGCTACACTGACCACGATGCCCAGCACCTGAATAGGGACGGTGTATTTGACGTGGTTGACTCCCAGGGTTTGAAAAAGGCTCCAGAAACCATGGCTCACATGAACCGCCACCACGGCCATGACCAAAACATAAAAAGCCGAATGGACAGGGTTGGAAAACGCCGACGCAACAATATCGTAAAGCGTTGTACCTGTTCTGTCCGCCATGGTAAAATCCGCAAGGTGAAAAATGACAAACCCCAGAATGACCAAACCCGTATAAGGCATCGTAGCAGATCCGATCGTCCTGCCTCCGGCGGCCTTGTGCGTATGATACCGGACCGGACGCGCCCGGAGGTTCAGGTAGAATAGGACCAGCCCTGTTCCGATATGCACAACCGCCAAAACCACCAGTCCGATTTCGGCGAGAGTCACGAGAGGTCCCAGGGACTCAAGGCTCGCTACGTAGGTGTTGAAGGGACCAGGGCCGCCGTACAGCGTCAGATTCCCAAGTAGATGGACCAGGAGAAAACAGATAAAACAAAACCCTGTCAAGGCCATGAACAATTTCTTGCCCACAGAAGAGGTGATCAAGTCCACGAATCTTCCAAGACGACCTTCGGTCAGTGCCAGGCGGAGACGACTGACGGCATCTCCGGGACTGGGAACAAGGTTCAAAGATTTTAGCAAAGCCATTTTCAGACCTCCGGGATTTATTGAAAGGCACAAACTGAAATCCTTCACGACCGGTGATGCAGCCCTCCGGTCTTAACAGCAGCACCCTGCTTCTTTAAATGAACCTGGATGGCCATCAACGCAGCCGGCGTCACACCTGAAATCCTCGACGCCTGGCCCAGCGAGGCCGGCCTGACCGCACGAAGCTTTTCCCTGGCCTCGGTTGTCAATCCGTGAATCGCGTCGTAGTCTATGGCGCCACCCAATTTCATCTGTTCCATCCTGTTCAGCTTCTCGACCTGCCTTTCCTGTCTTTCAATGTAGCCTGCATATTTCATTCTGGTTTCGACCTCTGTCGAAACCTGAGGATCGACCTCCGCCAGTTCCGGAACCAATTCGGCAAGGCCATGGAAATCAATCTCGTGTCTCTTCAGAAGCTGTTCCAGGGTTGTAGGCTTGCGGATCGGTGCCGATCCCCAGGCTTCCAGCATATCCTGCACATGTGCCTCAGGTCGGAGGCGCTCTGTCGAGAGTCTTTCAATCAAGGCATGAATGTCCCTGCATTTCGCTTGAAAGCGATTGTAGGCCTCATCCGGAAGCAGTCCCAACCGATGCCCGGTTTCCATCAACCTCAGATCCGCATTGTCCTCTCTCAAGAGCAATCTGTGCTCCGCCCTTGAGGTGAACATTCGGTAAGGTTCGTTGACCCCCTTTGTTACCAGGTCATCGATAAGCACCCCAATATAGGCGTCTGATCTTTCGAGCACCAGAGGTTCTTCACATCGAACCTTCAATACGGCATTGATCGCTGCCATCAGCCCCTGCGCGGCCGCCTCCTCATAGCCCGAGGTGCCGTTGATCTGGCCGGCCAGGTAGAGGTTTTCCAGCTTTTTTGCCTCCAGGGTCGGTTTCAGTTCCACGGGATCAATATAGTCGTATTCGATGGCGTAGCCCGGGCGCAGAATCTCAGCATGCTCAAGCCCGGGAACCGACTTCACCATTCTCTCCTGAATGTCCACGGGCAGACTGGTGGGAAGTCCGTTTGGATAGACTTCTACGGTATCGAGGCCTTCCGGCTCCAAAAATATCTGGTGGTGTTCCTTTTCAGGAAACCTGACGACCTTGTCCTCCACCGAAGGACAGTATCGCGCTCCAACCCCCTCGATCACCCCCGTAAAAAGCGGCGACCGATCAAGGCCGCTCCGTATGACATCGTGCGTGACTGTGGTGGTATGGGTTATGTGGCAGGAAACCTGCGGGAGACGGATTTTCACGGTCCTGAATGAAAAAGGGATAGGGACCGCATCCCCCGGCTGTTTTTCCAGCCCCTCATAATTTATCGTTAGGCCGTTCAACCTCGGGGTTGTCCCGGTCTTGAAACGGCCGAGTTTAAACCCAAGCGCACCCAGATGAGAGGATAAGCCTATAGATGGGGGGTCCCCCATACGTCCGGCCGGAAACGTTTCAAGACCGATATGGATACGTCCCCCCAAGAATGTACCGTTCGTCAGCACCACGGTACGACCCAGAAAGCGTTCTTTCAACCCGGTCTCAATGCCATAGATGCGTCCATTCTTCACCAGAAGGCGTTCCACCATCGCCTGCCGGAGGGTCAGCAAAGGCTGATGCTCTAAAACGGACTTCATTCTCTTGCGGTAGAGGTCCCTGTCGTTCTGGGACCTCGAAGCTTGAACAGCCGGGCCTTTGCGAGTATTCAAGCGCCGGAACTGAATCCCCGTTTCATCGGCGTTCACTCCCATCTCCCCGCCGAGAGCATCAATTTCCCTGACCAAGTGGCCTTTCCCCAGGCCTCCGATCGCGGGGTTGCAACTCATCGCCGCAACGTGGTCCAGGTTCACGGTCACCAACAATGCCGGGTGCCCCATCCTTGCAGCGGCCAGAGCCGCCTCGCACCCTGCATGTCCTGCGCCGACCACGATGACGTCGTAGATTTTTTCCCGAGTTTCTCTCACATCGACCCTGTACAGTTTGATCCAGGCCTTGACTTAAAAGCAAAACATCCCATAAATTTCAAAAACTTTCCAGCCCTTGGGAGCTGGAGCAATCATCAAAGATCAAACGGGTTGTTCACCGCAATCGTGGCTTCTCTGCCGGCTCCAACCGATACGGTGGACAAGGGGACTCCTGCCAGTTCACGGATAGCATCCAGGTATCGGCGGGCATTGGGAGGTAGATCATCCATGGAACGAGCCCCGGAAATATCCTCGTTCCAACCCGGCAGTTTCCGATATACCGGCTTGCAGGATTGGAGCCGTTCAATACTCGCAGGCCGACTTGGGATACGTTTTCCTTCGGACTCATACTCCGTGCATATATTCAGACACTCAAGCCCGGTCAACACGTCCATCTTGGTGACCGCAAGGCTCGTAAGGCCGTTCAGCCGAACCGAATCCTTCAACAAAACCATGTCGAGCCACCCGCACCTTCGCCTTCTCCCGGTGGTGGAACCAAATTCTTTACCGCGGGTCTGGATGTAATCGGCGGTCTCATCATGCAGTTCAGTGACGAAAGGACCGGAACCGACCCGGGTGGTGTAAGCCTTTACGATGCCCACAACGTGATCTATCCGGGTGGGGCCTATGCCGGCTCCGGCGCATGCGCCTCCGGCGATGGGATTGGAGGAAGTCACATAAGGGTAGGTGCCGTGATCCACGTCCAGGTGAGTCCCCTGTGCACCCTCAAACAAAATATTTTTACCTTCCGAAACAGCACCATCAATCTCTCTGGATACATCGGTTACAAACGGCCTAAGCCTTTCAGCCATTTCGCGGTACGACTCTACAATCCGACCGGCTTCAAGGGGTTCCGCCCCCAGCCACCGTGTCAATAGAAAATTTTTTTCTTTAACGGCATTCCGGACCTTGGTCTCAAAATCGTTGTCCGTCAAATCAATCAACCGTATACCGGTACGAGCCGCCTTGTCTTCATAGCACGGTCCTATACCCCGGCCGGTGGTCCCGATTTTCCCCCCACCTTTGGCCGTTTCCCTGGCCAGGTCCACCGCCTTGTGATACGGCATGATCAAGTGCGCTTTTTCGCTGATTCCGAGCCTTTCAGACGTGATATCCAGGTTGATTTTTTCCAGCCTGGCCATCTCCTCCAGCAGAACCGAAGGATCTATCACCACCCCGTTTCCTATCAGGCATTTTTTGCCTTCGTATAAAATACCGGAAGGAATCAAGTGAAAAATATGCTGTACACCTCCGACAACCAGTGTATGACCAGCGTTGTTTCCGCCCTGGTATCTCACCACCAAATCGGCGGATGCGGTCAGATGGTCCACAATCTTGCCTTTACCTTCGTCTCCCCACTGGGTCCCCACAACCACTACATTAGCCATCTCATTCTCCGGCGATCAATCCAAACATTTATGAAAAAACCATGGGGAGTCGTCACCCCCGGATGATAATTAAAAAACAAAATATCATTAAATTTATGACATTAAACAAAAAATCACAACGAATTCAAATATTCTTCCCATTCCAGCGGCAGAAGATATTTTTTCCGGTTGTTGCACTCTTTACAGCAAGCAACGACATTTCCCTTCGTGGACCTCCCCCCCCGACTCAAGGGGACGATATGATCCATCGTCAGCTTTTCCCGACCAACCTCCCTGCCGCAGTAATAGCACACCCCCGGCTCTATACGTCGATACCACCAATGTGTTCGTCGCAGCGACCGCGCTTTGTTTTTTTCTCTTTGTATATACGCTTCGTCCACCGTCACCGCCTGAGCCGTTTTTCCAGGTCCTTGATTTTCTTCCTCACAGACTCCATATCAGGGTGATTTAATTCAAGGGCTTTTCGATATTGGAAAAGTGCCTTCTCACTACCATTCATTTTTAGATAAACATCACCCAAATGCTCTGCGACAGTCGGATCATCGGGGACCATCACAGCCGCGCGTTCCAACTGATCCAACGCTTCCTGATAACGTTTCTGTTTAAAATACACCCAGCCGAGGCTGTCCACGATATATCCGCTGTCAGGTTTGAGAGAATGAGCTTTTCCTATCAACCTTTCGGCCTCATCAAGCTTGATGCCCTTTTCGGCCCAGGTATAACCGAGGTAATTCAGTGCGTCGGCATGCTCCGGGTTCACTTCGAGCACCATTTCCATTTGATCGATGCAGGCCTGCTTATCTCCTTTCTTATCGAAGACCACACCCAATCGAAACAACAACTCGTCGTGCCTGGGGTTGTACACAAGCCCTTCGTGCACAACGGCCTCTGCATCATCATAGTTTTCCTGCTGCTCGAGTAAGGTTGAGAGAAGGAGGTAAAGCTCCGGTCTCTTCTCTCCGGACTCGCGAAGCTTTTGAAGCACAGCCGTCGCCTGCTCCAACTGGTCGAGGTCATTGTAAATAAGCGCGATCTGCATCCTGGAAGGAAAATAGTACTCGGAGTCCTCCGGCACCAGGTTGAAATGAAAAATCGCACGCTCGGTCTCGTCGGCCTGTTCATACGCCGTAGCCAGATAATGGCGGGATTTTGCATCTTCAGGCCGTTTCGCCACCACCGCTTCCAGCTCTTCGACAGCCTGATCATATCTGCCCTGTTTCAGATAAATCAGCCCGATCACCTGCCTCCCGGGTTCTCCCTTCTCTGTAATCTCCTTTAAATGGTTTATATGACGCTCAGCAACTTCATGCTTTTCAAGTTCTACATAGAGACTGATAATACGCTCAAGGACGGCCGTATCGTTGGGATTTAAGGCGAGCAGGCGCTCATAGACTTCAACGGCTTCCTCCCCTCTTCCGGTGACCTGGTAGAGGGTGCCAAGATCAAAAAGAACCGGGACGATGTTGGCGTTTGACTCCAGTGCCGCCGATAAGCATACTTCCGCCTGCCGATATTCTTTGAGCTGCAAATGAATCCGCCCGCAGAAATATTGGGCCACTGAATGATCAGGATTGTCTTTCAGGAGAATGTCAAGGTGCTCCAGGGCCTCCCGGTACCGTCCCCGCCTGGCCTCAACATTGGCCAGCATCAACCGGAGCCGTTGATCTTCCGATGACCCGAGCTCCAGGGCCTTCAAATAGTGTTCGCCCGCCGCTTCATCATCTCCTTCCGTCGAATGCAGGTCGCCGAGAAAGGCATAGACCTCCGAACTGTCCGGGTGAAGGCGCATGCATTCACGACCCTGAATGAACGCCGTTTCGACATCACCCGATTCCCTGTAAACGCGAGCCAGACTGACGCACAAATGCGCTGAAGACGGATCGAGTTCCACAGCCCGGGAAAGAAAGGAAGAGGCTTTATCAAAATCCTGGTCCGCCATCGCCAGATTGGCAGCGGAGTAGAGACGGTATGCTTCGGCTACATCGTCCTTTTCTATGCGTTCCATCGGAGGGGGGTCGCCAACCGGCTGGCTGGTGTTCGTATTTTGAGGTGTAACACATCCGAAGCAGGTAAAAAAAACCGTGGCGATGTAAACAAAAAAATTAGATTTTAAATCAAGCCTGTAAAAAGCCATATTGGTCTCATGAAAAAATTATTTAACTAAATGAACCAGAGTACTCCTCTTCAAAATTCGGTATTTCTTCATTTAAATAATTTTTTATATTTTTTATAATTTTTTCCTGAATTTGCCGAACTCTTTCGCGAGATATACCATACTTGTCCCCGAGCTCCTGTAGTGTTACCGGCTTGTCCGACATGATCCTGTTGTCGAATATATCCAGATCCTTTCCCGATAACGTTTTCCTGAATTCTGCCAGCTTCTCGGACAATGTAACCCCTTCCTGTTTCTCAGAAAGTTTCTCGTCCGCGCCCATCGCCGGGTCAGGCATCAGGGAATCGTAGGCTTCCCGGGAATCATCACCCCCTACAGGCGAATTGAGTGAAACCTCCCAGCTCCCAAGACGCTGACTCATCTCGACAACTTCCTCTTCTTTCACATCAAGACGCTCGGCCAGAAGTCGCGGTTCCGGAGCAAACCCTTCGCTGATTAATTTTTCCCTCTCCTTTGCGAGGTTGAAAAAAAGCTTTCGCTGGCTTTGGGTGGTTCCTATTTTAACCAGCTTCCAGTTATCCATGGTAAATTTAAGCATATAAGCTTTAATCCAAAATGACGCATAATAAGAAAACTTAATGCCTCTATATGGATCAAATTTCTTCACCGCCTGCAGCAAGCCAAGGTTCCCTTCTTGTATCAGATCCAGCAAATTTTTCGTCCAATAGCGATGAAAGTCCATAGCAATTTTAACAACGAGCCTCAAATTTGATGTGACAAGGGTATAGCCCGCAGTCTCGTCGTTCTTTTCCCGAAATCTTATTGCCAGATCCTTTTCTTCCTCTCTTGAAAGGAGCCTGTATTTTTTGATTTCCGACAGATACAACTGCAGAGGGTCGTACGGCACGATCGAACGGTCGGCGCTGGAAGGCACCGGGACGAAAGAAGGCGCAACCGTACCCTCCACCTCATCATCGGCGGGTTCTTCGATATTCTCGGGCTCCTCGACGTCTCCGTCGTATATTTCTTCGCTCTCTCGCATAGGAGTCTACGCTAAAAGTACCTTTAGATATTTCTTTTTTCCCGCTCTCAGCAAAATATGCCCTTCGACAACATCATCAGTGGAAACAACCTGGTCATAGACCGATATTTTTTCCCCGTTTATATAAGCACCCCCCTGTGCTATAAGCCGTCGGGCTTCAGCTCTCGTCTTTCTCAAACCGGATTTCTCGAAAAGGATATAAGCAGGAATGCCCTCTCGCATTTCCGCTGAGGACATCCTGTAAGTCGGCATGGAATCAGGAGACGACCCTTCGCCGCTTCCAAAAAGTCGCCTGGATGCATCCATGGCCTTTTCGGCTTCCTTCCTTCCGTGGCAGAGGCTCGTAGCCTCGAAAGCCAGAACGTCCTTTGCCTGCCTCAGTTCCGCGCCCTCAACGGCACACAGGCGCTCGACTTCTCCCATCGGGAGGAGAGTGAATAACGCAAGAAATTTTCGGACGTCTCTGTCGTCCTGATTGATCCAGTATTGATAATAATCGTAAGGCGATGTCAGATCAGCTTCCAACCAGACCGCCCCTTTATGGGTCTTTCCCATTTTTATGCCGGAAGATGTCGTCAGCAGCGGAAACGTGATTCCGTAAGCATCCGCTCCCTCGAGCCTTCTTATCAAATCAGCTCCGGCCAGAATGTTTCCCCACTGGTCGTTTCCGCCCATCTGAATCAGGCAGTCGTGATCCACGAAGAGGCGCCAGAAATCGTAGGCTTGAAGAAGCATATAGTTGAATTCAATAAAGCTTAAACCGGTTTCCAGCCTCTGCTTGTAACTTTCGGCTGTCAGCATCCTGTTGACACTGAAATGGCGGCCGATATCCCGAAGGAACTCTATATAGTTCAGCCTGGTCAGCCAATCGGCATTGTTGAGCATCAACGCCTTTCCATTTCCGAAATCAAGGAAACGTGAAAGCTGTTGTTTGATCCCTGCGGCATTGGCGTCCACTTCCTCCCGTGACAGAACAGGCCTGGCCTCTGTTTTTCCACTGGGGTCTCCGACCAGTGTGGTGCCCCCACCGATAAGGGCTATCGGCCTATGCCCCGCTCGTTGCATATGCAACAGAGACATGATCGGAAGTAGATGCCCCACATGAAGGCTTCTGGCTGTAGAATCGAACCCGACATAACAGGTGGTCGGCCGATCAAGACGCTCTCGAATCCTCGCAGCATCGGTTGTCTGCTCGATAAACCCCCGCTCTTCAAAAACATCGAATACGTTATCCATATGTATCACTCCACGGTTTCCGGCAACCTCACCCGCACAACCTGACCGGAAGCTCCCAGGGCGCCGATCTCCTTTCCATTGAGTTCCAGAACAAGCCCTCCTGCATTGCCAATCAATAGATCAAACGTTTGCTTGGCCTCCCATTCAGGCTCATTCCCCGGGGAAAATATATACTCTCTGGGTTCTCCACCATCCAGAGATATACGCATCCAGGTTCTCTCCCGGACGTAGGCTTTCAAAGTAAGCGGCATTTTTTCAGCCTTATCGTCGCTCTCTTGGCCCACTCTGACAGCAGCCTGGCTGGAAACGTCAGCCGATGGCGCTTCAGGTTCACGAGCCCGTTCTTCCGGGACCGGCGTCTCCGACCCTGAAAATTCTTCGGGAATACCTCCAGGCTCCATAGCATCAGGTTCAGATATCCTTGGCTCACGTTCCTCCGTCGCGCTCTCGCTCACGGAGGGAACCCGGGCAACCTTCTCTTCGTCCGGCAGGTCGGAGACCCCCGTTTCAGGCTTTTGGATGTCCTGTTCCGTTTCCACCTCGGACGCCGTGGTCTCTCTCTGAGCTACCGATGGAACGCTACTGTCGGACTCAGGTGAAATTTCCGGCCCCCCGCCAACACGCCAAAACAAAAACAATCCCCCGAAGATACCCAGCAGCACCAGGCCGATCACGAGAAAGGATGGTTTGATCCTTTTTCCCCGCTCCTCCTTCAGCGCGATTCCGGAAAAGGGACTTTTCCTGTCCGGCAGTGCGTCGCTGTGGCGCGCAATCAACCCAGCCGCATCCAGACCCAGCGCGCGTGCATACGTACCGACGAAACCACGGGCCAGCGCCGGGGACGGCAAAGCTTCCCAATCCCCACGTTCAAGTGCTTCCAGAAACCGCGGCCTCAGCCTGGTGGTCTCGGTCAAATCCCTATAATCAAGGTTTTTGGCCTCCCTTGCCGCCCTCAACCTGTTTCCCAACTCGACAGCCGAGCTTTTTTCCGGGAAATCATCGTCCGAAATTTCGAATTCTTTCTCAATTTCTTTCATTTTTTTTACTTTCAGAGGACAACCTTGATATAGGCCTCCTTCTTGAGATCAGCTATCCACTTTCTGTATCTGGCATCCATTTCCTTTTCGTAAAAGATATCGTAGATCGCATCCCTTACGTCTTCGAAAGACTTAGCTTCTCCTTTCCTGCGCTCAAGCACCTTCAGAATCTGAACCCCTTCCGGCCGCAGGATCGGTTTGGTTACCTCACCTGAACCCAACGGCTCAATTTGATTCAGAATTTGCTCGTCGAGTTCAGACCATGAAAAAACGCCCAGATCGCCACCGTCATCGGCTCCGGGGCCTTTCGAAAACCTGGCTGCGAGGTCGGCGAACGACTCGCCTGCAACCAGTTGACGGTGGATCTCTTCCGCTTTTTTGATCGTCGCGGCACGCTCGCCGGCATCCGATGGATTTCGGAACATCAAAACGATACCGGCAAGATGCACCTTTCCGCCGGAAGAAAAAGTTTCTTTATTGGATTCGTAATATTCCCGGAGATCCTCTTCCCTGATGACGATTCTCGATTTCACTTCATAATTCACGAGTCTGTTCCGCTGAATGCTTCTTCTGAGATCGTCCCTGAGTTCTTCGAGAGAGGAGCCTTCCCTGCGAAGATGATACAGCAACTCCTCATCATTCCATCCGTTGGAGTGTTTGACACGGTCAACCGCTGCATCGACCTCTTCCTCTGAAACCTCTATGCCCAGTTCCTTGACTTTGGAATTCGTGAGTTTTTCTTCCACAAGCAGGTCGAGCACCCTCCGACGCACTTCCTCGAATCTCATCCGGTCCTGCTCTTTTAATCGTTCCGGGTCCTTCCCGGTCAGATCCCTT
>Ga0068714_10005847_pt1 | contig 12855 bp, 9 predicted proteins | sample MTBNYHSulfiMetaG_FD_62988 | JGI IMG/M metagenome (GOLD analysis project Ga0068714, IMG submission 62988) | Enrichment culture microbial communities from rom New York Harbor, USA that are MTBE-degrading - MTBE-NYH (New York Harbor Sulfidogenic)... | ecosystem: Environmental > Aquatic > Marine >... | reverse complement strand
GGACAGGGAAAGGGTCCGCAGCTCCTCCAGGACCCGCTCACGGTCCAGGAGGTACTGCCGCGCCCGGGACGCGCTGATCGCCATCGCCACCAGCAGCACCAGGGCCATGGCGAAGAGCGACCCCGAGGAAACGGCCGTCAGCCTTCGGAGCTTCTGCTTCTCCGGACCGATGTTGTAGTACAGCTCGAACACTCCCACCAGGCGGCCGTTTCGAACGATGGGGACGTAGACTTCTACCACGTCGGTCACCATGCGCTCTCGCTCGAAGGACAGGCTGTCCCGTTCGACCTCCTGGGCGACGGTGCCGCGGTTGGCCAGGATGTCCTGGAAGTAGGGGTCGGGATTGAGCTCGCCGATCTCACCAGCGTCGCTGGAGAACAGCACCCGGCCCGCCGGGGAGTAGACCTTGAGCTTGAGGAAATTGGCTTCCCGCTCCAGCCGCCCGAGCCGGTCGGCGACCTCCGGTGTCAGGATTGTCCCGTCGAGCTCCCGGTCGTCCGGAACCAGGACCGCAGTCAGATCCCGAGCCACTCCGACCGCCTGGCCGAGAGTGAAATCCCGCACCAGGCGTTCCATTTGCGGGTACTGGTACAGCACCGTGAACAGCGGAAGCCCCACTACCGTGACCGCGGACAGGACCACGATCACGACCAGGAAGCCGGGGCGGGCCAGGGTCTTGTGGGCCATGGGGTCGACGTTCATTGCACGATCAAAGCATACACTTGAGTTGCCGAAGCGGGCAAGCGCAGGAACACCGGGCTCGCCTCGCGCCCGCCCCGGGCTCGCGGTCTTGACGAAACCACTCGAGTTGGATTATGGGCATAGCTGAAGATCTTTCGTCTTTGTGGAGGACCGCGATGAAACCGGAGGATCGCTCCAAGCTCCAATCCTACCTCGGCGAGCTCTCGGGTCTGAAATCCCGTGCCCCCGAGGAGAAGAAGTTCAAGGACTGGAAAGAGAACGTGGAGAAGAAGCTCGACGAGGTGTTCGGCAAAGCCTCCGCGGAGGCCAGCGGCTTCCGCCGGATCCGCTTCTTCGACTTCGGCCGGCAGGGCAAGCCCAAGGACGCACCCTTGACCGAGAACGAACGGCGGGAGTACCTGGACCGCCTGGAAGAGGCACGGCGCTTCCTGCAGCGCTTCGTGTAGGGCGCCGCCTGGCCCGCCGGCGCCGGAACCGGATGCTCAGCGCAGCAGGGACTCCTCCAGTTCCGACGCCGCGGGAAAGCTGGTCTGGGTACCCGAAGACTGGACGCTGATGGCGGCGATGCGGTTGGCCCGCCGCATCGCATCGACCAGGGCTTTGCCGGAGGCCAGGAAGAAGGCCAGGCTTCCGACGAAGGCGTCCCCGGCCCCGGTGCTGTCCACCGCCCTCACCGGCACGGCCGGCACGTGCACTGCCTCGTCCTCCCCCACCAGCAGGCTGCCCTTGTCTCCCAGGGTCAGGATCACCCTTGCGGTTCCCCGGGACAGGAGTGCCCGCGCGGCCGCCTCCGCCTGCTCGAGGTTCCCGACCGGCAGGCCGGTGAGAAGCTCGGTCTCACTCTCGTTGGGGCAGAAGATGTCAGCCAGCTCGAACGCCTCCCGGGGGAGCTCACGGCGCGCCGGGGCCGGGTTCAGGATCGTGGTCACCCCCTCCTCCCGGGCGATGCGCAGTGCCGCCAGGGAAACAGCCACCGGGATCTCCAGCTGGCAGACCAGGATCCCGGCGGCCGCGATCGCGGGGCGAGCCGCCTCGAGCTCCCCTTCGGTGAGCAGGTCGTTGGCCCCTGTCACGATGACGATCGAGTTGCGCCCCTGCGGGTCTACCGCGATCGGCGCCACCCCGGAGAAGGCCTCCTCGGTGAAAAGCACGTGCCGGGTGTCGATCCCGAGGGTTTCGAAGTTCCTCAGGGTGTTTTCCCCGAACACGTCGCGCCCCAGCTTGGTCACCATGACCACCTGTCCGCCCAGCTTGGCGGCCATGACCGCCTGGTTGGCCCCCTTGCCGCCGAAGCCCATGTGGAAACGGCTGCCGTGGAGGGTCTCGCCGAGCTTGGGAAGTCGGGGCACGTAGCTGATCAGGTCGATGTTCGCGGCCCCGACCACGCAGATTCTGGCTCTGTCCACTGGGGCCACTGTACAGCATGGGTCCGGGGTCCGTCCACTCACTCACGGCAGCCGCGAGCCCTCGGCGTCGCCGCCGACCCGGCCTCATCGGCCAGAACCGCTGTTGCGCGGCGAGCTCCTGGCGCGCTCCGGAGGTGATGTACTATAATCCAGGTCGGGTGAGTACCAGCCGAACAGAGGAGAGGGTCATGAAACCAGCCCCGGATGTCTACCGCCGGCTTCAGCGTCACCTGGACAGCATGCCGATCGCCTTTCCGGCAACGCAATCGGGGGTGGAGCTCGCCCTGCTCCAGCGGCTGTTCACCCCGCGGGAGGCGGAGATCGCCCTCGCCCTCAACGCCCTCCCGGAGACTGTGGAAAAGATCCGCAAGCGCCTGAAGTCGATCCCCATCTCCCGGGAGGAGCTGCACCAGGCCCTGGAGGCCATGGCACGCAAGGGCTCGATCAACGTGGAAATGGTGAAGGCCGGCGGCGGGAGGGCCCGGGGCAGGAGGGTGCCGGGTTACGGCAAAGCCCCTCTGGTGATCGGGATGTTCGAGCTCCAGGTCGATCGCCTGGAGAAAGGTCTCGTGGAGGATTTCCACGCCTACATGGACCAGGGGTTTCGCGAGGCCGTGTTCACCCCCCCGACCCGGCAGATGAGGACGGTCCCGATCAACGTCCAGGTCGGCGACAAGGGTGTGATCGGACGCTATGACGACATCCGGGAGTACATCCGCCGGACCCGCGGCCCCTTCGGGGTCATGAACTGCGTGTGCCGCCAGGGGCGGGAGCTCCTGGGACAGCCTTGCGCGAGCCCCGACTCCCACGAGACCTGCCTCATGATCGGCGCGGCGGCCACGGCGATGCGCCGGCTCGGGCACGCGCGCCTGATCTCCAGGCAAGAGTTCCTGTCGATTCTCGACCGGGCCGAGGAGTGCGGCTTCGTGCTCCAACCCCAGAACAGCCGGACCCCGAGCTACGTCTGCTGCTGCTGCGGGGACTGCTGCGAGGTGCTCGCCAATGCCAGAAAGCTGCCCCGGCCGGCGGAGCATTTCCACACCAACTTCCAGGCCCGGGTGGACGGCGAGCTGTGCAGCGGATGCGGCCTGTGTGAACAGCGCTGCCCGATGGAAGCCCTGAGCCTGGTCGACGCCTCCGCCCGGGTGGATCTGGAGCGCTGCATCGGCTGCGGGCTGTGCGCCTCGACCTGCCCGACCGGGGCAATCAGGCTCCACCCGCGGGAGCGCCGGCACGTGCCTCCCCCGGACGCGGGGGCCATGTACCGGAAGATCCTTATCGAGCGCTACGGTCCCCTGCGCGCTCTGGCCAAGGCGGCCAGGATACTGACGGGAGGCAAGATCTAGCCTCTCACCCCCCGGACCCCGGCTCCCCTTCGAGCGCTGCCTGTCCCGGCGGGCGAAGGCGAGACAACCTGCCCTCCAGCCATTCGAGCCAGCAGGAGAGCCCGGCCCCGGTGCGGCAGGACAGCTCGCAGAACCGAGCCCTGGGATTGAGCCGGCCGAGGCGCAGGCGCAGGGCCGCGGTGTCGAACTCCTCGAAGCTCAGGTAGTCGATCTTGTTCAACACCACGACGTCGCACACCGTGAAGACCAGGGGGTACTTCAGGGGCTTGTCGTCTCCTTCCGGGACGCTCGTGACCACGGCGCTGGCGTGAGCCCCGGTATCGCTCTGGGCGGGACAGACCAGGTTGCCCACGTTCTCGATGATGAGCAGATCCAGCTCCTCGGGATTCAGGCAGCCCAGGGCCTCCTCGACCATGGCCGCCTCGACATGACAGAAGCCACCGGTACGCAGCTGCACCGCCCGGATCCCGACCGCGGCGATTCTGTCCGCGTCCACCGTGGAGTCCAGGTCCGCCTCGATGACCGCGATGCGGTAACGCTGCCTCAGGGCCTCGATGGTCCGCAGGATCAGGCTCGTCTTGCCGCTCCCCGGAGCGGACATCAGGTTGAGGAGGAAGGTGCCGGAGCGCTCGAGGCGGGAACGGATCTGCCCCGCAAGCTTCCGGTTGTCCGCCAGGATCTCGGTCCTGATCTCGATCAACTTCACCTCTGCCATCTACTCCACCTCCATGTCCCGGATCAGGAACTCCCGGCCCCGTTCCAGTGCGAGCTCGGCACTGCCGCAATTCGGGCAGCGGACCCGCTCGATCTCCCGGATCGCGACCTCGAAGTCCTGACCGCAGCCGCGACAGCGGAAGGCAGCCGGCACCTGCTCGACGAGAATCTGCGCCCCCACGGCTGCAGTGTCACGACTCAGGTAGTCGAAGTAGCGCTGGATCCACTCCTGCCGGAGCTCGTTGAGCTCCCCGATGACGAGGTGAATCCGCAGGATCTTGCCCGCGCCGCTGGCCTGTGCGCAGGCGAGCGCGGTATCCAGAATGCTCTGTGTGATCGGAAGCTCGTGCACCGCTTGTCCCCGCCACCCGCCTCATGATACCAGACCGTCACGATCGGCGACAGGATCTTGCGCACGGCCGCTCCATCCGTCGCGGGTCAGCCGCCCCGGGCAGGCCTTCTGGGGAATCTACGGCACGGTCCGGAACTTCGTCCCGTATTTCCGGCAGAGCGTCTTGGCCAGGGCCCGGCCGTTGGTTCCCGCCGGGGGAAGTCCACCCCCGACCGCCACCCACTGGCCGTGCATGCTGAAGTTGGCCAGCCCGGGCACCGTGAAGCCGAGGTTCTTCATCATGGTCTTGCGGGTGGGGAAGAAGCCCTCGTAGCTTCCCTGCCAGTTGCCCGTGTAGCGATGCCACGTGGCCGGAGTGGCGACGTCCACCACCTCCACGTGCTCCCGGAGGCCCCCGATCTCTGCGTCGATCGCCTCGACCACGAGCTCGCCGATCCGACGTTTCTCCTCCTGGTAACGCTTGGGGTCGCCGCTGCGCAGGGCGCTCCAGTAGTCCAGGCCTCGGGACTCGATCATGACGATGCCGGCTGTCCTCCCGGGGGGCGCCATGGTGGGATCGAAGGTGAACAGCCGCACGCCCAGGTGTTTGAGCCTCAATGCGCCGTCTTCCAGCACGATCTCGTTCTTCAGGGGGAACACGGACACGTGGGGCAGAGCGCTCAGGTCCCTGGCGATTCCCAGGGACACGTAGATCAGGGACGGGAACAGGGGGAAGGTGTCATAGGCGGCGCGCTGCTCCGGGCTCAGGTACTTCCCTCCGAGCATCTCGAAGAGGGTGGCATGGCCGTCGGCGCAGGAGATCACCTCCCCGGCCCGATGCTCCTGGCCTCCGGAAACCACACCGACCGCCGTGTCCTTCTCCACCAGGATCTTCTCCACCCGGGCGTTGTAGCGAACCCTGCCGCCCAGGGAGACGTAGCGCTTTTCGATGGCTCGGGCGAACTCCAGGGAGCCACCGATGGGGTAGCCGCAGGTGCCCTTGTGCATGAAGGCAAGCATCATGATCATGGCCACAACCGGCAGCTCCCCGGTGCTGCCTTCGCCGCCGTACATGGTCTGCAGCGCCTCGGCCAGCACCGGGCTCCTGAGTCGGGAGCACAGCGTCCCGAGGCTGAGGGAGCTCCAGCGCTTGAGGGTCGCACCGAAGGCGACCCAGGGCAGCAGGTAGCCCAGCCGCTTCCACAGCCCCATCTTCTCGGTGGTCACAGGCATGTCGGCCCTGGACAGTTTTCGGATGGCACCGCAGAGCGAGCGGATCAGGGGGGCGTCCGCCGGGTCCGGCGCGACGCGGAGCATCTCCGCCTTGAGCCTGCCCGGGTCCGTATACATGGTGAAAACCTCGCCGCTTGCCGTGCGCACCCGGGCGTATTCCTCCCACTCCACGAACTCCCGGCCCTGTACGGCATGGAGCTCCTTCCACATCTCGTGCATGTTCGAGCCCGGGCTCGAGCCCATGAGCCAGTGGATGCAGCCGTCGAAGGTGTAGCCCTTGCGCTTCCAGGCGGTGCACAACCCTCCGGGCTGGTCGTGCATCTCGAAGATCTCGGTATCGAAGCCGTTCATCTGCAGGTAGCAACCTACCGCCAGGCCGGACACGCCGGCCCCGATGATGATGACCTTGGTGGACATTCGCAAACCTCCGGCCCCTAACCCCCGCCCTCGAGCAGCTCGAGGTCCGCGAGGTCCTGGGCGCGGCCGCTGGCCCGCTTGGCCCTGGCCAGCTCCCGCTTGCCGATGAACAGCGCGTCGACGGATCCATAGCGGGCGCTGAACCTGTTTTCCCAGACCTCGTCGAAGGTGCAGCCGGCGATCGAGGTCAGAAGATCGATCCGCACGGGCTCGAAGCCCAGCTGGACCACCCGATCCGGGTCGAGGAAATCCTCCGCGCGGACATCCTGGCTTTCGAACCCGAACTCCTTCAGGACCCGCAGCAGCGCGGCGGCATTTTCCGGCGTGGGCTCGACGAGGATGTCCATGTCCTTCGTGTATCTCGGGCGGGCATGCACCGCCAGGGCGAAGGAGCCTACGATGCAGTAGCGAACCTTATGGTCGCCTAACAACCGTAAGAAATCTTCGTAGTCCTGCTCGATCTTCATACCCGAACCTGGGGGCCATTTCCCGGAGCTCTTGAACGATTTCCAGACGCTCTTCCGGGCTCAGAGCCCCATAGTAGTCCCGCTCCGCTCGATCGGTGTCCGCGATGTTCAGCTTTCTGACCCACACCCTGGCCTTCACTCAACCATTCTATGCCGCGACAGCCGCCGGTGCAAGCGGGGCCGGGCTCTTGCCGAGGCCGGGCTCCCTCGGCTATAGTCGCACCTGGAGTGCCGCGGCGGGCGCTCGCGGGAAACCGCACGGGATACACTCTGTCTTGAGCCATCCTCTCCTGTCCAAGCTTTCCTCTCAGTTCTTGCCGGTCATCCGGGATCGGGGGAGAGAGTACTTCGATCGCGGCGCCGTGCGGGTGGCCGAGGCGGAGCCCGAGAGGGTCCTGGCGGTCGTCCAGGGCACGCGCCGCTACACCGTGGACATCCGCTTTCGAGACGCCGAGGTGGAGCTGTCCTGCTCGTGTCCCTTCTTCGCGGACCAGGGGCAGGCCTGCAAACACCTCTGGGCGGTGCTGCTCAAGCTGGACACGGGCGGTTACCTCGACAAACGCAAGCGAGCGCTCCGGCAAAGGGCGGCAGGTACGTCCGCAAAGACGGCCGCCTCCGGCGCGAAGCCGCGCCCGGGGGGGCATCGGCCGGCGGGCGCCGCACCGGCTGCGCCTCCCGCTCCGCCGCCTCTGCCCGAGTGGGCGCTGGCACTGCGGGAAATCCGAAGCGGCCTCCACAGCCGAGGGTCTGAGTCCGCGGGGGCCTGGCCGGTGGATCGCCGGATCTTCTACGTCTTGGACGTCCCCCGAACCGTCTTCGGCGATCAGGCCGTCGTTCGTCTGTACATCCAGGACCGGAATCGGCGGGGCGACTGGGAGCACCGCCGCAGCATGGATGTCGCCCTGAAGGACCTGAGAGCGGTCCCGGAACGCCGCGATCGGGGGATTCTTGCCGTGCTCAGGGGCACCTCCTACGGCCAGGACTACAACCAGAGCATCTACAGCTACCAGCGCACGGGCTTGCCCAGCGGTACGCTTTTCTCCACCTACCGCCTCGGCACGGACCTGGCGCGGCTGCTGCTCCCGCGTATGTGCGCCACCGGCCGCTTCTACCTGGACACCGGAACGGGCAATCCCTTCGAGGGTCCCCCGTTGAGCCTGGACCGGGAGGAGCCCTGGGAGCTGAAGCTGCGGCTGGAGCGCGGCGAGCACGGGGGGGGTTATCGATTGGAGGGGTGGCTGAGCCGAGACGCAGAGGGGGGACAGCGGATGAGCCTGAGCGAGCCCACCCTGCTGACGACCAGCGGGCTGCTGTTCGCCGGCGGCGCCCTGAGCCGTTATCGGGACCCGGACTCCTTCCCCTGGATCACGGCTCTGCGCAAGCGCCGGGTCCTGCGGACGCGGGACGAGGAGCTGAGCCCCCTGGTGACGCGCCTGCTTGGCCTGCCTCACCTGCCGGCGCTGGAGCTCGACGAGTCTCTCGGAATCCGGGTACAGGAGCTCCCGGGTAAGCCCCGGCTCAGGATCGCCAAGGCCGTCTCCCTGGGCTATTCCAACGCGGGGGGCACCCTGGCCGCGGAGCTTTCCTTCGACTACGGCGGACAGGTAGTCGACAGCGAAGCGAAAGGGCGCGGCCAGTTCGCGGAGGAGGAGGGATTGATCGTCCTTCGCCTGCCAACGGAGGAGCGGAAAGCCCGGGAACGGCTTCAGGAGCTGGGCATCCGGCGCATGCGGGACTCCCGCAGCGGGAAGCACGTCTTCAAGCTCGCCGCCCGACGGCTTGCCGAAGCCGTGCAGCTCCTGCTTTCCGAAGGCTGGTACGTCGAGGCCGAGGGCCGCATTTTCCGCCCGGCGCAGGGCTTCAGCATGTGGGTGAGCTCCGGGATCGACTGGTTGGAGGTGCGCGGGGGGATGCAGTTCGGCGATCTCGAGGCACCCTTGCCCGCCCTGCTCAAGGCCATCAAGCGAGGCGAGAACACGGTCCGCCTGGGCGACGGGAGCTACGGGATCCTGCCTGAGGATTGGCTGCACAGCCAGGGACTGGCCCTCAGGTTGGGGCAGGCGGAAGCGGACCACCTGCGCTTCGCGGGCTCCCAGGCCCTGGTGGTGGACCAGCTTCTCCGGGCGCAGCCGGAAGCCCGGAGCGACGAAGGCTTCCGGGAGCTCCGGCGGAAGATCGAGCGCTTCCGGGAGCTGCAGGCCCTGGAGCCTCCCCCCGGTTTCGTCGGCGAGCTGCGGGGCTACCAGAAGAGGGGCCTGGGCTGGTTTGCCTTTCTCGACGAGCTGGGCTTCGGAGGCTGCCTGGCCGACGACATGGGCCTCGGAAAGACGGTCCAGGTGTTGGCCCTGCTCGAAGGACGCCAAAGGGCGGGGCGGACGGGCGGCAGGTCACGGCGGAGCGGCTCGAAGCGAGGCGGCGGGATTGACCGCGGCGGGCCGGCGCCCTCCCTGGTCGTGGTGCCCCGTTCGCTCCTGTTCAACTGGAAGGAGGAGGCCCGGCGCTTCGCCCCGAACCTGAGGGTCCTCGAGCACGCCGGCCCCGCCCGCGCCCGGGACGCCACGGGGTTGGCCGGCTGGGACGTGGTGCTGACGACCTACGGCACCCTGCGCAACGACATCACCTGGCTCAGGGAGCTGCCCTTCGACTACCTGATCCTGGACGAAGCCCAGCTCATCAAGAACTCCGTCGGCGTCACCGCCCGGGCGGCGCGGCTGCTGCAGGGCCGGCGGCGCCTGGCCCTGAGCGGAACGCCGATCGAGAACCACCTGGGGGAGCTGTGGAGCCTGTTCGAGTTCCTGAACCCCGGGCTGCTGGGCGGAGTGTCCCTGTTCCGGCGGACCTTCAAGGGCTCCGCGGGCCTGGACGAGCAGACCCGGGCCGTGCTGGCCCGCTTCCTCGGCCCGTTCATCCTTCGGCGCACCAAGGAGCAGGTGGCGCCGGAGCTTCCGGACAGGGTCGAACAGACCCTGATCTGCGAGCTTCTGCCGGCGGAGCGGCGGCACTATCGGGAGCTGCAAGATTACTACCGCCGCAAGCTGCGGAAGCAGCTCCGGGCGGGCAGCCCGGGCAAGGACAAGATGCAGATCCTGGAGGCCCTGCTGCGCCTGCGCCAGGCCGCCTGCCATCCGGGTCTGCTCGACCCCGGCGCCGCCTCCCGCCCGGGGGCCAAGATCGACCTGCTGATCGAGCAGCTCCAGGACGTGGTCGCCGAAGAGCGCAAGGCCCTGGTGTTCTCGCAGTTCACCAGCCTGCTGGCCATCGTGCGGCGGCGGCTGGAGGAGAGGGGGATTGCGTACGAGTACCTGGACGGGCGAACTCGCGACCGGCAGCAGCGGGTGGAGCGCTTCCAGACAGACCCGGCGATACGGCTGTTCCTGATCAGCCTGAAGGCCGGGGGCCTGGGGCTCAACCTCACCGCCGCGGAGTACGTGTTCCTCCTGGATCCGTGGTGGAACCCGGCCGTCGAGATGCAGGCCATCGACCGCACCCACCGGATCGGGCAGGACAAGAAGGTCTTCGCGTACCGCCTGATCGCCAGGGACACGGTGGAGGAGAAGGTCGTGGAGCTGCAGAAGTCCAAGCGCGACCTGGCCGACTCGATCATCGCCGCCGACGGGCGGCTGATCGGCACGCTGAGCCCGGAGGACCTGGACTTCCTGCTGTCGTAGAAAGCACGAGGGCCCGCGGTCTGCCTTTGCAGCTCCGGCTCACCCTCCCCCGACCAGCCCTTCCTGGGGAAGAAAGCTTTCCCAGGATTCCCTGAAGCTCAACAGGGACAGGTAATAGCCGGCTGGGCGAAACTCCTCCTGAAGGCGCCGCAGGTTCGCCACGGGATCGTAGCCCTCGACAAGCCTGTCGACCGGATAGCCCACGCAGTCCTCCAGGAGACGCACGTTCCGTGACATCCAGGCTCCCAGGTACACGGGCAGGTTTCGCCCCAACAGTTCGCGGATGCCCTCGCTGTCGCCGAGCACCGGTTGGGTCACCACGAAGCGGGCGCCTGCCTCGAGCTTGCCGTCGAGCTTCGTGAACTCGTGCTCCGGGGGTTCGTACTGGTTGAAAGCCACCCCGAGGGTGAACCTTCCCGGATAGGTGGACTCGATGTACCGCAGCAGCTCGACCGAGGTGACGGTTCTGGCTTCGATCTTCAGGTCTTCCGGCTCCAGCCTGGGCAGGCGCGGGCCGCCATCCCCGCTGATGCAAAGGATGTTCTGAACCCCCATCTGGTCGGCCTGCTCCAGCTGGCCATCCAGGTCTACTTTCCGGTGAAAGGTATTGAGATGCAGGAGGAACTGCTGCGGCCTGATCTCCAGCTCGTCGTACTGGATGACCTCCAGAGCCGTGAAATGCAGGTTCCCCAGCGGGTTGTCGGGGACCGAGACGATATGCCCCTCCTGCAGGACCCGGTTGTAGCGCTCCCGAAACACGGGCAAAGAGGCCTCGAAATCCTCCTCGCTCTGCTTGGGGGTCAGGATCTCAACCAGGTACGCGGATGGCCCGAGAATTGCCACCATAGAGGTCTCTCCTTGTCTGAACACTCCGTCTTATATATTACCGAAATCGTCGGAAAAAGGCCAGCGATCGGAGGGCCGCGTGGAGAAAGGCCATGGAAGTGATAACCACCTGGCTCGCAGGTAGGTGCCCGACAATCCCGAAACTCAGCCGGTCCCTCTCATGGCCGGCCGGTTCCAGAGAATCGGACGGCGTGTTGGCCGAACAGGACCGGATTGCCGATGCGCTGCCGAGGATTGTGTGGAAGGTTTCCAAGCCATGCCGTCTGGCGCTGCGCATGAGAAAAGGCCCCCGAAGCATGCAACCCCGGGGGCCTGATTCTCCCACGCGCAATCGGCGCTCTAGTACATGTCCTCGTCGTCCATGCCCATGCCGCCGCCCCCACCCGGGGGCATCGCCGGGGCCCCCTTCTTTTCCGGCTTGTCCGAGATCAGGGTCTCGGTGGTGAGCATCATGGCGGCCACGGAGGCGGCATTCTGCAGGGCGCTGCGGGCGACCTTGGCGGGGTCGATGATCCCGGCCTTCTCCATGTCCACCCAGGCCATCTTTTCCGCGTCGAAGCCCGTCCCCCGCTTCTCCTTGCGGGCCCGGTCGCACACCACCGCCCCGTCCAGCCCGGCGTTGACCGCGATCTGGCGGATCGGCTCCTCCAGGGCCCGGCGCACGATGCGGAAGCCGACCTGCTCGGCCTCATCGAGGGCGCTCAGGTCCTGCTTCTCCAAAGCCGCGGCTGCCTGCACGAGGGCCACTCCGCCTCCGGGCACGATGCCCTCCTCCACTGCGGCCCGCGTGGCCGACAGGGCGTCCTCCATCCTGTGCTTCTTCTCTTTGAGCTCCACCTCGGTAGCCGCCCCGACCCGGATCAGGGCAACCCCGCCGGCCAGCTTGGCCAGGCGCTCCTGGAGCTTCTCCCGGTCGTAGTCGGAGGTGGTCTCCTCGATCTGGTTCTTGATCGAAGCGATGCGGCCTTTCAGGGCCTTGGCCTCCCCCGCGCCCTGGACGATCAGGGTGTTTTCCTTTTCCACCTTGACCGTTGCCGCGCGGCCCAACTGCTTGAGCTCGACGTTCTCGAGCTTGATCCCGAGCTCTTCGGCCAGGAGCTCACCGCCGGTCAGGATGGCGATGTCCTCGAGCATGGCCTTGCGCCGGTCGCCGTAGCCCGGCGCCTTGACCGCGCAGACCTTCAGGGTGCCCCGAAGGTTGTTCACTACCAGGGTGGCCAGGGCCTCGCCCTCCACCTCCTCGGCGATGATCAGCGCCGGCTTGCCGCTGCGGGCGATCTTCTCCAGGATCGGGAGAATGTCCTTCATCGCCGAGATCTTCTTGTCGTGGATCAGGATGTACGGGTCTTCCAGCTCGGCGATCAGGCTTTCGCGGTTGGTCACGAAGTACGGGGACAGGTAACCCCGGTCGAACTCCATGCCCTCCACCATCTCCAGGGTGGTGTCCATGGACTTGGACTCCTCCACGGTGACCACCCCGTCCTTACCGACCTTCTCCATGGCGTCGGCGATTAGGCCTCCGATCTCGTGGTCGTTGTTGGCCGAGACGGCGGCCACGTGCTCCATCTCTTCCTTCTCCACGATCTTTTTGGCGCCCTTCTTGATGCCCTCCACCGCCAGCGCGGCGGCCCGGGCGATGCCCCGCTTGATGCCCAGTGGGTCGATCCCGGCGGCTACGGCCTTGACCCCCTCGCGGATCATGGAGTAGGCCAGCACCGTGGCGGT
>Ga0068714_10005846_pt1 | contig 12856 bp, 13 predicted proteins | sample MTBNYHSulfiMetaG_FD_62988 | JGI IMG/M metagenome (GOLD analysis project Ga0068714, IMG submission 62988) | Enrichment culture microbial communities from rom New York Harbor, USA that are MTBE-degrading - MTBE-NYH (New York Harbor Sulfidogenic)... | ecosystem: Environmental > Aquatic > Marine >... | reverse complement strand
ACCGGCATCGGAACGCCCTTCTCCTGGAGCGTGGAGACCAGGGCTTCGCCGACGCCAAGTTGCGAGATCGCTTCGGCCACATCCAGTTTCGGATTCGCGACGAAGGTCTCGGCCGCAGTTCGTACCGCCTTCTGGTCACGCGGCGTGTACGCCCGCAATGCGTGTTGAATCCGGTTGCCGAGCTGACCAAGGATTTCGTTCGGCACGTCGTCGGGGAACTGCGAACAGAAGTACACGCCCACGCCCTTGGAGCGAATGATTCGCACCACCTGCTCCACACGCTGACGCAGCATCGCCGGAGCGTCGTCGAACAGCAGGTGCGCCTCATCGAAGAAGAACACCAGCCTGGGCTTGTCGAGATCGCCCACTTCCGGCAGGTTCTCGAAAAGCTCAGAAAGCAGCCACAGCAGGAAGCTCGAATACAATCGCGGCTTCAGGATCAGTTGGTCCGCCGCCAGGATACTGATGACGCCGCGCCCGCTCAGGTCGGTTCGCAGCAGATCGCTCCACTCCAGGGCCGGTTCGCCGAAGAACGCTTCGGCCCCTTCCCGTTCCAGCGACAGCAGCGCCCGCTGAATCGCCGCCACAGATTGCACGCTGACCAGGCCGTACTCCGTCGAGATCTCCTTGCGCTGGTCCGCGACGAACCCGAGCAGAGCGCGCAGGTCGTCGAGGTCGAGCAGCAGCAGCCCCTGATCGTCCGCCAGCTTGAAGGCGATTTCGAGCACTCCGGTCTGGGTGTCGTTGATCTCCAACATACGTCCCAGCAGGGTCGGTCCGATCTCGCTGATCGTGGTGCGCACGCGGTGGCCGGAGTTGCCGAACATGTCCCAGAGCAGGACCGGACTGGCCTCATTAGCATAGCCTTCAATGCCGATCTGGGCGACCCGCTGCTGGATCCTGTCGTTCATGGCCCCGGCCATCGCCAGGCCGGCGACGTCACCTTTCACGTCCGCCATGAACACCGGCACACCCATTCGCGAGAAGCCCTCCGCCAGTACCAATAGAGAAACGGTCTTGCCGGTGCCGGTGGCTCCGGCGACCAGACCGTGGCGATTGGCGTATCTGGCGAGCAGATGAACCTGCCGTTCGCCTTTGCCAACAAGTATCCGGTCCATGCACAACCCCCTTTGTCACGATGTGAATGATGCCGGCCGGTAGCGGTTCACAGATCCGAGTAGCCGAGTTGCTGGAGCTGCTCCCGGACGCGGGGATAGAGGCGCACCGCATTCTTGAAGTAGATCTTCTCCAGTACATCGCGGGGCAGAGCCAGGCCCCGCATGCGAGAGCCGTCGAAGAACCCCCCTTCGACTTCCTCTTCGCTTTCGAGAGCGCGGAAGGCCCGCCAGTACCGCAGCGCGTACGGGTCGGCCTGCTCCTGGGAAAGGCGACTGATGTCCGTACCGAACAGGATACGATCGGCGTACTCGATCATGAACGACCGCAGGTTCTCGCGCGTCACGAGAGGGAAATACTGAAACGTCGCCGCCAGATCGACGTTCATCTTGGGAAACGTCGCGAGCATGTTGCGCAGATAGTCGATCTGGGCGTCCTGGCACACCGCCCACATCCCGTGCGCGCAGACCACGTTCAGATTTGGGTGGCGCTCCATGACGTTGCGCCAGGCGTTGATGTTTCGCCAGTACTCAACGGGGTCGGGCAGCCACTTGGTGCGCCGGCCCCAGGGACCGCACGGGTCGCCGATGTGGATCGAGGCGCAGAGCATGCCACTCTGCTCCAGAGCGGCGAACGTCTGTTCGTGGGCAGGATCGTCCACATAGGGAAAACCCTGCTGGCCCGGCTTGAGTTTGCGCGCCGGCGGGCCCGCCCAGATCTTGTAACCGATGTAGCCGCGTTCGAGCCATTGCTCCAGCTCGGCGGGCGGGAAGTCCAGCCCATCGTGCGATGAGTAGTCGCTGATGCACGACAGCATCCGTCCCTCAGCGGCCCTGGTCACGTCCGCCGGATCGGTGATCGGGCCGCCCGGGCTGCCGAGATTGATCCACAACGCCAGATCGACGCCGTACGCGTTCTTGAGGCTCTCTCGCATCCGCAGATAGTTCGCGATGGTCTCGACATTCCCGCCGGCGTGTGCGTGCACGTCGATCCGCGGAATCTCCGGATAGGCCGTCTTGCTCTGCGCGCCAAGTCCCGGCTTCATCAGGCACGGCGCACAACATACCAGGATGGAAAGAACCACTGTAGATCGTCGCATCGGTCTTCCTCCTTGTCCAAGGTCACATCGCAGAGCCACAGTGCGGCCTCGTCACCACGAACAGCTATCCTAACATGACCAGGGTATGTTGCCACACCGGAGATCTCTTCACGGCCCTTCGAACCGATCCCGGCAAGCCGGTGAGGGAAAAGACCGAAATCAGCCCAGGCATGGTGCAACTTCGTCGAAGATGAGCTGCTTGGCGTGGTCGATGGGTCCGGGCAGGAAGGTGCCGGCGGCCATCTTGTGGCCCCCGCCGCCGAACTTGGCGGCGATCCGGCTGACGTCGACAGCGCCCCGGCTGCGCAGGGAGCAGCGGACGCGACCGTCCTTCAATTCCACCAGCAGCGCCGAGACCATCACAGAGGCGATACGATGGCACTCATTGATGAAGTTTTCGGTGTCCTCGTAGGCGGCGCCGGTCCGCGTGAAGTCCACCTGGAGCAGATGCTGCACGGCGTAGCGTCCGTCCAGGTGCAGTTCGAGCCGGTCGAGCATGGTCACCAGGAGCCGGAACCGCGCCGGCGAATACGTGTGATAGAGCTTGTCATACAGCTCGGTCGGCGAGACGCCCAGGTCGATCAGGTCGGCGGCGCAACAATACACTCGACTGGTGGTGTTGTTGAACTGAAACCATCCGGTGTCAGTGGCGATCGCGACGAACAGAGCCTCGGCCATCTTCGCGGTGATGGGCACCGAGATCGCCTTGAGGAAGTCATACACCACCAAGCCCGCCGCGGCAGCGGTCGCATCAACGATCTCGACGGTGCCCAGGCCATCGCTCGTAATGTGATGGTCGATCACCAGGATCGGCGTATCGAACCGCTTGAGGTGCTCCTCCAGATGGGGCAACTGGCTGTAGCTGTTGGTGTCCACGACGACAATCAGGTCGCACCGCCCGAACGGACCTGTCGCGAGTTCATCGACCTGCACGTTCTTGCGCAGCACGGGCACTTTCTCGTCGAAGAGAAACGCATACCAGGAAGGCACAGGCGAAACAAACAGAGGCCGCACAGTCTTGCCCTGCGTGCGCAAGGCCTGCATCAGTGCGGCCACGCAGCCGCACGCATCACCGTCCGGGCGGGTGTGCGTGGTAATCAGAATGTCGTTCGCCTTCTCAATCAGCGCCAACGCCTGCTGATACTTGTCCGTCATTCGATCCCTTTCGTGTCGTTAGGGAAGAAAGAGAAAGACCACCCGGCCCGAGCGGACCACGGGCAGATCCACCGAAACATCATAGGGACGCGGGCGATTCGTGCAACGCTTTCCCGCGGCGATCAATCGTGCTCGAAGACCATCTTCTGCACATCCACGCCCTCGATGTCGCTGAGCTTGTCGATCATCTCGAAGATGGGCTTCTCGTCGCCGGCCATTTCCAGCAGGACCAAACCATTGGGTGAGCAGAAATCGTCGGAGACCGTGTGGAGCCCGATCCGGGTTTTGATGCTGCAACCGTACTCGGTAAACAGATCCTGTACCTTCTGTGCATGGTGGATGCGATCCGTGATGTGGATGCCCAATACGATGTGGCGTGGCTCCTTCATGGCGTCTCTCCTTGGACGAATTCTTTCAGCGCGGCGCGGGCCTGATCGCAGTCCCTGGCGATCTGGGCCGCGAGTTCACCGGGACTGGTGAATTTGTGCTGGGGGCGCAGGTGACGGACAAACTCCATCACCATCCATTTCCCGGCCATGTCGCCCACGGTCTCGTCGAGAACGTGGGCCTCGATCAGCAGGGGATGCCGTTCCTCGAACGTTCGAATCTCCCCGATGCTGAACGCCGCCGGACGTCTTTCAGTCCTGGACAAAAGTGTATCGGGATCGTCGGCAACCTCCACGAAGCCGGCGTAGACCCCCTCGGCGGGAATGACCTGGTTGGGCCTGGCCATGTTCAACGTTGGGAAACCCAACTGGCGGCCCCTTCCGCGACCGGACACGATCGGCCCGAGCAGGCGATATGGACGGGACAGAGCGACCGCCGCATCCGCCACGTGGCCGCTCTCGAGCATGTAGCGGATCACGCTGCTGGAGACGCGAATCGTCTCGCCCATCGGCAGTGTCATCTGCTTGGGCGGAACGACAACGACCTCAAAACCCTTCTGCCGTCCGAGGGCCCCCAGCGTCTCAATGTCCCCTGCACGGCGGGCGCCGAAATGGAAATCCTGGCCTTCCACGATGAAGCGCGGTGCGAAGGTAGCCACCAGGAACTCGTCGACAAACTGCTCCGGCGACAGTTGCAGCAGCTCCCGGTTGTCCTCCAGCACGATGACGCAGTTGTCGGCGTAGTGGCGCAGCAGATCGAGCTTCAGCGGCAGCGGCGTCAGGACGCCCGGGGCTTTCTCCGGATAGAGGACCGCGACTGGATGGGGCTCGAACGTCATCACGACCATCTCGGCGCCGCAGTCTGCAGCCAGGGCCCGCGCGGTGCGAAGGATTTCCCGATGCCCGATATGGACACCATCGAAATTGCCGATGGTCAGCACACACCCCTTCGCGATTCGTCCGAATTCCGACAACGACTTGAGGACCTTCATTCCCCACACTCTCTAAACAGACTCGACCGCAGTCACAGCAGAACCACCGCCCTTCGGCGGATGAACGCCAGAGAGAGTGTATCGCGGCGTCGCATGGACGCAACGGGTTTTCGCGGACAAAACGACCGGACGGAGGCAGAAGGCTGTGCCATGGGGACGAACAGAGGCCCCCGGCAGGAGATCCTGCCTGTGGCAGGCCGTGGATTCGGGATGGCGGGCCGTCGTGTCGAGACAGAGCGGCAATCGGCAATCCGCCGGGCGTCTGACTCAGCCGGCCTGGGCCTTGGTCAGAGTCGCTTTGGCGGGCTCGCCCACTTGCGTGTGGTGCGGGTAGTAGACACGAAGCTCTTCACGTGTGAACTTGGCCTTGGTCTCGTCGCCCAGCTTCTCGTAGCACATCACGAGCATGTCGAGGGCGGCCCGATGGTAGGCGAACTGGTCCGGCGCGTAGCGATTCGCGCGGTCGGCCTCGACCTGCCGCACTTGCTCGAAGTAAGGAACCGCCTGCTGCAACTGGCCGTCCTGGACGTACATCAGAGCCAGCTCGAAATGGGCCGGCACGTTGGCGGGATCGGCCTCGGTCGCTTTCTGATAGGCGCCGTAGGCCGCGTCGAGTTCCCCCTGGGCCTTGTGAAGGCACGCAAGTACGTACCACGCCCGACCGTTGTCCCCGTCGATCAGCAGGGCCTTGTCACATTGCCGCCGGGCGTCGTCATACTGGCGTAAGACGGAGTAGGCGTCGGCCCGCTCGAGGATGTGGCGGACCATGAGCGGCCGAATCGCAATCAGCGCGATCACGACCAGGATGACGCTGTACGACCCGCTGGCGACCAGTTCCCGGAATTCCTGCCGGTCCTTTCGCGATCTGGGATAGATGACCTGCCCTTCTGCCATAACGCCCCCGTCAACCCACCACAATGAGGTAGATACCAACAATCATCAGCGCGTTGCCGGCTACCAACTGGACCCGCTGTTCGAGCGAACAGATGCGCGTTCGAGCACGGTCAATCACGTTCGGCTTCATCAGAGCGGTCAGCACTCCGACCGCCAGAATCGGCACGCTTTGGCCCAGTGCAAAGCTCAAGAACAGCAGCAGCCCGTACGCCGAGAGCTTCTTAGCGACGACGATCCCCGCCAGGATCAGCATACCCGCCCCGCAAGACGGGCACCCAGGTACAAGCAGCAGGCCGAAGAGGAATCCCAGCAAAGCCGCGCCTGGCAGAGTGGCCTTCTGAAGCTTGGGACCGAGACCGTGCCACTTCTCAGGCAACAGATGCACATTCAGCAGACCTGAGACGAACAGCCCCGTCACAATCAACAGGCCGCCCAGGAGCCAGAAGAAGTACTTGTTGAGGTGGAGCAACTTGCCCGCGATCCCGGCGGCAGTGGTCATGACCATGCCCAGCAGGACGTAGCTGAGGACCAGCCCGGCCGCAAACAGACACGTCAGGGTGATGGCGCGTTTCTTGGACGCTTCGATCCCGCCGACGTATCCGATCACGACGGGCAGGCGAATGGCAATGCACGAACTGAGCGAGGCCATCGCCCCGATCCAGAACACGATGAACAGGGCCCAAACAGGCGATTCATTGATCAGTCTGTCAACTGTCGAAATCACGGTGCATCGCTTTCAATGCTCACGGATCTTCAGTCCAATACGCCGCTACGATCGGGGATCTCGTTTGGCCGCACGTCGTCCGGCGGAAAGCCGAACAACGCCGCCGGCCCCCACCCCTCGTCCGCCCGGGCGGCCCAAAAGGAAGTAGCCACCCGACCGTATCTAAATCCTACGAAATAAACCGGCCTCGAAAAATATGCAACTAAGTTGCATTTTCCGGTGAACAGACTATAATGATCGTTCGAAGACACGGTAGAGCCACTGTTACGGAATGTCGGGAGGCGGTCGTTTATGCAGACAAGAATTGCGGCCATCGGTTCTGAGCTGAGACACCATGCCCCGTTTACACTTTTCGGAGCGGCCACAGGGATCGTGTGCATGCTCCTGTTCCACAATGCCAGCGAGTCGGTCAACCACCGCCTCTTCCAGGTATTCCACCCGGCTCACGTCGTGCTGTCCGCCATCGTAACTGCTTCTCTATTTAAGATTTACGAAAAGAAGGTCAGCATAGTGAAGCTGGTAGTCATCGGCTACATCGGTTCCGTCGGGGTCGCAACGCTAAGCGACTGCGTCCTGCCGTTCTTCGGTGAGAGCATCCTCGGGGTGGCCGTGCCGAGGCACGCAGACCTTCACGACCATGAAGAAACCGGGGAGGCGCATGATCACGGGACGACCGGACACGAAGCCCATTCGGACGAGGCCGGCGGCGCCGTCCGCCCGAGATTGCATCTGGGCTTCATCGAAGACTGGTATGTCGTAAACCCCGCAGCGCTTCTGGGCATTCTCATCGCGTACTTCTGGCCGCAGACCAAATTTCCACACGCCGCCCACGTTCTGGTCAGCACCTGGGCGTCTTCCTTCCACGTGCTGATGAACACCCACGCGGAACTGACCGCCACGATGCTCATGGGCGTGTTCGTGGTCTTATTTGTCGCGGTCTGGCTGCCCTGCTGCGTCAGCGATATCGTCTTCCCGCTGCTGTTCGTCAAGTCTGCTCCGTTGCACCTGCACTGTGCGGCAGAGCCGGAGATGGCCCCATGAGCGCAGACCTTGACGATCAATGCTATGGAATGCTCAAGCACGCGCAATTGTATCGCACGGAGGCGCGCGTCGCGATCCTGAAGGTGCTCTTGCAGGCGGCCAGCCCCTTGCGCCAGGATCAGATTGCCGAGCAACTGCCCGACAAGGGCCGAAACAAGGTGACGATCTACCGGACACTCGAATCCCTGGTTGACGTAGGATTGGTCCATCGCGCTTTCATGCAGGAGCGCGCCTGGCACTTCGAGCTGGCCCATCACTGTACCGACAAGCAGTGCCATCCGCACTTCACCTGTTCGAACTGCGGGACGACACACTGCCTAAGAGAGTTCTCAATGCCCATGGCACCGAAGTTCTACAAGGGATTCGTCATTCAACACCAACAGGTGCGGCTCGAAGGGTTGTGCCCTGCGTGCACCGGGAGCAAGACGACGTGAAGCTCCGTCTACGACAGATCGTTCTGATTCTGGCGACCGGGTGTTTCCTGGTGGTAACCTCGGGTTTGGTGTTGTGCCTGCATCTGCACCTGACCCACGGCCATGACCACGACCCGTTGCACCACGACTCCGAGCACTGCTCCCTCTGCCAGCAACTGCTCGTGGCCATGAAGAACTTCGCGGCCCGCACCGAGCCGGCGCACATCCAGATTGACCAGATTGGGCAACCCTTTGAGGTGTGCCTTGACGCGGCCCGGCCTCAGACCACCACCCCGAGCCTTGGGGCCCGCGCCCCCCCTGCGTAACACCACCTGCGCCGCAACGCAACTCACAGTCGCTCACGTTGGACAGGGCATCTGCTGCGCCGGCGCGGCAGCATCCGAAACGAACTTCGCTCGCCAACAAGACGGCGATTTCACCTGTTGCATACGCAGAGGAGTGAAAATGATGACACGTAAGGGCACACTTGCCTTCTTTGGCCTGCTGCTTTGCGGGTCACTTCTTGCGGCTCGGCCACACGTCGCCCGGGCCGAGTGCGCGGTGGCGCACACACACATCGGCATCAATCCGACCTGGCGGCCCGCCGACTGGAGCCAGCCGGGAGAGGGGTCTGTCGATCCGGACCCGACAGACAACGACAAACTCTGGTTCTTCTCCCTGCCGCCGGTCCACGCCTGCGCCACGCCGGGCTGGCCGAACTGGACGCAGACCGACGGCACGCCTTTCCTCGTGCTCAGCCCCGTCCTCGATGAGGGACAGAACATCACCAAACCCGACGAGCCCGCCAAGGTCCTGTACACATGCGCTTTCCACTACACCAGGCCCAACGGCTACGGCGACCCAAACGGGCTGGAGCACGTGGACGGCTGGCATTCCGCTGACGGTCCCCAAGGGGCATGGAATCTGGAGAGCGCCGATGAGGCTACGATTCCGGCATGGGACATCTACATCCGGCGAGAGCGGGTCAGCGCCAATCTTGCCGATGACGACTTCTTCCTGCTGCTGCCCGACGATACGCCGGCGATGGAACACAACGGCGAGATCTATGCACTGGAGAAGCGGTGGATGGCCGATCTGAACACCTGGGGCTTCCACGACCACATGGGGTTCTACTTCTGGCTCGACGAAGAGGACGAGGAGGTCTACGTCGTCGTATCGGCCCACGACGCCGGCGGGCTCTATCGGCGTTCGGCCGATTTCGTGTTGTGGTTCGCCCGGACGGTGGTTCAGCCGATTGCCGGCGATCTCAACAGCGACGGCGTGGTGGACGTTCATGACCTCGAGATCCTCGTCGAGAACTGGGGCCAGTCCGGCATCTACCATGGCGACGACGCGGAGCACCACGACCACGAGCACGACCATGACGATTGGGCTACAGAATAGGGAGATGGCCATGCGAAGGGAATCATCTCCAAGCAGATCGGCACAGGAGCGGGTTGGGGGTGTCTGCCGGCGCCCCCAATCCAACCCCATCCCGAGACCTGGGTTCACACTGATCGAGCTGCTGGTGGTCATTGCGATCATCGCGTTGCTGATGGGAATTCTGTTGCCGTCGTTGAACCGCGCGCGCGAGCAGGCGCGCAAGATCGCTTGCATAAGCAACATGCGGCAGATGGGCATCGCGCTCCAGGCGTACCTGATCGACTCGGAGTATCGACTGCCTCCCAGCTCCTGTCACTGCCAGGACCCGAACGACCACTGGCTGCGCGTCCTGACCCGCTACACCAGGGAGCCGCTTCTGGTCCGCTGCCCGAGCGACCGGAGCAAGGAGTTCGTCGACTGGAACCGGCCGCTCAGCGAGCAGAAGGAGGCCCGGTATTCGAGCTTCGCGGTTAACGCCCTGCTGGACCCGGTCCACTTCCGCTACGGGCCGAACGCCAACCGCTACAATAACGTCAACAACATCCGGCGGCCGATGTACTGCATCTGGATCAGCGAGGCGCCCGACAGCGAGAGCTTTCGCCTGGCCGACCACATCCACCCCGACATGTGGGAAGGATCGATCGAGTACGCCCGCCAGTCCGTCGCCTGGGACCGGCATAAAGGAACGTCGAACTACCTCTTCGCCGATGGGCACGCCGAAGGGCTGCCATTCGAGCGGACCTACGCCTGGCCCGGCGACTGCTATTGGTACCCCGAGACGGCGCCGAAATGGCCGGATAATCCGTAAAGCAGGAGCAAAACATGAGACTCGTCGTTGTGATGGGCACCCTACTAGTCTGTCTTTCATGCTGCACATCGGCCTGGGCAGACTGCCCCCTCGATCATTTCATCATTGGCTGCAACCAGGACGGCATCGAGGGCACCGACGACGATGCGAAGCTGTTCGTGGATTGCTCACAGAAGTACCGCGACAGCGGAGCGACTGAATACGCTCAGTGGTTCTATCCCTTGCAGAAGAGCATCTTCTCGAGCTATGGCTACCGCATTGGCGAGCCGGGCTTCGACGTCTTCCAGAGCACCAACCCCAATGCCGGACACACCTACGATCCCAATCGCGCGCCGGCGGGCGAGCCGGACCTCGACTATGGCGTGATCGTCGAATGCTTCGCCCTCTCGAATGGACTGCGAGCCGTGCATAAGGAGTATCCACAGTTCACGATTGACACCGTGGGTGGAAGTTTCGACCACAGTTCCATCCACGCTCTTCGCGGCGACGGACACGTGCACCTGTCGTACCAGGCCGTCGGCGGCGAGAGCCTGCACTGGATCACTTACCGACTCCACGACCGGTTCGGCCGATACGAGTCATCCGAGCCGTTTACGATCGTCTTCAACGTCGAGCCTCTTGCGGGCGATCTCGTTGTCGACGACACCGTCGAGCCTGATGACCTGGCGGCACTGTCGCGCTGCTGGCTTCGTCAGAACGCCACGAGGCGAAATGACTACTGGGAACGGGCCGATGCAAATCGCGACGGCGCCGTGAACCTGATCGATTTCGCCCGCATGGCCGCGAACTGGCGGGCCCTCGCAAGCAGGTGATGCTGCCCGGATCGCTCGACGCATCTCCTGGCCGGTCGATGGGTATTGCCCGCCCTCGCGAGAAGCATTCAGAAGCGCCGTCCAGAGGACGCTTCGTCCGTTCTATGCGTGCAGCCTCAGGCTGGAGCAACGCGTGGGCTTGGGGATGGTCGATGTGATTTGGCCTTGTATGTCCAGAGGCGCCGACACTCTCAGCTATCCCCATCCCGATGTCCATCGGGATGAGGCTGCCACTCGGACGCTCCAATGGATCAGAAATGCCGGTGCCCTGAAACCTGCACACACACGTCCGGGTAAGTGCCCCACTGCGCGCTTCCCAAGGTCTTCGCGGTCGGGTAGAATTGAAAAAATGTGTATGCATGGACCGCCCCTCTCCGATAACAGAGGTTACATGAAGACAAGGACGAAGCTCAAGATCGTTGCAGCCCTTCTGGCCCTGGTGGCCGTCGGCTGCCAGGGCCCGCAGAGAACCACGCCTGCCGTGGTCACCAGAGATCACACCGTCAGCATCGAGGAGCTGGCCCGCCAATTGGGTCTGAGCGTCGAGGACCGCGATGACGCGTTCGTCGTCCTGCGTGGCGGCGGCAATACCGTCCTGATCTTCACGCACAGCGACGGCCGATTCTTCGTCAACGGAAAGCCCATCGGCTCCGTCGGAATAGTCCGCAAGGTCGGGCAGACGGTCTATGTCGCCGAATCGCTGGTCTCACAGATCAAGCCGCACCTCGGCGCGCCGATAGCGCCTTCGCGTCCGCAACCCCGTGTCTTGCAGGGGAACATCGTGATCGATCCGGGCCACGGCGACCACGACCCCGGGACGACCTCCATCACGGGAGTCCACGAGAAAACGGTCAACTACGACGTCGCCGAGAAGGTCGCCGCCATCCTGGAACGCAGGGGTCTTGGCGTAACCATGACCCGACAGCGTAACGAGTACATCGAGCTGGAGGCCAGAGCGGAGATCGCCAACCGGCGCAACGCCGATCTGTTCGTGAGCATCCACGCCGACTCCGCTCCCACCCCTTCGGCTCGGGGTTTCACCGTGTACATCGCCAATGCCGCATCCGCCGATTCCCAGCGTGCCGCCCGCGACATCGCGCGCGCCATGGCCACTACGGGCATGGAAAGCCGGGGCGTCCGCCGCGAGGATTACCGGGTGCTGGTAACAACTCGGGGACCGGCGGTGCTCGTGGAGATGGGGTATCTGTCGAACCGCCAGGATGCCGCCCGCCTGCAAGACAGCGCTTTCCAGGACAAGCTGGCCGCTGCGATTGCCACAGGGATTATCGACTACCTGCAATAGCGTTAGGACCGGTACCGCTATAGGATGCGGCGTTTCCGGGCCACGATCAGCCCCAGCACGCCGATCGCGGACAGCCCCAGCGCCCCGGGCAGGGGCACAACCGCCATAAGAGCATTCGCCCCCAGTGTGACCGGGACCTGCCGCAGGGAAACCAGTCCCGTAGAGGTGAACCACAGGCCTGTGACGAAGGTGGCGGTCTCGTCAGAACCCGGACTCAGGCCCGCTTCGATCGCCAGGATACGGAAGGCGTCCACTCCCTCGCCGCCGAAATCGTAACGGTCGCCGGCCATCAGATCGAAGCCAGTGTCCCCCCACGAGCCAAAGGTGTCGTTCCACAGCCAAAGGTCGTAGAGACCGTCGGCAAACGTCGGCAGTTGGATTGAGGAGACATTGGCGCCGAAATCCACGAAGTAGTCATAGCCGATGCCCAGTGGCGAACTGACGAAGACCGCGTCGTCGACGTTGCCGATGTGGAAATCGAATCGCCAGCCGTCGTCGACGACCACCGGCATCAGCGGATTGTCCGCGACCGTGCCCGGCAGATGACCGCTGCGAACGGGAAACACCCACAGCCCCCTGATCGACACGTTGGACGGCGTGTTGGTCAGGTTCGCCAGGTCCAGAACCGCCGCAGTGCCCGAGCCCGGCAGGATCAGGTAGTGCTTCCCGTCGCCGGCGTCATAGCCCGCCTGAGCGGCTGTGCCCCCGAGACCACCGACCCCCCCGCTGG
>Ga0068714_10005839_pt1 | contig 12863 bp, 14 predicted proteins | sample MTBNYHSulfiMetaG_FD_62988 | JGI IMG/M metagenome (GOLD analysis project Ga0068714, IMG submission 62988) | Enrichment culture microbial communities from rom New York Harbor, USA that are MTBE-degrading - MTBE-NYH (New York Harbor Sulfidogenic)... | ecosystem: Environmental > Aquatic > Marine >... | reverse complement strand
GCGCGCCTGATGCCCATACCCGGCAAGCAAGCCGGTGAGAAGACCGATTTCGATTTCCCCTATTTCGCCAACAGCCGGGTGATGGAGCTAATGGCCGAGCCACTGAGAGGCTATCTGGCGGGGGACGAAAGTTTCACGTTGGTGAGCAAGGCAAAGCATTCCGGGAATCAATTGTAGCCTGCGTCGATATGAGCCAAAACTGGCGCAAGGCCCTAAACTACGTGCCTGAAAAAGAGCCTCCCGAAGGATTGATCCCTCGGGAGGCGTTGGTTATCGTTAAAACGCGCCGATCAGGCCGCGGCTTTGGAAGCTCGTAGGCGGGCTCGCAGCACCTCGAAGATGGCGCCGATACCGATCAGGACGACCAGCAGGGCGAAGAGGGCCCCCAGGATGGGAACTGCTCGGGCAATCTCGTAGAGCAGCACACCGATGAGCAAAGCTAGGGCGTTGCCCCAGCGCCCCTGCAGGGTCTCTGGGCTGAGCTGCGTCAGGATCAGCCAGCCCACCAGATAGCCGAACACTGCCTTGGTGACCAGCCACAGCAGGAAGCCGAAGACCGCGCAAACCGAAGCGATGGTCACACCACCCAACTGAATGAGCGTCCCCGTCAGGCTGCCCAGGGTGATGATCGAGCCCAAGATGACCAGGGCAATCAGCAGTGCAATGGCGATCAGGACCGCAACCGGGAAGAGCAGGAAGACCACCAGGCCCCAACCCAGGCTGGGCAAGGGGCGCTCCTTGATCTGCTGGGCGACGCGGCTGAGGTTCTGGCGCTGGAAGTAAAGCAGCAAACCGCCTACGATCAGCAGGGAAACGAATTCGCCCAGGCGCGTGCGCACCCAGTTGGCGATCGCCCAGCCCGCCGCCCCTTGGGTGGCTTCGCGAACGGCAAAAGTGACATCGGGCACCTCTGGAGGCTCGACGTCGACGGGCCGGATGGCGTAAACGAATTCGCCATCCACCTGGGCATCCTCCCCCACCCGCAAGCCGGGAGCGATGAGGGAAACACCACCCGGCAGCCAGGCCGTCCAGTATTGGGAAGACTCGTCGAACTGCTCGTCGAGCTTACCGATCTCGGCGTAGATGTCGCCGCCCACCTGGCCGTTGACCTCAAACGCGCCAGCCCCGACGGTCACGTCGCGGCCGATCACGCCATTTAGGACAGTCTGGTAGTTGCCGGCATATAGATTGCGGCCGATGTTGCTGCCTTCCTGTGCTTCAAAGGCGAAGCCCCCAAAGTACACGTTGCGGGCGACATCCGCTTGAGGGCCAACGGTGAAGGAATAGCTCATCACGATCATCCCGCCATCGATTTTCCCGTTAACGGTGATGAATTGGCCTGCGGCAAAAACATTACCCTCGACCACGCCATTGATGATCACCTGTTGCCCGGCGGCAAACAGGTCTCCAGTGACCGTGCCGTTGACCTCCACGCGCGCGCCGGTGATGACCAAATCATCGTCGATGACCTCATCTTCAGGGATAATAGCGTCGGGCTCCCCGGTAACGATCTCACCAGCCAGCGCGGGTGAGGTGAAGGTCGAGGCAAGCACCAGCACTAACCCAAACGCCAGGGTAACGCGTGCCAGGCGAGGCCAAGTTGTCTTCCTTGCATTCATAGCATTCATTCGATCAAACCTCCTGAGATAACGGAATAAGCATTATCGTATCAAGTCGGTAAAACCAGGTGCGCGGGATGCGCCACGGGGGACGCGGCAACCCCGCCGCTTAATAATACGATTCAATACAGGCGAAGTTGCAGCCTTCCGACTTACTGGTGACACGTGCAGAAGAAACGACCACCCATCAAACAGCGGATCGACCCCTGATGGTAGAGGGAATCAAGCTCCCCGGCCCCAACGTGGCCGTGTTACTTCACTCAACGGCAACTAGCTTGTAAATTTCACCCTGCAAGGCAACGGCGTAAAGCTCGCCGGATTCATCTTCACCGAAGGAGGGCAGCAAGATAGTGAGGTTGAACAGCGAGCGGCTCTCCCATTCGCCATCGGCGTTGCGCAGCAAGCCAAAGATCTCTGCGGTGCAGTAATCAGCGTAGAAATAGATGCCCTGGAAAGCGGGTAGCTCTTCTCCACGATAAACGTAGCCACCCGTCACCGCGCAGCCATTGGTGTGATCGTAAACGGCCACCGGTTCGGTCCAGGTGAAATCTGCTGGCGGGAGTTGGCTGCGGTCATAAATCTCCGAGCCTTCGATCCAGTTCCAGCCGAAATTGGCGCCACCGGGATGGTTGGCGGGGAGGTAATCGACCTCCTCCCAGGTATTTTGGCCGACGTCGCCGATGTACAGGTCGCCGGTCAAACGGTCGAAGGTGATGCGCCAGGGGTTGCGCAGACCGTAGGCCCAGATCTCAGGATGGCCCCCGGTATCGAGGAAGGGGTTATCAGGGGGAATGCCGTAGGGGTCACCGCTGTCCACATCGATGCGCAGCAACTTGCCGTAGAGGAACTCAAGGGATTGGGCGTGGCCGCGCGGGTCGCCGCCGGAGCCGCCATCGCCGAGGGAGATGTAAAGGTAGCCATCGGGGCCGAAAGCCAAGCCGCCGCCATTGTGGTTGATCCACGGCTGGTCAAGGGTGATGAGCTGCACCTCGCTGTCCGGGTCGGCCAGATTGGGGTCTTCGGCGGAGAGGTTAAAGCGGGCGATAACGGTATCGCCCCCCAGATCGGTGTAGTTGACGTAGAAGTAGCCGTTCTCGGCGAAATTGGGGTGGAAGGCCAGGCCCAGCAGCCCTTGCTCGTTGTATTCGTCACCGACGCGCTCGCGGATATCCAGAAACGGCTGGGGGAGAATTTCCCCATCCTGAAGGATGCGTATCCGCCCGGCCTGCTCAACGACGAAGATGCGGCCGGAGCCGTCCCCCGCATTCGTAAGACCCAGCGGCCGCACAAAGCCACCCGCCACCAGCTCCCAGGTATAACCGGCAGGATCGGGAAAGCTGGGCTGTGGCAGGGATAGCGGGGTATTGGTGGCGGCTTCGGACTCCGTTTCAGGGGCCGAGGTCGGGGGAGGCTCTGTCTCGATGGGTTCCGGGGTATCGGTAGGCGCCGCAAAAGTGGCGGTCGGGGATATTTGAATAGGCTCTAAAGTAGGGTAATCCAGGAGGTCGCAACCGGACAAAGCTAAAAGTAGCATGAGGCCGGCCGACAAAACCAATAGTTTTGCACTACGCTTTACCATTATTGAATCTCCTTATAATCAGCATCGATAATCTCTTCTGAATCTGCATCAGATTTCTCAGCGCCGCGCCAACTGGACGGTACTTCACGGCCGATAGCGGCGCGATGCTCATCCACCACCTCGGAGGGGCAGAGTTCGATAAACAAGTAGGTGCCCACCCATACCACCGCCAGGTCATCGACCGGTCCGGGGATATCTAGAGGAAGCAAGAAGTAGACCAGGCTGCCGAAGGGGATGAGCTTAAGTACCGGGGAAATACGAGCATCGCCCAGCAAACGCCACACGAGTTTCACGTGGTCGGCGATACCCTTGAAAAAGCCCTCGTCATGCGAGGGTAACACCTTGCGCGGCTCAGGCACCAGGTTCTTTCTCCCCCTCGTCCTCGGAAAACTGTGAATCGACCACCTCGCCCGGCTCAGCGGCTCCTCCCTGAGCGCGGCCGCTCAATGCCGCGCGGTGCTCCTCAACTACATCAGCCGGGCACAACTCGACGAAGAGGTAAAGGCCCAGCCCGAGGACCACAGCATCGTCCAGGGGGCCGAACAGCAGATCGGGGAAGATCAAATAGACCAGCGATGCCACTGGCAACACCTTGAGCACGATGTTTACACGCGGGTCGCCCATCAAGCGCAAGACCAAGCGCAGCTGGGCGATCAAGCCCTGGAAGAAGCCGGGGTCGCCTTGCTTGGCTACCAAATCGCGAATCTGTTGTTTTCTGTCTGCTGCCATAGATACCTCCGTCTCACAGGCGATTATACTACGCGGAGGTTAAGGCTCCTGGCCTTGCAGGTTAAAGCTTTGAAAGAATCAGGTAGAATCAGGCCTTGCTAGTAGAGCAACGAAACCACAACCGAGGAAAACGCTTGAACCCAGAGAAGACCTCAACGAAACTGAATCCAACCGGCGTGCTACATCTGATAGTAGTGTACCTGGTGTGGGGCAGCACCTATCTGGCTATCCGGGTGGCGGTGCGCGAGGGAGGCGGCTTCCCGCCCCTGACGCTGGGCTTGATGCGGGCAGCGGTAGCAGGCGTCTTGCTGCTGGCCTGGGCGGCGCTGGCACGCCAGCGATTGAAACCCACAAAAGAAGAGCTATGGGTTTTGGTTGGCTCGGGGCTACTGCTCTGGCTGGGCGGCAACGGATTGGTGACAGTGGCTGAACAGCGTGCCGATTCGAGTTTGGCCGCCTTGATGATCGCCGTCACCCCCATCTGGGTGGCCGCCATCGAAGCCGTGATCGACCGCCGGGCGCCCTCAGCGCTGTTGGTCGGCGCGCTGCTGGTGGGCTTCGCCGGCATCGGTCTGCTCACCGCTCCGGTGCTGCGAGACGGCGTGAGGGGAGACCTGTTCTCCGTGCTAGCCTTACTAGGCGCTACCATCAGTTGGGGCTTGGGCACAGTGCTGCAAAGCCGCCGACCGGTGAAGCTCAGCCCGCGAGTGAGTTCGGGCTACCAGATGCTGGCAGGAGCGGTGGGGTTCGCCATCATGGCGCGGGTGCTGGGAGAGCCGCTCCCCACGCCAACACCGGAAGCCTGGTTGGCATGGGTCTATTTGGCGTTGGTCGGCTCGGTGCTGGCCTTCACCTCCTACGTCAGCGTGCTGCAACTGCTGCCCACCAGCGTGGTGATGACCTACTCCTACGTCAACCCGGTGATCGCCGTGATCTTGGGCTGGCTGATCCTGGGAGAGCCGATCACCATCTGGACGGTGAGCGGCAGCGCGCTGGTATTATTAGGCGTGGCTGGGGTGTTTAGAGACCGCACCCGCCAGCGCCAAAAAGGGGGGATGGCAACCTCCCCAGCGAAAGACGCGTGAATCAACGCGAAAACAGTAAAACCCGAGGCAGGGTTCATACGTATATTAGGTTGAAGAAATCAAACCATCATAAGGAGTTGGAAATGAGTGAACAGAGGCGAGGAAGCCTGGCAGTTGGGATCATCCTGCTGCTCCTGGGCGGCTGGTTCCTGGCACAGCAATTGGTGCCCGGTTTTGAAAGCTGGGTGGAAAGCCACCTGGATTGGCCCTTCATCATCATCGGGATTGGGTTGGCATTCTTGATCATCGGCGCCGCCACCGGCGTGCCCGGTCTGGCGGTCCCGGCCTGCATCATCGGCGGCATCGGCGGGTTGTTGTATTACCAGAACGTCACTGGCGATTGGGCCAGTTGGTCCTATGCCTGGACGCTGATCCCCGGGTTTGTTGGAGTAGGCATCTTCCTGATGCACACCATGGAGGGCAAATTCCGTCTGGCCTTGCGCGAGGGCGGCAACACCATACTGGTCAGCTTGGTGCTGTTTGCCATCTTCGGTTCCTTCCTGGGCGGGCCGGCGATCCTGGGCCAATACTGGCCGGTGCTGGTGATCCTGCTGGGTCTGTGGATGCTGGTGCGAGCGCTGCTCGGCAAAAGCTAGGCGACGAGAACGATATCTATAGAAGGCACCCCGCTCCTGCATGCGAAATGGCAGGAGCGGTTGCTTTTGGGCTATAATCCTCCCCATCCTAACCAAGAAGGCGAGCGATATGGATAACGAACTCCCCATCCCAGAACGCGCCCTGGTGATCTCCGCCCACCCCGACGACCCTGAGTTCGGCGCCGCGGGCACCGTGGCACTGTGGACGCAGGCGGGGGCCGAGGTGACCTACGTGATCGTCAGCGACGGCAGCAAGGGCAGCGCCGACCCGCAGATGACCAGCCAGCAATTGGCCGCCATCCGCAAGCGTGAGCAGCAGGCCGCCGCCGATGTGCTGGGGGTCAAGCAGGTGCTCTTCCTGGATTATCCCGATGGGGGCATCTACAACACGCCCGAACTGCGCAGGGACATCGTAGAACAGATCCGCCGGTATCGCCCCGAGGTGCTGGTCACCCACGACCCCACCAGCTACATCGTGGATAACACCTACATCAACCATCCCGATCACCGGGCGGTGGGCAGCACCACCCTGGATGCCGTCTTCCCATTAGCGCGTGACCGCCTGAATTTCCCCGAACACCTCGCCCAGGGCCTGGAGCCTTACAGCGTGCTGGATATCTTCCTGGTTTTCACCAACGAGCCGAACTTCTGGGTGGATATCAGCAGCACGGTTGATAAGAAGGTCGCCGCCCTGAGGGAACACTGCAGCCAGTTCAGTGAGCCGGAAAAGGTGGAAGAATGGGTACGAGAGCGCTCGCGCCAGTGGGCGCAAGACAAGCCCTACGAATACGCCGAGCGCTTTCGCAGGGTGAAGCTGGCCAGGTAGAAGGCAGACGAAGGGGGCAGCGCGTTTGATGAAATGAACGAAACCAAACAGCTTATCGCCATAGCCGAGCAAATCTTAGAGGCCGGGCCTGATCTAGTGGTGCGTTATCGCTTGCTGCGCGACGTGCTACGCCTGAACTCTACCGATAAGAGGCTAGTTGCCGCCCGAGCCGGGTTGGAGCAAAGCCGGTGGGTACAGCTTTTGAGAGACGAGCAAGAGCCTGATGGCGGGTGGGGACGATTTCACAGCCGCGACAGCCGTAGCCCGCAAAAGATTGCCGGCACCGAAGCTGGCGTGGATCGTGCCCTGGCGCTCGGCCTGGATGAGGAGCACCCCATCTTGAAAGCCACAGTGCGCTATCTGGTCGCCCTGCTCGAGGAGCGCCTGCCCTTCCCCGATCCGCCAGAGGTCAACGACCGCTGGCCGACGGGGGTACGGCTGTTCACCGCCAGCACGCTGGCCAAGATCCAACCCGATCACCCCGCGCTCGACCGGGAATGGTCACTGTGGGCCGCACTGGCAGAGCGCATCTTCGCCTCAGGGCATTACAGCGCCGAAGAGGAAGTCCGCGCCCACCGCGAATTGACTGGCGCCACGGTGGCGAATAGCTATCTGGTCTTCTGTAACCGCTACACGGTAGCAATGATAGCGGCGCGCGCTCCTGAACTCCTGCCACACATCGAGGCGGCGCTGGTCGAGTGGCTTTGGGGAAAGGACGGCGGCCTGGGCTACTTCGGCGTGACGCTACACCGTCCACCGGAGCGCAGCGCACCGACGCACCTGGAGCTTTGGCTGTGCTCGCTGGAGCTGCTAGTCGATTTCCCCAGCTTGAAAAAGTGGGCGGAGGGCGCCATCTGCTGGCTGTGGGATCAGCAAGGCGAGGATGGCCTGTGGGATTTCGGCCCGCGTTCTGGCGTGAGCTGGATTTTCCCGCTATCCGAGAGCTGGCGCAAGCCCGCCAACCGGGCCTACGATTACACCACCCGCGTCCTGGCCTTGTTGAGGCGTTATCATCAGGAGGAGCGATGAGCGAGAAAGGGTCCCTCCTCTCGCCTCGCTTCGAGGGGGCGCTGCGCTACGCCGCCCAACTGCACGCCGGGCACCTGCGCAAAGGCCCAAACATCCCTTACATAGCGCACTTGCTGGCGGTGGCAGCCCTGGTCTTGGAAGACGGCGGGGACGAAGAGCAAGCCATCGCCGCCCTGCTGCACGATGCCGTGGAGGATCGCGGCGGGCTGGAGACGCTGGATGAGATTCGAGCGCGCTTCGGAGATGAAGTAGCGGAGATCGTGCTGGCCTGCAGCGACGCCTTCGAGCAGCCCAAGCCCCCCTGGCGAGCGCGCAAAGAGCATCACCTCGAGCGCCTACGGGATGCCTCGCCAGCCGTGCGGCGCGTAACCCTGGCCGATAAAGTTCACAACGCCCGCTCCATGCTGCGCGATCTGCGCCGCGAGGGGGAAAGCGTATGGGCACGCTTCAAGGGCGGCCGGGATGGCACGCTGTGGTACTTGCGCGAGGTACTGACGGTGCTCGGCGAGGACGGGGGCTATCTAGCCGATGAATTGGCAAGCCTGATCGAGCAGATCGAAGCGCTTTAGCCCCAGCAGGAAAGCTACGACAAGCCCTCCAGCACCCGGTCGGCGCATTGCCAGGCGGAGGCCGGCGCTGAGCCGGTGCTCGGCCCCACCAGATAATCGCCGCAGAAACACACCGGCCCTTCCTGCGGGTCGGCGGTGAACCGCTTCAAGGCGCTGAGGCAGCCCACCGGGGAGGTCGGCACTTTGCGCGGCCAGATGAAACCATCCCCGCCGATCTCCGAGCTGCCCCAAGACAATGTTACAATTTTTATGAATTTACTCTTAATAATGACGCCAAAGCACCCAAAGCAATGGTAGTATTAGGGTTCGCCCGTGGGCGAGACGAGACAAAAATGATGGTGAGCGATAGATTGGACAGGCCGCTGCAGGATTTACGCATCTCGGTCACCGACCGCTGCAATTTCCGCTGCCAATACTGCATGCCCAAGGAGATCTTCGGGCGCCAATTCCAGTTCCTACCCAGGGAACAGTTGCTGCGCTTCGAGGAGATCGAGCGCTTGGCGCGCGCCTTCGTCGAGCTGGGTGTGCGCAAGATCCGGCTGACGGGGGGAGAACCCCTAATGCGGCGGCAGATCGAGAAACTGATCGCCAAACTGGCCGCAATCCCAGAGCTGGAAGACCTAGCGCTGACTACCAACGGTTCCTTTCCGCTCGAGCGCGTACGCAGTCTGAAGGACGCCGGGCTGCGGCGCATGACCGTCAGCCTGGATTCGCTGGACGATGAGGTCTTCATGGCGATGAACGATGTCGATTTCCCCGTGCAGCGCGTCCTGGACTGGATCGACGCCTCCGTTGAAGCTGGCCTGACCCCGGTGAAGGTCAACATGGTGGTCAAGCGCGGCGTGAACGAGGCCAGCATCCTGCCGATGGCGCGCTACTTTCGCCATAAGGGGATCACCCTGCGCTTCATCGAGTACATGGACGTGGGCACGACCAATGGCTGGCGGCTGGATGAGGTAGTGCCGGCCCGCGAGATCATCAGTATCCTCAATGCTGAGATGCCCCTCGAGCCCCTGCACCCCAACTACGAGGGCGAGGTCGCCAACCGCTGGCGCTACGTGGATGAAAGCGCCGAGATCGGGGTCATCGCTTCGGTCACCCAGGCCTTCTGCGCCAGCTGCACCCGCGCCCGCCTCTCGGCCGACGGCAAGCTGTATACCTGCCTGTTCGCCACCCACGGCCACGACCTGCGCGCACCGCTGCGCCATGGAGCCAGCCTCGAGGAAATGGTCGACATCATTGCATCGATCTGGGAAAAGCGCAACGACCGCTACTCGGAGATCCGCTCGGAGCACACCATCGACCTACCAAAAATTGAGATGTCTTTCATCGGAGGATAAGTTTGTCTTCACTGCCATCGAACCAAATCACCACCGTCTTATTCGATCTGGACGGCACGCTGCGCCACAGCCGCCCCTCGGGCAACGACCTGTTTCGCGACTTCGCCGCCGAAATGGGGGTGAAGACCACCGCCGAGGGTGAGCGCAAAGCCAAGCGCTGGATTCACGAATATTGGGCCAACTCGGCGACCCTGATCTCGGACCAGGAAACCTTTGAGCGCAACAGCGAGGCCTTCTGGCACAATTACGGCGTGCGCCACTTGACGGCGCTGGGCTGCCCCACGGAGCAGGCCGAGGCGCTCAGCGGAGAACTTAACCAGCGCTTGGTAGCGGAGTACCAGCCCGAAGACCTGATCCCCGATGAGACGCCCGAGACGCTGGAGGCTTTGAAATCCGCCGGCTACACCCTGGGGCTGATCACCAACCGGCACGATCCCGTACACGACTATCTGCAGGAGAAGGGACTGTGGGACTATTTCGAACTGGTCCTGGCGGCCGGGGAAGTGGGCGCCTGGAAACCGGACACGGCAATCTTCCAGCACGCCCTGGAACGCATCGGGGCCCAGCCGGGGCAGGCTGTTTACATCGGGGATAACTATTATGCCGACGTGATCGGTGCCCAAAATGCCGGCATCGCTGCCGTCCTGCTCGACCCGGACGGTATCTTCCCAGACATTGATTGCCCCACGATCGCCAAACTGAGCGAACTGGAGAGCTTGCTGGCGGCCAAAGCGCCCGCCTGACGTATAATTCCCCCACAATGACCGAAGTCCACCCGCTCCCGCGCAGCTTCTACGCCCGCCCGACCTTGCAGGTGGCCCGCGAACTGTTGGGGGCGCGCCTGGTGCGCGTGGAAGGCGAGGCACGCCTGGCGGGCATCATCGTGGAGGCCGAGGCCTATTGCGGCGAGCAAGACCTTGGGTGCCACGCCAAGGCCGGGCGCACCCCGCGCACGGAGGTGATGTACGGCCCGCCGGGGCACGCCTACGTTTACTTCACTTACGGCATGCACTGGCTGTTCAATTGCGTCACCAGGCTGGAGGGCAGCCCCGAAGCGGTGTTGATCCGCGCCATCGTGCCGGTGGAGGGGCTAGAGCAGATCGCCGCACGGCGTGGCCACCAGCCTCGCAAGCTGTGGACCGATGGCCCTGCCAAGCTCACCCAGGCCCTGGGCATCGATGGCGCCCAGAATGGAGTAGACCTAACCCGCGCCGATGAACCGGTCTTCATCGAGCCTGGCCAGACCATTCCCGATGAGCAAGTAACCATTGGCCCGCGCGTCGGGTTAAACACTGTGCCGGAACCCTGGAAGAGCAAGCCGTGGCGCTTTCTAGCCACGCTAGAGGGATCAGGCGACGAGTGACCGGCGTGCCGGTCGCCAAACATCGCGTGGAGGAACTCATCGTATGAACCTACTCGAAGGAAAAAACGCCCTGGTCTTCGGCGTGGCCAACGAACGCTCGATCGCCTGGGGCATCGCCCAGGCCTTGCACCAGCATGGCGCGGCGGTTGGCCTGAGCTACGCTGGGGAGGCTCTGGAGCGGCGCGTCCGGCCCCTGGCCGAATCCATCGGCTGCACCTTTGTCGAGCCTTGTGACGTGAGCGACGATGCCCAGATCGCCGCCCTCGCCGAGAAAGCCAAGCAAGCCTTCGGCGAGATCGACATCCTGGTGCACGCCATCGCCTTCGCCAACCGTGAAGAGCTCAAGGGACCATATTACAACACCAGCCGGGAAGGCTTCAGCCTGGCGATGGATATCAGCGTATATTCGTTCACCGCCCTGGCGCAGGCTTTCGAGCCGCTGCTGCGCGCCAACGCCTCGCTGCTCACCATGACCTACTACGGCTCGGAGAAGGTCGTCTCTCACTACAACGTGATGGGGATCGCCAAGGCCGCTCTGGAGGCCTCCGTGCGTTACCTGGCTAACGACCTCGGCCAGCGCGGCATCCGTGTCAACGCCATCTCCGCCGGGCCGATCCGCACCCTGGCAGCCGCCGGAATCTCCGGCTTCAAGGGCATGCTCGGCCGCTTCGTCGAGGTCGCCCCGCTGAGAGAGCTGGTGACCCCCGAGGACGTCGGGAACGCCGCCGTGTTCCTGGCCTCCGACCTGGCGAGTAAGATCACGGGTGAAGTGTTGTACGTCGATTCGGGGTACAATATCCTCGGCATGCCGGAAGCGAACGAATAGGCACAGTCACACTCATCTAACACCCTGAGGGGCCAAGCGCAAAGCGACCATGTTCCGCAGAAAAGACAGCACCCCGGAAACCACCACCGCACGCCCTGAGCGCATCACTTCTGTGTTGGGCGACGGCATTTCCCTGCGCGGCCGCCTGACCGGGCGCGGCGGCGTGCGCATCGAGGGGGCCTTCGAGGGCGAGATCGCCCTCAACGGGATGCTGGTGGTGGGCGCCACCGGCCGGGTGACTTGCGAGGATTTGCGCGCCAACACCGTGATCGTGGCCGGGGCGGTGCAGGGCAATATCACCGCCGAAAAAGTGGAGATTCGCGCCACCGGTCGCGTGTGGGGCGATGTGGTGGCGGTGGCCTTTTCGACCGAGGAGGGCGCCTATCTGCGCGGCCAGATTCGCATGGAGGAAGAGATCACCCTCGACCTGCCCGAACTACCTCCTGTGGAAGGGGAGGCAGTTGAGGGGGACGAGGGCGCTGAGCAAGAGGAAGCAGCCCAGCAGGAGTGAGAAGCAAGCCAACGGCTTACATAGGGAGGTGCTAAGATGTCAGTTTACTATCGCTTGAAATACCTTAGTGACAAAGAGCGGGTCGCCCAAAATTTGCTCGACCTGCGCCGGTCGCTGCGCAGCCACATCCGGGCGCTCAGAAGTGGGGAGGCGCGCAGCGAATCCCTGGATAGCGACCGTTTCCTCCGCTTGGCGACCTGGAACATCCGCGAGTTCGGCGCCAACAAGAAATTCGGCAAGCGGCGGGATGAATCGCTCTATTACATCGCCGAGATCCTATCCCACTTCGACCTGATCGCCGTCCAGGAAGTGAATCGCGACACCACCGACTTCAGCAAAGTGACACGCATCTTGGGCAGCAATTGGGATTTCATCGCCACCGATGTCACCGAGGGCACATCGGGGAACGAAGAGCGCATGGCCTTCGTCTTTAACCGCAACAAAGTCTGGTTCCGCGATTTCGCTGGCGAGCTGGTGCTCCCCAAGACTGATCGCATCAAGTATCCATACGAAGAGCGCCTGCGCTTCAGCGATGGGCTGAGCTTGCAGCTTCCCGACGGAAGCAGCCTGCAATCACCAGACGGGGTGGAGACCTATCGCTACAGAGGCAAGCTCAGGTTGAATGAAGAGGTGGCCATAGACCTGCCCACAGGCACCTGGCTGCAGCTCCCCGAAGGCTCGCAGATCGTCTTGCCGCGCGCCAAGGAGATCGAACTGACCTCCAATGGCCGTGTCGTGCTGCCGGAGGGCAGCCAAGTCCAGCTCGATAAGGATGACATGGCCAAGCTGCC
>Ga0068714_10005838_pt1 | contig 12863 bp, 9 predicted proteins | sample MTBNYHSulfiMetaG_FD_62988 | JGI IMG/M metagenome (GOLD analysis project Ga0068714, IMG submission 62988) | Enrichment culture microbial communities from rom New York Harbor, USA that are MTBE-degrading - MTBE-NYH (New York Harbor Sulfidogenic)... | ecosystem: Environmental > Aquatic > Marine >... | reverse complement strand
CTTCCAGTGTTGGGACGTATCGTGTCGGACTAGAAGATATTATACCACGAAAACTGGAAAAGTGTACCCCCCAATTTCACGGACTTTTGGAATTGCCCATGTACCTATTGGACAGCAGATCCGTAAGCAGCAGGGATGACCGTCTGTTTGAGCATTTGACTTTTCATTCTATCTCTTGTAGAATATGGCGCGTCTGAGCCAGCCGGGGCACCGATGGCCCCCGGGCGCAGCTCTGGCCAGTGAGGTATCTCACAACACAGCTCACAAGCAATCACTCTCCAAGGAGGAAAGAACCAATGAAGGAACTGTCTGGCTCGGAGCAAACCATGCTCTGGGGTGTCATCGCCGTTGCGTTCGTCAGCCTGCTTTACGCCTACTGGCTGTGGCGCGACACACTCCGTCGCGACAAGGGCACACCTGCCATGCAGGCGGTGTGGAACGCCATTAAGACCGGTGCCAACGCCTATTTGCAGCGGCAGTTGCGGACCATGTTGCCGATCCTGTTCCTGCTGGCGATTGTGCTGTTCTTCAGCGTGTACGTGGTCGCGCCCAGCCAGGAAGCGATGAACGTCTTTGTGGATGAGGCTTCGGCTCGCCTGTGGTTGGGCCTGGGACGCAGTCTGGCCTTTGTGGTTGGGGCCGCATTCTCGATCACGGTTGGCCAGTTGGGCATGCGGGTTGCCATCGAGGGCAATATCCGGGTGGCGGCTCAGGCAGCACGGGAGAACTATAACGGCGCGCTGACTGTGGCGTACCGTGCCGGCACCTTCACCGGGATGTTGACGGATGGCCTGGGCTTGCTGGGCGGCACGACAATATTTATGGTTTTCGGTCAAGCGGCCCCCGACGCCCTGTTGGGCTTTGGTTTTGGCGGTACCCTGGTGGCTCTCTTTATGCGGATCGGTGGTGGTATCTACACCAAGGCTGCCGATGTTGGCGCCGACCTGGTGGGCAAGGTGGAACAGGGTCTGCCAGAGGATGACCCGCGCAACGCGGCAGTTATTGCCGACCTGGTGGGCGACAATGTGGGTGACTGCGCCGGCATGGCTGCCGACATTTTCGAGAGCTACGAAGTAACCATCGTCTCGACACTGATCTTGGGTCTGGTGTTGATGCACGAAACCGGCAGCACCTACTGGATCGTATACCCCCTCATTGTGCGTGCCATCGGTGTCATCTCTTCCATCCTGGGTACCTTCACGGTCCCAATGTGGGAGAAATTCCCGATCAAGTTCCTGCGGGCCCACGATGCCGAGGGGGCCATGTTCCGTTCCTACGAGGTGTCTTCGATAAACACGGTTATATTTGCCTTTATGTTCTCGCTGATCTACGCCAAGGGCGAGTGGCAGCTGGCGACGCTTAACGCCGTCGGCGTGGGGCTGGCAGTTCTTTTTAACCCGCTGACCTCGCTCTTTACCTCCATCAAACGGAAACCGGTGCAAGAGATCGCCGAGTCGACCCAGACAGGATCGGCGACGACGATCCTGTCCGGCCTGGCGGTTGGCATGGAAGCCAGTGTGTGGAGCTTGCTGGCTATCGTTGTGGCGATGTCCGCCAGCCTGATCATTTTTGGTGACGACGGGCTGATCTACATGCTCTACGGAGTGGCCATGGTTGGCATTGGCATGCTGTCGCACACCGGCAACAATGTAGCGATGGACGCCTACGGCCCCATCGCAGATAACGCCAACGGCATCGGTGAGATGGCCGGTGTGGGCGAAAAGGCCTGGGAACTGCTGGCCGAGCTGGACGCGGTGGGCAATACCACCAAGGCCATCACCAAGCAGGTGGCTATCGCTTCGGCGGTGGTGGCGGCTACGGCCCTCTTTTTCTCCTTTGTGGCCGACGCGTTGGTATTATCCAATCCAGGTGTTCCGGTAGTGGAACTGCTGCAGCGTGGCATTCCGATCTCGACTCTCGATGGTACCATCGGTTTTCTGTTGGGCGGGGCGCTGCCCTTCCTCTTCTCGGCTTATTCGCTGCGGGCTGTGGCCCGTGGCGCCAACCTGGTAGTGAATGAGGTTCGCCGCCAATTCAAGCTCCCGGGAGTGCTGGAAGGCACCACGCCACCCGATTACGGCAAGGTGGTGGATATTGCCACTACTTCGGCACAGAAAGAGTTGGTCAGCTTGGTGGCTCTGTCGGTGGGCCTGCCGCTGCTGGTGGGCCTTGTCTTCAAGGTCCCTGCCCTGGTTACCTTCCTGGCCGGCGTCATCCTGAGCGGGCAGTTGCTGGCGGTCTTTATGGCCATTTCGGGCGGCGCGCTGGATAATGCAAAAAAGTACGTGGAGGATGGCCACTATGGTGGCAAGGGCTCGCCGGCGCACAAGGCCGGCGTCGAGGGCGACACCGTGGGCGATCCCCTCAAGGATACGGCCGGCCCGGCGTTGAACCCCATGATCAAGGTGGTCAACCTGGTGAGCCTGCTGGCTGCCCCCCTGATTATCCAGAGCCAGGGCACAATAGGCCGGTGGATCGCCATCGTGGTCTTGGCAGTTATGGTCGTCTGGGCTATCTGGAACAGCAAGAAGGACGTGGCGCCGGGAATGGGATAAAAGTGCGGTTTTGTAAGAGCCAGGAGGGCTGGGGGTATTATTCCCAGCCCTCTTTTTGATCTCGGATAGATTGGCGTCAGGCTCAGGCAATCACGATACGGTGGTAGCGCTTCTTGCCTGCTCGAAGAAGGATCGAACCGTCGAGCAGGTGTTTAGTGGTGATGAGGTCATCAACACTGCCCACCGGTTCATCGTTTACATAGGCGCCGCCCTGCTCAATCAGGCGACGAGCCTCGCTGCGCGAGTTGCTTAGCCCCGCCCGCTGGAACAGCTCTGGTGCGCTGATGCCCGCCTGCAACTCTGCTAGCTCAAATTCGGTGGTCGGCACCGCATCGGTGACTACACCGGCGCCAAACAGCTTGCGCGACGTGTCCCGCGCTTGGCGGGCGGCCGCCTCGCCGTGGAGGATGCTGGTGGCTTCAAAGGCAAGCGTCTCCTTGGCCTGGCGGATGTCGGCTCCGGTCAGCCGGCCCAACTCCCGCACCTGTTCCATTGGCAGGAAGGTGAACATGGCGAGGAATCTCTCGACGTCGGCATCCTCGGTGTTGATCCAGTACTGGTAGTACTCGTACGGCGCCAGGAGTGCAGGATCAAGCCAGACGGCCCCTGCCGCGGTCTTGCCCATCTTGGCCCCGGAACTGGTGGTCAGGAGCGGGTAGGTGAGCGCATAGACTGGCTGTCCTTCCACCCGGCGAATCAGGTCCACTCCGGCCAGGATGTTGCCCCACTGATCGTTTCCCCCTGCCTGGACGGTACAACCGTATTCCCGAAACACGTGCAAAAAGTCGTACGCCTGGAGCAGCATGTAGTTGAACTCGAGAAAGTTGAGGCCGCCCTCACTGTCGTAGCGCCGCCTGTAACCCTCGGAGGCCAGCATGCGGTTGACACTGAAGCGGCGGCCGATGTCGCGCAGGAACTCCAGGTAATTGAGCGGCCGCAACCAGTCGGCGTTGTTGACCATGAGCGCGCGGCCCTGGGAAAAGTCGAGGAGGTTGGCCATCTGCTTTTTCAGCCTGGCTACATTCGCATCGATCTCGTCCACTGTCAGGAGCTTGCGCATCTCGTCCTTGTCGCTCGGATCGCCGATCATGCCGGTCCCACCGCCCATGATGGCGATGGGACGGTGCCCGTGGCGCTGCATGTGGGCCAGGGCCATGATGGGCACCAGGTGACCGACGTGAAAGCTGGGTGCGCTTGGATCAAAGCCGACGTAGCAGGTGATGGGTTTCTCTACTTCCGCTCGCAGGCCTTCTTGGTCCGAGATCTGCTCGATGAATCCCCGTTCGGACAGCACGTCGAATACGTTTTCGGTCATCTGTGTCTCCTGCTCGGTTGCTCCGTACTGTGGCGCATTATACCGCAAAAGTTGCCTGTGGACAAGCGGGCGCGCCGAACCCGGTATGGCTGTTGCCAAATCGTCATCGCGAGCGGAGCGAAGCGATCTCCCCCTGGTCGAAAGGGAGATTGCCACGCCCCTGACGGGGCTCGCAAAGACAAGAGCCAGGCAATCGCGCATCTGGCACAGTCTGTCAAGGGACTGGGCAATAGCCCTGTCGCACCCGGGCGCAGTTGGGGCGCATGCGTGACGCCTTCCTGCTTGGTGCGGGGGAGTGCGCGACGGCAGGTTCCTCGGGGACTCTGCCTCCGGCGTGATCGGGTTCTATGCGGGCAGCCAGCCTGGCGCAGCTCAATTCCAAGATCCGGCCATGGCGTGCCTGAGGATCTCAAAGATCAGTAGCAGGTTGATAGCGAACAAGAGAGTGCCTATCAGCCACGCTCCCGAAAGGCTGACCAGGAATCCAATCAGCAGGGTGGCCGTTAACACCCCCATCGTGCGCGTCACGGCCAGGGCGGATCGCCGCAGAGGCCGGTTCCCCGCGCTCCACAGCACAATACCGCCCAGCATGCTCAAGAAAGTGACCGCGATCGTCAGGACGAAAAGCTGGTTCCCGGTGAGGAATGGCACATCCAGCACCAGGACGCCGCACGCGGCCTGGCGAGCGGGAAGTGGATAGTAGCGGAACTGAAGCACTCGGGCCATGATGAGCCAGCGATAGGCCACGTCATCGGCAGTCAGCGCCCATTCGACGGTCTTTTTTTCGCCAGGCTCCAGAGGCAGAGTCGAATTGACCTCTCTCATCAACGTGACAAAGCCGTCCGTGACGTGAGCGCGGAGCATCAGCTCGATCGGCTTGTCTGCCGGGTTCTCGAACGTCGCACGGATCGTGCCGGTCTCTGATGCCGTCATCAGCACGGGACACCGCAGGGTCTTGAGGGTCTCATCGCCGCGGCTGGCGAGGAGCGAATCAAAGAAGGACGCCTCGAGATCGGTCCAGATGGTGATGCCAACGAGCAGCATCCCGAGCAGAACGCCAAGGGAAAAGAGGATCACACCCAATTTGCGAACTAGCTTGTTTCTCATAGTCATCACAGGCTCACTTTGGACCCGGCCCGCGACGCTGTTACGAGCAGACCAGGAGATGTTCTGGGAAATTAACGCCGAACTGGCTTCCGCTGTTCAAAGCCAGATGCCTTGCCCCTGCCGATTCTCCATGACGAAACAAAGGCGACAATGTCGCCCGCTGGCGCCCGGCCATCGCTGAGTATAACACAAGAGATTGCATCCCTGCAACCGCGGCAATCGGCTGGAATCGAACGGCTCCCGCAATGCCCTGGGCCGTTTGCCGTCCCCAGACTCCTGGAGTATAATTCGGGTCTCGGGAGCATGATTGTGATCTCACGGTTAAAGACGCTACTGCCGGTTGTTGTCGTTTGGTGTATGCTTGTGTACCCTTGCCTGGAGCAGCCCTCAGAGGCTCGGGCCGGGAGCGAGCGATTGGTGTTGGCCTTCTACTATGCCTGGTACGACCAGAACACGTGGACGTCGGGCCAGGTCCCTGATATTCCCCTGGAACCGTACACCTCTGCTGATAGGGAGGCGATGGTCCGCCAGATCGAGCAGGCGCAGGGGGCAGGAATCGACGCCTTTGTCCTGAATTGGTGGGGCACCGGCAACCAGACGGAAAAGAACCTGCAGACCCTGCTGGACGTCGCCTTGGAAAAAGGGTTCCGCGTGGCGGTGGATTTCGATCTCAACTCGCCCTTTTTGGACGGCGTGAGCAGCTACGCCGACAACCTTCGCCACCTGCACGCCGTCCACGCGGCGCATCCTGCATACCTGCGCTATCAGGGGCGGCCGGTCGTCTTTTTCTACAACGTGTCGCGGCTGCCGGTAGCGACCTGGCGGGACCTTCGCGACCGCGCCGATCCTGGCCGGGATGCCCTGTGGATTGCGGAGGGTACGGATCTGGCGTACCAGTCGGTCTTTGACGGGCATCACCTGTATAGCATCACCTGGCCCAATGGCATTCCGCCTTCGCAGACCTTGCCGAGCTGGGGGAACCGGGTGCAAAAGTACAACCAGGAGCACGGTACATCCAAGCTGTGGGTGGCAACCGTGATGCCGGGGTATGACGACCGCAAGATCCGTCGGGCGAACGGCTTTGTCCGGCCGCGGGATGATGGTGAATACTATCGCCAGGCGTGGCGGGCAGCGATTGATAGCCGTCCCGATTGGGTGATCATCAATTCGTTCAACGAGTGGCCCGAAGGCACGTATATCGAGCCCAGCAGGTCCTACGGCAACGCCTATCTGGACTTGACGCGGGAATGGGTGGCTCGCTTCAGGAGCGCCGACTTGACCGCTGCGTCGAACCTTTCTGCCCGGCCGAAAGCCACGCCTGTCCCACCGCTACCGCCGAGCACCCCGTCGCCGCCCACACCGTTGCCCGAGGACAAGGATACATCGAGCCTGAGCACGCAGGAGCAAAGATGCGCCTACGTGCCTGTCGATGTGGGCGACGAGCGTCTGTGGGTTGTCCTGTGCCCGGGTACCCTCCCAGGAGCCCCGCCTGCTCTCATCTACTGAGCCTGTCCCCCCGCCTTTGAGGATTCGACATCCAATTGTGGAAACCTGTCTTGCAGGCAGCCGTCATCCCCTGCGGGATGGTTTGCCCCGCCGTGTTTGTTGGCGCCGGGTTTGCTGCTGAAGCATGGCTGTCAGCGCGCCAAGCTCTTCCGGTGTAAGGTCCCGCCAGGCGCCTGGCGCCAGGTCTCCCAGTTTGAGGGGACCCAATCCCACGCGCACCAGCCTCAGGGTGGGATAACCGACGGCCGCCGTCATGTGGCGCACCTGGCGCTTCCGGCCTTCGGTCAGCACCAGCCGCACCCAGGCCGTGGGCACGTTCTGCCGGTAGCGGATGGGCACAGAGCGTGGGGGCAGTTGCGGCTCGTCTGGCAGCAGCTCGACCTGGGCCGGAGCGGTCCGCCGGCCCTGTACCATCACGCCCCGGCGTAGCGCGCCGAGCGCTTCTGTACCGGGCACCTTCTCCACCTGGGCCAGGTACGTCTTGGGATGCTCGTATCGTGGGTGGCTCAGGCGATGGATCAGCCAGCCGTCGCCGGTCAGCAACAGCAACCCTTCGCTGTCCAAGTCGAGGCGGCCGGCGGCATAGACGTCAGGGACGTCCACGAAATCGGCAAGGGTGGGCCGGCCCTCGGGATCGGTGAACGCGCAAAGCACGCCATAGGGTTTGTTCAGCATCAGGTAGCGGCAGGTATTATCCAGGGGCAGGGGATGTTCGTCCAACGTGATCTGATCGCGGAACGGATCGGCGCGGGCCTGGGGATTCCGCACCACCTGTCCGTTGATTGCCACCCTGCCGCCGCGCACCATGCCGGCGCACCGGGCGCGAGGACCCGCACCTGCTGCTGACAGCACACGCAGGATCGGCAGCGAACCGGCGACGCGGCTCAGGCATTCTCGCTCTGTGCTTTCGGCCATGATTTCCTTCCCATCCTTCCCGCTTGGGCAGTGGCTGCCTGGTACTATAGCAGTTTCCCTGCCCGCTGTCAAAAGGCTCGACGTCGATTTGCCGCCCACTTTTCGCTGTGCTATACTGTGTGCATTCGCGGGTAAAAGGAGCTGGTGGCTGGCTATGATGATGGATGTGATCGAGCGAGTGCTGGTCGACGAGGAGACTCTACAAGCGCGGGTCCAGAGATTGGGCGCGGCCATCTCTGCCGACTATGAGAGCAGCAATCTGATCCTGATTTGCGTGCTGAAGGGCGGCGTTGTTTTTCTCACTGACCTGATGCGCCACATTACCGTCCCCCACGAGATCGACTTTCTGGCCATCTCCAGCTACGGCGCCGGGCAAAGGGAGAGCACCGGAGCGGTGCGCCTGATCATGGACCTGAAGGCCGACATCGCCGGACGGGATGTGCTGATCATCGAGGATATTGTCGACAGCGGCCAGACGATGGAGTACCTGCTCCGCACCCTTGGGGCCAGGCAACCGGCCAGCCTGCGCATCTGCACACTGCTGAGCAAGCCGAGCCGCCGCGTTGTTGATGTCCCGCTGGACTATATCGGCTTTGAAATCCCCAACGAGTTCGTCCTGGGCTACGGCCTGGACCTGGACGAAAAGTATCGCAACCTGCCGTACGTGGCGGTACTCAAACAGGAGTACTTTGGCGGGCTAGCCGGGCACTTTTGATGCTCGAGGCTATACACCAGAGAAGAGAGACCTGACGTTGCCGCCAGGTCTCTTTTTCTACAGCGCGGCCTGGGGTCCCAGGCCGCGCGTCTACGCTAACGTTCGATAAAGTAGGCCACCTGTACCTGGTAGCCAATCTCCAGCTCACCGGGGCTGATCGAGCCGGCGCCAGCGACGGCGCTCTCCAGCGCCACCGGCACCTGGAGGGGTGTCGAACCAATGACTTCGGTGACGGACATGACCGGTCCCAACTCGACGCCGCTCAGCTCCGCCAGTGCTTCCGCCCGGGCCAGCGCATCCTCGACGGCGTTGGCGCGCGCCTCCTCCCGGGCCGCGGAAAGATCGTCAAGGGCAAAGGTGATACCCCAGATATCGTTGGCCCCGGCCTCGATGACGGCATCGAGTACATCGCCGACGCTATCCAGATCGCGGATGGTAACGCTGACCATGTTCGAGACACGGTACATAGGTTTGGCTTCGCCTGCCGCGCCCTCTTGCGCATACGGCTCTGGATAGCGATCGAGGGTGATGCTGTAGTTCATCGTCTGGATGTCCTTGTCAGCGATGCCTGCTTCCTTCAGCGCGGCCAGGATCGACGCCATGATGCTGTCGTTCTCCTCTACCGCTTCGCTGATGGTCTCTGCCGTGGTGTCCACCCCCAGGCTCACCTTGGCGATGTCCGGACTGGCAGTGGTCGTCCCCTGGCCCACGACCGTTATAGTCTCGGCCGGGCTGTAATCAGACGCCGGCTCTGCACTCTGGGCCGCCGCCGGGCTGGTGGCCAGCCCCCACAACCAAACTCCTGCTGCCCCGAGGGCCAGCACAACCGCAATAGCAACTCCGATCAACGCAACTTTTCTAAACATTCCGACCTCCATTCTGTATTGGTTGGTTAGGGTGCGCAACGTCCTGCACACACCCCTTTAGACGCTGCCGTCCGGAAAAAGGTTCCAACAGGCAGGGCTGGCCCCTTTACGTCGCGGAGGCGAGAAACCACGCACGCAGCGAGGGCACGTCGGGAAAGACTTGATCGGCGAGCGGCAGCCGCCCGGCCGGCAGGGTCGTCTCCAGGGCGACACAGCCCATGCCCGCTGCCTTGGCCGATTGGATGCCCAGGGGAGCATTTTCGACGGCCAGACATTGGGCAGGGGGGACTCCCAGGCGGGCAGCCGCAGCCCGGTACGGCTCCGGATCGGGCTTGCCCGATGCCACCTCGTCCCCCGTGATGATGACCTCGAAGAATGGCGCAACACCGGTGGGCGCCAGGCTCTCGTGGACGACGCTGCGCGCGCTTCCGGTGACGAGGCCCAGCCGGCAGCCGCGCCCCCGCAGGTCGTGCAGCAAGGGTACGATGCCGGGCACACAGGTGGGGTTGAACATCTCGCGGAACAATGCGCGCTTGGTGTTCGCCAGGCGCCGGGCCTCCCGGGCAGAGCAGGCCTTGCCGAGAAACCGCTCGGTCAGGCGCTGGGCGGTGACCTCGGTGGGCAAGCCTTCCAGGGGATAGTGGTCGTCAGCGGTCAGCTCGATGCCCAGGGGGGCCAGTGTCTGCTGCCATGTGAGAAGGTGCACCAGCGGCGAGTTGAGTATGACGCCATCCATATCGAAGACGATGGCTCGGGCCGGGCGGGTGGGTGGCCGGACGTAGCGCTCGAGTTCGATCAGGCTGCTGATGCGCGGGCAGTGGGCTTCAGGTTGTCGGTTGCGCCGGTCGATCAGCACGGCGTCCAGGCCGGCGCCTCGCGCACCCTCGATATCGTCGCCAAGATGATCGCCGACGTAGAGCAGCCGCTGCCGCGGCCGGCCTGCCTTTTCTACCAGCAGGTCAAAGATGCGCGGATCGGGCTTGGCCATGCCGACCTCTGCCGACACGATGACAAAGTCGAAAAAGCCCAAGAGATCGAAACGGGCCAACGTGTCATGGAGGTGCGTGCCGAAATTGGAGAGGACGGCCATGGGCATTCCCAGCGCTGCCAATGCTTCCAGGGCCGGCATCACGTCATCAAAGACGCGGTCAAAGCGCCCTGCGTGTAACCAGCGGAGCATTTCCTCTGCAAGGTCATCCCGTTCCGGCCAGGTTCTGGCAAAGACCGAGTGCCACCAATGATCAAGCTCAGCCGCGACCGCGCCCTTGCCCTGGACCTGGTCCCGTGTGGCCTGGATGTTGGCCATCAGCTCGTCGTGAAAACGGCGCGCATCCTCGTCTAGGGCGGGCAGGCCGGCCTCAGCCAGGAACTGCTGGAACGGAGCCTTGTGGTGCAAGCCAATGAGCGTGCCGCCCACATCAAAGATGGCCCTGTCGTAGCGCAAGCCGGCGGTGTCCATCGCCATGAGAGTGACCCTATTCCTTTTCCCGATGGTCCCACTGGCCAGGCAGGCTCACCTCGACCACGACCAGGCGGTGATCCGATGCGATGGAATTCAGAACCTGCGCCTCGATTGGCGCCAGTGCTCGCAGCCATACGAAATCGATGCGTTTGGTGGGGTTGATGGCCGGGTCCGTAGGAGGCGAACCGAGGCCCAGACTGACAAAGGGATCCGCAAACCCGGCGTCCTCGATGCGGGCATATACCGGCGAATCGGGCGTCGAGTTGAAATCGCCGCCAAACGCGGCCGGGCCGGGATGCGCCTCGAGGAACGGCAGGGCCGCGTCGAGCTGGCGCGACCGCTCCTCGGGCTCCAGCCCCATCCAGATGGCAAAGGCGTTGATCGGCTCGCCGCCCACGTCCAGTTCTGTCCAGATGATGCCTGTTTGCTCCAGCTCGCTGGGCAGCAGCAGCGTTTCGGTGTCGAGAATGGGGTAGCGCGACAGCAGGGCGATGCCGGTCAGGTGTTCCATCGTCGGCAGGTAGACCTCGTTCATGTCCAACCGGCGGGCCAGCCACAGGGCGTTGTCAATCATGTAGCTGGTCGGGCGGCCTGTGTCTACCTCTTGCAGCACCACCACGTCGGCTCTGGATTCTTCGATGGTCCGCGCCTGCTCCTCGAGGCTCAGATGCCAGTAGGTATCGTAGCCATAGTGGATGTTGTAGGTAGCGACGCGAAAGGTACCGCCGGCTTCCTGCTCGACCTCATGGCGGGGGAAGGCCACGGCAAAGATCAGCGCCGCCAGGCCGATGCCGGCGACCGCCATCGCGAGCAGGCGCGCCCTTGATGGGCGAGAGGCCGCTGTCTCGGCAGCCGGCAACGCCAGCGCCGGCAAGCCGGTCAGCAATCCTGCGACGAGGAATACCGGCAGGCCGAGGCCACAAAAAAGATCCAGTGTATAGGCGTAGGTGAAGGTGAACGCGTAGGCAAAGCTGAGAACGAGGTACAGTATGCCGCCGATCGCCAGCCCAGGGCCGAGCCGCTCTCGCCGGCCGGAGTCTGGCAGCAGGAGGCAGGAAGAGAGCAAGACCAGAGTCGCCACCTGCGCCAGCGCCAGGCCCGCAACCGCCCATAACCCGCTTGTCACACAGCCCAGGCCAAGCCCTGCCAGGAGGACGGCAAGGAGGATCAACCCCTCGAACCGGCCGCGCCGTGTCGTCCACGGATCGTCCCTTGTCCATACCGACAGGATGACCAGAGGCCACAGCGAGGCCAACAACAGATAGGACCCGCCGCTCCACCGCGCCGTGGCGTTCGGAAAAACCAGCAGCGATGTCTGCAGAAAGAGCCAGCCACCCCAGGCGAGACCCGTTTTGATGCCCCAACCGGGGGTTGGAGTTGTTTCTTCAGACTGTCGCTTCCAGAACAGACATGCAGCCAGCAGGCAGAGCGCCAGCGAGACGGCCACTTGCCAGGGCAACCACGCCGGTCTGAGGGTCACATCCCAGGTGTGGCCCAGCGCGCGCATGAGCTGGTCGACCACCAGGGCCAGGAACAGGGCATGGACGGCGTCTCGCGGCGCAGCCCGCAGCCGCGTCGCCAGGTAGACGCCCACTGCAGCCAGGATGACGATTGAGGGCACCAGCCGTGCCTGAGGCATATTGAGGGTCAGGGGAATGCGCGCCAGAAAGACCAGCACGCCACAGGCCGGCGCTGCCCACCGCCGGGGCCCCGGCTGCCGGGGCGCGATGAGGGGCGTTAGCAGGGCCAGGATGACCGCGAGCAAGATCAGGCCTACCTGGGTCATGGGCACGGTTTCGGCAAACAGCGCATCGTAGATGGCGCCAAAGAGGACCGAGAAGAGAACTCGCAGGGCCTGGTAGAAAACAACCAGCACGGCTGTGGTCTCGATGATCCCTGCCAGACGGGTGATCCGCGTGGAATGTTGGTTCATGCTTGCCTCTCCATTGAGACTAAGCCCGGACTTGGGCTGCTCGATCTCGACGAGCCCCTCAAGCGCCAGGCGACAGGCGAACGAGGTACGTGATCAGGAGGATCTGGAAAATACGGCCCAACAGCACGGTCTTTTCGGGCGCGGGCACGTCAGGATCGTGTGCCGGGGCCAGCAACGTCTGGATGGTTTGCCAGCGCTGTTGGGGCTGCAGATCCGGTAGCATTTCGCTGGAGGAATGCCATAGGGCTTCAGTCAGGTACCAGGCAGCCTGGCTATGCGCCAGATCCGTTTCCACCGCCCAGCCCTTGACATATTGCCGGCTGGCGGCAATCATCAGCCCCTCAGCGATGCCGCCCATAACCAGTCGCTTCCAGAACTTTTCCGGTTCGGTGGCAACGAGGTTTTCCAACGCAACCGCGCCGACGGCGCCGATGTCGAGTCGCGATGCCAGCTCGCTATAGTCCCGGGAGGTGAGCTTGCTCTGCAACT
>Ga0068714_10005837_pt1 | contig 12865 bp, 10 predicted proteins | sample MTBNYHSulfiMetaG_FD_62988 | JGI IMG/M metagenome (GOLD analysis project Ga0068714, IMG submission 62988) | Enrichment culture microbial communities from rom New York Harbor, USA that are MTBE-degrading - MTBE-NYH (New York Harbor Sulfidogenic)... | ecosystem: Environmental > Aquatic > Marine >... | reverse complement strand
CGGGAACCACGTAGCGTTCGGCACCCTGAGGTTTCCGGCTGATGCCTTCCTCCTCCTCCGCGATGCGCTTGGCCCTTTCGAGTCCCTCATCCTTCGGATACTCATCTTCCTGTTTCATAGGACCCCCCCGCTTATTTAAGGTATCCTTCCCGCCCCTCTTCAGCAGGAGGTGAGGAGGAGCGGGAGGAAGAGCAGAATGCCTACTTCATCCCTGCCTCTTTGAAGTATTTCATGGCTCCGGGATGAATGGGGGCCGTCAGTCCTTCGAGCATCCCCTTCTTGGTCAGGACCGAATAGGCCGGATGGAGTTTCTTGAATTCTTCGAAGTTTTCGAAAACCTCTTTGGTGACGGCGTAGACCACTTCATCAGGGACCTTGGCGGACGTGACAAAGGTCGCCTTGACCCCGAAGGTCTTCACATCTTCCTCGTTGAGCGCACCGGGATAGTTGGACATCTCGATGACCGCTTTCGCGTAATAGGGCTTCTCCGAAATGAGCTTGTCCAGTCCCGGGCCCACCACATCGACGATGCGCACCTTTCTCCGCCCTGCGGTGGCCTCCTTGATGTTTCCGCTCGGGTGCCCCACCGTGTAGAAGTAGGCGTCGATTCGCCCGTCCTGCAGGAGGCCGGGAGCTTCATCGGCGACAACGCCTTCCGCCATGATGTCCTTTTCGTAATCGATTCCTGCGGCGGTCAGCGCATCGATGGAATTCTGCCGCTGTCCCGATCCCGGGTTGCCGATGTTCACCCGCTTGCCCTTCAGATCCTGGATGCTTTTGATGCCTGCGTCATCGGCGGCGACGAGGGTGATCGCCTCCGGGTGAATGCTGAATACGGCCCGAAGGTTTTCCTGCTTGCCCTTGTCCTTCCACTCCGCCATGCCGTACCAAGCCTGATATTGTCGGTCCGATTGGACCACTCCGAATTCCAGGTCTCCGGCCATGACCGCGTTGACATTGAAGACCGAGCCGCCCGTGGACTCCACCGTGGCTCGAATCCCGTACTCCTTCCTCTTCTTGTTCACGATCTTGGCAATCGCTCCCCCCGTGGGGTAGTAGACGCCCGTGATGCCGCCTGTCCCAATCGTGACGAACACCGTCTTCGCTTGAGCGGTGGATTTCAGGGTGTCCGCCGAAAGGCCGATGCCGAGCATCAGCGCCAGTGCCATTCCGAAAATACATACCTTTCTCATGATGACCTCCTTGTGGTTTTGTGTTGAATGGAAAAAATGGATGGTTCTCCGACCTCCAGCGTGCTTAGCCGATCTCCTCCTTTCTTTTGAAAATCTCCGCGCGGGGTGGAACCCCCGGTTACTGGACGAACGTTTCGAATCGCTGGAACTCCTTCTCCAGGCGTTCGAGCGCCGTGACGGCGTTTTCCTTTTTTTTCACGGCGACCGCCGTGATCAGGGCGTTCAACAGGCTCATGGGAGCGACAAAGGACTCGAAATAGGAAGGAATGCCCGTCTGTGCAATGAGAACCGCGTCAGCCAGTTGGGCGATCGGCGACAGTTCGCTGTTGGTGACTGCGAGGACATGGGCCCCCTTGGCCTTGACTTTTTCCGTGATCCTGACCACCTCTCTCGTGTAGCGCTTGAAACTGATGGCTACCAGCATATCTGACGAGCCCAGGTCGCGGAGCTGTTCGGGAATGTCCCCGATGCCCAGCTCGACCAGGGTTACGGAGGCCAGGAAGAACCTGAGATTAAAGGCCAGGTAGAACGCCAGGGCATAGCTGGACCGGAGCCCGAGCACGTAGAGCCTCCGGGCCCCGCAGATCTTCCCGACGGCTTTCTCGAAAACATCCTCGGTCATGCGGGCGCCCACCATCTGGATGTTTTCCACGTCGCCGTCGAGAATGCGCTTGACCATGGACATCCGGCCTTTCATGGTCTTGGCGGACTCGGCCAACCGCTCGGAGGTCGAGGCATTTTCCAGGATTTTCTGCCCGACGGCCTTCTTGAATTCCGGAAATCCCCCGAATCCGAGGCCGGTGATAAATCGGATGAGGGTCGCCTCGGAAACGCCGGCATTCGCAGCCAGCTGCCGGGAATTGAGCAGGATGGCCTGGCTCAGGTTGTGAAAAAGGTACTCGGCAACCTTGCGCTGCCGTGGGGTGAGCGTCTTGTATCTGGAGGCGATCTGGGAAAGGATGTCTTCCATGGTCTTGAAGAAATTGCTTCATCAAGGTGGGGGATGATGACATTTTCTTCATAATTTGCTCAACGCTGTCAACCCGGCAGGTCCGGTGAAAGACCTCCTGAGAGATCGTGAGCAGTCGTTTACTTACACGAGGAAGCCGATTCTCACGATCCCGGAAGATTCCTCCGATATACTCTGAAGAATGGGGAAGGATTCATAGGAGGGGATCGTGGAATAATGAAAAAACCCAACCACGAAAGCAAGAAAACGCGAAGTGAGAACTCGTCTCTTTTTCGTGCTCTCCGAATCTTCGTGTTTTCGTGATGGAATTTCTATCCGTCTTGGTCTGCGTGGGTCTCTGACACCTTTTCTTTGTGGGTTCTGCGGTGAAAGATCGGCTAATCTTGGCCGGAGAGGATCCTTGCCAGCTTGGTGATTTCCTCGCTCTTGCCCAGCGCAATGAGGATGTCTCCGGCTTCGATGCGCGTCTGGGAAGAGGGATTGAACCTCATGTCTCCTTCCTTTTTCCGGATGGCCACAATCATGACATCCATTTTTTGCCGGATCCCGGAATCCATGAGGGTCACCCCGTTCAGGATCGATTTCTCGCCCACCGCGACTTCCCCCAGTTCCAGGCCGATTTTGCGGCTGTGAACCGTGAACTCAAGGAAGTCGGACACAACCGGTTTCGCCAGGATGTGGGCCATCTTTTGCCCGCCGATGAGGTAAGGCATGACCACCTTGTTGGCGCCTGCCCGAATCAGCTTTTTTTCCGTCTGCTCCTCTTCCGCCCTGGCAAGGATGAAAAGCGCCGGATTCAACCCCCTGGCGCTCATGGTAATGAAGACGTTGTCCGCATCCGAGGCGACCACGGATACGAGTCCCTTGGCTCTCTCGATGTGCGCCTCGATGAGAATGTCTTCGCTGGTGGCGTCGCCCACGATGTGGGGAATTCCCTCCTCCTCGAGACCCTCCATGGCGTTCCCGTTGTTGTCCAGGACCACGATAGGAATAGTGTTCGCCTTCAGCTCCCGGCAGATAATCCTGCCGATCCGGCCGTATCCGCAAACGATGTAATGGCTCTTGATGGATTTTATCTTCTGTCCCAATTTGCGCCTCCCGAAGATGGACCTGACCTGCAGGTCAACCATCGCTTGGGCGACCATCCCCAGCAGGTAGGCGATGATGCCCACACCGAAAAGAATAACGAAGATGGTGAATATTTTTCCCCCTTTGGAGAGATCGCCCACCTCCCGGTAGCCGACGGTAGCGATGGTAATCACCGTCATGTAGATGGAATCGAGAAAACCCCAGCCCTCGATGAGGATGTAACCGACGGTGCCTGCGCTGAGGATCCCCAGAAGAATGGCCATCCCCTTGAGGATCTTGCGCACACCCGGGGAGCGCAGCTTTCCATCCCTGTCTTTCATGCCAAGACCCTTGGGTGGATTTGTTTCACGGAAAGATGGAGCCCCTACGGGCCGGGGGAGGAACTGACCGGCTCGACGGTGAATTCGCTCAGGTTCTCCGGGAGTTCTTCGAACACGATCATAAAGGGTACCGAGGCCTGGGGCTTGATGTTCACGTTTGAGTTGCCTTTCCCGGCCCTGTTCCTCAAGCCCTGGTTGATCTGATCCACAGGGAGATCTTTGAGCTCGCTGTCCGTGAAGACATTGCCGGCATAGGCGACCTTCGTCTTCACGACCTTCCCTTTGTCGTCCAGAATGGAGCCTTTGACGAGAACATAACTCCGGCTGTCAGGGTAGTTGTTCGAGATCGTTCCCCGTATGACAAAGAGTTGCCCTGCCTTGGAGTTCTGGACAAAGGAGCCTGTCACCGCCGTGAAACGGAGCCGGAGCACCCCCGGATCTTTCGTCTCCGGTCTCTGAGTCCCTTTGAGAAAAGACCATTGCTCCGGGACCAATTCCGGAGCGAAAAGGATGATTGCGCCGGCGCCGCCGATGAGAAGCAGCAGGATGACAAGAATGACGATCGGCAGCTTGGAACGCCCGGCTTTCTTTGTCTTGGATCGGACCTCTTTTGCAGGCTTTGCCGGAGGCGCAGGTTTTCGATCCAAGCTCTTTTCTCTCGGCACGGCCGGCCTGGCCGCTTCCTTTTCCGGTTTGGGTTTTTCCTGTTCCTGGTAGTCCATCTCCAGGTGGAACTCCTCTTCTTCCTCCTCTTCCGGGATTTGGTCGGGTGAGATCGCCTGAATTCGCTTGGTCTCCGCTTCCTCTTCAAAGACGTCTTCGAAATCCTCGTCCGACACGTCCTCCAGCAAGGGCTCGCTTTCTTCGAGGACAGGAGGAGACTCCAGGGTCACCGTTTCCCCTAGGCTCTGGTCCGTTATTTTGGGTTTCTTGTCTTCCTCGGGCTCCTCTCCCGGCGGGTAACCGATGAAGACATGTTTGCAGACAGAGCATCTGACCTTCGAGCCCTCCTCCCTCAGGAGACCTTCATCCAGCCTGAACAGGGATTTGCATTTCTTACACTCAATGATCATATCTGCCTCCTCCTCGAGATCAGATGCTCACTCCAACAACTCACGACTCCAGCACGCAAATGTCGCGCAGGTACCTGAACTTCTCGTCGAAGTCCAGGCCGTATCCTACCAGGAAACCCTTTTCCACAGTGAAACCGCAATAGTCGATATCCACCTGGTGTTCGCGACGCTCTCCCTTGTCGATCAGGGCGCAAACCTTGAGGCTGGCCGGTTCACGGGTTTGAAGGGTCTCCACAATGCTTTTCAGAGTCAATCCCGAGTCCACGATATCCTCGATGATGATCACATCCTGATCCTTCACAGGCAAATCGACGTCTTTGATCATCTTGATTTGACCGCTCGACGTCATGCCGGAACCATAGCTGGAAGCCTTGATGAAATCCATACGCACGGGAATCGAAAGGCCCATGACAAGATCGGCAAAGAAAAACACCACCCCGTTCAATACCCCGATGAGAATAGGGTCCTTCCCCCAGTAGTCCTCCGAAATCTGCCTGCTGATTTCTCGCACCCGTTCCAGGATCTTCTCATGGGGAATCAGAACCTTTTGCTTCATGGCACTCCGTTCGTCTTTCATCCCTTGTCGTTCGCAACAACAATTCCGGGTCGGCGGAAGAATATCGGATAACTAGCTCAAATGGGTTATTATTATCACAAATCTAGCTCAAAAGCAAAAATTTTTCTTAACTGAGTTCAGACTTCATTTCTCCTCCTCCGGTGCCCGCCCCCCCTGGCAGGCTCACCATCCATTTGTTCTCCTTGCGTTCTTTGTGATCTCCGCGGTAGATCTAATCCAGGAAAGGCAGCTTGTCGGCTTTTCTGTAGGCAACGGCCATGCAGGAGGCGATCAAGGCGTTTTGCGCGTCCTTCACCTTGATGTCGTAGGTGGCGGTCTTCCTGGACCGGTGAATCTCTTTCGACTCGGCACGCAGCACGTCGTTCCTGCCTGGGGCCTGGTGGTAGGTGATGGTCATGTTGAGGGCAACGGCCACGGTGCCGTAAGCATTGCAGGAGACCTGAAACGCCTCGTCGATGAGTGCGAAGATCGCTCCGCCGTGGGTCATGCCGAAGATATTTTCATTGTCATTCTGGGGAGCCATCTCCACGACCGCGTGCCCCGGCTCAAGGTCCAAAAGCTTTAGGCCCATCTTCTCTGCAAAGCGCTCTCCCTCGACCTGTTTCTTGATGGCGGCAATGACAGGGTCTTTCATCTTCAAGCTCCTCGGCTTCTGCACATTCAAGCCCCTTCTAACACGAAACCGGAAAAGACGGAACAATGGAATATTGGAAGGATGGAAGAACCCTGAATTCCCCAATCCTTCAACCTTCGTTCTTGACCATTCCTTTACTCCTCCGGCACTCCGGCACTCCAAGAATTGCAGACCTCATTGACACTCCGCGCTGTTTCGCCTATAATTGCTGCATACAAGTCCTTTGAAAGACTTGTGAAATGTGGGTGCGGGATTTGCTCCCGCGCGCCTGAGGCAAGCGAGCCCAATGACTGATCTTGATCGGATTTACAGCAAGAGCGATTCGGTGGTGTTCAGGAAAATCGGCGAGGAATGCATTCTCGTGCCCATCCGGCAGGGGGTAGGGGAGTTGGACAGCATCTACACCCTGAACGAGACCGCGGCACGCATCTGGGAGCTCATCGACGGCAAAACCAAAGTCAAAGAGATCAAGGAACGCCTCCTTCTGGAATATGACGTCACTCCCTCCCAAGTCGAGGAAGATCTCTTGGAGCACCTGGAACAGCTGGAAAGCATCAAGGCGATCAGCCAGGGGGAAAACGATGCCCTACCCTGAGATACCGGTCTTCGATACCACTCACTATTTCGAGCTGCTCAACCAGAAGATCAACGCTCAAAGGATTCCCGTCGAAGGCTCCTTCGAACTCACCTTTCGCTGCAACCTCCGATGCGTTCACTGTTACTGCAACCTTCCTCCTCACGATGAAAATGCCTTACAGAAGGAACTCAGGACGAACGAGGTTCTGGACGTCCTTGACCAGGTAGCCGATGCAGGCTGTCTCTGGTTGCTCCTCACCGGCGGGGAATCCTTGCTGCGAAAGGATTTCCCGGAGATCTACACCCATGCGAAGAAGAAGGGCTTCATCATCACCCTGTTCACCAACGGGACCCTCGTGACGCCGTGGGTTGCGGATTTTCTGAAAGCCTGGCCGCCTCACTCGGTGGAGATCACCCTGTACGGTGCAACCCGGGAGACCTACGAAAAAATCACCCGTGTCCCGGGCTCCTACAGAAGCTGCCTGAAAGGCATCGAGCTTCTCGTGAAAAGAGGCATCCCGCTCAGCCTGAAAACCATGGCGATGACCCTCAACCAGGGTGAGCTCCACCTGATCAAAGCCTTTGCCGAAGAAAGAGGTCTGAAATTCCGTTTTGACGCCATGCTGAATCCACGCCTCGACGGGACGAAAGGGCCCTGCGAGTTCAGGCTGCCCCCTGAAAGGGTGGTCCAGCTGGACCTGGAATACGAAGAGCGCTCCCATGAGTGGAAGGAGTTCTGCGAGAAGTTCATAGGCCCTTTCTCTTCAGAGCGTCTTTTCAATTGCGGGGCGGGAATCAGCACCTTTCACATCGATCCCTACGGGATCGTGAGCCCCTGCCAAATGGCGAGGTTTCAGAGCAAGGGTCTGCGCGCGGCCGCTTTCAAAGAGGTGTGGGAAGAGCACATCCCCGCCACCTTGAAGCTGAAGCCTCAGGGGGATTACCCCTGCGGGCGATGCGAACTCATTTCCTTGTGCGGCCAATGTCCCGGTTGGGCGTGGCTTGAAGAACACAATCCGGAACAACCTGTCGAGTATCTCTGCCGGGTAGCCCACCTGCGGGCCGAGTCATTTATTCAAAAAAATCTCCATCAAGGAAGGCGACATGAAGAGCAATCACAATATACGCAGAACATATTCCAAACCTCAGATCAAGCGGGTCAACCTCATCGTTGAAGAGGCCGTCCTGGCAGGTTGCAAGGTTCAGTCTGAGAACGGACCTCAGAGAAAATGCAACACCGGCGGCAGATTCCAGTGCTCTCTGCCCGGGACCTCCTAGCCTTGCTTTATGAAACCGAAAATTCTCCACGGGCTCCCTTTTGATGAAAGCGGACCAGCAACAGCGATCCTTTCTGGACAAAATGACCCCTCCATCAGGACAGCAGCCGGGAAGGATTGTCAGGACCATCGGCGACATCCCTGTCACGATTGTTCCTCCCGATGAAATCCGTGCAGAGGGACTTGAAGGCACCGCCATCCAAGTGCACACCGGTGATACGCCTGAATTCAGCATCTCGGAGGCTGTGTTCGATTCAGGGACTTCGTGGGCTTTGATGCGAAACGAAAGCAAAATGATCCTGCGAAACAGCAACCTCCGAAGCAGCTATCCACCCAATCGAGTCCTCCTTCTCGACCGCGATTTGAAAAAGGGCGATCTTTTTCTTTCCGGCGATGCGATCCATGATCCGGACCCTTTGGGCTATCCTCTCAACCAGGTCCTGATGATCATGCTGCTGTCGCAGGAAAGAGGACTGCTCCTTCACGCCTGCGGCATTTGTGACCGCGAAATGGGTTACCTTTTTCTGGGGAATTCGGGGCACGGCAAGTCCACGATGGCCAAGTTCTGGCACGAGCGGGGAGCGCGGGTTCTGAACGACGACCGGATCGTGGTCAGGGAAAAGGACGGCGACTTCTGGGTCTACGGCACCCCCTGGCACGGGGATTTCAAGGAGTGCTCATCCGAAGGGCAACCTCTAGACAAACTTTTTTTTCTTTCCCGAGGACAGGGTAACATGGTCACCCCGAAGCGCGGGGCGGAAGCCGTGTCCATGCTTCTCACTCGCTCCTTTCCGCCGTTATGGGACAAAGAAGGCATGGGCTTCACGATGGACTTGTGCCACCGGTTGGCGGAGAGGGTTCCATGCTGCGAACTGAGCTTCGTGCCGAATGAGCACATCGTCGACTTCGTCCGGAGCATCTAACCGCAGAGAGCGCCGAGAACATAAAGAAAACGGAATAATGGAATGCTGGATCAATGGATAATGGGTAACAAATCAGAATGGAGATTTGAGGCGGGTGAAGGGTATCCTCTAACGTTTTCGCGGTCCTAATCCCCAACGTAGGGGAGGGCTTTAGGCCCTCCCGCAGCGGGCGGGAGTAAATCCGGCTCCTACATCATTCCACCATTCCTTTCCTTTATCTTCTGACGATCTCGCTCTCGATGCCTTTTGCCTTGAGCTCGCTATACTGCCGCTGTGCCCTGTCTTCATCGTAGAAGGCGCCGACGAGCACACGAAAGGTTCCGTTCCCGTCCTCCGCCACATAGGGAGAATAGCCCCGCTCTTCCAGGGCGCGAGCCTTCGCTTGGGCCTCCTTTTTCGATGGATAGGCGGCAATGAGGTTGGCATAGGGAAGCTCTTTCACTTCACCCCTCACCAACCCCGCTTTCTCTTTAAACTCCTCAGCTTGATCCTCGTTCTCGAAGGACCCTGTGTAGAGCCGGTACCAGATTCCTTTGCTCAGTTCGACCTCGACCCAGTACGCATCGATGCCTCTGCGTTGATACCGCGAGACACCGTTTTCCGCCTGGTCCGGATAGGGCACGGAACCGAGGTAGATGGAATAGGGAAAGGTGCGTTGCCCCCCCGGGGATGTGGGTTTCTCGACCGCGCCCCTTTTGCCCGCGTTGTTGATTTTGGGCGGAGGCGGAGGGTCCGGCGGCGACGGCTTCATCGCCGCTTCTATCGGCATTTTTGGCGCCTCCTCAGCGGTCACTGCAGGAATCTCTTGCCGGGTTTTGGACGCTTCTGCCGGCTCGGCCGGTCCTTCTTTTTCCGCTGCGGGAGTCTTTTCCGGTAACTGGATGAAATCAGGGCCCTTGTCCGCGTAGGCAAGTCCCCCTGTGTCATGCGTCGATTCGAAGGAAGGAGGTTTTTCCGCCACCGCGGGATTCGCGGGTCCGGTTGGAGGAACCTCTGCCTTCGATGCTTCGAGAAGCTCTCTTTTCAGGATCTCCCGGGTCTCGTTCGGAAGGGCTGCCTCTTCGGCCTGCGACGTCTCATTCCTGCGTATGGGCTTGCCTTCCACCGGCATGGGCTTCGATACCGTCGTTGAATGCTCGGACATAGCTGGGTTCTCTCCGCCGGGCGGTTGCGAAGCCGCTTCGACGGAAAGCCTTTTGTTCTTTGCCGGGTTTTTCTCGGTTGTCGGCCCGACACCCAGCAGCTTCAGGGGCTCGATCAGGCCGTTGTGCCACAGGACACCAAGGCCCAGTGCAACGATTCCGACCAGGAGGAGGGACGAGCCGAAAAGATTTCTTCTGTCCTGATTGCTCCTTGCGCCGACCCCTGTCGCTGCGGCGGCAATCTCCTTTTTCCCGAACCAGGGGAAAGACTTCTTCTTTTTTCTGCGCTCCCTCCCTTCTTCACCGTAGGAGTAGTAGTACTTGTAGTGCTTGTAGTCCTCGAAATCAGGGCTCACTTCAGGGCGCATACCGTTGAGGATGACGCCGATGACCTGAGACTTGACCTGCTCGAGTTGGCTCATCGCCCGTTTGAGAAGACCTCTCGACACGGCGCCCACGCGATACAGGAGGAGCATGCCGTCCACCTTTGTACCGATGAGTGCGGCATCTACGGCGGACAGGATGGGTGCCGTGTCGAAGATAATCATGTCAAAATCATTGCGGGCTTCCTCGATGAATCGATCAAAGCGCTCGGATTCGATCAGCTCTGAGGGATTCGGCGGAACGGCCCCCCCGGTGATGATGTAAAGGTTGTCCAGGCCCGGGGTTGCCATGATCTCGTCCAGGGAGATCTCACCCATGACGAGGTCCGTGATGGTCTTCACGGTTTCCCGCCATCCGAAGTTTCCGAGGAGAATGTCCGAAAGCCCGGGGTGAGACTCGATCCCGAAGACCTTGGCGAGCATGGGTTTTCGGAGGTCCGAACCCACCAGAAGGGTCTTCATACCGGCCTGGGCCATGGTGATGGCCAGGTTGACGGCGACCAGGGTCTTCCCTTCCTGCGGAGACGCACTGGTAATGGCCAGGGTGTTGATTTTCTTTTCCGTGTTCTTGAACTGGATATTGGCCCGCAGGGCCCTGAAACTCTCGGCCATCATGGACTTGGGCACGAAATGAGCGATCAGGTTGACAGCCTGCTTCATGGTGTGCTCGTCGGTGATTCCCGGGCGTTTTTCCTGCAGGGTTTCCTGGATATCCTTGACATCCATCTGAGGGATGACGCCGAGCACCGGCGTTTTGAGCGTCTGTTCGACATCTTCGATCGCGCCCAGAGAGGTGTCGAAAGTCTCCACGACGAAGGCGATGACCAGACCGAAGACAAAGCCGATGACAACGCCCATGGCTCCTGTGGCAACGGTTCTGGGTGGGTTGATCGGACTCGAGGGAAGCAGGGCGGGTTTGACGATGTTCACCTCCTCAGGTTTTTCGGACCGCTTGATCAGCGCCTCCTGATTCTTTCGCTCCAACAGGGTCGTCATGTCTGTGTAGAGTTCCACTTCTCTCTTCAGCCGATTGAACTCGAGCTTCTTGTCGAGCATGACCTGAGTCTTTTTCTCCAGACCCCCGACCTCCCTGCGAAGATCCGCCTCTCTCCTTTCAATTCCCCGCAGATGAAGCTGGAGGAGGTAGTCCATCTTCTTGGCGGTTTCTAGGATCTCATCGCTGATGGCCATGACCTCGGGGTGCCTGGGTGTGTACTCCCTCAGCAAGGTATCTCGTTTCAGAAGCAGGCTGACCAGGGCGTCGTTTGCGCTCTGGTATCTGGTGTTGGCCTTCACCGAGTCGAAATTGTGACCGGAACCTACGGGATTATCGATGAATTTGGCGAGCCGGGAAGCAATCCCTTCGAACTCGATCTTCTCTTCCTCGAGTTTCGAAATTTCTTTGTGGATTTCCTGGGCGCGCGCAACGAGGTTCTCGCTCTGCAGGTCTATCGAGATCAATTCGTTTTCCTTGCTGAAGCGGTTGAATCGATCTTCGGCCTCCCTGAGCTTTTCCCGCACCTCTCTGAGTTGATCATCGATGTACCTCAAAGCTTCCCTTGTGCGCTTCGTTTGCTGCTCACCGTGCAGTTCCTTGTAGACGAGGGCGACCATGTTTGCCAGCCGTTGAGCGAAGACCGCACTTCCGTCCGTGACCGTGATGTAGAGGATGCTGCTGTATTTCTGCCGGGTCACCTCCACCTTGCGCTGGAGGCTTTCGATGGCGGCGATGACGTGGCTTTTCATTTGCTGCCTGTTTTCCGTGACCGCACTCCGGGGAATGAGCCCGAGCCTTTCCGCCACTCTCTCGAAGACATCATAGCTCTTGACGACCGTGATCTGAGTCTCGATGTCATCGGAATCGGACCAAGTGATAGTCTGTGTGTAGACTCCTTCAACAAGAGGGGCCTTTTTGATTTCTATAACGCACTCGGTGGTGTAGATGGGGGTAGGCGCCCTGAGAATAGCAAAAGACGTGCTGAAGATTCCCAGGATGATGGCGATCACCAGAACGGTGAACTTACGCTTTCTAACGATGCGCCAGTATTCCCTGAGATTAACGTCGTACTGAGCCAAGAAAACTCCCTGGAATTAAGAGTCCTGAGACCGCTCTAGAGATGCCGGGCAAAAAGGTAAAATACACCTTTCCGATTTCCCCTGTCGAGGAAGCCGGTTCGGGCCATCATGGGCGAGAATGCCGCATGTGTCAAGCTTGACACAGCCTAATCAGCTTCGCTTCCCTGGCTTTAATCCTTCATTCTCAAGGCATGGCAAAGCGAAACTCGTCAGCGCGGCATTCCTCAACGTTATTTTAGAAGATTTAAACATAAAATCATATAATTGTCAATATTTGATATATCGATTTACCTAAATAAGATCAATTGGAATCATGGAAGATTGGAGTGATGGAGTATCGGAGTCGAAGCCCTCTTTTTCGTGCTTTTTTAAATTTCTAGTCTTCGTGATTTACCTTTCTCCGCTTTCTTTCCTCTCTGCGTTCTCGGCCTGCCTCGCCATAGCCTTGAGCGGCACGACTTAAGCTTGCCGACGAGTCTTGTCGAAGGGGCGACGGCGGGCGGTCTTTGCGGTGAAAGGGTTTTTCATCAACAGGCCCAGCAACTGGACAGCCCTCTTAAGATACAGCCTTAAGGCTCCCGCATGGCTCGATTCAGGGAAGATTTGCCTCAAGATCTCGGGCCTCGGAAACA
>Ga0068714_10005836_pt1 | contig 12866 bp, 10 predicted proteins | sample MTBNYHSulfiMetaG_FD_62988 | JGI IMG/M metagenome (GOLD analysis project Ga0068714, IMG submission 62988) | Enrichment culture microbial communities from rom New York Harbor, USA that are MTBE-degrading - MTBE-NYH (New York Harbor Sulfidogenic)... | ecosystem: Environmental > Aquatic > Marine >... | reverse complement strand
CACGATTCCGAAAAACCGTACCGCTGATAGAGGTTCGTTTATGGGGCGGCCTCGACGAACCGGGCATCCCGGTGCATGCCGCTAAAGCACTATCGGCGCCAAGCCGAAGGATACGCAAGGGGTTTTCTCCCGCGACGAGAAGGGTCCTTTGAACGTGGAGTCATATGAGCCAGAGCCAACGACAACAACGACTGCGTCTGCTCGTCAAGAAGCTCAATCGAGAGCGGAAACGGCAGGCCAGCCAGATCGACATCCTCTGCAACGATCTCATCGGCGCTCAACGGGCCTTCGTCAAACGGCTCAACAGTGTGGGCTTTGCCGCTGCCTTCTACAAGTCCCTGCTGGGGGCCACGGACCTGCGGAGCCTGCTCGTGCGAGCGGATCAGATGCTGCGAGACGAGCTGCCGGGGGCGGGTGTCACCTTCTTTCTGCGGCCGGCGGAGGGCGGCCAACTGCGTGCGGTCAACGTCCACGAGACGCTGACCATCGACGACCAGCCGCTCGAAGACTACTTCGACCCCGAACTGGTCGACAGCATCTACAAGTCGAACAAGCAATGCTCCATGAACGATCTGTTCGGCATGGGCCTGCATGGCAACCTCGCGGAACTGAGCAACATCTCTCTGACCACGCTGCCGCTGGCCAACCTGGGGCGTCCACTTGGATTCCTGCTGATCAGCCGCGCCATGCCTGCGGCCCTGACCGGAGAAGAGCTGCACAAGGTGGACCTGATTACCTGTGGCCTGTCGCACGCCATTGCCGCGTGTCGCCAGCCGCTTCATGCCAACCAATGAGATCGCGCCGGCCCCGATGGGCCCTGGATAGCCGCTCCGCAACGACCGAGCAGCCGGTGGCATGGGCACGCCGCCGAGACAGAAACGCCGGTCTCCAAAGAATTTAATTGCATTTCCTGTCGCCATCCCGCATAATGACCGCCGGTGTTTGTCAGGCGAGTGGACCATGCCCTCGGGGCGTCGCTGAGAGGACATCAAGGAGGATGGGTGAGGTGTCGTGTCTCCGGAAAGCCGAGTAAGGTCGAGGAATTGGAGATCGCTGAAATGAACGAAGGCCCGGTTAACCAGAGCCATATGATCGAGACGACCGACTGTCTGGAAGCGGTGGGAGTCTTCCGGGGATGGAAGAACTTCTTCTTCCTGCTGGTGGTGATCTGCCTGCTGCTGGCTCAGGCCTGCTTCTGGCTGGTCAATCTGAAGCTGGTCGAGATCCCTGCGGCGCCCGCCGAGCCGCTCACCGCCCTGGAGGCGTTGAGCGCCGCCGCAGTGCAAACCGTGGCCGACGCCAACGATGCGTCGACGCCCGCCCCGGGCGCAAAGAAAAGGGTGCGACTGCCCTTCATCGAGAAGCTGACCTGGAAGCACATCAAACGTACGGTCGAGCTGGTCAACGGCATCCTGATTCTCACCGCGGGGCTGTTCTGTCTCGCCATGTTCTTCAGCCTGATGGTGTCCCTCATCGGCCGGCTGGGCGGCATCAACCACATCGCGCGGGCGTTCTTCCTTTCTCTGATCATGTTCATCCTGATCGTGCCCTGGCAGCAGTTGATCGCGTCCAGCGTCGTCGGCGTGGCCTACACGCCCGCTGAGCTGGTCAAGTGGATTTCCGACAAGGGCTCCGGCTTCATGTACGCCGTCCTTTACTATCTGCGCTTCACCATATACTGGCTCCTCGCCATGCTGCTGCTGATCATGTCGCAGGCGCGTAGCGCCCGCTGGACCAAGGCGATCCTCCGCCGCCTTGAAATCATCTGATCCGCAGGAGCGCATAGGTCCTATCTATTGGGTCGCATCCGTCCCACAGAACTTGTCGGAAACGGTCTGCCCTGACATCGGCCCGTGCCACACTCCTGGCGCGCAGCAGCAAACCAACCGGCAGGCGGCGCGGGAATGTTTACAGAAACGAGTTTCTGACTATACTGATATGGTTTATGGTGGCCGTTGATGCCAATTCTGTGGGTCTGGTCCAGACCAAGGTTCTTCGCGTCGTCGAGTCGGACACCCCTTTGCTGCTGGAATGCGGCAAGAAGCTCGGCCCGATCGACGTGGCCTACGAGACCTACGGACAACTGAACGAGGCGGGCGACAACGCCATCCTCGTCTGTCATGCCCTGAGCGGCAGCGCGCATGCGGCGGGCTACCACAGCCCCGACGACCGAAAGCCCGGCTGGTGGGAGGACATGATCGGGCCGGGAAAGGGCATCGACACCAACAAGCACTTCGTGCTGTGCTCGAATTTCCTCGGCGGTTGCTCCGGGACCACGGGGCCTTCGTCGATGAATCCCCAGACCGGCAAACCATACGGACTGAGCTTTCCCATCATCACCATCACTGACATGGTACGGGTCCAGAAACTGTTGCTCGAGCGCCTGGGAATCAAGCACCTGTTGGCAGTGATTGGCGGTTCGATCGGGGGCATGCAGGTCCTTCAATGGTCGATCGCCTATCCGGACATGATGGACGCCGCGATCCCCATCGCCACAACGACGCACCTCGGCGCCCAGTCCATCGCGTTCGACGCGGTCGGCCGCAACGCCATTCTGGCCGACGCCAACTTCGCCGACGGCCAGTACCACGACAAATCGGTCCCCGCCCGGGGGCTGGCGATCGCCCGCATGATCGGACATATCACCTATCTCTCAGAAGAGGGCATGCGCCAGAAGTTCGGCCGCGAGCTGCGCAGCGCCGATAAATACAGCTACGACTTCAACTCAGAATTCTCCGTCGAGACCTACCTCGACTACCAGGGCCAGACATTCGTCGACCGATTCGACGCCAACAGCTACCTGTACATCACCAAGGCCTCCGATTATTTCGACCTGGCCCGAGACTACGGCTCTCTCCGCCAGGCGTTTGCCAACACGCGGGCGCGGTTCCTCGTGGTCAGCTTCAGCAGCGACTGGCTGTTCACGCCGACCCAGTCTGAAGCCATCGTCGATGCCCTGGCCACCAACGGCAAGGACGTGAGCTTCTGCAATATCGACTCGTCCTACGGACATGATGCCTTCCTGTTGGAGAACGAAACCCTCGGAGCATTCATCACGTGTTTCCTCGCCGCCACGAGTAGCCCGGCGTGCGTCGAAGTCGAGGACGCCTGCTGCCCGAAACCGACCCCGCGCCTGGGCCAGCACGAACAGGCTCACCGCGCACGCGTCGACTATCAGCTCGTCGAGTCGCTGATCGAGCCCGACGCGACCGTGCTGGACGTCGGCTGCGGCGACGGAGAGTTGCTGGCCCGGCTGCGGCATGACAAGCGAATCGACGGCCGCGGAATCGAACTGGAGCAAGACCTCGTTCTGGGCTGCGTCTGCAAGAGACTGTCCATCATTCAGTATGATATCGAACGTGGACTGGGCAGCTACGCAGACAAAAGCTTCGACTACGCCATCCTCTCGCAGACCGTGCAGACCATTCGGGATCCGGAGCGGGTGCTCCAGGACCTGCTGCGCGTCGGTCGCAGGGTCATCGTCAGCTTCCCCAACTTCGCCCACTGGCGCTCACGGGTCCAGTTGCTGTGCCGAGGCAAGGCGCCCGTCACGCGTCAGTTGCCGTTCGGCTGGCACGACACGCCGAACATTCACTGCCTGTCGCTGAAGGACTTCGACGATTTCTGCGGACACCTGGGCGCCAGGATCGAGAGGCGGGTCCCACTGGTCAAGACGCGTCCGAGCCCGGTCCGGGTATGGCCGAATCTGCTCGCCGAGCAGGTCATTTACGTGATTCGAAAAGATTAGAAGCGCCTTACAGGAGGGGTTTTTATGGCCGAACTCGAACGCATAGGCATTTCGCTCGACAAAGACCTGCTATCGGAGTTTGACGCGCTGATCGCCCGGCAGGGCTACCAGAGCCGCTCGGAGGCGGTCCGCGACTTGGTGCGGCAGCAATTGAGCCAGGAGCGGCTCGGCGATCCGAAGTCCGAAGCGGTCGCGGCCGTCTTTCTGGTCTACGATCACCATGCGGCCAACCTCAGCGAGAGGCTGATTGCCATCCAGCATTCCCACCTGCTGCATGCGATCAGCTCGCTGCACGTGCACCTCGACGAGCACGATTGCCTCGAAATCGTCGTCCTGCGGGGTCAGGTCGGTGAAATCAACAAGGTCGGCGAGAACATCCTGAGCATGAAGGGCGTCAAGCTCGGCCGGGTCAACCTGGTGGCGGTGTAGAAATCCGCGCCACAGGCACAATTGGCCCGGGATTACCCCTTGACAGCCGCCCAGGCCGTCTGCTCTAATGCCGTTTTCTCGGGCGATTAGCTCAGTTGGTTAGAGCGCACGGATCACACCCGTGAGGTCACTGGTTCGAGTCCAGTATCGCCCATTCGCATAACTCCCTAATTTGCATAGATTTATGCATGTATCTCGCCTCACCAAAACACGAGTCGGGATTTAAGCGTATTTTCTTTCACGCAGTATTCACGCAAAATCCTGGGAAAAGCACTCGGCTATCCCAATTCTCGTGGCCGTCCTCGCCCTCTTTTTCCATCACCCACGGAGGCAACCAACTCCAGCTCTTTGCGATCAAAAGCGAGCCGTCCGCATATCTTTCGCGGGTGAAGTGCCCCCTTCCGAACGAGTCTATGTATGGCCACTTGTCAGTCACGAACCAGTAGCTGCCATCGAAGCTCTCATACACCTCGATGACGGGTTGTCCCTTGATAGTTGTAATGCTTTTCATTTTCACCACCTCCATATGGTGAGCGTCACCCACTTCGCGGTCAACGCCTTACAGTAAGCAAGACATACATGTATATAAACATTGTGGTGCTGGATTATATATATTGCATAACAACAAGGCTTATATACCTATGTCACGTTGTCAGGCTGATGCCAACCATAACCATCTACTTGACGAATGACCTGTACGACAAAGTGCGGGATGCACCCAGCAAGACAGTCAGAGCTGCCCTGGAGTACTACTTCAAAGACGACGACAGCGACGAGCCAGACGAAAAGTCTGAGCCCAAACGGGAACGCAAGCAAAAACACACAAAGGCACCGGCCCCACCGGCACGCCATTAGCCACTCTGCTTGCCTCTGCCCCCTGCGCCCCTCTCTCTCCACGCCGCCTGCTTCTGTAGCCCTCCCCCGCCTCCGCTCCTGTTGACCCCCGCTCTCAGATAGTCTTTTGTGATTCCAAAAATCGTTGTTCAGCGGGGAAAATGAGTAACGAACGGCAGCTGAACCGTCGTTGTAGTACCTTCTCTAATCCCGTGCCTGAACAGGCCACAGCCCTGCAGATCTCCCGGCAGTATTAAAATGCTACGTCTTCAGCGAAACGCAACTCACCGCGGATCGCCTGAAAGAGGCGGCGTAGTCTCTGCTACCCGGGCCTTGTGCTCTCGTCACGCGCTGAGTCTGCCGATATTTCAGCATCACGGCGATAACTCCCTTCTCCCAGTCGGGTACGGATGCCCAGACCCTCTGCCCGTGTTACCCCGGTCCCATGCGCGAGATCTCCAGAGAGGGTTTTGACGCTCAGTTTGGCACCTCCAAAGTGGTCCCATCGCCCCTTGACAGGTACAGCCCTTACCGCACAGGCAGGACATTGTCCATTACCCAGTAGCGATACTGCTCGCAGGTGACGTTGAAGATGATGGCGTCACCTTTCGGAGACCATTTGGGCATCCACGCCCAGGCATTCCTCCCCACGTTCGATATGTCTGCGATCTTGAAGGGCTCGCCACCGTCGGTCGGAGCGCACCAGATCTCGGCATCGCCGGGTGTGAAGACGACATACCGGCCGTCGGGAGACAGATCGAAAACGTTGATGCCGAAGTCCTTGCCCTCCAAAGACAAGATCTGTCTCGTCTCCTGCCCATCAGTAGTGGTCGCCAGCAACCGTTCGCCGAAGTGCTCCTCAAAACCAGCAAGGTAAGCAACCGATTTCCCGTTGGGCATGTAGACGGGACGGTTCGAGCTCTTGCTTCGCTGATTCTCCGACGGCGGCGTGACCCGCTCTGGTTCTCCGCCTCCAACATTCACGACATAGATGTCGTTCTGATACCCGTAGGCGATAGTCTTGCTGTCCGACGACCACGTCGGATCGCAGTTAACAGCGAAATTCCCCTCCAGGGCTACCAATAGCCTTACTTCACTGCCGTCGGGTGTCGTTAGAAAGAGGCCGGGTCTTGTCCCTCCCTCCCAGCCACCCAGAGCGATCCATCTACCATCCGGTGACCAGGACATTCCACGACCGCTGTATCCAGTATTCCCCTTGATCTGCGGCAAGGATACACTGCGAGTCTTCTCACCGCTGTCGGCAGAGATGAAACTCAGTCCATCAAGACCTCGTACAGCAATCTGTCTCCCATCGGGCGACCAACAGAAGCTCTCCAAGCCAGGTCTTCGCACCAACTTCCGGGGGGCGCCGGCGGCTTTGCCCGTTTGGGGGTCTACTGGTAAAGTGAAGATCCCGCCCAACCGAAAACCGGTCCGATAGGCCAATTGACCGTTTCGGGACCAGTTGCAGAATTCCATCTGTTGAACGTCGGGCAAGACGGGGAAGGGCGTCCCGACAAATCGGTCCCCCTCGATCCGCAACGCCCACAAGTCCTCGAACTCAAGGTCAATCCCTCTTTGCATGCCCTTGAAGATGATGTGACCGCCATCGGGAGACCAAAGGGGTTGGCTGATGTCGCCCGGGAAGTCCGTATAGCTCACGTGACCTGATCCGCCGATTTCCTGCACGTGCAGAACGGACCGGCCGTCCTGTCTGGCGACGTAGCTTACCCACCGACTGTCTGGAGAGAAAGTAGGATAAGGCCACACCGCCGTTTCATTAGCCACAATGATTCGCTCGTCGGTTTCCACATTGAAAACGACGACTCTGAAAGATGGTACATTCGCTCGACTTCTCACCCCGAGCAAGTACTTCCCATCGGGTGACCAATCTGCAATACCGCCCGGACGTGGACTCAGGGTTCGTGTTTGTCCTGTTGTCGACGAAATAGCCGCAACTCTTGGCCGCTCCTGTCCCTCATCGCGCTTCTGCACGGCGATTTCGCTGCCATCCGCGGACCACACCACCGTGCCAGCACAACCCGTAGCGATCTTCCGTTGTTCGCCAGTAGCCGTGTCCATCACTACCAATTCATTATTCTCTGTGACGACGGCAAAGTGTTTTCCGTCCGGTGAGAGGGCCCCGAGCCCGGAAAAACCCGGCTCTATAGGGGGCAGTTCAGAGATGGCGACAAAACGTCGTATCAGCTTCGTCGCGCCATAGCTCAAAGGCAGCAGGATGACGATGGCAAGGACTGCCGCTGCGGCAAATCTCGTTTGTTTGTTCTTCATGATCGTTCTCCATATGTCCAGGCGGGTGACCCGCCGGCTGTCGGTGCAGGCTCGCTTCATGGCGTCCGATGCGTCATCGAGTACGCGCTGATCGGTCGTTTGGTCAGCCTCGAGCCGGGCACGTCGGACAATCCGCTCGATTTCGTCAGAAGACTTCATAGGTGTTGCCCTCTACAGCAGGGCTCTCAGTTTCTCTATGCCATACCGATAGCGACTCTGGATGGTATTGATAGAGAGATCCAACTGATCAGCGATCTCTCTAAACGTTAGCTGTCCGTGAATGTGCAGGGTAATCACCTCGCACTGTTCGGTGGGCAACTGCGCCAATGCCTCGAAGACCCGGGTCGATTCTTCCGAGGCCATCAGCCTGTGCGTCGGACAGTCACCGTCACCAGCACAGCCCTGTTCGTCGCCAAGGGACACAGGCTGCAGTTGCTGCCTCTTGAACTGGTTCTTCGCCCGGTTCGCCACGCATCGCAGGAGATAGCCTCTGAGGTTCTTTGTCGCGCGCAGATCAGCCGGCTCAGCCGCAAAGTGGACAAAGACATCGTGCACACAATCTTCCGCCGCGTACCGATCGTTCAGCAAAGACATCGCCACGGCCAGCAGGTCATCCCGATACCGATGATAGACCTGCTGCAGCGCGCGAGTATCCCCGCGACGCAAGCGATGTACCAGACGTCTGTCTCTCAAAGCAACCCTTTCTGCATCCGACGCCGGGCGAACGTTCATTCACAGTCAAGACAACTGACCCGTCCATATTAGTTTGGCAATTCGTCCCTGAAATAGAAAGAGCCCTTCGGAGTCTCTGACAGATAGTCCGGCAGGATGTTCCGCACCCTGAACCGCCGACACACGGATAAACTATGAAACCGCAGCCTCCAGGGGTTCGTTAGAATGTGGCTTATGGTACAAGAACTCGCGAACATCAGTTCTCGGGGGCACGACCACCCGTTCAATCACCTTGGTGTGAAGTCTGATACGCCTACCGCCCTGTTGTGGTCCAGATCGCATAAACTCGTTCCTTGTGGGCATCTCTGGCTTCCTGGTACGAGTCAAGCATGCGCATGAGTCCCGCGCAGAGCTTGAGCGTCGTGCTCAGGTAGGATCTATCCGCGGCGTACTGCGATGGACCGGATAGCCGTTTGAGCTTGCCCTCTGCGAGCATTTCCAAACGCGTGCAGGTGACGGCCTGATACTCAAGCGCCAATTGGGCATGGGCTGCTTCGTAGCTGTCAGCCAGGCCGGCCCTGACGAGTCCCTGGTAGAAGCGTCGGATGCGGGCCAGCGCTGCATCGATCTTGGCCAAATCGGGAGTGGAATCCTCCTGCTTTGATGAAACTTGCTTGCCATCAACGTACAGGACCAGTCTCCCCTCACCATCCACTGTAGCTGCTACGTGAACCCACTGTTCCGGTTGGAATTTGGCGTCATAGCTCAGTACACCCCGCTCAGTGATCAGTCGTAGTGAGTTGCCTGGATAGGTGTCGAGCAGATAGCCATTGGACGTACCGACCTCACTCTTGTCCAGGATTCGCCCTCCGCCGGGTCCGTGCTGCTTGGGACAAATCCAGCCAGCCAAGGTACAACCACTGGCCAGGTCAAGCCGTTTGTCATGGGCCACCTCCAGGTAACCTTGGCCCCAAAGCTCTATTGCGGGCCGAATGGATCCCTTGTCGATTAATCGATATTGGCCCACGACTCTGGCCGGCAGATCTCTATGCGCCAGGTTCTGTACGGTCTTGTCAAGCACGGCTCCCAACTGCCAATCGCCGACCAAGGCATTGTCTCGGTCGAGGTCGGCTGCAGTGTTGGCGGCCAGTTGGCCGATCTCTCTGGCAGTGAGGGCGCGGCCAAAGACCTGGGCCCGCGCTATCCGCCCCATGAAACGATTGTTGCCTTGGCTGTCCGCCCCAATGCGCAGCGGGAGCTCGTTCGTACTAATCACCGGGAACGGGTCGCAGGTCCAGTTCACGTCACTCAGTGCCGGCACCTCTGACAACGGTTTTATAGCGGCCTGCCGGCGCGGCGCGAATGGTGCTGGCTTGGCCCCTCCCAGCGCGATCTGTATGACTGCTGCCTGCGGCGTCTTGGCGTAGGGTAGCGTGATCGATGTTGCCTCGAACGAGGTCCACGGCTGTCCATTGACCAGCACGGCCGTGACCGGACCGCTCCCTGTGGTGGAAAGATAGAGTCGTTTCTGGCCAAAACGGATGGGGAAGTGCTGTTCGAGGCGGGTGATACCAGGCGGCACATGTGGCTTGAGTACCAGTGCGTCCGCCCGATATATGTATTCGAACAAACCGCGGATCATGGCTGCCGGCGGGCCGAAACTGTCGTAGCAGAGATTGATGGGCTGATTCGGCTGGTACACGCCGGCCCCAAAGTCCACCAGCGGATTGTCCATACGGAACTGGCGTGCGAAGGTCAGCAGTTGCTGCAAGGAGCGACGTGCATCTTCATACTTGCCCAGCCGGTAGTACCCCATGATCATGCGCGCTTCGCACGTGGACCAGTGGCCGCCGTTGACCCAGGTGCCGAACTTCCACAGCCAACCGCTGGGCGATGTGTACATATCGTCGAGCCCTGGACAGTTGGTGATAATGAAGTCGTGCGGCCTGAGGCCGGGAATCGAGGCGATCTTCTGATAGATTCGCTCCGCCTGCGCGTCGCCGACCACACGGAAGCAGATGGCGTCGTGGTTCGAGACCGCTTCGAAGTAGCCATACTGAGCGGCCCCGTACACCCCATGGCGCTGGCCGTCAGGCGTGAGGTATTTGACAAAGTACCCTTCATCCGTCATCAGCAGGGGCAAACCCTTGCGGGCAAGGTCCCGACGCAGGGTGAAGCGTTTTGCGTTATCGGGGTTGCCGGCCATTTTCTCCAGCTCAATTAATCGATCCAGCGCGGCGATATAGGTGATCGACAATCCGGCCAGGTAGGCCTTGTCGTAGCTTCCGTCCGGCTTCTTCCAGCCAGCGTAGCTGGGGGCCAGTAAGTTCCCTGCCGGACCTGCCAGGAAAAGGTTGTTTTCGGGATCACGCCGCGACTCGATGAAGTTCGCGCAGCGCCGGAGCAGAGGCAGATAATGGGCGATCGCAGCCATGTCGCGACCAATCAGCAGCAACTCGGCCTGCATCACGAGTCCGGCGGCTGTGAACTCCACGCCCCAATCGTGAATGGCCACCTTGCCGTCACCTTGCTTGGGAATGACCCAATCAGGACTGGCCGCATCACACAGTTGTCCGTCAGGAATCACCAACTCCTTCCCGTCATGCTTCCACGTGCGTTGTCCGTCGCCCATTTGATCAAACCACAGATCTTGGGCATTTTGCAGGAACGTGATTAGAGGTTCTTCAAATGCCGGTAGTCCACAATAGGTCGCGCCGTAGCTGTTTTGGATCCACCACGCACCCCAGGTAGGTCCTTCCACAAATCCGTTCCAAGACGGCATGTAGAGCATGGCGACATTCTGAAACTCCGGATCGGGCGAGAACATACGTCGCGAGATGTCCAGCAAGCGCAGGTACTCCGCGTCACCCTGGCCCACGTAGAACTTTCCCTCGAAACTCTCTATCGCATAAGCCGGCCCCGGCATTGTGGCAACGACCAGGGTCAGAAACAGAATTGGGCGAGGGACGATGGGGCGAGATCTCAAGACATGGTGATTCATTGTCGTCTTCCCAAATAATCTTCGGCAATGGGTCTTCACCTGACAGAGGTGAGTATACACCGACCAATCACCTGTAGGGTTCACCTATTCATCCGCCCACAGCAAGGCCATATTAACCTGTTCTGAGTCCGTCACTTATGCTATCCTCTGGACCCTCTACGTTCCATAACCATTTGGAGGATCGCGATGGATGACAAGACACTCTCTGAGACCCCTGCCAAGTGGCTGGGGCTGCCCGTTGTTGCCACGGTCGCTCGCCTCTTGTGCCGCGAATTGACGCTTCAGAGCGAGTATCTGCGTTTGGAGAACAAGATCAGCCACCATACGATTCACATGGATCGATTTCACGATGGTCGGGCGTAGCGCGCTAATCGGGACCTTCGACGACCGTCACCAATCCGTCCAGCGCAGGTACGATGGCCCCGTTCACCGTGCTGGCCAGGACCGTTAACGCTGAAACACTTCCAATGGCGGCGTCGGGTTTTGTCCTGAAGACAAGATCCAGCAACGGCCCGCTCTGCACCGTGGAGAAGTTGTCCATCGAGACCGAGATCGAGTTCACGCTCCTGGCATAGCGAACTTGCGCATTCCATTCCTGCGAGCTCACCCCCGCGTTGCAGACTCCCAGCGGTTCAAGGATATCCGGGTCAAACTGAACCCCAATCGTCACGCTCGATATCTTGTCCGGATCGGAGTTGTCGAGGACCACCGGCGCAAAGGCTATGGCCCCCGGAACAGACTGGACCTCCGTAGACAGATACAGGCCGGCGCTTGACGAGGGCGCTACATCGGTCTCCACCACTATGTTGTACTGGATCGGGCTCATGCCCCAGCTTGCCTCTGGGGTGATTCTCGCATAGTACAGCCCAGCGTCCGGGGCGTGAAGTACCACCACTTCATCTTCGAGCACGTCGTTATCACACAGTCCGATCTGAGTTCCGGATGCATCGTAGATATGCAGCTTGATGTCGTCTCCTTGATCCCAAACGATCTGATCAGTAACGCAGACTCGAACCGAATCGTTTCCCGGCCCTACGCCAAACACGAAATAGTCGCTCGTATTGTCAGCCCAGACGTGGCCACCGACCCGACTGAAGGGAACGAGGGGAAAGGCCTTGGTCATATCGTCGCCGATGTCGTCGCTGATGGGCGACGTGGGGGTACCGATCGTTGGGGTCAGACGGTACTGGCCGATTCCGTTGTCGCGCGAGTACACCCTAATGAAGTACACGCCGGCGTCCAGACCGTCCACGTAGATCTCCTCAGATTCGGTCTCGGGATTCGCGCTGGTCTGCAAAAGGGTGTGATATGCATCGAAAAGCTGCACATCCACGGTTGTGTAGAGCATCCTGTCCACTGTCAGATAAATGAACCCGGCGTCCTTCAGCAGAACCTGAAAGAAATCGACGTCTCCGGGCTGGTCGATCATCCCGACATACGGGTAACCATATGTCTCCGAGCCATAGGGAATCGCATGGATCTGCATGGCTTGGTTGAAAGCGTCTCCGACATCGTGCTGAGATGTCTTCACATCGATAGTGTAGAGAGCTCCCGTGAAGCCCCAACTTTGCTCCCCATAGACCCCGACAAAATACGGTCCTCGCGGGAGGTGCAATTCGATGTGTTCGGGAGTACCCGAACCGTTGTCTGATTTCGCCAACGGGTTTCCATACTCATCAAGAACCTGAACGTAGAGATCATCCCCGATATCGGAAAGGAGGATGTTGTACACATCAACCGTAAGGACGCCGTCCTCCGGCTGATAGATGGAGAAGAGATCGTCGTCCACATTGTAAGGTTGCAGGCAAAACACCGAGGGATTCCCGGGCAGTAGCGGCATGGCATGGGCGAGATCCCCTCCCACGTCATCCAATATGTCGCTGGCTTGCG
>Ga0068714_10005832_pt1 | contig 12869 bp, 8 predicted proteins | sample MTBNYHSulfiMetaG_FD_62988 | JGI IMG/M metagenome (GOLD analysis project Ga0068714, IMG submission 62988) | Enrichment culture microbial communities from rom New York Harbor, USA that are MTBE-degrading - MTBE-NYH (New York Harbor Sulfidogenic)... | ecosystem: Environmental > Aquatic > Marine >... | reverse complement strand
GATTGATGCCTTTTGCGCAGCCTACAACGAAACCGCGCATCCGTTCATCTGGACCAAAGCGAATGTCAAACCAACAAGCCCAAAACATACATACTCTGATTTATGCAAGTAGGTACTAGTGTGAGGCAATACAGATAGCTTGGCGATCTAATATCTAAAAGAAAGTGTTGAAAAAATCCGCCATGCCTGTCTCTGATTGCGCCCCCACTTTGAGCTGATTCGGTACTTTCCCGCGTAAAAGGGTGTGGATGCCGAAGTAGGAATCTGACATTTGTGAACCGTAATGTTGTCCCTGCGAATGATCGAATGCAGCAGTCCATCGTGTCGATTGGCAGCGTGAACGATGGGTGGATCTTGACAAAATCAGGACGGGCACCAACGATCGAACAATATGCATCTGAATACCTGATTCTTTAGGGTCGTTACCAGTTATACGTTTCGATGGACACGTTCTCTTACTTTACATCACAACATCACCACTTTGGCCCCATCGGGATTATCTAATTCCCGCGTCACGTTGCGTGTATCGAACACCAAAGAGGCTTTGTTTAGCACCAAGTCGTAATCCACATTGCGATGTGCCGTAGTGATAATCACCAGATCCTGACTCTCCAACAATTCGGAGGTGAGCGACTGCGACTTCACTTCTCCTGCGATGGTTTTCATCACTGGGCAATAGGGATCATGGTACTGTACCTGAGCCCCACGTTGTTCGAGTAGCTCGTAAACATCAAGGGCGGGAGATTCCCTGAGATCATCAATATCATTTTTGTATGCAATCCCTAGGAGAAGCACATTCGCACCTTTAAGCGCCTTTCCCTGATCGTTAAGCAATTCCATTGATCGCGTGACCACATATTCCGGCATCTTCGTATTAATTTCTGTTGCCAAATCAATGAAACGAGTTTTGTACTGCAACGAGCGCATTCGCCATGCAAGGTAGCTGGGATCGACAGGAATGCAATGACCGCCTAGCCCTGGGCCTGGATAAAAGGCCATGAATCCGAAAGGTTTTGTCGATGCCGCCTTCACAATCTCCCAGACATCCACCTTCAAGAGATTACAAATAATCGCCAACTCGTTGACAAGACCAATGTTGATCGCACGAAAGGTGTTTTCGTAAAGTTTTACCATTTCAGCTGCTGTCGTCGAAGCTACGGGAACCACATGATCCACCACGGAGGCGTAGTATGCCGTCACAACATCGGTGCAAGCTGAGGTGATGCCGCCCACTACTTTGGGGGTGTTTCGCGTCCCATACTTTGGATTGCCGGGATCTACACGTTCCGGACTGAAGGCAAGAAAAATATTCTCACCTACATTCAAACCGGCTCGCTTAGTCATCGGGATAAATAAGTCTTCTGTGGTACCGGGGTAGGTGGTGCTCTCCAACGCAATCAGCATCCCGGGGTGAAGGTGAGGTTCCATGTACTTGATGGCATCAAGGATGAAACTCATGTCGGGATCGCCGGTCTTCCCCAATGGGGTCGGAACGGTGATTAACACAACATCGACGTCGCTCAGGGCCGCATAGTCGGCCGTCGCTCGGATCGCACCACTCACCACATACGGTTTCAGCTCTTCGCCGGAAACATCGAGGATGTAGCTTTCGCCGCGGTTGACCAAATCCACACGCTCAGTGTTCAGCTCGATGCCAACCACCTTGTGTCCCTGGCTCGCAGCGAGAAACGCCATTGGCAAACCGACATACCCCAGGCCGATGACGCCAACTTGAGCCTGATGATTTTCGAATTTCCGGATCAATTCTTTTGCGTAGCTCGTCTGCACTATTCCTCCAAGCGATTCGGTAGGTTACAAATCCCTTCCATTTTTGTAACTGCTGAAGATAACGGATTGTTATAGCGAAGTGAAAGGTCGACTCTGTTGCTCCCGGTACACTATCGCTTCTCAAAGATCATTCTTCCACAGTAATTCACCGATACCCGCATCACACCGATCCATCGTATCCTTCGACGTACCTCAGTGGATGAGCTGCCGCGGCTTTTGAATGTGCTTCGCGGAGAAATGTGTCTGGTGGGTCCTCGGCCCGAGATGCCCTTCATCGTCGATCAGTACAACAACATGGAACGTTTGCGTCTTGCAGTTAAGCCTGGCATCGCCGGGTTATGCCAACTCTCCGCGGATCGTTCGATCCCAAATCACAAGAACCTCGATTGCGACTTGTTCTATCTTCAGAACAGATCCTTCCTTCTTGACCTTACCCTCCTGTGGCGCACCCTCTTTCAGGCGATGCATGGGATCTAAACGGGCTGGATGTGCTTCTCACGGCAGCGTTTTTCGGACAAATCGGAGAGTGAATCGATACGAGCAGCGATCTGCCCAGCACCCAAACCCTTGAACTGCTTTCCATTATGGATGTTAGGGACTTTCATCAGGTTTCATCTGTACTGCTCAAAAAAATGGAAGCATCACCGTGAATACACCGCATCCCATGTTTTGGACCAGAGTTCACTCACTGGTCGTTGCGATCTTTCTTCTAGTCCTTGAAATGGGTACTCACGGGTCTAATTGTTCAAGCAAATCCCGCCTCGACGGGTGAAAATTCCATTCTCCCAAGTCCACATCCTGATGTAGGTTGAAAAACGCGGACACCAAAGTTAGGTTTCAGATCTAGCGAAGGTGTGCTCATGCGCGGACGAGTGAATGGTCGCTACTCGAAGGAATTCCGCAGCGAGGCCGTAATACTGGTTGTTGGGCGGCGTGTCTGCCTACGAGGCATCGCGTCAGCTTTCCCTGCCGACTTCAACCCTGGAAAAATTGGGTACGAGCCCACAAGGCGGGGAAACTCAGCGACATTGGGGGCCAGCAACGCCTATTGACTGAGGTGGAGCTGGAACTCGACCGGGTGAAGCGCGAGTTGGCCCAGGTCAAGCTGGAGCTCGACATCTTAAAAAACCGCCGCGTACTTTGCCGAGGAGTCGCTGCCCGGTACGCGGTGATCAAGTCCTTCGACGCCATTACCCTGTTCCTCTGCTCTGCCGGACCCTGGATGTATCCTCAAGCGGGTACTACGCGTGTCTGAAGCGTCCGGATACACCGCGACAGAAGGAAGAAGCGCGGTTGGTGCTCGAAATTAAAGCGGCTCACAAAAGAACCCGGGAATCCTACGGGCCGGAACGGTTGCAGATCGATCTGCGCGCCCATGGCATTCGTATCGGGGTGCATCGGATTAAGCGTATTCGCAGGGAACAGGGTCTTCGCTGCAAACAGGTCCGAAAGTTCAAGGTGACAACCAACTCCAACCATGAGCTGCCGGTTGCCGAGAACCTTCTGGATCAGGAATTTGCGGTTGAGGCACCCAACAAGGTCTGGGTCACGGATATCACGTACATCCCCACCGCAGAAGGGTGGCTCTATCTTGCGGGACATAAGGACCTCTTCCACGGCGAGATTGTGGGTTATGCGATGGGCGAACGCATGACGAAGAATCTGATCAGCGAGTCCCTTTTCCGCGCCGTGATGGCCAAACGTCCGGCGGAAGGCCTGATCCATCATTCAGATCGGGGCAGCCAGTATTGCTCGCTGAAGTATCGTGAATACCTTGAAACGTTCGGCATGCAGGCTTCGATGAGCCGCCGCGGCAACTGCTATGACAATGCCCCCATCGAGAGCTTCTGGGGAACGCTGAAAAACGAACTGGTCCACCATCGCCAGTACGCCACACGGCAGGAAGCAATGCGGGAGATCACGGAGTATATCGAAATCTTCTACAACCGTCAGAGACGGCAGGCACGCCTGGACTATCTATCGCCTGCCGCTTACCAACAGAGATACTACAAAGAGAGTTCAGCAGCGTGAAAACTTTGGTGTCCGCGATTGCCGACCGACCTCAGTTTACGCCGATGAAAACATCTGGCTATCCCAAAAGATGATGGGCGTGCTCTACGACGTGAACGTGCACACGGTGAATGAACACCTGAAAAAGATTTTTTCCGACAGCGAATTGCAGGAAGATTCAGTTATCCGGAAATTCCGGATAACTGCTGCCGATGGCAAAAACTACAACACCTTACACTATAATCTCTCGGCCATTATTGCGGTCGGTTATAAGGTCAACTCGGAACGTGCTGTGCAGTTTCGCAAATGGGCGACCACAGTCATCAAAGAGTACACCATCAAAGCCTATGTGATGGATGACAAGCGCATCAAAAGCGGCGGTTCGATTCTAACGGAACAACACTTTGAACAACAGCTGGAACGTATTCGGGAAATACGTCTTTCCGAGCGCAAGTTCTACCAGAAGATTACCGAAATTTACGCGACGTCCATTGATTATGACGTGACCGCTCAGGCCACCAAACGGTTCTTTGCCACGGTGCAGAACAAACTGCACTGGGCGATCCACGGCCAGACCGCTGCCGAAGTGATCGTTGATCGGGCTGATCATCAAAAACAACACATGGGTCTGACGACCTGGAAGGACGCTCCGAAGGGTAAAATCCAGAAGTTAGATGTCAGCGTGGCCAAGAATTTCCTGACCGAAAACGAAATGGCGCAACTGCCCCGGCTCGTGAACGCCTACCTGGATGTGGCCGAGGACATGGCCCTGCGTAAGCTGCCGATGACCATGCAGGTTGGGAAACACGCCTGAACAAATTTATCGAAGCCACCGACAGGGAAATCCTGCAGGACGCTGGAAGGGTAACGGCGGAAATTGCCAAGGCCTGTGCTGAAAGCGAATTTGAGAAGGAGCTTCCCTAGGATAGCTTTGGTTTGAAAGGGCTATCTTAGGAAATGGACGGGAAGAATAAATACGCTCATCGTTCAAAGCTTTCTGAAGCCAAGATTCGTGAGCTTGTGCGGCTGTTTTCAGTCGATTTGAGTAGCACTCAGATCGCCTATCTGACACACCTGAACATCAATACTGTCGATCGTTATCTCCAGGGAATCCGGCAACGAATTGCGGACGCCTGCGAGGATCAAACGCCTTTCCAGGGCGAAGTTGAAATGGATGAATCGTATTTCGGCGGCCGCAGGAAGGGGCAGCGTGGACGCGGAGCAGCGGGGAAAATGATCGTGTTCGGGCTGCTCAAACGGCATGGCAAGGTCTACACACAAATCGTTCCCAATGTGTCGCGAAAGACGCTTCGGGCCATCATTTCCGGGCATGTCGATGCTGAGGCCGTGATCCATACAGATGCGTTTTCAGCCTACGATGGCCTCGTGGATCTCGGGTATAAAAAGCATTACCGCGTGCGGCATGGAGAGGGAGAGTTTGCCAATGAGCTGTCGCACATCAATGGTATTGAAAGCTTCTGGGGATTCGCGAAGGCAAGGTTGGCAAAGTTCCAGGGAATCCCCAGGAACACGTTCTACCTTCACCTGAAGGAATGTGAATTCAGGTTCAACAACCGTCACGCTGATCTATACCAACTGTTGCTGAAAACCTTGAGAGAGAACCCGCTGTTCTAGGGAAGCTCCTTTGAGAAATACCGAATTATTCAGGATCGCCTTTTCGAGAGTGACTTTGACCGATTATTGAAGCAGTTGGGCCATGGCGAAGAAAAGAAGGAGGTGTAATACATGACTGCTATGAATCCCAAATTCACCATAACCAACCGGATGACTGCTGCTATTACGCAAATATAGCGGGCGCGTGGATTCCTGGAAGCTGCCAGATTGTCCAATGAGTGGGTGTGGGATATGGGAAATCAAGCCCTGATAAAAGAGGCACACCACACAACTCATATGAAGGTACCAGTTTAACACTGGATTAGGCCGAACGTCTGCGGTGGTCTTCCAGCCTGTCTTGCGCTCCCACTACACCAAACGAAACACATGCTGCGGGAACTGATGTGCGGCGACTTTCAGTTTGACGTTGGCATCAAGCGTAATATAAGCTGGCAATTACGTCTGGATATGACGCTCGATCTGTGATGCGTCGCCCATAGCTCTGAGGTTTCACCAGCGACGTGAAAAAGTCTCGCAGTGACCCCTAAGTACTTCTGGTGGAACTTCGGGTGTTCATCGTCACACCTTCCCTGTTGATAACTCGATCTGCCTCGGTGGAACGATGAATTACATTGGCGGGTTCCAGCAACGCCATAGCACCGGTATACGGCTCGTTTTCCGAATGGCAGCCATTTCCTTCCGATAGAGAAATCCATCAATTCGTTGAGAATCGGTTGTACGAAGACTCGACGAGGCTATTCCTGATTAGACTCGGAGCGATCACCTCATTGCAACTGAGCAGGACTGGATTGCGCCATTTTCCTCTCGTGGAGCATGCTCCGTTTTGAAATAAAGCACACTCAAAGCACTGCCGATACCGGCTCGACGGGTGATGAGCACGTTCTCCGATCTGAACCCACACAAATTATCGGCAAGTGTCGAGGGAGTAAACAGTGAAAAACAGCCAAAACAGGCGGAGATTCTCCTCCGTGGACGTCTTCACTTCCCATTCGGCGAAGAACCGACTATGACGGTAATTGGGAGGATCTTTTCGAAATCGTCGGCAGGCCAAAATGGTCACGGGCAAAACACCTTATCTTATTGCCTGGTCAGAAGTTCACTCACTGGTCGATGCGATTTTTCTTCTGGTGCGAAAACTCAGCACTCACAGGTCTAATTTTCCAAGGAGAGGAGAATGCTCTTTTGCGATGCACCGCCGATTCTTGCCCAAAATTTTCACGACTATTAGCTGAGTTAAAGGCGATTGAGTACGAAAAATTGAATTATCATCTTTCGCACCTTTTTGGACCTTTCTCTGACTATACCTCGACTTACGAGGATATCTCATTGAGATTCCTTAAAAAAATTTGCGCTCCAGGTCCTGAAATAACAGCCTTTTTAGAGGAGAATGTTTGGGATCATTATCTTTCGGACACTATCGGGTGGAACTAAAACAGTGGTCCTGTAAATACTGGACCGAGGTTCTACAGCCAGCGGTGTCCAAACGATGACAATCCAGAGATTTAATTCGCGGTTCAATTCTCAGCCTACTCAGTCAGCATCGCAAAGAAGCGATGGAGCCGTCCAATTTTCTCGTCATGAGTGAAAATTTGCTCTGCCCCTGAGGTGAGCCTATTTGAAGGAATTTCTACCCTCGGATATTCTTTATAGGAACTGCCATACGACGCCAAGGCAGGTGCCGTATCGACGTCGATGCGGGTGCCATATTGACCATATTTGTGGTGCCTAATTGACTTTTTCCGTGCCCAACTCTTCATTATTTTGAGAGCGCCCGGATTTGAGTACCAGTCGTCATGTCAGGATCGTTTGTTCACTGTACGTCAAGGAACCTAGGCCTTAGGCCGAAGTGCCCCTGACATGAACCTGGTTTCTGTCATTTCGATTATTTCATCTTGCTCGTTCTCACCGCTGACTTGATTTGCCTATTTATTATCCGCTTGAAGGGCTACCTTCGGAGCGAATTCTGGCGGGGTAAGGCAACCAAGCAAGTTGCAGGGGCGGGGGAAGGATCGATTTCACGGTCAGCGTTCATTCTCTCGTCCGTTTTCTTTTGGTGGACACACGACTCCTTCTTGATACTTACCGGAAAACCATCAGAATTGACGAACCAAGCCGAGCCAGAGAGCTCCCTCAAGCAAGGGTTGCAGTAAGATTAACCAGAAGTTAATAATAGTGTATTGGTGTCTAGCGGCTTGCAGAAAGATTAACTAATGGTTAACTTTGCTGCATGGAAAGCATAGAACAGAAAAAGACGGGACATCCCGACTGGGAGTCGCTGTACGAGATCGCGGCGAGTCAAAGCGGATATTTCACCAAGGCGCAGGCGGATCGAGCGGGCTACTCGGGGCCGCTCCTGGCGAAGTACATGCAAAAGCACCGGGTGACGAGAGTCGGTTGGGGCATCTACAGGCTCGTGCATTTCCCGCCGATGGAACACGAGGATCTGGTACAGCTGTGGCTCCGCTTCGACCAGCAGGCCGTGTTCAGTCACGAGACGGCACTCAGCCTTCATGGTCTTTCGGATGTGCTCCCTTCGGTGATACACGTGACGCTGCCGGAGTCCTGGCGAAAACGACGACTGACCATCAGGGGAAATCTCAAGCTTCATTATGAGGATCTTCCAAAGACAGTGGTCTCGTGGGTCGGATCGGTGAAGGCAACCAGTCCCGCAAGGACGATTGAAGACTGTGCAGATGCAAACCTTTCCCCGGAGCTTGTGAATCAGGCGATAGAGCAAGGACTGGATCGCGGTCTGTTCAGACGACATGATGTGGTGAAAGCCCTTCGCTATGTGAGTTCTTTCGGTCTGGGAGAGAAGGTATGACGAATCGTTACGCCACGCCCGAAGCGTTCAAGATGGGTCTGGAGCAGCGCCTCAGAAACGAAGCTTCAGCACAGGGGTCGACAATCGACCGTGAAAGACAACTGCTTGTATTTGACCGCTTTCTAGCGAGGCTGTTCACACTCTACCCGGGAAGCATGGTTTTGAAGGGAGGGCTGGTTGTCGAATTGAGATTGACACAAGCCAGAACCACCAAGGACATTGACCTTAACGCGAAGGGCGACCCGAAGGCGATTCTTGAAAGGCTCCAGAACGCAGGGCGTCTTGATCTGGATGATTTCCTGCGGTACGAGGTGTCCGTAGACACGAAGCATCCGGATATCGAGGGTGAAGGCATGATCTACCAGGGGCATCGTTTCCAGGCGAGGGCGATGCTGGCAGGCAAGGTGTACGGTAATCAATTCGGGATCGATGTGGCCTTTGGCGATCCGATGTTCGGCGCGGCAGAACAAATTCAGGGAAGCAATTTTCTCAGTTTCGCTGGCATAGCACCTGTTGAGTATGCGGTGTACCCGTTGGAGACTCATATCGCGGAGAAACTGCATGCCTACACCATGCCGCGAGATCGTGTCAATTCACGGGTGAAGGATCTGCCGGATATGGCCCTGCTCGCTTCGGTGCGGGCGATCCGCGCAAGTGATCTACGATCAGCCATCGAACGAACATTCTCACATCGGAAGACTCACGGCATTCCTCTCGCGATTCCTGATCCACCTACCATCTGGAAACCTGTCTATCAGGAGATGCAGGAAAGCGATGGACTTCCCTGGAAAGATATCGATGAGTTGGTGAAAGCGGTCAGAGCGTTTATCGAGCCCGTGCTTATGAAAGAGCAAGGGATGTGGAATTCCGAATCGTGGCACTGGAAGAGTGAAACTGATTAATGGTGGCTATTCTTTTCCACCAGTAGTCAAGGATTGCTTGACAACTGATTGCACCACTCATAAGCCATCATGCGGCGAATAGGGAGTGGTCTTCCAGCCTGATTTGCGATCCCATTGCACCAGACGAAACACTTACCGCGGGAACGGAGGTGCGGCGACCTCCAATTTAACGTAGATGTCAAGCGTAATATAAGCAGGCAATTACGTCTGGATATGACGCTCGATCTATGATACGGCTCCTGTAGTTCGCTGATTCGAGTGGGTAATTGAGTAAATCTCGCATGCGCCTGACGGTATCACCTGGTATCCCACTTACTCATCATCGCCGCACTCACTTTGACAATTATCACTTCAAAGCGAGACAATTACTCGTGCTGAAAGATTTCTGCAACGACTTCGCTCAATGCATCCTATCGCGCTATGGTGTGGATACACTACGGTAATGTGATGGTGCGTTAGAAGATTTGCGAGAAGTCTGGTCTGATAGCGGCTTAAAATCGACCGCATCAAGACCCAGCATCGGAACCCCTCATTAAACCCAGTTCGCTCGTAACAAGGCAACAGAGCGCGACATGAATAATTCATTCCCCTCGTGAGGAGCATGCTCTATTCGTCAAGAAACTACTTTCAAAACACCCTCATCGTACTGAAGGTGCAGCCAAATTTGATGCTCCGAAGTCCATATCCAGACTTGGGACCATTTCGGCATTTTAAAAGAGATTAACCGTGAAAAACAGCCAAAACAGGAGGAGAATCTCCTCCGTAGACGTCTTTGCTTCCTTTTCTGTGAAGATCTGTCTATGACGGTCGTTGGGAAAGTCTGATCAAATTCTGCGGCATCATCCATTGCGGCAAAAGCGTCTCGTAGAAAGCAACGTATATTATGACTTAGTCAGGAGTTATCTCTCTTGTCGTTGTGATTTTTCATCTTGTCCACAAATTTGATACTCTCAGGTCTAATTTTCCAAAGAGCGGAGAATGCTCTTTTGCGATGTACCGCAAATTCTTGCCCAAGCTATTCCATGACTATTAGCTATTATAAAGGTGATTGAGTACGAAAATTGAATTGTCGTCTTTCACTCCTTCTTGGTCCTTTCTCGGACTATACCTCGACTTACGAGGATATCCCATTGAGATTCCTTAAATTAATTTGCGCTCCAGGTCTTGAAAAAACAGCTTTTTAGAGGAGAATGTTTGGGATCGGAATCTTTCGGACACTAAAAGGTGGAACGAAAACAGTAGTCCTGTAAAAACTGGACCGAGGTTCTACAGCCAGCGGAGTCCAAGTGATGTTGAACCAGCACATTCATGCTCCGAACCGATTTTCACACGCACTCATTCAACACCCCAAAAAAGCGATGGAGCCGTCCAATTTTCTCGTCTTGAGTGAAATACTACTTTGCACACCAGATGAGCTTATTTGGAGGAATTTCTACCCTCGGCTGTTCTTTGTGGGAAGTGCCAAAACGACGCCTAGGCAGGTGCCGTATCGACGTCGATGCGGGTGCCATATTGACCCTATTTGTGGTGCGGAATTGACTTTTTCCTTGCCCAACTCTTCGGTATTTGGTTACCTTCCTACGGAAACAAGGTGAGGGAATAATGGAGTATCTCCGACGAAGTATCGAACCCGTGGTAAGAGATGCAGTTGCACATTTTCCTGCTGTGGTGTTAACCGGGCCGCGTCAATCAGGCAAGACAACGCTACTGAAGAAGCTCTTCGGGAATACTTATCGGTATGTGTCCTTAGACGAACCTGACACACGCCAGGCTGCAATTGACGATCCGCGTGCCTTTCTGCAGCTTAATCAACCGCCGTTGATTCTGGACGAAGCACAATATGCACCGGACCTTTTTCATTATTTGCGTGCACTCATCGATGAAAACCGTGAGAATCGCGGTCAGTACATCCTTACCGGATCGCAGAACTTCCAGTTCCTGGAAAAGATAGGGGAGAGTTTGGCAGGAAGAGCCGCCATCCTGAACCTGCTGCCCTTTTCAACGCACGAGCTGTTGAATAGAGTTGACCGTAAACCCTTCTGGGAACGAGAAGCTCCCCAAGACTCTGAACAATCGTTTGATAGCTGGGACTATATCCTGAAAGGCTCTTACCCGGAAGTGGCCACTGGGCAACAATCCAGCTGGGAATTGTGGCACGAGAGCTACCTGCAAACCTATATCGAGCGCGATGTGCGATCCTTGAAGGGCATACGGGATCTCGCAAAATTCCAGGATTTTGTCCGAGCCCTTGCAGTACGAAGCGGAACCATCTTGAACTATACAGAGATTGCAAACACACTGGATATCGGTGTGACCACTGTCAGAGAATGGATTAGTGTACTACAAGCAGCCTATCAGATCGTCATCCTCCAGCCCTGGTTTACGAACATCAATAAGCAGCTCAGGAAATCACCGAAGATCTACCTGGCTGATACAGGCCAGATGTGTTCATTGTTGAATCTTCGTACAGTCGATGAGCTTCGCAGATCAGAGTATGTAGGGCAGGTCTTTGAGACCGCAGTTGTCAATGAAATCAGAAAAACCATCGTACATCAAGGCCGAAGGCCACAACTCAACTTCTGGCGGACAAAAGCTGGCACCGAGGTTGATCTGCTTATTCATCAAGGAGATACCATTGTGCCAGTAGAAATCAAATCGACTTCGACGCCGAAGTCGGATCTCACATCAAGCTTGAATCAGTTCAGGACTGACTTCCAAAAGCAGGTGAAACAGAGTTATCTGGTTTACGCCGGCGACAAAGCACTTCCGATGAAGCAGCAGATTCTGGCTGTTCCATTCTCGATGCTCTGATGTCTCCGGCAATAAATCACTATGCATCCCGGTGTTACTGCACGTTCCACCAGTATGTCGATCATCGAGCGAAGGAAGTCCTCCGAAAGGTATCCTGCCGCATGATCTATAAGATGGAGGCGAGCACACGGGCAGCCGTGTCGCTTTGAGCGGGTATTACACCGCTTCGCGGCTTTGAGGTGCTTGGGTTGCGACTAATGATCCGTTTCCCTATTTGCAGGGGCGGGGATTTCGCGGTCAGTGCTCATTATTTCGTCCGTTTTCTTCTGGGGGATTCACGACTCCTTTCTTGATACTTACCGGAAAACCATCAGAATTGACGAACCAAGCCGAGCCAGATACCTCCCTCAAGCAAGGATTGCAGCAAGATTAACCATGGGTTAATAATAGTTCTCTTACAAATATCGGCTTGCAGAAAGATTAACCACTGGTTAACTTTGCTGCATGGAAAGCGTGAAACAGAAAAAGACAAGACATCCTGACTGGGAGTCGCTGTACGAGATCGCGGCAAGTCAGAGCGGATACTTCACCAAGGTGCAGGCGGATCGAGCTGGCTACTCGGGACCGCTCCTGGCGAAGTACATGCAGAAGAATCGGGTTGTGCGAGTTGGCTGGGGCATCTACAGGCTCGTGCATTTCCCGCCGATGGAACATGAGGATCTGGTACTGCTGTGGCTCCGCTTCGACCAGCAGGCAGTGTTCAGTCACGAGACGGCACTCAGCCTTCATGGTCTTTCAGATGTGCTCCCTTCAGTGAATCACGTGACGCTACCGGAATCCTGGCGAAAACGACGACTGACCATCAGGGGAAATCTCAAGCTTCATTACGAGGATCTTCCAAAGACAGCGGTCTCGTGGGTCGGATCGGTGAAGGCAACCAGTCCCGCAAGGACGATTGA
>Ga0068714_10005831_pt1 | contig 12869 bp, 13 predicted proteins | sample MTBNYHSulfiMetaG_FD_62988 | JGI IMG/M metagenome (GOLD analysis project Ga0068714, IMG submission 62988) | Enrichment culture microbial communities from rom New York Harbor, USA that are MTBE-degrading - MTBE-NYH (New York Harbor Sulfidogenic)... | ecosystem: Environmental > Aquatic > Marine >... | reverse complement strand
GTCCTTAAAAGGCAGGAAATCAGGCCCATGAGCACAGCCCAAATTAAGCAGCCGCCCCCCCTGCCAGCGCTGCGCCAGCCACTCCAGCTCATTACGGAATATAGTCCAGTGCCGGAAATTATACCAGCTCGGCGCTATCTTATTAAATATGTCCCGATTTGTTGTCATAGTTAGTTTTTGCTAGACTGTTTATGGCATAAAATGAGAAAATTTTCAAGAACCATATCCGGGGTAACCCCGGTAGCCGTGATGACCCGGCCCATGGCATGCCCGGGGCAATGCGTCTACTGCCCTACTTATTCTGACACGCCCCAGAGCTATACCCCGGAGTCACCGGCCGTATTACGAGCCAGAAATTGCGACTACGATGCCGGTAAACAGGTGGCGCTGAGACTGAAAATCCTATCGGACATGGGGCACCCCACCGATAAGATTGAACTTATCGTCATGGGGGGTACCTTTTTGGCTTATCCCGTAGATTACCAGTACCAGTTCATCAAGGGTTGTTTTGAAGCCTTGAATGGACTCCCGTCGGCCACACTGGAAAAAGCAAAAGAAATCAATCAAACCGCTAAAAACCGCTGTACCGGACTCTGTATTGAAACCAGACCCGATTGGTGCCGGCAGGAAGAAATAGACCGGATGCTGGCATTCGGTGCCACCCGCGTCGAGCTGGGTATCCAGACGCTGGATGACGAAATCTACCGGCTGGTTAAAAGAGGGCACCGGGTGCAAGACGTGATTGATGCCACCCGGCTGCTTAAAGAGCACGGCTTTAAGGTACACTACCACTGGATGCCAGGTCTGCCTGGCTCGACCCCGGAGAAAGACCGAGCACTTTCGGCGAGGCTTTTCGAGGATGATGACTTTAAACCGGATGGCTTAAAGCTATACCCCACCATGGTGGTCGAGGGTACCGAACTGGAAAAGTGGTACCGGGCCGGACATTACCAACCGTACGATAACGAAATCATGACCAACCTGATAGCCGACATAAAAAGCTTGGTACCCAAGTACGTCCGCATCTCCAGGGTATTACGCGATATACCCGCCAAATTCATCGTGGGCGGCTTGAAAGATTCCCTGCGGGATGGGGTTAAGCAACTGATGCAGCAACAGTCCCGACAATGCCAATGCATCCGATGCCGCGAATATGGCCACCGGGCTCTGAACGGCTGGCCAACCGGTCAGCCCCGGCTGGTAAGAATGGATTATCAAGCTTCCGGCGGCCAAGAAATTTTCCTGTCCTTCGAGGATGACAGCGAAACGCTTTTCGGCCTGCTGCGGTTGCGTATTCAACCCAACCCACCCACCAGATTCGGCATGGACAATAACGCCCGCCTTGCCTTAATACGGGAACTGCACATATACGGCCCCGAGGTGCCCTTAAGCGAGCAACAGGAAACAGCCGCACAGCACAAAGGACTGGGGAAAGCGCTGCTGCGCGCCGCCGAGCAGATTGCCGCAGAGGAGTGCCACACCCCCAACATAGCCATCTTGAGCGGGGTGGGCACCCGGGAATACTACCGTGCTGAGTTTGGCTATACCCTACAAGGCGACTACATGGTTAAAAACCTGCCGGCCCGTAAGGGATAAAGAAGTACTGAACCAGCCCGGATACCCCCAAAAACTACGAGCCAAATTTGCTTTACTACCTGCAATATGATAAGATTTTACCGCGAATGTTTAGAATTCACTCAGGAGAATCACCAACTTAAGTGACGATAAGAGATAAACTGGATAATCTGGTTAAGCTGGAAAAACAAGCCAGCGCCGGTGGTGGTGAGAAACGCATACAGCACCAGCATGCCCTGGGCAAATTAACCGCCAGAGAGCGCATGGCGCTGTTGCTTGACCCAAACACCTTCGAAGAACTGGACCGTTTCATCACCCACCGCGCCACCGACTTCGGCCTGGCCGATAAACAATACCCGGGAGATGCCGTCATCACCGGTTTCGGCAAAATAGAGGGCCGGCTCGTTTTTGTCTATGCCCAGGATTTCACAGTGCTCGGCGGGTCGATATCCGAAGTCGCCGCCCAGAAGGCCTGCAAGGTCATGGACATGGCGGCTAAAACCGGAGCCCCCATCATCGCCCTGAACGATTCCGGGGGCGCCCGCATCCAGGAAGGCGTAATGAGCCTATGCGGCGTAGGCGATATGCTGCTGCGCAACACCCTTTACTCCGGAGTCGTGCCCCAGCTATCGGTTATTATGGGGCCCAGCGCCGGCGGTGCGGTTTATTCACCAGCTATAACCGACTTTGTCTTTATGGTAGAAAACATAAGCCGCATGTATATCACCGGACCCGATGTAGTCCGCGCCGTCACCGGCGAAGAAATATCCCATGAAGGTCTGGGGGGAGCTAAAGTCCACGCCCGCAAAAGCGGCGTCGCCCACTTCGTCGCCGCCAATGAGCAGCAATGCCTGCAGGACGTACGCAGACTGCTCAGCTTTCTGCCCCAGAGTTACCGGGAGCAACCACCCCACATCGAACCTACCGACGACCCCAACCGTACCGATGAGAGCTTATTAGACCTGATACCGGCTCAGTCCAAAAAAGTCTACGATATGAAGAAGCTGATTATCAGCATTATAGATAACGGGGATTTCATGGAGACCCAACAACACTTCGCACCCAACCTGATAGTCGGCTTCGCCAGATTGAACGGCAACCCGGTAGGCATCGTCGCCCAGCAACCGGCTTATCTGGCCGGCGTTATTGACAATAACGCCGCCGTAAAAGGGGCCAGATTCGTCCGCTTCTGCGATGCTTTTAACATCCCGCTGGTGAGCCTGGTGGATGTGCCCGGCTTCCTGCCCGGCACAGCACAGGAACACTCCGGGATAATCAAAAACGGCGCCAAGTTCATTTTCGCTTATGCCGAAGCCACCGTACCCAAGGTCACCGTCATAACCCGTAAAGCCTACGGCGGGGCCTACATCGTAATGAGCAGCAAGCACCTGCGCGGGGACATAAACTACGCCTGGCCCAGCAGCGAAATCGCCGTCATGGGCCCGGAAGGAGCGGTGAATATACTTTTCCGAGACGCCATCGCCAAAGCTGACGACACCGCCGCATCAACACAGCAACTCGTCAGCGAATATGTGGAGAAATTCGCCAACCCTTATACCGCCGCCGCCCGAGGCTATCTGGACGGGGTAATCGACCCCAGAGTAACCCGCCCCAAGCTAATAAGGGCGCTGGAAATGCTCCAGAACCGCCCCGATACGGCCAACCTGCCCAAAAAGAAACACGGCAATATACCGCTGTAAAGCGGTATAACCGATTAGTCGTACTGGGCAGTATCCAGGGTAAAACCCGACTGAACATTAATATTAATAGTTGAAGACGAGTATTATTAAGTTAACAGGACTCAGTGAGGTTACTAAAAAGAACTTACACTAAATAATCCTGATATAGAATGGGGGAAAGAAGTGGAAAGTAATCCATTAAAAATCACCGATCTGACCCTCCGCGATGGACATCAATCCACGCTGGCTACGCGGATGCGTACCGAGGATATGGAGCCTATCGCCGAGGCGATGAACCAAGCCGGCTTCTACTCCATGGAAGTATGGGGCGGAGCCACCTTCGATGTCGCCACCAGATTTCTTAATGAAGATCCCTGGGACAGACCACGTATCCTGAAAAAGCTCATGCCGGGTACACCGCTGCAGATGCTGCTCAGAGGGCAAAACCTGGTGGGCTATCGCCACTACGCCGACGACGTAGTCACTGCTTTTGTTAAACACGCCGCCGAGGTTGGCATAGACATCTTCAGAGTGTTCGATGCCCTCAACGACGAACGCAACTTCGTGACTGCCCTGAAAGCAATCAAGGAATGCGGTAAACACGCCCAGCTCACCCTGAGCTACACCCTCACCGAGCAAAAACTCGGCGGCCCGATATACAATATCGACTATTATGTCAATAAAGCGCTGATACTTCAAGATATGGGCGCCGATAGCCTGTGTATCAAAGACATGGCCGGCTTACTGTCACCCGATGATGCCTACGACCTGATAAAAGCACTGAAGCAAGCACTTAAGATACCGGTACAGCTACATACCCACTACACCAGCGGCATGGCCTCTATGAGCTGCCTCAAAGCTATCGAGGCCGGGGTAGACATTATCGACACGGTACTGGCACCATTCGGTTTGCGCTCATCTCACCCCGCCATTGAGCCAATATTGGTTGCCCTTAAAGGCACTCCCCGAGATACCGGGCTTAGTTTAGCTCACATGCTTGAACTAGGCCATTTCTTTGAGTCTATCGCCCCCAAGTACCGGAACCTGCTGGATAACACCAAAATGTCTATTATTGATACCGGGGTACTGATGCACCAGATACCCGGCGGCATGATAAGCAATCTGGTAGCCCAACTGAGGGAAGCCAAGGCTCTGGACAGAATCGACGAAGTTTATGAAGAACTGCCCCGGGTTCGCCGGGAACTGGGCTATCCGCCACTGGTTACACCCACCAGCCAGATAGTAGGCATTCAGGCTGTCCAAAACGTTCTCTTCGGCAGATACAAAATGATATCCGGCCAAATCAAAGATTACGTCTACGGATTATACGGCAAACCGCCGACACCCATCGACCCGAACATACAAAAAATAGTACTCAAAGGTTACGAGCGGGGAGAAACCCCTATCACCTGCCGTCCGGCTGACATAATTGAGCCCGAACTCGAAGCTGCTTACGAAGCCATCAAAGATATCAGTCAAGATATTGGCGACGTGTTGATATACGCCCTCTTCCCCACCTCCGGGCTGAGTTTCCTGAGGCAAAAATACGGGCTGGAAGCCAGGGTAAAAGCAGATCCGGCAGTCACCCCGGCCACCACACCAGCGCCAGCCAAAACAGCTGAAGAAAAAGCACCATCACCGGCACCGGTAGAGGTCAAAGAAGAAGAGACCGCTATCGTTGCTCCTTTGCCCGGGATAATAACTGAATATAAAGTTAAAGTGGGCGATAAGGTCAAAACCGGCGATGTGGTGGTGGTACTCGAGGCGATGAAAATGGATGTTGACCTGCCGGCTATCGCCGACGGGGAAATCAAAAGAATTAACTTTAAGGTCGGGAATCGCGTGGCCACGGATGATGTGCTGGCTATAATAGGCTAGCCTATTACCCGTGACCTCATACCCGGCAAGGTTTATAATGGGAAAAACAATAGCTGAAAAGATACTTTCACAAAAGTCCGCCAGCGACGCCCAAGCAGGTAGTATCATCGTCGCTGAAGTAGACCTGGCTTTCGTCCAGGATACTACCGGACCGTTAACCGTAAGGCAGTTTCAAACCAGCGGGTTTAAAGCCGTCGCCAGCCCGTCCCGGACCGCCCTGTTCATAGACCACGCGGCCCCCAGCCCTAACCGCGGGCTCTCCAACGACCATCTGCTCTTGCGGGGATTTGCCCGCCAGACCGGTTGTCTGCTGTTTGACGCCGGTAACGGCGTCTGCCACCAGTTGGTAGCCGAAAACTTGGCCCGGCCAGGGGACATAATCGTGGGCGCTGACTCACACACCGTGACGGCCGGCGGTCTGGGGGCTTTTGCCACCGGCATGGGGTCTACCGATATCGCCGTCGCCTTTAGTCTGGGCAGAACCTGGTTCAGGGTTCCGGAAAGCTTTAAGATAGTAGTAACCGGAAATTTCCCGCCGGGGGTATACGCCAAAGACCTCATCCTGCACCTTATCGGCAAAATCGGCGCCGATGGCGCCACTTACAAGGCGCTGGAATTTAGCGGCGATACCGTAGCTAATATGACCATGTCACAACGCTTTACCATTGCCAACATGGCCGTGGAATGCGGGGCCAAAGTGGGGCTATTTGCTGCGGATAAAACCACGAAAGAATATTTGATTTCGCAGGGGAGAGGAGCCGACTATAAACCCATATCCCCCGATGCCGACGCTCAATACGAAAAGATAATAAACATAAACGCGGCTACTCTGGAGCCCACCATCTCCAAACCCCATACGGTAGATAATACCGCTTTAGCCAGGGAGCTTAAAGGCACCAAGATACAGCAGGTATTCATGGGCACCTGCACTAACGGCCGGGTGGAAGACCTGGCAGTAGCCGCCGGCATTTTAAAGGGAAAAAAACGCCACCCGCAAACCAGGCTGGTAGTAGCCCCGGCATCACAGCAGGTTCTGCTGGACGCTATAGCCGCTGGCTATATCCAGACCCTGATTGAAGCCGGAGCGATTATCCTACCACCGGGCTGCGGTGCCTGCCTGGGTTTACACCAGGGCATACTGGGCGATGGCGAAGCCTGCCTATCTACGGCTAACCGTAACTTTAAAGGGCGCATGGGCAACCCTGACGCCTTCATATATCTGGCCAGCCCGGTCACCGCCGCCGCCACCGCCATCACCGGCGAAATCACCGACCCGAGAGAGGTAATTTAGATGCTTAAGGGAAAAGCCTTTAAATTTGGCGATGATATTTCTACCGACCTTATCACCCCGGGTCGTCTGGCTCATCTGCGCAGTAATCTCCCCGAACTGGCCAAGCATGTCCTCGAAGACGCCGACCCTACCTTCGCTTCCAGAGTAAAACCGGGAGATTTCGTCGTGGCGGGGAACAACTTCGGGTTGGGCTCCAGCCGGGAACACGCCCCGCTGGTTATTAAAATAGCCGGGGTCAGTGCCATACTGGCCAAATCGGTCGCCCGTATATTTTTTAGAAATACCATCAACCAGGGTTTGCCGGTGCTGATATGTGACACCGATATGATTAACGATGGGGACGAGTTAGCAGTGGACCTGGCAGCCGGCACCATTAAAGACTTAACCAATAACGTCACGCTTACCTTCGGGCAAATCCCGGGAGCCATGCTCAGCATACTTGACGAAGGGGGGCTAATACCTTATATAAAGAAATACGGCGATTTTAAACTGTGATAATCAGCAGAAGGAGTTAGTATTAATGGCTCACAACGTTACCCTGATACGCGGTGATGGCATAGGGCCCGAGGTTACCGAAGCCGCTAAAAGAGTGCTGGAAGCCACGGGAGTCGAGTTCCAATGGGAACTGGCTCACGTGGGCGATGCGGCGCAAGACCTATTTGGCACCCCTCTGCCTGATTTCGTATTCGAGTCGATAAAGAAGAACAAAGTTGCCCTTAAGGGCCCGGTGACGACGCCGGTGGGCTCCGGTTTTAGAAGCGTCAACGTCGCCCTACGCAAAGGTTTGGAACTTTATGCCTGTGTCCGTCCTTGTAAATCATACCCCGGCGTGCCATCACTCTATAAAGATGTGGATATAGTCATAGTAAGAGAAAATATAGAAGACCTTTACGCCGGCATCGAGTTCGCCAAAGGCAACCCGGAAACAGAGAAGCTAATAAAACTGGTTAAAGAAACCAAGGGTGATACCATACTTATGGACTCCGGCATCAGCCTGAAGACAATATCCGAGACCCGCAGCGAACGCATTGTCAGCTTTGCCTTCGAATATGCCCGTACCCACCAGAGAAAAAAGGTTACCGCCATGCACAAAGCGAATATTATGAAGTTTTCCGACGGGCTTTTCTTATCCGTAGCCCGGGAAGTAGCCAAAAGATACCCTGATATCGAGTTTGAAGATAGAATTGCGGACAACATGAACATGCAGCTGGTGAAAAACCCGCAGCAATTTGACATAGTAGTAGCCCCCAACCTGTACGGCGACATGGCTTCCGACCTGTGCGCCGGATTAGTTGGCGGGTTGGGAGTGGCTCCCGGAGCCAATATCGGCGACGGTATCGCCGTATTCGAGGCAACCCACGGCAGCGCGCCCAAATATGCCGGGCAAAACAAAGTCAATCCCATAGCCATGATGCTATCAGGCGTAATGATGCTCCAGCATCTCGGCGAACCAAAAGTCGCTAAAAGGCTGGAAAAGGCTATCGCAGACGTCATTGCCGAAGGGAAAGCCCTCACTTACGACCTGAAACCCAGCGCCCCCGCCGACCAGATAGCCGGCACATCCGACGTCGCCGACGCCGTGATTAAGAAACTGGAGGCAGACAATTCCCGGTAAGATTAGTATTATTGGTGCCGGCAATGTCGGCGCCACCTGTGCCCAAAGATTGGCCGAGCGGGGCTATGCCGACATAGTCCTGGTAGATATTGTCGAGGGATTGCCTCAAGGCAAAGCGCTGGATATCCTTGAGTCAGCCCCGGTCACCGGTTTTGACACCGGCATTATCGGGACAAACGACTTCGCCGCCACGGCCAATTCTGACATCATTGTCATCACCTCGGGCTTGAGCCGTAAGCCCGGTATGAGCCGCGACCAGCTACTGATGGCTAATAGAGACATCGTTGCCGAAGTTACCCGCAACGTTGCCAAATATTCGCCGGGTAGCATCATAATCACGGTTACCAACCCGGTAGATGTTATGACCTACCTTGCCTTGCAGACCAGCCAGTTCCCGAAAAACAGGGTCTTCGGCCTGTCCGGCGTCCTGGATACCGCCCGCTTGAGAACTTTTATTGCCGCCGAGCTTGATGTCTCGCCGGCAGACGTATTCGCCTGCATACTGGGACAACACGGCGCCAACATGGTCGTTATCCCCCGGCTGTCTACCGTCGGCGGCAAACCGCTAACGGCAACATTACCAGAAGAAACTATAAATAAACTGGTAGCCAGAGCCATCAATGGGGGGGCAGAGATTGTCGGCTTGCTGAAAACAGGCAGCGCCTTTTACGCCCCGTCGGCCGCCGTTGCCCGCATGGTCGATGCCATAATCTTAGACCAGAAGAAAATCCTGCCCTGCGCCACTTACCTGCAAGGCGAATACGGCATCGAAGACACCGTTATTACCGTACCCGTCAAGCTGGGGCAAAACGGCATAGAGCAGATTATAGAACTAACCTTAAACGACGCCGAAAAACAAGCTCTCACCCAATCTGCCGCAGCGGTGCGAGCACTGGTAGCGTCAATGAAACTAGGCTAACGCGAGGTAACCAAACCTCAAATGAGAGAGATTACAGCCAACTCTGTTACCGCAACCGTAGCCAGCCTTTGCCAGCAAGCCAATTACGAACTGGGTAAGGACATACTGGCCGCCCTGAAAAAAGCCCTCCAAAACGAAGAATCTCCGCAGGGTAAAGAAGCTCTAAACCAGCTAATAGCCAACGCCCGTTTGGCTAAAAAAGAACGCCTGCCGCTGTGCCAGGACTGCGGCACCGCCGTGGTTTTTCTGGAGATCGGGCAGGAAGTGCACATCATCGGCGGCAACCTTTATGCCGCAGTAGCAGCGGGGGTGCGCCAGGGCTACCGGCAGGGCTATCTCCGGAAGTCAATAGTCAGCCAGCCTTTTTCCGCCAGAACCAATACCGGAGATAATACCCCCCCCGTTATTCATACCGAAATAGTACCCGGTAACCAGTTAAAGATTGCCGTTATGTCAAAAGGGAGCGGCGCCGAAAATATGAGCCGCCTGGTCATGCTCAAACCGGGTGAAGGCCAAGCCGGCATAATAGACCAGATAGTAGCCACCGTTGAAGAGGCTGGAGGTAAGCCCTGCCCACCGCTGATTATCGGGCTGGGCATAGGAGCCACCGCCGAAAAGGCAATGCTACTGGCTAAAAAGTCCCTGCTACGCCCCACCGGGCAGCCAAGCCCCGACCCCGAAACCGCCGAAATGGAAAAAGAAGCCTTGGAGCGGGTAAATGAACTGGGTATCGGACCGCTGGGTTTCGGCGGCCGGATTACCGCGCTGGCCGTGCACGCCGAAGTAATGCCCACCCACATCGCCAGCCTGCCGGTAGCCATAAACCTCCAGTGCCACAGCGCCCGCCACCGGGAAGCCGTACTGTAAACGGAAAGGGAGACACTGGTTTGACCGAAAATTATCGTATCACCTCGCCAATAGATGATAAAGTAATAGCAAAGCTAACCGCAGGCACCAAAGTGCTTATCTCCGGGGTTATCTATACCGCCCGCGACGCCGCGCACCAGCGGCTCGTCAGGGCACTGGCCGCCGGCGACGAACTGCCTTTTAACCTTCACGGGCAGACGCTGTATTACATGGGGCCATCACCAACCCCCCCGGGGCGGATTATCGGCGCAGCCGGACCAACTACCAGCAGCCGCATGGACCCGTACACTCCGCTCCTCATGGCCGCCGGCATCAAAGCCACCATAGGCAAGGGCAACCGCTCCCCGGAAGTACGGGAAGCCCTTAAAAAATACCGGGCAGTTTACCTCACCACCATCGGTGGGGCTGGCGCCCTCCTCGCCAAAGCTATCAAAAAGGCAGAGCCTGTCGCCTACGAGGATTTAGGCGCGGAGGCTATACTAAGGCTACAGGTAGCGGACTTCCCGGCCATCGTCGCCAATGACAGCTACGGCGGCGACCTGTTTGAGCAGGGTATAACTGAATACCAGAGGAGTATATAATCAAAATGGACTGCGTTTTCTGCAAAATTTTAGCCGGCGAAATACCGGGCAAAATCCTGTATCAGGACGAAGAAGTAGTCGCCTTCCCCGATATCAACCCCCAGGCACCCATTCACATCCTCATTATCCCCAGAAAGCATATACCATCCCTCGCCGATACCACCGAAGCCGATTCAGCCTTGCTGGGGCATCTGGTCAGCGTGGCCAATCAGATGGCTAAAGAAGCCGGTATCGCCCAAAGCGGTTACCGTCTGGTGATAAACTGCGGCCAAGAAGGCGGACAGGTAGTCCCCCACCTGCATTTACATCTCCTCGGGAGAAAAAGCTTATCCGACACGCTCGGCTAAAAATTTTATACTAATGCGGCTTACCCTGACATAGCTGCCGAAAGGTAAGCAAGCCAATAATACTTTTAGCATCACAAATAGCGCCGGAGTCAATCAAGTCGTAAACTTCAGCCACCGGCACCCGCACCAGACTGATACTATCCGTATCCTCGGCATGCAGCGGACTATAACTAAGCCCGGTAGCCAGATAAAGATGGAGGTACTCATTACAAAAACCGGGCGAGGAATAAAAACCACCCAATCTTACTACTTTAGCGGGGGCATAACCCGTCTCCTCACGTAACTCGCGGGTGACCGTCGTCTGCTCATCTTCCCCCGGCTCAATACCGCCCGCCGGTATCTCCAGCAAATCTTTGCCCACCGCGTAACGGAACTGGTTCACCAGCAGGATATTATCCGCCTCGTCAACAGCTATAATGGCCACACAATCGCTATGAACCACCACCTCCCGCGTGGTCTGCCGGCCATCGGGCATCGATACGGTATCAACCCTCAGGCTCACCGCCCGACCGTCATATACTGGCTGGCTGGCAATAACTTTCTCCCGGTACAAGCTAACCCCCGGCTTCCAGATTATAGATAAGGGCCACCTCATCGCAATCGGGGAACTTGGGACAACGATAACACTCGGTCCAGACCTTCCGCGGCAACTCCGCTTTATCCACCTGCCGGAAACCAAAGCTCTCGAAAAAAGCCGGCCGGTAAGTCAGACAAAAAACGGTCTGAATACCCAGCTTCCCGGCTTCCTCAATACAGGCCCTGACCAGCCTGCCGCCAATCCCTTTTTCCTGAGTATCCTCGGCAACCGCCAGCGACCTTATTTCCACCAGATCCGCCCAGCTAACATGCAAAGCCACGCAAGCCAGTACCCGCTCGCCCTCCCGCAATACGAAAAAGTCACGGATGTTTTCGTACAACTCACTCAAAGGACGGGGTAACATCTCGCTCTTATCGGCAAAATGGTTAATTAAATGGTGCATCTGCGGCACATCCCTAACATTGGCTTTCTCTACCTGGCCCAATTCACTACCTCCCTTGTAAGCGCGACGCTAAAGAACTATAAAAATAGCCTGCCGGATTAAGCCTTAAAAAACGTACGGTATGGGGACTACACCTCACTGTAATTACCGCACCGTCCGGCAACGGCAAATTTATATGACCGTCTATGCTCATCATGGCCTGATGATACGTATTAAGCCGTAACTCTACTTGCGCCGCCGACGACAATACCAGTGGATAAGGCAGGCTAAGGTGAGGTGCTACCGGCAACAGTAATAATTCCCGTGCCTGCGGATGCAGGATAGGCCCCCCCGCCGATAGCGAGTAGCCGGTACTGCCGGTAGCGGTTGCCACGATTACCCCGTCAGCCCGGTAAGTAGTTAGCGACTCCCCGTCAACAATGGCTTCTATGCGCACCAGCCGGGCGATGCCACCCCTTGCCACCACTACGTCATTCAAGGCATAAAACACCTGCTTGGTGCCACCTTCAGGCAGCGAAACCTCCGCCTCCAGCAATGCCCGCTCGTCAACCCAACCCCGGCCAGCCAGCAAAGCCGCCAATTCATCCCTAACTCTGTCGACCCTCAATTCGGTCAGAAAGCCCAGGTCGCCTAGATTCACCCCGGTTATGGCGATCTCCTCAGGGATAACGACCTGTGCCGAACGCAGCACCGTACCATCACCACCGACGCTGAGAATCAAATCTGTGCCCGGTAACTGCTCCCGGGCTTGCTCTCCCTCCCAGGCAGAACACACCCAGGCAGAAACGCCTCTGGAAGCCAGAAATTCCCGCAACTGCTCGGCAAGCTCCTGGGCGGCTTGCCGTACCGGGTGATAGAGTATGCCTATTTTTTCCACGGTAATAACCTTAGCTACCAATCTATCCGTATTCTAAAAACGACACCGACCAGAAAATAGTGGGCAGTATAACACCTGATATCATAGACGTCAACAACCAGAATAAGCCCAGCCTCCTCGAAAACCCTCACCGACAATGGGGGGAGGTTCGCCTACGATTACTGCCAGGCTGGCTTTTTACCCGACGGCCTATCTATAAGGCTCAAACGAGATTTCTCAAGAGCCTTCCGGGAACGCTTGATAGCTCTGCCCGACTTAAA
>Ga0068714_10005830_pt1 | contig 12871 bp, 9 predicted proteins | sample MTBNYHSulfiMetaG_FD_62988 | JGI IMG/M metagenome (GOLD analysis project Ga0068714, IMG submission 62988) | Enrichment culture microbial communities from rom New York Harbor, USA that are MTBE-degrading - MTBE-NYH (New York Harbor Sulfidogenic)... | ecosystem: Environmental > Aquatic > Marine >... | reverse complement strand
ACACGGCTTCGGTCCGATGGCAATCTGGGCTAACATCAATCGTGGCGATCGCCTGGACCACCTGGTCTCGATGAGCAGCAAGGCGCGAGCACTCCAGCTCCATGCCGAATCGAGCTTTGGCAAGGACCATGCCCTGGCCAAACAGGCATACAACCAGGGCGACGCCAACATCACGCTGATCCGCTCGGCCAACGGCGTGACGTTCACCCTCTACTTCGGAGGGCAGTCTCCGCAGCCCTGGAGTCCTGAGCACAAGGTCCAGGGCACGCTCGGCGCGTGCATAGGCGATCTCTTCGACTATGGTCCTCAAAGCGATGCGTGGATTCGGGCCAAGGTCTTCGAGAAGAAGCGAGCCAACGACACCGGCGGACGCTGGGCGAGCTACTGGGACTATGCCCAGCAGTACGATCATCCGTTGTGGAAGGCCCTGGGCAGCGAAGCGGACAAGCATCGGGCCAAGGACTGGAGCGGCGCGTACGACTATCTGATGCTTCATCAACTGGTCAGCACACTGCGCCGCCACATGGCGCCACCGATGAACGTCTACGATGCAGCCATCTGGAGCGCGATCTCCGAGCTGACCGAGCGCTCGGTCGCCGGCCGGTGCAGCGTCCAGGAGGTCCCCGATTTCACCCGAGGCAAATGGAAGGACCATGCCCCTACGGATCTGTCACAAGTTTAGCATGGTTCTGTGCGCCCTGTGTATTTCGTCGAGCCTTCCAGGCATGGGCGGCTGCGCGAGAGATTCCGTGGCGGAGACTTCGCCGGACCGCGGTGCAACGGTGGGGCTGACATTTCAACTCGATCTGAACCGCGAGGTCTACGAGGACAGCGCCTGGGGCGATCCGCCACAGATAGCCCTCTGGCTGCGCAACGAGATGAACGGAAGCATCCGCACGGTCGCGGTCACCCATCGTACGGCTGCCTGCGATTGGGAGGGCAAGGTGGAGTGCTCCGTGGCACTGCCCTACTGGGTCGGCTTCTACAACCGCGAGATGGGAACGCAGGGACCGCCCATGTGGAACCAGCCGGCCGCCGACGCCATCACGTGCGCGACGCCGAGAGCTGCGCTGACGACGCGGGTGGATGTGCCGTACGGGTCACGATGGGAGTATTTCGTGGAGGTCAACGTCTCAGGCGATTTCAGCGCGTGCTTCCCTCGTCTGTCCGCGGATGGCCGGCCCGACCGATATGGAAACGGACAGCCCTCTCTGGTCTATCGGGGTCGGATCGAAGCCACCGAAGGCCGGACGAGTCGTCCCGAGCTGATCGGGCGAACAGACCAGTACAGACCTTCCCAGAATCTGATCGAGGAAACCGGCGGGATCACAAACGCCGGACAACTCATCGACAGCTTCATCGTATCGTGTCAGAGGAACCAGGGGTTTTCAAAGGTGCAGAAATGAACTACCGATGGATGGCGATCGTGGGTCTGGTCCTGTGTGCCGCCGCTTGGGCACAGACGCCGGATTGGGAGAACGAACAGGTCATTGGGATTAACAAGGAACCGCCCGCAGCTACGGGGCTGTCGTTTGCGGACATGAAGTCGGTGATCCACGCCTATACCATGAAGGACGCCGGGGACGCGATGAAGAAATGGACGGACTGCCCCTACTCGCTGTCGCTGAACGGCCGGTGGAAGTTCCACTGGGTCAAGTCGCCCGACGAGCGGCCCGTCGATTTCTACAAGAGCGATTTCGACGTACGCGGATGGGATGAGATTCCTGTTCCGTCGAACTGGGAGATTCAGGGTTACGGCACGCCGATCTACTCGAACATACGCTATCCGCATCTGCGTCAACCCCCGAAGATCATCGGCGACGTTCCGGCCGACTTCACCGCCGCGAAAGAGCCGAATCCGGTAGGCAGCTACAGCACCACCTTCACCGTGCCCAAGAAGTGGGATGAGCGAGAAGTGTTCATCCACTTCGAGGGGGTGGCATCGGCCTTCTACCTCTGGATCAATGGCGAGAAGGTCGGCTACAGCGAGGGCAGCCGGACCCCCGCCGAGTTCCGCATCACCCAATACCTCCAGGGCGGCCAGAACGTCCTCGCTGTCGAGGTCTACCGCTGGAGCGACGGCAGTTACCTCGAAGACCAGGACTTCTGGCGTCTGAGCGGCATCTTCCGCGACGTGTACCTGTTCAGCACGCCGGCCGTGCAGTTGCGCGACATGTTCGTCCTGAGCGATCTGGACCAGCAGTACCGGGACGCGCAGGTCCGCATCACCGCCAAGGTGCGCAACCTCTCCGACCGCCCAGCCAAACGTCAGGTCCGCGCGACGCTCGTGGGTGCAGACGATCGCAAAACGCCGTTAGGCCAGACCGAACTGACCACGATCAAACCGAGTGAAGAAGCGAGTCTCGCCCTGAAAAGCAACGTGGCAAATCCAGTGAAATGGACCGCCGAGACCCCGAACCTGTACGTTGTCGTGCTCGAGCTGCTCGACGCGGACGGCAAGACCACCGAGGTCAAGGCGTGCCGCTTCGGCTTCCGCAAGGTCGAGCTGAAGGACCGCCAGTTCGTCATCAACGGTGTCTCGGTGAAGCTCAAAGGCGTCAACCGTCACGAGCACGATCCGGATCGAGGCCAGGCGGTGGAGATCGGCTCCATGGTTCGCGATCTCGAACTGATGAAACAGAACAACATCAACACGGTCCGCACGTGCCACTATCCGGACCATCCGCTCTGGTACGACCTGTGCGATCTGTACGGCATCTTCATCATCGACGAGGCCAACGTCGAGTCACATGGCATGGGCTATGGCCGCGATACGTTGGCGGCCGTCGACAGTTGGAGGAAGGCCCACGTCGACCGCGAGGTGCGCATGGTCGAGCGTGACAAGAATCATCCCTGCGTGGTGATCTGGTCGCTCGGCAACGAAGCCGGACCGGGCCCGAACTTCGAGGCGGCGGCGCAGGCGATTCGCGATCTCGATACGTCCCGGCCGATTCACTACGAACGCATGAACTCCGTCGCCGATATCGACAGCGTGATGTACCCATCCGTTGCCAGTCTGATCGGCCAGGGATGCAGCGATTCGCCCAAACCCTTCCTCATGTGCGAGTACGCCCACGCGATGGGCAATGCGATCGGCAACCTCCAGGAATACTGGGACGCCATCGAGACCTATCCGCGCCTGACCGGCGGATGCATCTGGGACTGGGTCGACCAGGGGCTGCGCAAATACACAGGCAAGACAGCAGCCGACGGCTCGAAGGAATGGTTCTTCGCCTACGGTGGCGACTATGGCGACCGGCCCAACGACAACAACTTCTGCTGCAATGGCGTCGTCACCCCCGACCGCGCCGTCACCGCCAAGCTGCGAGAGGTCAAAAAGGTCTATCAGTACGTCGGCTTCGCTCTGGGTAGCGTCAGTGACAGAGACGTGACGATTAATTTGACCAACAAATACTTCTTCACGGATCTGGATGAGTTCGGCCTTCAGTGGCAACTGACCGAGGATGGGCAGGTCATCGAGAAGGGCCGCGCGAAGCTGGACAGCACACCGCCCGGACAATCCGCGAGTGTCATGTTGGACGTCTCGCAGCCCAAGCTCAAGCCCGGCGCGGAGTATTTCCTGAACGTGAGCCTGACACACAAGGATAAGACGCTGTACGCCAAGGCCGGTCACGTCGTTGCATCCGAGCAGTTGAAGCTGCCCTACGCCGCACCCGAGGCGCCGCAGATGGACCTGGCAACGTTGGCCCCCCTGACACTGACCGAGAGCAATGACGCAATCACCGTACGAGGCAGGGATTTCCACGCGACGTTCAGCGGATCGTCCGGGACGCTGTCGTCGCTCGTCTATGACGGCGCGGAGATGATCCACGATGGGAACGGTCCCAGACTGAATCTGTTCCGCGCGCTGGTGGACAACGACAACTGGCTCCGCCGGGATGTGGAACGGACCGGACTGCGCAATCTGACCTATACGGTCAAGGACATTTCAGCAGAACAGCCGAGTCCTGGCATCGTCCGCGTGCGCTGCACCGTGGATTGTGCAGGCCGCTCCGACAATGGAATGGTGCATACCGCGACGTTCACGGTCTTCGGCAATGGAGCCATCGATGTCACCAATCAGGTCCAACCCTATGGCAACCTCTCCGTGCTCCCCAAGCTGGGCGTGACCTTGGTTCTGCCCAAGGGATTCGAAACACTGACCTGGCTGGGCAGAGGCCCACACGAGAGTTACGTGGATCGCAAACGCAGCGCCGACGTGGGACTCTACCGCGGATCCGTCGCCGAGCAATACGAGCGATATGTTCGACCTCAGGAAAACGGTAACAAGACTGATGTGCGCTGGGCCGCACTGACCGACCGAAAGGACAAAGGTCTGTTGGTCGTCACAGACGGCACGTACTCGATCAGTGCTCATCACAACACCGCCGAGGACTACGACGAGGCCCGGCATATCAACAAGGTCGTGCCGCGTGACGAGGTGTACCTGACCATCGACGCCGCGCATATGGGTCTGGGCGGCGCCAGTTGTGGACCTCGACCGTTGAATGAGTACATTCTCAACGCTCGCCCCGTGCGATTCCGCTATGGGTTGCAGCCGGTGACCAAGGACTCTGCCACCGACGCAAGGATCCAGTCGCCCAATCTCGAAACGCCGCTGGTCACGCGTGACAAGGCCGCCATGGTAGATATCGAATCGACTGTCGCAGGCAAGGTCGAGTACCGTCTCGATGGCCAGGACTGGAAGCCCTACGCCGGCCCATTCGAGCACCCCGGAGCAGGCACGCTCGAAGCCAGAGCAAAGGTCAGCGACGAGCTCTTCAGTGACACCGCTCGATTCGAGATGAACGCGATCGTCCCGATGCAGGAGTTGGACAAATCCGCATGGAAAGTGATCCACGTCGATAGCGTCGAGCCGGGCGAAGGAGAGGTCCGCCACGCCTTCGATAACGACCCCGCGACGTTCTGGCACACGAATTGGTCTTCGACCCAGGGGAGACATCCGCACGAAATCCAGATCGACCTGGGCCAGACGGTCGAGATGCTGGGCTTCACGCGGTTGCCCCGTCAGGATCAGGCCAACGGGCGCATTCGCGCGTACGAGTTCTACGTCAGCAGCGATGGCAAGGACTGGGGTGATCCGGTGGTCAAGGCGGAGTTCCCCAACAGCGACCAGCTTCAGACCGTCACGTTTGCACAGCCTGTCAAGGGCGGCTACATTCGCCTGGTGGCCCTGAATGAGTGGGGCCGACAGTATTACACCACGATCGCCGAACTCGATGTGATGGCCGCCAAATGACACTGTAATTTGGCGCGTGGAGAAAGGAGCAGGCAATGAACAGGATGGCAGCAAGGGTATGGCTCATCTGTGCCACACTGATCGCGGCGGGGCTTGGCGTCGTGCCAGCAGGCGCCGCCGAGGAAAAGAAACTCGAAGAGGATGTCATCAAGGCCGAACAAGGCGATCTCAAGATCACCTTCATCGGTCACGGCACACTGATGTTCACCTGGCAGGACAGAGTCACCCACGTCGATCCCGTGAGCCGAGAAGCCGACTATGCTAAGTTGCCTAAGGCGGACCTCGTACTGATCACGCACGAGCACGGCGACCACCTCGACCCCAAGGCCCTGGAGTTGATTCGCAAAGCCGAGACGAAGACCGTTCTGACCAGGATCTGCGCGGAGAAGGTCGCCGGTGGTCTGGTCATGAAGAACGGCGATGTGCGGACGGTCGATGGGCTCAAGATCGAGGCGGTGCCGGCCTACAACGTCGTGCACAAGCGTCCCGACGGCAATCCCTTCCATCCCAAGGGCAACGGCAACGGCTACGTTGTGACGTTCGGCAAGCTGCGGGTCTACATCGCGGGCGACACGGAAAACATCCCCGAGATGAAGAACCTTAAGAAGATCGACATCGCGTTTCTGCCGATGAACCTGCCGTACACAATGACGCCGGAGATGGTGGCCGATGCGGCCCGGACCTTCGAGCCGAAGATCCTCTATCCGTATCATTACGGGCAGACCGATCCAAACGAACTGGTCAAGCTTCTGGCCGACGACAAGAGCATCGAGGTCCGCATCCGCAAGATGCAATGATGGCACCGATGGAATGGATGAGATCGACACGCAGCGGAAGACATTGAAGGCGCCCGGTGCCAAGAGGCTCGCGCTGGCCATCGGGGCATCCCTCGCCGTCGCTCTGGTATGCTTCGTCGTTCTGGCGGCTCTGCCCGAGCCGAAGACAGTGCGTCTGAAGGACCCTCTTCGCAGTGTCCTGACCGGGCTGGGCGTACTGGGCATCGCGTCGCCGTTGTGCATCGGGGGCGCGGTCCTGAAGCAGCGATTCGGCCCCTCACCCTATTTCGAAGGGAAGTTCATCGCGACGGTGCTCAGCGTTTTCGGCTTCGCCTGCACGGCGGCGGGGTTGGCCTGTATCCTCCTGGCCATCTACGATCTGCTCGCGCCGTTGTGGTCAAGATAGGATGCGTCAGCCGAGCAACCCATCGAGCGCCTCGGCGTAGGCACTGCGAGGTCGCAGGCCGACGAGACGCTGCGTTTCGGCGCCCTTGTCAAAGAAGAGGACGGCGGGAATGCCCTGCACGCCGTACCGGCGGGCCAGTTCGGGCACGTGATCAACGTTGACCTTAGCCACAACGGCACGGCCCTGATAAGCCTCGGCGAGTTCTTCCACGGTGGGGGCCAGCCTGCGGCACGGCGGACAACCGTTCGAGTAGAAGTCGACCATTGCCGGCTGCTCGGCCTTCAACACGAGTCGTTCGAAATCATCCGAGGTCTCGATCTGCACTGCGGCGTAGCCCTTCTCTTTGCCTTCCGGATTCCCCCGCGATCCGGCGCCGGAGAAAGCAATCACGCCTCCCATCAGGGCCCCAAGGAATGCGCCGCGATAGGGATTGGCCGTCAGGGGACACGTCCCGCTGGAACACTTGCCATAGTATCCCATCACAGCCCCCAAACCACCACCAATCAGCAGCCCTAACGCCAGTTGAATAATCAAGGTCTTCGGCATCGTCATTCTCCAGACTTCGACTCCACGGACGGTTACAGAGCCGTTTCCAGTAGCTCCAGCGCCTCTCTGATGCGTCCGACGCCGGAATCATCGAGTCGCTCGCAAATGCGGCTTTCACAGGCCGTCATACGATCGACAATGCGATTCTTCATTCGTCTGCCCTTGCTCGTCAGCGAGATCTCCATCGTCCGTCGGTCATCGGGGCGGTCCCTCGTTAGCACGAACCCGCTCGTGACCAGGCTGTTCAGCACCCGGCTGCCCCGCGAAGGCGACAGGCCCATCTGTCGGGCGAACTCCGCACCGGGAACCGCGGCCCCCTCTTCCAGGACGATCAGGCCGTGGAATTGCGCGGCGGTCAGACCCAACTGCTTCTGGATCTGCTCCTCGTTGCACTGGCACTTGCGTTTGATCGCGAGAATCAACTCAAACAGCCGTCGGCTCATGGTCTTTCTACTGCCCTGCCAATGTATTTGTTCATAGCAATAATTGCTAATAGCACTAATATCACAGGAGCAGATCCGTTGCAGCAAAAACCGGGCGTTTTTCGGACCCAAGTACTCACACGGAGCGCAACACGACCTGCGCTTTGCCCAGAGCCGAAAGCACAAAGACGAGCGGATAGAGTTCCTCAAAGTACCAGAGTTGCGCGAAGTACAGACCGATGGGGCAGGTCGGTGTCGATCTGCCCTCCTCGGTGCGGCAGATGAGCCATTCGGCCCCGCGGGTGAGGGCTTCGCCCAGGGCCGATATGGGGAAATCGTGATTCGCCCCAACCAGCGCCGTTCTGCTGCGCCAACACTCGGCCAGCGCATCGACGGCTAGCGCGGTTTCCTCGATGGACGATACGACGCCCGGCGCGCCGCCCCAGCCCCCGTCGGCGTTCTGTGCCGACAGAAGCCAGCGAGCGCCCCGCTCGCACGCACCGTCCATCCGTTGACGGTACACGGCGGGAACGCGTGACAGGTGTGTCAGCACTCGGCTCGTGCCACAGACAGGATTCTCCTGGTTCGGCGCCGACTGATTACCGAACCACAGCGGAACCCACGAGCCATCCGCGCGCTGAGCCGCCTTCAGGAAGTCCATCGCTCGGAACATCCCGACGTCCGTTCTTCGTCTCAGGCCGACAGGTAGGGGCGAATCATCATTCGCCCCTACCCAGACGCCCATCGCGCCAAGCGCGTGCGCGGTGAGATCGGGCGCGCTCTTGTCGAACGGCAGGTTGGTCCAACCCCGGCAGAATGTCGGGATCCCCCCGTCGCGGTTCTGCAGATCGAGCAGCCAAGTGATTCCAGCGGCAACTGCATCATGTATCGCCTGCCCCTTAGCCCCGAGATGGTGCAACGCCAGCAGCGCACCGGCGGTGTCATCCGCATCGGGAACCGCCCCGGGCAGATTCGACCACGCCCAGCCCCCGGGCGCCGCCTGCGTGTAAGGGTGCACGATCTTGTGCTGGCAGCCGAGCAGCCACTCCGCCAATCGCTGACTTTCGGAGCCTGCCAGTCCAGAGTTCCGCACGGCGGCAAAAGCGCCGATCGTGAGGGTCGTGCCCCAAATCGCGAGGTTGGTATCGATGGGCCAACTGCCGTCGTCACGGATGGAAGCGACGAGGAATTCCACCCCTTTCAAGACCACCGGGTGGTCGGCCTGTCCGCAGGATGCCAGGCTCATAACGACGAATGAGGTCAACGGGGCCGCTTCGAGAAAACCGCCGTTGGTCGGCTGGAGTGTCGTCAGCACATCGAGACTTCGCCTTCGCGTCAGATGGCGAACGAGCCGAGTCACGGGGCAGCGCGGTCTGAGATGCGCATGCCGGGCCTGCCCGATGGCGATCAAGGCGGGCAGCGCGTAGCTGACCACGGGCAGCCGCAACCACTTGTACAGCCGGTGCGGCAGGACCGCCAGCTCAAAGGGCAGCGGCTTGACGGCGCGCCACGCCTGGGGTCCGGCGCCCAGCCGCCCTGCCAACGCACACATCGTGAGGATCGGGACGGAAAACGTCCGGTCCTTGCCATACCGCGCGATCACCGCCGCAGCCAACAAGTCCGATTCGAGCGAGCCGACCTCGCGACAAAGCCATGCCTCGGTCTTCTCGACGGCGATGCGACAGACCGTCGGCGCATCCGCGACGGCCAGCGCCGAGTAGCACAACAGCGTCGTGCTGAGATTGCTCGGGCTTTGAACGGTATCACCCCACCCGCCGTCGGCGTTCTGATTCGCACAGAGCCAGCGCAGACCTCGCTCGATCCAAGTTCGATGTCTTGTGGCGTCGACCCGGGCCAGGGCAAAGACGGCGGTGGCGGTCGAAAGGGCACTGCTGGAGAGGTGTCCGACCCAGTGACCCTGGTCATTCCTCGACGCCAGCAGGCGATCGCGTAGCGTGACAATCGTATGGTTCAGTCTCTCTTTGTCGATGCGCCTCATGCTCCGACCAGGTCACCGAGTGACAGAAGTCCGTAGTAGGTATACTCGCAGTCCAGGACATCGTCCGCCGGATGGCCCTGGAAACCGCCTCGCACACTCCACAAGGCGTCGAGATAGTCGAGATTCCTCTCTCGAATCTCGTCCAGGTCCACGCCGACCAGCGTCAGCGCGTGCAGGGCGGTCGCCGTCGAGAGCAAATCGGGAATCGCAGCGCCAGGCTGGGAGCAAATGGCACAGAATCCCCCCTGCGTCTCGGCCCGTGCGGCCAGCCATTGCAGTGCCGATTCAGGCAGCGGCGCCCTGAGATAGTGAAAGATCGTGATCGCTGCCGCAGTGGCAGCCGTGGCGCTGACCATCATCGTCGGCTCGTTCGAGAAGCCCCCATCGGGCATCTGAAGCGAACTCACCGATTCGAGCACGCCGGCCGGCTCCAGATCGTCGACTTGAAGGTCCTGGCAGATGCCCAAGGCGAGAAAACTGCCGTACACATGCCCCCGTTCGGCCGCCGGCGAGGTGCTGAAGCCCCCGTCGGCCGCGCGGAAGTGCATCAGGTGCGCGATCATGGCCCGCCGGGAGACAGGATCGATCGAGTCGGTGCCGCCCTCGGCCAAGTTGATCCGGCATCGGACCAGAGAAGCAAGATGGACGAGATCCAGCGATTGCCCGGTCCCAAAGCCGCGCAGGTAGCTCACGACGCGCTCAAACGGGAGCTTCACGTCCAATGCCAGAGACGCCTCCAATCCGAAGACCGTGTAGTAGAGATCGCTCTTGCCATCGCGGCCCTGAAAGCCCCCATCGTCGCACAGGTGGCAACGGAGGAACTCGCGGACGGCGTCGACGGAGTCGCCAAGAGCCTCGGCGGCCCTGCTTACAGCCTTGCGCATATCGAGACGGATCGTCATGGCAGCCCTCCTGTTCCTCATGGTTCGCGGGGTGCGACGACACTGGCCTGTCCAGTCATTTCTTCCGCCGGCTCCCCCCCGGCGACCTGGAGCGCGACGATCATCTGGCGGGTCTCGTCTTTCAGCGCGGGCAGATGCCAACGGAACAGCGCGGCGCCGGCGATGCACGCCGAGCCACCCACCATGACAGTCGCCGGAGCGCCGATGCGATGGGCGATCGCTCCGGCCAGAAGCGCGCCGAACGGCGCCATGCCCATGAACATCATCGAGTACACCGCCATCACGCGCCCGCGCAGCGCATCCGGAATCAACGATTGAATCATCGTGTTCGAGGCCGCCATCTCGATCATCATGGAGAAGCCCGCCGGTACGAGCAGAGCCGCTGAGAGCCAGAATGCACGGGACAGCGAAAACAGGATCAAGCTCATCCCGAATCCTGCGGCGGCAAGCGCAATCCAATGGCTCAGCCCCCGAATGCCCTTGCGTGCCGCGAGCACCAGAGCGCCGATCAAGGCTCCGGTTCCCGAGGCGCCCATCAGCAATCCGAGTCCTCGGGGGCCGCCGTGCAGGATCTGGTCCGCGAAGACCGGCATCAGCACCGCGTAAGGCATTCCCATGAGACTGACCAGACCCAGCAGCAGCAACAGGGCGCGAACGGGCCCGGTGCGTCGGACGTAGCGGAATCCCTCCAGGATGCTCGCCAGCGCCGAGCCGGGCAGAGGGACAGAGGTACGCGCCGTCATGTTCATCATCAGCAAACCGGCGATCACCGCGAGAAAGCTGACGGCGTTGACGAGAAAGCACCACCCCTCGCCCACGCTGGCCACGAGGACGCCCGCCACCGCCGGCCCGACGATCCGTGCGCCGTTGACCATGGAGGAATTCAGGGCGATGGCATTGATCAGATCGTCCCGCCCGACGATGTCGACGGCAAACGCCTGTCGCGTGGGGATATCGACCGCGTTGATCACACCAAGGAACGTGGCCAGAACGAGGATATGCCAGACCTGCACGCGGCCCGTGAGCGTCAGGCCCGCCAGAACGAAGGCCACCAACATGGCAGCCGTCTGGGTGGCGATGAGCACGTGACGGCGGCTGTGCCGGTCGGCAACTGAACCCCCGAGGGGAGCCAGCAGAAAGACGGGAATCTGACCGGCGAATCCCACGAATCCCAACAGCACCGCCGACCCGGTGAGCCGGTAGACCAGCCAGGACTGCGCGACGGACTGCATCCACGTGCCGACGAGCGAAATGAGCTGGCCACCGAAGAACAGGCGGTAGTTTCGGTGACGCAGGGCACGCACGACGTGCGGGAGCTTCGACCGCGCCCGCTCATCGCCAGCCAAGTCCGCACACCCAGCCAACCTGCCCCCATGATCCTTCACGTCGGCGGCCTCATTCATGGTGCGTCCGGCGCTGAGGCAGACGATCGTTGCAGCAGCCCATGATCTCGAAGTCGTTGAATATCTTGCCCATCACGCGCCGCAGCAGGCCCTTGAGGTTGGCGTTCTTCAATGCGATCAGCGAGCCGATCGCCTGTGCTTTGTAGGTCTCCATCAGCCGCAGCGCCGCACGCTCCACCTCCGGATCCAGGACGATCTGCCGCGCCTGCTCGCGGTCGGCCTCCGTCGCGGACGGGTCCCACTGCCGCTCGATTCGCCTTCGCTGCTCCTGGTCACCGGTCTCGTACGCCAGCGCCAGCAGAACGCTGGGCCGCCGACGGACGCACAGCTCAAGCCCGTCGGGGTCGCGGAGGTCTTCCAGGTCATCGCGAATCTGATACGCGATGCCAAGGGAATCGCTGTACTGCTTCAACACGTTGCCGACCTGGTCGTCACAGCCGGCGAGGATCGCGCCGAGGCGAAGGGCCACCTCGAAAGCCGGCGCCGTCTTCAGGCGGAAGATCTCCAGCACGTCCGCCACCGTCAATGGTTTCGGCGCGCCGGCCCATGCCAGCTCGCGGCCCTGTCCGAGACAGAGCGTACGATGGCCCTGCACCGCCGCACTCAGGAGTTTCGCCTTCCGCGCATCGGAGGCATCGGTCTCGACGAGGAGCCGATAGCCCTCGCCCAGAAGCAGATCGCCAACGTTCAGCGCGATGGGAACGCCATGCTCTGAATGGAGCGTCTTTTCGCCATAGCGGTGTGCGTCGCCGTCTTCGATATCGTCGTGGACGAGCGACGCCTTGTGGAAGCACTCCACGGCGACCGCGATCCTTTGCAGGTCGAGGTCCGCCGCAGGCGAACCGTCAACCACGAGGGCTTTGTAGGTGCAGACGCCGAGGAAGGGCCGCCAGCGTTTGCCCGCCTTGGCCATCCAATCCAGAGCCACCTGCTCGGTCTGATCGGGCGCCGGCGCGATCATTTGCGTCAAGGCCTCGCGCGAGAACCAGTCGTTGACCTGCTGATGTAGCGCATCGAGATCGAGACGCCTGGTTTGGTCGTCGGTCGTTTGGTAGATCGCCTCCCAAACCCAATCGAGGTCCACGCTGGTGTCGGCGCAGCCGTCTCTCAAGAGAGGAATTGCGACGCCGGGAACAGCCCCGGCCTCCATGTAGGGA
>Ga0068714_10005824_pt1 | contig 12877 bp, 6 predicted proteins | sample MTBNYHSulfiMetaG_FD_62988 | JGI IMG/M metagenome (GOLD analysis project Ga0068714, IMG submission 62988) | Enrichment culture microbial communities from rom New York Harbor, USA that are MTBE-degrading - MTBE-NYH (New York Harbor Sulfidogenic)... | ecosystem: Environmental > Aquatic > Marine >... | reverse complement strand
GTTCGGCGGACGCGGTTGGCCAGAGCAGTCCGGATCTCTTGCCTCATGTCGTTGAGATCTGGACTCCCGTACAGAACATGCGGCTGCATGCGCTTGCCCCCTACTGGCTCCAGTGCGGCGCTCCGATGGCTCAAGTGGTCCGCCTGGCCACCACCAGCGTGAGGTCATCAAACTGCACGGCGTCCCCAACAAAGGCCGACACAGCCTGGTTGATGGTCCGCGCCAGATCCTCCGCAGTCAGACGCCTGTGATCCCGCACCAATTGCTTGAGGCGATCCAGCCCGAATCGCTCCTGTTTGGCGTTGAGCGCATCGATGAGCCCATCCGTGTACAGGATGAGCGCATCCCCAAGCCTCAAGTACGAGGTATACTCGCCATAGTGCTCATGGGGCAAGACGCCCAGCGCCATCCCGGGGATGCGCAGCTCCTCTGCCGTGCCTTCCTCCGCGCGCACGATCAGCGGCGGCATGTGCCCGGCGTTGGCATACACAATCTCGCCCGATTCGGGGTGGAGGATGGTGTAGAACAATGTCACAAAGAGACCCGAACGCGCGTCGGCCAGGATCAGGTCATTTGTGCGAGAAACGGCCTCGGAGGGTGAACGCCCGTCGATGCTCACCGTCCGCAACAGGGTACGCGAAAGGGCCATGAACAAGGCAGCCGGTACCCCCTTGTCGGCCACATCGGCGACAACCAAGCCTATGCGACCCTCTTTTCCCTCACCGTGCGGCCAGCCTGACAGAGAAATAAAGTCGTAAAAGTCTCCGCCTACCTCCCGCGCGGAACGCCACAGCGCTGCCAGTTCCCAGCCGGGCATAGACGGGCAGCTTTCCGGCAAGAAGCTGGCCTGGATCCGCTTGGCCACCTCCAGTTCCTGCTTCATCCGTTCCTGTTCGGCGGCTTCCCGAAGCAGCCGTTCGTTCTCCACAGCCATGGCAGCCTGCCCGGCGATCCCGCTCAGGATGGTCATCAGCCGTCGCGTGGAACGGTGCTCCGGGCCGGTATAATCCACGATCATGATCCCGAGCATATCACCTTTGGACATCAAGGGCAGCGCCAACAAGGCATCCCGCGTCAGCACCGAGGCAATCTCGCCAGAGTCCCGCCCGCTATCCAGGGGGACCGCCGCCTGGCCCGACTCGAGTTTGCGAACTAGAGGACTGTCCCGAGGGACGCGCAGTTGGTCAAAGGCTAAGCGCTCCTCCCGCCCAAGCCCGTATTGCTGGAACGGAACGAGGGCCGCAGCCTCTTGATCCCACAGAAGTATCGCACAGGTTTCCACGCCCACCAACATGGGCGTGATTCGCACCACGGATGCCAGTGTCTGGTCCAGATCAGTCGAGCGACCCACGGCTTCGGCAACCTGTAGCAAGGCCATGGAGACGTAAGCTTCTTCGCGCTGCGCCTGCACAAGGCGGGCGCTCTGGATGACGAGAGCAGCTTGATTGGCAATGCCCGCCAGCATATTGATCAGGCGCTCACTGAACTTGTGGGCCGTACCGGCATAGTCCACCAACATGGCGCCCAACAGGTCTCCCTGCGCCAGCAGGGGGAGCAGGGCCATCTCCTGGATACCGTAGGCCTCTGACATCGAGGGGGGGATAAGCCCCTTGTCCCGTGCAACGTTCACCAGCAGCGGTCGCCTGTCCAGGCGCAGCAGGTCCAGAGCCGGAAGTACGCCAGGCGCGAACTCAGTCTGCTCAAAGGCGTGGCGCAGTTCGGGGGCAAGGCCATGGGTCTGTGAGGGCAGAAAAGTCTCTGTTTCAGGATCCCACAGCAGAATACTGCAACGGTCCACGCCCGCCAGAATCGGCGTGAGGCGGACGATGGACGTGAGCACGGCGTCCATATCCGACACCTGGCTCATGGCATCGGCCACCTGCAACAGGGCGGTGGAGAGCCATGCCTGCTGTCGCTCGGCCTCGTATAACCGCGCCTGGTGGATAGCGGCGGCAATCTGGGAGCCAAGGGTCTCCAGAATGAACAGATCGTCCGCGCCGAAAGCATCGAGTTCATCGCTCTGTACGTCCAGAATACCCACCAGGTCATCTTCCAGGAGGACTGGCACCGCGAGTTCAGAACGAGTTCCTTCCAGGGCATCGACGCAGCGGTAGCGAGGCTCGTTGTCGACGTCGTTGACGGTGACGGGTTCGCCGTGAGCTGCCACCCAACCGACCAGGCCCTGTTCCCAGGCTACCTCCGGGGCAATGTCCTGTTCCGCCGCGCTGGAACTGGCCCGGAAGTCTACCGTCTTGCGGTCGCGGTCTATGGTGTAGATAGCCACATGGTAGTAGCCAAAGTTCTCGCGGACAAGTTGAACGATGCGTCTGAACAGGCTCGGTAGCTCCAGGGTGGCTGTGACCTGACGGCTGACCTGACCGATGGTCTCCAGTTGCCGTGCCTTCTTCTGCTCCTGAGCAAAGAGGCGCGCCTTTTGGATGGCCAGGGCTGCCTGGTTGGCCATGGCTGATAACACTCTCTGGTCGCTATCTCGATAGGCATTCCGCCGGAAAGACTGGACCGACATCGTCCCGATGACCGTGTCAGCAGCCATAAGGGGCACAAAGAGCGCAGAGCGAGGTGGATGCTCAGATATGTAGACCGGGCGGGCAGGAAGCGAATCCCCTTCTCTATCGAAATCTCTGACCAGGATCGGCTGCCCTGAATCACGCAGCCAGGTCACCAGACCAACGCCCGGTGTCATGCTAAAAGTCTGTGAAGGCGCACGCTCTCCCCTACGAATCCATAGCTTGATCGTATACTCGTCCCCTTCGAAAAGCCCGAGGTGAAAGATGGTAGAATCGGCAATCTGGCTCGTCCATTCGTACACCAGCTCGCAGATCTCATCCACATCCGGTTCGGCCTGAGCAATGGCCCGCCCCGCCTCTTCAATGCTGGTCAGCTCTGTTACCCGCTGCACCAGTTCGTTTCGAGTTTCAGCCCAGTGCTGTGCAAGAAGAGCAACAACGACGATGACCAGCGCCAGGATGCCAAAGGCAATCCAATCCAACCGTACGTATGATAGCGCAAGCACCACACTGAAGGGCAGCGGCAAGAGCTCGATCAGCAGGATCCTCGACAGTGATTCCCGCAGCAGGATTCTTGTGCGCTCGAGCCCGCCATCCAATAGATCCCAAATGGCCCAACAGACGTGATCGATGCAGAACCAGGCCAAGCATAGGGCCGTCACCGCCAGGAGTGCCTGCCCGTCCAGGCTGAGCAGAGGTATCTGTCCGTCAAGCCCGAGGTATAGTGCACCCCCAATCAAAGCCATGAGCGCCTTGAGCCCGGCGTTGAGCAGAGGCAATTCGAGCAAATCGCGGTACCCCAGTTTGTTGCGGCGAAGCGCGTTCAACTCGAGATAGGCCACTCCGCTTGCCACGGCAACGATGGCCCCAGCCGCCGGACCCAGAGCCAGCACGGCCGCTACGTCTATGACCCCGGCAAGGCTATGCACAACGGGAGAGCCCAGATGGAAACTCGCGCGCTGAACCAAGAAGGAGAGAACAGCGAAAATCAGGATCGGCAGCCAGGGGGGATACGCTGGGTCAATTGCCAACTGATGCACAAGCGACCCCAATCCCGCCAGCCCTATTAGCAGGCTGAAGAACAGGGCGAGCAGGTTGCCTTTGTGGGCCGCCGCTGGCTGTGCGCCCTCCAATTCCCGACGCTTAGCCGGCAATATGCAGCCTCTTGGACATCGTCAACTCGTTACCCAGCTCCGGATCGCATCGGAACTGGACTTCATCCATCACATTCTTCACCAAAAAGAGCCCCAGGCCGCCCGGAATCCGTTCCTCCAGCGGAGCTTCCAGATCCGGCTCTGCCACACAGGCCAGATCAAAACCCTGGCCCCAATCACGAACCCTGACCATCAGGGTCTGACCTTCCAGACGGCACTGCACTTCAATATCCCCCGGCTCTGAGCCCTCATACGCATGATCCACCACATTCGCGCAGGCTTCGTCCACCGCGAGTTGGATTTGATACAACGAACGCTCGTCAAAGCCCGCTTTGAGAGCCCATTCGGTCACGCACTCGATGGCGCGTGGCACATTCTCGAGAACGGCTTTCATGCGGAGTGATGTGCTACGCTCTTTTGTATGCGATCGCTCAATAGCAACCTGTTTGTTCATCCAATCCACCATGCTGAGAACCAGGTGAAATTATGACAAGACCGCCACGCATCCCTTGCCGGGGCCGGCGGTCTTGTCACCCTTGTTGTTCTCAATCCGTAACCGACTTAGAAACTCCCGACCGCGCGCAGATCATCGTCGTAGAACGTGAACAGGCGGTCAAAGCCCACCAGATCAAAGCTGTCCTTCATCTCGGGCCGGATTTCGGATATCACAACATCACCAGCCGGGAGCATCTTGCGAACTTTCATGAGAGCCGATAACAGCGCCTTCAAACCTGCACTGCTGATAAAATCGGTATCCTTCATATTGACCACGATGTTCTTTTGGCCAGACTGTATGAGGCCAAGCAGGACCTTCTCTAGCTCGGGTGCCGTGGAGCTATCCACTCGACCCATGACTGTGACCAACTCGCAACGTTTCATGGTCTCGGCCTTGATCTCCATCCGTATCCTCCTCTATGAATTGCTAATCTGTAGCACGCACTCGCCAATTGTACCATACTTGCCTTCAGACGGCAAACACCGCAGACACACCAATTCCCGATCTACGCCACGTTATCGGCGCCAGCCTGGGTTCCCAGACGAATGGTAACCATCGCCAGGCCCAGAAAAATCCAAAAGATTGAGACCGAGTGCGGGAAGTTCAGGTTAAAGAAATAGTGGTCGAAAATGCCACCGACCAGGATTCCTGCCACTGCCGTGGTCAAACCCAGCAGAATGGCCTCCATACCCTCTCGTTGGCGCACGATGGGCAATGCCACCCATACCTTTCGGAAGAACAAGGCGACGATGAGCAGAAACGTCGCAAGCCCGATCAAGCCCATTTCCTCCGCAATCAATAGATAGACCATCGACACACCGATATAGAGACTGCTCTCGGGGGTACCGACAAAACCCACGCCGATCCACGGATGGCGGCTGATCAGGATCAGGGCGTCTTTGTACTCGCCCAGGCGCATCAGGGTGGCCAGGTCCTGCAACTGGAGACCCTCCACAAAATGCTGGACATAGTTCTGGGCCTGAGGCAGGAGAAGCAATAACCCCGCCCCCACAGCCATGATCGGCAAGAGCCGGCGGTATTTGACCAACGCCAAAAGCCCCAGTCCAGCCACAAGGCCCGCCATCGATCCGCGCGAGTACGTCAAGTAGAGACACAGCACGCCGGTCACAAAAATGACCGCCACGACCCGCGTCGGCAAGAGGGGCTTCCTGGCAAAGAACTGAGCCGCCGTCAGCGTCGTCACCAGGATAAGCAGGCCACCCAACACGTTTGGATCCGTGGAGGTAGAGATGGCGCGCTTGGCAAGATCTGGGTTATCCTCAACGTAGCGCAGAACCCCTGCGCCGGTCGGATAGCCCACCCGGCCCAGGGCCGACAGCAGGCGGATGCTCCATGCCTCTGGAATAACGTACAGGATGATGCCAATAAACGCCGCCGCGAACCCGGCCAGGATGATCACCAGGATCAGCACGCGGAGTTGCCGCTCCGTGCGCACGCAATTGACCACAACAAAAAAGAGCCCGATGCTCAGCACGAGCTCGGCAAAGTGGCGAAGCACATACTGATCGAGGTATGCGTGAGCCAGACCCGCCACAAAGGAGGCCATGGCGAGCAGGATAAAGACGACGATGGGCAACCCCAGCGCAGTGCCGTGAAACCGGCCGGCCCTTCCGGCCGCAATGCGAGCGATCCAGACAAAATAGACGGCGATCAAGGCCAGGTCGAGGAAGGTAGGCGTGAAGCCGATCTTGAAGGGCAAAGCCCCAAAGGGCAACAAGCAGATCAGGCCAATAATGGCGATCAGACCCCATTGTGTGTCGCGAAGCATCAAGAGCCCGCTGACAACCGCCGCCACGCCGACGACCGCCAGGATCGGCGACAGGATCGCCACATAGGCGCCGACAGCCAGTCCTGCGGCCAGGGCAACAGCAATAACAGCGGCCAAGACAAAGCGGCGGTCGCTCTCCACAAAGATCCGCTGCAAGCCCAAGGACGATCGCTCCACGCTCTAACCCGACCCCTCACCCCATACAGCTAGCATTAGGCTGCTCTCGATTCGCAGAAACAAGAAAAGGCGGGAGTGGATGGGAGTCGAACCCACCAAGGCTGCCTCTGCAGCACCCTTCGGACGGTTTTGAAGACCGTGGAGCCCACCGGGACTCAACCACCCCCAAGTCTGCAATAGAATACCCTGTTTTGCTCGATCCGTCAAGAACGCAGATTTCAGAAGGCAGAACCGCGGGGAAACTCGGGACCGGCCAGAAGAGCGGCGGCCCTAGCGCGTGCGTCGCCGCCACTCTTGCTTGATGGCCAGATCTTGCAGGCCATCGGCGTCCTTCACGTCCATGAAATCACGAAGAAGGCGAGAGAACTTGGCCGACTGATCCAGCATGGGAAAGTGATGGGTTCCTGCCAGCACCAAGGCCCTTGCCGCGTATTGATTCGTCTGCAAGTGGGCCGCCTGATCGGGATTGATGACGTTGTCTTGGTCCCCATAGACCGAGAGAAACGGCACATCGATCTCGTCAAGGACATCCATCAGTCTCAGCCGCGCTACCGACTGAACCGTCAGGGCGATGACGTTTCGTGCAGCCTTGGGCAGCCCCATCTCAACTTCCTCGTGCGGTCGTTGCCGATGCCAGAAGAGGCGCGCCAGTGTCTCATTGGGACCGGCGCTCAGCAGCCGATGGTTGATAGCGTCAGCGGTCAATGGCAAGCCCACGGCCAGGACCTTGGATACCCGGTCGGGATGCTTTGCAGCCAACTGCGCTGCGACAGCCGCTCCCAACGTATGCCCGACCAGAGGCGCCTGCCAGATCCCGAGTTCGTCCATGAAGGCAACCACCAATTCCACATAGGTATCTACAGAGTACTGCTCCATCTCCTTGACCGAGTCGCCAAAGCCCCACAGATCCAGGGCATACGGTCGGTACTCCACGGACAGATCCTGCATCACGGGAACCCAGTAGCGCCACGAACCCAGCCAGCCGTGCACAAAGATAATGGCTTGTCCCCGGCCAAAGCTTTCGTAGTGTAGCCTGCTACCGTTGATCAGAACGACACTCATCCATCACCCACATTGCCAAACGCCGCCATCGCGCCGAGCGCAGCGACAGTCGCTATTTGCGGCCCAGCCTCTCCAAGATCCCGCCCACCCGCTGATACAGCTCATCGGGAGCGAACGGTTTTAGGATATATTCCTCGGCACCCAGCTCCAGCCCGTGCTTGATCTCGGTCTCCTGACCGCGGGCCGACAGGAAAACCACAGGGATTTTCCGAGTCGATTCCTGGGCTTTGAGCACCGAGCAGGCCTCGTAGCCGTTCATCTTCGGCATGCGCACGTCCAACAGGATGAGGTCCGGCTGTTCTCGCGCAGCCAGCTTGATGGCCTCTTCGCCATTCAGAGCCTCAATCACCTCATACCCGGCGTATTGCAGGCTAAAGACGACAAGATTTCGAATATCGGGTTCGTCCTCTGCTATAAGGACCCTCTTTCCCTCAGGCATCAAAAAGCTCCGGCAGCGTGATCCGCTCTTGGCCAACCACCTGCAACCTTGACCTACACCGACCTACTCAATTTCCAACTCGTCCCTCAGTCGTACCATTCCACCCAAGCGCTGACCGACCTGACACTCCTCCTTGCCCATCATACTTGAGTCCTGGCTGCGATCACCTTCTTGATCTCACGGATCAGTATCTCGATGGAAAGGGGTTTTGTCAGATACTCGGCAATGTCCATTCCCAGAACTTGCACTTTGGCTTGCTCCCGATCTACCGGGCTATCTGTCGTCACGATGATGGGTATCCGCCGCGTCTCCTCATCTTTCCTGAGCTGGCGGACAGCCTCATACCTCTCCATCATGGGCATGCCCACGTCAAGAAGAATCAGATCTGGATTGCTCTCATGTGCTCGATCCAAGGCCTCCTGACCATCCACCGCAGTACACACTTCGTAGCCATGTAGCAGGAGCGCCTGCTCCATCCGGCTCAGTACCGCCGGGTCGTCGTCGGCTACGACAAGCTTGTATGGCCTGCTTGCCTCCATGCAGGACAGGGCTCTATGCACGACATCCAACAATTCCTGCTCCTCGAAGGGCTTGACCACATAGTCAACCGCGCCAAGGGCAAACCCCTTTTCGCTCTCAGCCAAAACCGAAACAATGACCACCGGAATGCCAGACGTGGAAGGATTCGTCTTGAGCTCCTGCAACACGACAAATCCATCCATATCCGGCAGCATGATGTCCAGCGTGATCAGTTGAGGCCTGGCCTCCCGTGCCAGCCAGAGCGCATCCTCCCCTGTACCAGCCAGCAACACCTGAAAGCCCTCCGACTCGAGCTGCCTGCGCAAGAGCAGGGCCAGGTCCCGGTCATCCTCCACCACGAGGATCTTTTGGCGGCGAGCAATACCTGCCGAAAGCTCGGTGCTCAGGAGATCCGGGACAGGCTCGGGCAACTCGGTCGTGGTGAGAGGCAACGTGAAGCCAAAAGTGGTGCCCTTGCCCGGTTCGCTCCGGACCCAAATCTCCCCGCCAAGCATCTCCACGAACATCTTGACGATAGAGAGCCCCAGACCTGTGCCTTCAGCCTCCTGGACTACAGGGTGATCGGCACGGTAAAAGCGATCGAAAATGCGGCCAAGGTCGTCGGGCGCGATGCCGATGCCCGTGTCGCTCACCTCAGTTTGCAGGAAACCATCCACAGGGTATAGCGAAATCGAGACCGTCCCGCCCGCCGGAGAGTATTGCCAGGCATTGGCAATCAGGTTGCTCAAGACCTGTGCCACGCGAGCCGCATCGCCGCGCACATCGGGCAGGCCCTGTGGCTCCGTCCACACGAGATTCAACCCTTTCTCACGGTACTGCTCCTGGAAGGAGGCAACGATCTGGCTGATGATCTGCCCCAGATCAAGCGCGCCAATCGTCAGCCTCATGCGTCCCGTCTCGATGCGCGAGATGTCAAGGATATCATTGACAAGCGCCGTCAACCGGTCGGCGTTGGACTTGATGATCTTGAGGAAATTCCTTTGTGCGTCCGTCAATCCCCCGGCCATGCCCAGGAATAGCAGATCGGTGTATCCTTTGATCGACGTCATTGGAGTTCGGAGCTCGTGCGACACCGTGGAGATAAACTCGTTCTTGAGTCGTTCCACCTCTGCCTCGCGGCTTATATCTCGCAGTGCAGCCACAAGGCCGGGCACGCCGCCAGGGGCGACAATCAAAGGCGCCATGGTCACAGCCAGCACTCTGGCTCCGGCTTCCAGGCGCACGCTGCTTTCAGCGAGAAGGGCTGCATCCTCACTGGCTTCGAGTCGCTTGTGCAACTCGGAGTACAGCGCCTGCGACAACTCGCGGTGAACCTCGGTCTCACCGAGTCCCAGCATGTGACGGTAGTGCTCCCCTTCCAGGGCCATCCCCGCAAAGCCTAACAACTCCTCCGCTGCCGGGTTCACCAACAGCACCCGGCCGTTGTGATCCAGAACCAGGACGCCGTCAGCGATCGACTCGAGGATCGCCCGGTTCTTGGCAGCCTCCTCCTGCTGAGCCTGAAGTGCCGTGCCCAACTGATCGGCCTGATCGGTAATGAAGGCATACAGGTCCGAGTTGTTAACGGCTATCGCGATCTGGGCAGTAGCTGCCGTGACAAGCTGCAAATGATCTACCGTAAAGTGACCCGGCTCGGGGTGGCCCAGGATCAGAACACCCAGAACATCGCCGCCGCCCAGGGAAAGAGGTGCAGCCACCACGGAGCGCATGCCCGATTCCTTGCCTGGACCATGCATCCAACGCGGGTCCATGTTTATGTCTTCTACCAGCACCGGCTCACGATGCTCCAGCACCCAGCCAGCCAGGCCCACTCCAGGCTTCCATACCGTGGGTTTGCCCTTTCGAGGCAGGCGTCTTCCAGGCTCAAGCGTAGCGCGGAGATTCAGTTTGCCAGACTCCTGATCCACCAGCAGGATCGTACCGTGCGAGAGGTTCAGTGCCCTGGCAAATAGTTGCAGAGCCCGCTGGAGCACACGCTCCAACTCCAGCGTCGAGCCCAGCTCGCTCGTGATCTGATAGAGAGCCTCCACCCGGTCGCGCTCTAGTGTGAGCTCGGCCAATGCCATCTCCAACTCCCGAGTCCGAGCCTCCACCATGGCCTCTAACTCGCTGCTGAAGCCAACGATCTGCCGGTAGAGTTGGGCGTTGCGCACGGCGACGGCCGCCTGTGCCGCGACCGTCGATAGCAGGGCAAGGTGCTCCTCATTGTAGACATGCTCGCGCTCATAATCCTGAACCGCGATGACGCCCAGCACCCGATCCCCGGCAATCATCGGAACACCCAGCCACGAACGACAGAGCCCGGCATCGATCTCCCCACCATTCTCGTGATACAGTCCCACCGCGCCGCTGGGCAATAGCAGGGGCTGTCCCGTGGCTATGATCGTGCCGGTCAGGCCCTCCCCTTGCCTGCCAGCGCTCCAATCCTCGCGGTGCTCAGGATCTATTACAAAGGGGAATGTAACTTGATCCGTTTCCTCATCGTAAAGCGCGATGAAAAAGTTGGTCGTGTCTACGATGCGGGTCGCCTGCTGATAGACAATAGCCAACAGATCGTCCAGTTCCAGCGTGGAGCTGATCGCCTGCGCCATCTCGTTCAGCACATTCAACTGCTCGATGCGCCGCAGGCGCTCCTGGAAAAGAGACGCGTTGTGATAGGCAACCGATGCCTGACCCGCCACGATGGTTAGCAGCTCCAGATGGGCCGGATCAAACGCATCCTCTCGCTCAGGACTCTGCACCGCGATCCCGCCGATGACCCGATCCCCGGCGATCATGGGCACGCCCAACCACGACCTAGCTGTATCTCCCTCCAGCGTGAGCCCATGCTCCTGAGCATACTCTCCGACGCCTCGAGCCAGCAGGATGGGCTGGCCACTGCTTATCAGATTGCCCATGAGACCCTGACCAAGGCTGGAGTCATCTCTGGACAGGCGCCGGCCGCGCTCGATAATGAACTCCATGGTGACCCGTTGGGAGTCCGGATCGTACACCACAAGATGGAAATTGCGCGTATTCAACAGGTTACTGACCTGTTCATAGATCAGTTCGGCGAGTTGATTCGTATCCAGAGCACTGCTGATCGCGCGCCCGATTTCGTTTACCGTCGCCAGCTCGGCCACGCGGCGTTGGGTCTGCTCGAATAGACGGGCGTTTTCGATGGCCACTGCTAATTGATCTGCGGCAATCTCGAGCGTGGCAGCATCCTGTTCGCTGAACACGCCCCGCCGCACACCCTCTACCTCGAGCACGCCGATCACTCTCCGGCCAACTTTGATGGGCACCGAAACGCTCGCCGGAGAACTCCACAGGCCCTCGCGTCGGGCCAGATCGTCGGAAAGGACGTCATTTGCCAGTACTGTCTCGCCTATGGCGGCTGCCTCGCCAATCGTCCCTTCACCGACTTTCGGCCCATAGCTCGGCGGGACGACTGCCCGCAATGCCTTGTTGGCCGCAGCAAGGCGCAGAACAGACGCACCTTCCTCGACCATAAAGATCCCGACGCGATAGAAGGCCAAGTATTCCTCCAGCGAGCGCACTGTTGTTTCCAGCATATCCTGGAGCTCAAGTTGCGCCGCCACTCGCCGCCCGATTTCGTTTAGCGATGCCAATCTCAGAGCGGCTTGCTGTGTGCTACTCAACAATCGCGTGCTCTCCAGGGCCACCGCGGCCTGGTCGGCCAGCGTAGCCAACACCACAGCATCGGCCTCACCCAGGGCGAACGGCCGCGGACTGCTGGCCGACAGTACGCCTATCACCTGCCGCCCGGACTTGATCGGAACCAGCATCATCGAAGCAGTGGGCACCGGGCCTGGCACAAACCGTGGCTCCTGCGCCGTGTCAGGAATCACCAGCGGAGCGCCATCGCGCACCACTTGCCCCACCAGGCCCTCGCCGGGCGCGAAGCGAAAATCGATCAGGGCCTCCATAGGAACGCCATAGCTGGCCACGGCCCCAAACTTGCCATCGAACGGGTCCGGCTGGTAGATGGCCCCCCTTTCGCATTGAAGCAGCAGCCCAATGGCCTTAACCACTGTGTCAAGGACCTGCTCTGGCTCCACAAGTTGGGTGAGCTTCTGACCAACCTCGTTGATCAGCGCCAGATCGTCTGCCCGCTTTCTTGCGTCGGCGTAGAGATGGGCATTCTCGACGGCGATGGCTGCCTGATTGGCAAAGATTGCCAGCACTTCCAGCGTACGCCAGTTGGGACGGAGACCATCCCTCGGTTCATCCACCGAGATGTGACCCAGCATGCGCCCGCCGGCGCCGATCATCGGCGCAAGTAGCATATCGTGCGGATGCCACTGCCCATCCTGCCAGTCCTCGATCTCGGGCATGGGCACGATGGTCTGCACGCCTGCACCCCAGTCATCCTGCCGCTGGAACGGCAAAAAATAGCACTGGCCCTGCCGGTACTCTTCGCGCAAGAGGCCTTCATACCGGTCCAAGGGGTGCAGAACCCGTTGAGCCTCTTTGAACACCTCCAACGGCAGGCCGGCAGCTGCCACGCGGCGAAGCATGGGGGTGGCTCTCGTTTGTTCCTCTACCACGCTGACGAGAACGATATCAAAGCCCAGTGTCTCCTGGATGGCATAGGCCACCTCTTCCAGAGTCTCCTCCAGCGGGACATCCGTACGCAGTTTCTGGCTCACGGCCAACAGGCCATCCAACTGCTCCGAGCGCTGGCGCAGC